>Ga0210394_10001452_pt1 | contig 37870 bp, 37 predicted proteins | sample IncBWC12MmetaG_FD_160121 | JGI IMG/M metagenome (GOLD analysis project Ga0210394, IMG submission 160121) | Forest soil microbial communities from Barre Woods Harvard Forest LTER site, Petersham, Massachusetts, United States - Inc-BW-C-12-M | ecosystem: Environmental > Terrestrial > Soil >... | reverse complement strand
GACTACGATCTGGTCGGCCTGTGCATGCAGGAGCCGCAGTACCGCTCGGCCGGCGTGCGCGAATTGCTCGACGCGGTGGCGAAATCGCGCGTGCCGTGCATGTCGATCATGAACATGCCGCCGCTGCCCTACGTCAAGCGCATCCCCGGCCTGAACTACGATGCGCTCAAGCCGGCCTATACCGACCCGACCGTGTGGGACTCGTTCGATCCGGCGACCATCACGCTCAATAGCCCCGACCCGCAGGCGATCCGCCCGCCGGACGAGAAGGTCAACGTGCTGATGGTGACGCTGCCGACAAATTTTAAAGTGGCGAAATTCGACGACCCGAAGCCGACCGCCATGTTGCGCCAGTTGCAGGACGAGATCGAGGCGATCCGTTATGACCCCGGTGACGGCAACAAGATCGAGTTGCCGGTGAAGCTCAAGGTCTACGATTCGATCTTCGTGCCGCTCGCCAAGTGGTCGATGCTGCTCGCCGGCAACTACCGCTGCGTCACCAAGGACGGCATGCGCACCGCGCAAGAGGCGGTGTGGAGCGACCTCGAAACCTCGCGCTCGGTCTACAATTTCGTGTTCGATCTTTGCGTCAAGCTCGGCGCAAAGCCGGAAGATTTAGTGCCGTTCGAGAAATATGCCGCGGCCGCGCAATCGCTGGTTCGTCCGGCGTCGGCGGCGCGCGCGTTGCAAAACGGCGCGCCCTATATCGAGCGCGCCGACAAGCTGGTCCAGCTCATTGCCAGGCAGAAGGGCTTGAGCCATCCGGCGGTCGACGCCCAGGTGGCGCTGGTCGACGCCCGGCTCGAGGCCAACCGCAAGAAGGCGGCGGCCTAAGTAGTCTGGATTTCGGGCTACGCGACTTCGACGTCCTGCCAGAAACCGAATCGGCCGCCGACCGCGCTCATCTCCGGCCGCGGCGCTTCGTAGGACCATGCGGCGCGCGCGTGGCGTTTGCCGTCGACGACGACGTCGTAGAACTGCACGCCATGGGGGCATTTGAGGTCGTCCGCGGTCTTTGCGGTTGTTTGCAGCCAATCCATGCGCACCGCGCCCGGCAGAAAGTACTGATAGCCCTTGCAATCGATGACATCGTTGCTCTGGGCAACGACTTGACCGTCGACAACTGCCTTCATGACCGAATCTCCCGCGCCGCAACCATTTCCGACGTGCTGATTGTGGAAAACTAAGCGCCAAATCCGTCCGATCAAGGCCTAAAGCGTGCGCGGTTATCCACAGCGGGGCAGACCAAGCCGGCGGCAGTGGGGATTCTAGCGCCGCGGGCAAGGAAAAATATCGATGTCAAGGGAGCTTAGGGCCCCAAAAGTGTAGCGTTTGCGCCACACTCATTAACATAATAACAAATCCGGCCGAAAACGCATAAAAAGTCGGCATTTGCTTCCGTTTTAGACTTGGCTGATCGGCCTCTCCAATGAAAACTCCGATCCTGTCAGTTGCGATTTCGCTTTGACAAAAATGGTGCTGTAGCCGGCCTTCGGGGACATCGTGGTCCGGCGCAGGGGACAAATAGGGGCTTACAATGAAAAAGGTAGCATACTCATTAGTTCTGGCGGCGGGGTTGGCGTCCTCTTCCGTCATGGCGGCCGATATGGCCGTGAAGGCTCCCCCGGCGGCGGCTCCGCCGCCCTCTCCGTGGGACGTCGTGGTCACTTCCGCCTTGATGACCGACTACAACTTCCGCGGCATCAGCCAGTCGAATCATAAGCCGTCAACACAGGCCGGCTTCGAGCTGCGCTACAACTGGAATTCCAGCTGGCAGAGCTACGGCGGCATCTCGGGCGAGAGCATCAACTTCCCAAATAACGCGGCAGCGGAAGTCGACTTCTACGGCGGTATCCGCCCGACCTTCGACAAGCTCGCCCTCGATTTCGGCGCTTGGTACTACTACTACCCGGGCGGCCAGTGCTTTAACACCGCGGCGCTTTGCACCGGCCTCGGCGGTGGGCCGGCGGTGCTCGGCTCGGTGCCGGCTCTCGGTATCCAGCCGCTCGGCGGCAACGTCGCCAAGCAGAACGCCAGCTTCTGGGAAGTCTACGGCAAGGGCACCTATACGTTTAGCGATCAATGGTCGGTCAACCTTCAGGAGTGGTACTCGCCGTCAGTCGTCAACACCGGCGCTTGGGGCTTTTATACGGTCGGCAACGTCACCTTCACCGCTCCGAGCACTTGGTTTCAGAGCGGGCTCGGCATGTACGTTTCCGGAGACGTCGGTTACTGGGATCTCGGCACCAGCGACGCGTTTTATGGAGTGCCGGCCTTCCCGGCTGGCGTGAAGTACACCAGCTACGCCAACTGGGACGTGGGTCTCGGTTTCACCTACAAGGTGCTCACGCTTGATCTGCGCTACTACGACACCAACCTGAACAAGGCGCAGTGCAACGTGTTCACCAGCGCACAGAACGCGACGTTCTCGCCGACCAACATCACGACACAGAACCCGAACGGTCTCGGCACCAACTGGTGCAGCGCGGCCTTCGTCGCGAAACTCTCGGCTTCGGTCGACTTCGCCACCAACCTGAAATAGGAGCGGTCGATGTCGAAATATCAAACCAAATTTGCACTTCGAAGGGGGCTAGTCATGACACGTAGTATCATGCTGGGCGGACTTGCGATTTCGGCGCTGCTGATCGCTGTGCCGCTTGGTGTTGCCAGCGCCGCCGACATGCCAGTCAAGGCGCCAGCGCCGCCGCCGCCGCCGGCGTTCAATTGGAACGGCTTCTACATCGGCGCCTATGCCGGCGCCGCTTGGATGGACCAGGCGAATACGACAGATCCGTGCCTGGTTGCCCTACTCGGTGCTTGTACTGCAGCCGGCGTCGGCACCTATAACGGGCTTCCTCCCGCGGCGTACGACATGAACCCGAGTTTCGTCGGCGGCGGTACGGTGGGCTACAATTGGCAACCGACTCCTTTCACGCTGCTCGGCCTGGAAAATCAAATTGGCTATATCCACCTGAAGGGTTCATTTCTTATGAATCCGCCGCAGGTTGGAATTGACGATACGGTTGCAACTACAAAAATTGGCGACTGGTATGACGCCTTCACCGCGCGGGTCGGCGCGGTCGATGGTCATGCGATGTTCTACGTCAAGGGCGGCGGCGTGTGGACGAAATACACCACCGGGGTGGTCGATACCGTTGCCGCCGGGGAGACGATTAACACCACCACCAAGAAAGATCTGGCCGGCTGGGCCGCGGGCGGCGGTATCGAGTACGGGATTGATATGCATTGGAGTGTCAAGGCTGAGTATATGGTTCTGGGGCTCGCCAGGAACGTGACAAATTGCGGCACGGCATTTGTTGGTGCCGGTCCTGCCAATGTTGGCACTGAATGCTCCGTCACGCACACCCCGGACGTGCAATTGATCACAGTGGGACTGAATTACCGCTTCCATTGATCGAGTGATACGTTCGTATCGCGAAGTTGCGGCTTCGGCAGTGCAGGCCCCGGATGGTTCCGGGGCCTGTTGCTTATGTGGCCGGCATCGGCATCGACTTTGAGGTGGAAGTGCTCTCGAAAGCTGGTCACAGCGAGCGAAGCATGGTGGGGCAGGGAACGCTGAGCCAAACGCTCCACGCCGGATGCCGATTGCATCTGGATTGCTTCGTCGCTGCGCTCCTCGCAATGACGCTTTATTCGGCCGCCGAGACCAGCGGCACGTCGCGCACGTCGTAGCGGCTCTGTTCACGCACGAAGGCGACGCGGCGGCGGTGGAATGCGCCGAGCGTCGAACGATGGCCGATCGAGATGATCGTGGCGGCAGGGAGCCGCTCCTGCAGCAGACGGTACAGCACCGCCTCGGCCGCCTCGTCGAGCGCCGCGGTCGCCTCGTCGAGCAATAGATAATCCGGCGCGTAAAGCAGCGCGCGCGCGATGGCTAATCGCTGCTGCTCGCCGCCCGAAAGCATGCGGTTCCAGTGCGCCTCCTCGTGCAGCCGGGGAATCAATCCCGGCAGGCCGACCGCGGTAAGCGTGTCGGCCAGGTGCGCGTCGTCGAAGCTGCCGGCCCTGGCCGGGTAGGTGATGGCGTCGGCCAGCGTCGCCACCGGGAAATACGGTCGCTGTGGCACCAACATCACCTTGGCATCCATCGGCACGGTGACTCGGCCCGATCCGAACGGCCAGATTCCGGCGATGGCACGGAACAGCGTCGATTTGCCGGCGCCCGAGGGGCCATTCACCAGCACATGGTCGCCGGCCCTGAGCGCGAGTTGCTTGGCATTGAGCAGCGGCTCGCCGTTGGGCAGGCCGACGACGAGATGGTCGATGCCGATCTCGCGACTGCCGTCGCGCGGCACGACCTCGATGACCGGTGGGGTCAGTGCCGCGGCGCGGCCGGCCTCGATCGCGCGCTCGAATCCGGACAGCCGCGTCACCACCGCCTGATATTCAGCGATCGTCCGGTAGGTGGTGACGAAATAGGACAGCGCGGTCTGCACGCTGTTGAAGGCCGATCCGGTTTGCATCAGACCACCGAGCTGCATGACGCCGGAGAAATAGGCCGGGCTCACCATCACATAGGGAAAGATCACCGAAGCCTGCGAATAGCTCTGGGTGAAGAACAAGAGCTTCTTTTGCCGCTGCATGATGGCGATCCAATTGGACACCACGCTGCCAAAGCGGTCGAGGTGGCGCTCGCGTTCGGCAGCTTCACCGTGCAGCGAGGCGATCTGCTCGGAATTTTCGCGCGAGCGTACCAAGTTGAAACGGAAATCGGCTTCGAAACGCTGCTGTCGGAAATTGAGCGTAATCAGCGGCCAGCCGAGCAAATGCGTGAAGCCGGTGCCGATCACCGCATAGATCAATGCGGCCCAGACCAGATAGCCCGGAATAACGAACGGCAGGCCGAACAGGTGTACCGGCGCGGCGGCGGACAATGACCACAAAATGACGACGAACGATCCGAGCGTGACGCAGGCATTGAGCAAGCCAGTGCCGATCAACAGCGTACTCTGCACGAACATTTGCAAATCTTCGGCGATGCGCTGATCGGGGTTGTCGGCTGCATCGCCGAGCAACTGCATGCGATAATGGTTCGCGGTATTGAGCCATTGCCGCAGATAGGTCTGCGTCATCCAGCGCCGCCAGCGGATCTGCAGCCACAGATTCAGATAGTTCTGATACACCGCGAGCACGGTGTAGATCGCCGCGATCACGCAAAAGAACAGGATCGCGCTGACGAAGGCGCTGAAATTTCGATCCTGCAAGGTGTTGTAAAAACGATTGTACCATTCGTTCAGGATCACCTGGATGGCGACGAGCGACAGCTCGATCGCAACCACCGCGCCGAGCAGCAGCCGGCCCGCCCAGCGGTCCTCGGAACGGTAATACGGAGCGGCCAGCCGCCAGATCGTGGCCAATGTCGCGATCAGACTTTTCACGAATAACCTCCGACGTGGAAGAAAGGAACGCGGTGCAATGCGGAACAATCGAGGCGCATCGGCGCGGTTTACACGCTGCAACGGCCACAGCCGCGTTGGTGCGTTGCAATATCACAAACCGGTTCGGTGCGCGATATGCGTTGCCGATCAGGCGATAGGCGGCGCCGGTGGAGCCGGGTCGATGTTGTGCGGCGGAATGACCGCCAATCTTGCTTTCTTCGCGTCGGCTGGCGCATTCTGACGTGCCGCTCATTCGGCCAATGAATGGGGAAACAATAAAAGCCGCTCACTAGTCCTAGCTGGGAGGGACCGTCGATGTTCACGCAAATTCTCGATCCGACTGGAAACCTGTTCGTGACCTGGTTGGTCGCGCTGATTCCGGTTGTGCTGCTGCTCTTTCTGCTCGCGGGGCTTCGCATGTCGGCGTGGCTCGCGGTGCTGATCGGCTCGATTGTCACGTTCCTGCTCGGGTGGTGGGTCTGGAAGATGCCGCTCGGTGACGGGTTGCTCGCCTATGTTTACGGCTCCGCTACCGGCATTTGGAACGTCAACTGGATCACGTTTTGGGGAGTGATGTTGTTCAACACGCTGGTCGCGACCGGAGCCTTCGAAAAGCTGCGGCGCTGGCTGATTCAGCAGGGAACCCGCGACGTGCGCGTGCAGACCATCCTGTTCGCCTGGGCGTTCGGCGCGCTGCTCGAAGGGCTGGTCGGTTTCGGCTATCCGTGGGCCTTCGTCGCGCCGATCCTGATCACGCTCGGCATTCCGGCGCTCGACGCGATCCGGGTCGCGGCGATCGCCAACAATGCGCCGGTGTCATACGGCGCGCTCGGCGCTCCGATCATCGCCTTGGCCGCGGTGACCGGCATGCCGCTCTTGGCGCTGGCCGGCTCGGTCGGCAAGATCGTCGCCATACTCGCGCTGTTGCCGCCATGGATCCTGATCTACCTGGTCAGCGGCAAGCAAGGCATGAAGGGCGGTTGGCCGCTCGCCGTGGTTGGCTCGCTCGGTTACATCGCCGGCCAATTGCCGACCTCGATCTATCTCGGGCCGTATCTGCCCGACGTCATCGGCGCCATTATCTGCTTCGCCTGCCTCTTGATCCTGCTCAAGGTCTGGCATCCGGCGCAAACGCTCGGCTATGGCGGCGTCCCGGTGACGGCCGAGCAGGAACCGGCGGCCGAAGGCCATGGCCTTTCGGCCGGCGACGTGTTCCAGGGCTGGTTGCCGATCATCGTGCTTGTCGTGGTGGTCGTGCTGTGGACCGGCCCATGGTCGCCGTTGCCCGCGATCAACTGGCTGCATCTTGCGGTTTCGGCGGCATCTTCGATCACCGCCGGCGCCACGATCACCGCCGCGTTCGACTTCAAGCCGTTTGTCGGCGGCAGCGCGATCATGGCCGCTTGGATCATCGTGGCGTTGCTGATGCGGGTCTCGCGCGCGCAGCTTGGCGAAATCTTCAAGAAGACCTGGTCGCAGATGTGGGGCGCCTTCCTGGTCGGCGTGTTCATCTTCGGCCTGGCTTTCGTCTTCAACTTCTCCGGCATGGCCGGATCGCTCGCCAAAGCTTTCTCCGCGCTCGGGCCATACTTCATCGTCGTGGCGCCGATCCTGGGCTTCATCGGCGTCGCGCTTTCGGGCAGCAACACCTCGACCAATGCCATGTTCGGAAAATTCCAGGCATTGGTCGGGCAATTGCTTGGCTTCCCACTGATGCTGTTGCCGGTCTTGAACTCGGTCGGGGCCGAGATCGGCAAGCCGATCGCGCCGCAGACCGCCAGCGTCGGCGTGTCGACCAGCGAGTTCGTGCGCAACGAGGGCGAGGTGATCCGCCACAATTTCGGCTGGACCCTCGTGCTCCTCGTCTATCTCGTGCTGATCGGGGTGGCTTGTTACCTCTTCTTCCCCGGCATCGCGGTGTTGCCGAAGGCTTGAGCGCTCAGCGGGCGCGCGAATGGCGAAATAGCAAGTGGTGAATGGGGGACAGACCTTCCATTCGGTAATCGCCATTCGCTATTCGCAATCTGCCTCTAGCCTTTCCATTCGCAATTCGCTATTCGCCATTCGCGGTCCAGCTCGATCGGAGTGACGATGCTCTGCCGGTTTTGCGTCCTCGTCGTCGCGCTTCTGCTCGGGCCGTCCGGGCTTGCCCGCGCCGCCGATAACGCATTTCCATTCGGCACCGAATTGATGCTCGACGTCGAGCCGCTCTATGGCTCAAAACGCGTGCCGATGCTGGAGATCGAGGACAACGGCACCGCGGCGATCGACCTGTGGTGCTCAAGCGTGCATGCGTCTGCGACCGTCGGCGAGAATTCCATCACCATCGTCGCCGAGCCCGCGGGCCCCGGGCAATGCACGCCGGAACGCCAGAGCGGCGATGAGACATTATTGGCGGCGCTGTCGCAGGTCACGAATTGGCGCCGCGACGGCGACGTCATTGAGTTGATAGGTCCCACCACACTGCGCTTTCGCGCGATGACCAATTGACCGAGCATCGCGACCGTCCCACTCTTGACCCCAGAGACGACAATGCTGCGCCGGCTTACCGCCTGCTGGCTCGTTGTTGCGGTTTTGGCGAACAGCTCGCTTGCCGCGATCGCCTCCGAGACCGCTTTTCCGTTCGGCCGCGAGGTCAGCGCGTAGCCTTTGGTGATCATGGCGGTGTGGCGCAGAATGTTCGCAACTCGACCGTGCACATCGATGCCCGGCTACGCTGAGCGCCATTGGCTGACGCGAACGGCGACGAAAAAACAAGATGGGCGCGGTTTGCACCGCGCCCTTTCTTCATTCGATTGCAGAGGGGATCAGAAACCCATCCCGCCCATGCCGCCACCGCCACCCGGCATTGCCGGCATGGCCGGCTGTTCCTTCGGTATTTCGGCGATCATGGCTTCGGTCGTGACCAGAAGGCCGGCGACCGAGGCCGCGTCCTGCAGCGCCGCGCGCACCACCTTGGCCGGATCGACGATGCCCTTGTCGAGCATGTCGACGTATTCCTCGGTCTGCGCGTCGAAGCCATACGTCTCGGACTTGTTCTCCGAGATCTTGTTGACCACGATCGAGCCTTCGACGCCGGAATTCTCGGCGATCTGGCGGATCGGCGCCTCCAGCGCCTTGAGCACGATGTTGATGCCGGCTTGCACGTCGGCATTGTCGTTGTGCAGCCTGCCGACCGACTTCTTGGCGCGCAACAGCGCCACGCCGCCGCCCGGCACGATGCCTTCCTCGACCGCGGCGCGGGTGGCGTTGAGCGCATCCTCGACGCGATCTTTCTTCTCCTTGACCTCGATCTCGGTGGCGCCGCCGACGCGAATCACCGCGACGCCGCCGGCGAGCTTGGCCAGCCGCTCCTGCAGCTTCTCGCGATCGTAGTCGGAGGTAGTCTCCTCGATCTGCGCCTTGATCTGGTTGACGCGGGCTTCGATGTCCTTCTTCTTGCCGGCGCCGTCGACGATCGTGGTCTTTTCCTTCTCGATCACGATCTTCTTGGCGCGGCCGAGCATCGCCACCGTCACGCTTTCGAGCTTGATGCCGAGGTCTTCGGCAATGAGCTGGCCGCCGGTGAGGATAGCGATGTCTTCCAGCATCGCCTTGCGGCGATCGCCAAAGCCCGGCGCCTTCACGGCCGCGACTTTCAGGCCGCCGCGCAGCTTGTTGACCACGAGGGTCGCCAGCGCCTCGCCCTCGATGTCCTCGGCAATGATGAGCAGCGGTTTGCCCGACTGCACCACGGCTTCGAGAACCGGCAGCATCGCTTGCAGCCCCGACAGCTTCTTCTCGTGCAGCAGCACGTAAGCGTCCTCGAGCTCGGCAACCATCTTCTCGGCATTGGTAATGAAGTAGGGCGAGAGATAGCCGCGGTCGAACTGCATGCCCTCGACGATCTCGACTTCGGTGTCGAGCGCCTTGGCTTCTTCGACGGTGATGACGCCTTCGTTGCCGACTTTCTGCATCGCTTCCGCGATCATCTTGCCGACGTTCGAGTCGCCGTTCGACGAGATGGTGCCTACCTGGGCGACTTCCGACGAGGACGCGACCTTCTTCGAGCGTTTCTTGATGTCCTCGACCACGGCAGCAACCGCGATGTCGATGCCGCGCTTGAGATCCATAGGATTCATGCCGGCGGCCACCGATTTGGCGCCTTCCTTGACGATCGACGCGGCGAGCACGGTCGCGGTGGTGGTGCCGTCACCGGCGAGGTCGTTGGTCTTCTGCGCCACTTCGCGCACCATCTGCGCGCCCATGTTCTCGAACTTGTCTTCGAGCTCGATCTCCTTGGCGACGGTGACGCCGTCCTTGGTGATGCGAGGCGCGCCGAAGCTCTTGTCGAGCACGACGTTACGGCCCTTGGGGCCGAGCGTGACTTTCACCGCATTGGCGAGCGTCTCGACGCCGCGCAACATGCGCTCGCGCGCGTCGCCGGAAAATTTCACTTCTTTGGCAGCCATTTTCTTTCTCTCTCTCCTAGCTATTGCTTTCGACCGTCATCCCGAGGAGCGCGCGAAGCGAACCGCGAAGGGCGACGGAATGAAGTTTCAGGCGATCACACCCATGATGTCGGACTCCTTCATGATCAGGAGCTCGTCGCCATCGAGCTTGACCTCGGTGCCCGACCACTTGCCGAACAGCACGCGGTCGCCGGCCTCGACGCCCATCGGCGTGAGCTTGCCGCTCTCGTCGCGGCCGCCGGGGCCGACGGCGACGACTTCGCCCTCTTGCGGCTTTTCCTTGACGGTGTCGGGAATGATGATGCCGCCCTTGGTCTTTTCCTCGGCGTCGATACGCTTGACGACCACCCGATCATGGAGCGGCCGGAACTTGAGCTTCGCCATTGTTCACCCTCGTCGCCGCCCTGAAAGCGGCATTGGCGTTGAACAGAAAGTTGTTGTTTTGCAGTGCATTAGCAGTCTTACTGGCTGAGTGCCAATAAGCTGCTGCGGAGATAGGGGCTGCTCCGCGCCCTGTCAAGCGCGCCGGCGCGCCATGCTTTACGGCAAGCGCCGCGTCATGGCGGGTGGCTTGCGCCGCCATAAAGTCTATTCTGGGTAACAGCATCGCCGGTCGGGCGGGGAGGGGAATATTGGAATGCGCGCGCTGAGCCTCGATCAGGCCAACACCATCATTGCCGCGACTTTCGCTGCGGCGAAGAAGGAACGCTGCCGGCCGATGAGCGCCATCGTGCTCGATGCCGGCGGCCGGGTGAAGGCGTTCCAGAAACAGGACGGCGCCTCGATGCTGCGTTTCGAGGTCTGCTACGGCAAGGCCTATGCCTCGCTGGCGCTGGGGCGGCCGTCGAAGCTCGTGCTGCAGAAAGCGAACGAGAAGCCGCTGTTCATGCAGGGAATCGATAACCTCGCCGATTATCCGCTGTTCCTCGAAGGCGGCGGCCAGCTCATCCGCGACCAAGAGGGCGAGGTGATGGGCGCCATCGGTGTTACCGGCGACGCCAATGAGATGGACGATATCTGCGCCATCGCCGGCATCCATGCCGTGGGCTTGCGTGCCGACAGCGATTTCTTCGACGACCCCGAGCAGATGCGGGCGTTGAGCATCCACAAATCGGCGCCGCTGAAGGACCCGCGCAAACCGGTGCGGTCGAGCGGCAAGAGTGCGCGTGCCGCCGTCACGGGCCGCAACGGCGCGCGAAACCGGCCCGGCCCGCAAGCCGCCAAATCCGGGCCTTAATGGCCATATCTGCTGGCCCAAGTGGGCTGGCCGCAGAGGGAAATAATTTGAAACAAAGTCGAAAGGACCCGGAGGTAGAACAGGGTCATTCGTGGGAGCCGGGCGCGGCGTTTCGTGCCGGCTCGACCAGAGCTTTGAGGAGACCTTCCATGGGCGCGTCGCTCCGCGATCTCCGGTTGCTGGCAAGCGTGGCCGCTTTGTCCGTGCTGGCGCTCTCGGCCTGCACCACCAGCACGCCGCCGGTCGAACAAGCGGCGCCCGCGCCGATGGGTCAGCCCGCCATTCCGTCGCAATACCGCCCGGAGGAACTGGTCGGCCGCTGGGGATATGGCGCCTACCACAACGATGCCGACCTCGCCCGCACCACGGCCGCGGCGCGCTCCCAATGCGGCCAGCCAGTGGTGATCAATCGCGGACCGGGCGGCGGCGTCATGATGTATCTCGCCGACAGCGCCGAGTTGCAGGAACTGCAGCTCAAGGGCAGCTCGAACGGCAAGAACTATATCGGCCCGCCCGGCGATGCCGGCGGCCCGCAGGACCGCGAGATCGTCTCGTTCGACGGCCGCACCATGGTGCTGCGCTGGATGGATCCCGAAGTCGCCGGCCGCTACGGCACCGGCGTCTATGTGCGCTGCGCCGCCGAAGGCGCCGCGCCCCGCTCTGCCGGCCGGCCGCCGATGCAGCCGGCGCCGCAGCGCTGATTCTTGCCCGCTCCGCGCGACTTCATCGTCGGGCCTTGGCGTGCCGTCACCGTGCTCGGCGTGACGGAAATCCTGTCGTGGGGCGCGATCTTCTATCCGCCGGTGCTCACGGTGCCGCTGATCGCGGCCGACCATGGCTGGTCGAAAGCCTTCACCATGGGCGGCTTCTCCGTCGGCCTATTCGTCGGCGGCCTGGTGTCGCGCCATGTCGGCGGGGCGATCGACCGCTATGGCGGCCACGTCGTCATGCCATGCGGCTCGCTGATCGGCGCGCTCGGGCTTGCCGGCCTTGTCGTCGCACAAAGCGCGGTGGCCTATTTCGCGGTGTGGATGGCGTTGGGCGTCGCCATGGCGGCCTCCCTCTACGATCCGGCCTTCGCCACGCTCGGCCGGATTTTTGGCGCCGGCGCACGCGCGCCGATCACGACGCTGACACTGGCCGGCGGCTTTGCCTCGACCGTAGGCTGGCCGGCGACGCAATTCCTCATCGATAAAGTCGGCTGGCGCGGCACTTATCTCGTCTATGCAGCGCTGCTCGCCGTCGTCGCCGCGCCGTTGCACGCTTTCGCACTGCCGCGCCAGCGCGCGCAAATCCCGGCGGCCGCTGCCGCCAAGCCCGAGCAAAAAGCTCCGGCCGCTGTGCATTCGCCATACGGGCTCGTGTTCGCCTTGGTCGCTACGGCCTTCGCTGCTTATGCCTTCGTGCCCTCGGCGCTCTCTGCGCACCTGCTCGCGATCTTCAAGCGTTTTGGGCTTGAACCGGACACCGTGGTCGCGATCGGCATGCTGTTCGGCCCGGCGCAGGTCTTGGCGCGCATCTGCGAGCTCACTTTCGCGCGCAATCTCAATCCGTTGTGGACCGCGCGTTTCTCGCTCGGCCTTCTGGTCGCGGCTTTCGCGCTGATCGTGCTCGCGCCGTTTTCCGCTCTCATCGCCGCGGCCTTCGCCGTGATGTACGGCATGGCGAACGGGCTCATGACCATCGCGCGCGGCACCGTGCCGCTGTCGCTGTTTGGCGCCGGCGGTTATGGGCTTCTCGTCGGGCGGATCGGCGGCCCGTTCCTGGTGGTGCAGGCGGTGGCGCCGGTAGTGCTCGCTTATGTCGTCGAGCGGTGGTCGGACGAGGCAGGCCTGATGCTGGTTGCGGCCTTCGCCGTGGTCGCGCTCGCCTGCTTTGCCGCGATCAGGCCGGCGCAGAAAATCTAGTTATTGCCGCTGAACATTTCGTCGATGTCGGCCTGCGAGACGTGGCCGCTGTCGGTCTCGAGCCGCGGACCGTGCAGATATTGCGCGCCGTCGCGCCGCGTCGCGGAAGGATTTTTGATCTCTTCGAGCACGCGGGTGACGTGGTCCTCGACGAAATTGAGCGTCGCCAGAACTTTGCCGATGCGCTGGCCGGTAAGATCCTGGAAATTGCAGGCCTCGAAAATCTTGATCACGAGATCCTGGATGTCCTTGGCGAGGCCGTGCTCGAACTTGCCGGTGAGCGCGGCGGCGAGGTTGTTCGCCACCTGATCGATCTCCTCGGCCGCCGCCAAGACCTTTTGCGTCGCCCGTTCGGTGCTGTCGACCACTTCTTCGAGCTCGTGGGCGATGCGTGTCATCGGCGGCATCGCCGGGTCCGGGCCGGCGGCGCCGGTGCGCGCGGCCTCGCCGCCGATCGCGCCGGCGATCAGGTTGAGCTCGGAGGTGAGACGTGCGGTGGCGCCGTTGCGCGCCGCGCCGGATCGGTCCGACGCCGGCTGCGCCATCGCCGCCAGCATGGCGCGCAGCGCGGCGATCTCCTGCATCAGCGCGGCGTGGCGCAGCGGCGCCTGCTGCGCGTCGATGACCTGCTCACCGAGACGCGATGCGGCCCTCTCTTCGATGCGGAAGATCTTGCGCGGCTCGGGCATTACGTCACTGACCAATTTCCACTGAAAGATTACGGGTTATCGGCTTAATACCGCGTTCACGGCTTGCCGCCGCCGCCGCCACGCATCGTTAACCATGCGGGGGCGGCATTCACCCAAAATAAACTCTAACTTGATGAACAATGTACGAAGACCGCTCCGGCCGGTCGCGGCGCGAGCGAAATTTACCAAACAGTCGAGGTTTGGGTCTCAACTCGTCGCACGAGTGTGGCGCGGCGATGTGGCCTAAGCGCTGCGCCCGGTGTGTAACGCGTAACAGTACAGAGTACAGCAATGCGGTGTGTTTTCGTGTCCGCGCTCGTTCTGAGCGCGCTCTCGGTTCCGGCCTGCTACGAAGTGGCTTCGGCCGGCCCCCTGCAACTCACATTTGATTATACGCCGCCGCCGGACCAGAACGGCGCCGCGGCACAGCAACAGCCGCAACCGCAACCGCAGCAGCATGTTGCTGCCCAGCCGCAATCCAATCTCGGCGGCGGCTTCATCGAGTTCTTGTTCGGCGGCGCGGCGCGCGAGCCGATGATCCAGCGCCCGTTCCAGCCGCTGCCCGAACCCTATTCGCGCGGCTACCAGCCCGGGCAGCCCGACGACCAAGCGCAGCAGGCGGCGCTGACGCAGCTGTCGAGCAACGACCCGGCAACCTTCGTGCCGTCGAGCCAAGGCGACCTGGCGCATCCGCCGGTCGATCCGAAATACGACCGCCAGCTCGTCGACTACAAAAGCGAGGAAAAGCCCGGCACCATCGTCATCGACACCCCGCACCATTTCCTGTTCCTGGTGCAGGACAACGGCAAGGCGATGCGCTACGGCATCGGCGTCGGCCGCCCCGGCTTCACCTGGGAAGGCGTCAAGACGGTCTCGGCCAAGAAAGAGTGGCCGGATTGGCGGCCGCCGCCCGACATGCTGCAGCGCCGGCCCGACCTGCCGCGCTACATGGCCGGCGGCCCGGAAAATCCGCTCGGCGCCCGCGCCATGTATCTCGGCTCGACGGTCTATCGCATCCACGGCTCCAACGAGCCCTGGACCATCGGCTCCAACGTGTCGTCGGGCTGCATCCGCCTGCGCAACGCCGACGTCATCGACCTGTACAATCGCGTCCAGGTCGGCACCAAAGTCGTGGTGATGTGAGCTAGCAGCTTGCGATCGCGGCCGCGGCATCGCCTGACAGCGCGCGGAATTTCGCCGGTGGCGTCACAGCGTGGCGCCGTGTTCGGCGAGCAGGCGCGCAAACGCATCGCTGCCGAAGAAAGCGTATTCGTGCTCGCGCGACTCGGTGACGTGGTCGAGCCGTTTCAGCTCGGCGTCGACTTTTCCCGGGTGGCACATGATGACGCCGCCATCGGGCAGGCGATCGAGAAATGTCGCAAACAGCCTGGCGTAAGCCGCGTCCGAGCGAAACGTATAGGTCCCGGCAAAAGCCGGATTAGTGCGCAGCCCATGATCGGCGGCGAGCCGGCGGAAGCGGCGGCTCAGCCCGTCGAGCAACAGCGCCTTGTGATCGGTGAGGCGCCGGCGCGCCGAGAGCTGGCCGCATTGCCGCACCCAGGCGTGCGGCGCCAAATCCTTGGTCACGCGCAGCACGGCGTCGCGGATTTGCGGAAACAAATGCACGTGATGGTGGCCGTCGACGAAATCCGGCGGCCGGCCGAAGGCGGCAACGAACGCTTCGAACTGAAGAGAAACCTCGACGGTCAGAAGCTTGGGCCGCAACGCACGCAAATGCGCGCGGCGCAGAGTCGTGGCGAGCGACAGGAACGCGCCATGGCGCAGCGGCGCGAAGTTTTGCGACAGCGGCGCAAACGGCGCGGTCAAGGTCACATGCAAACCGATCGAGGCGCGCTTTGAGACAACGTCCCGCAGTTTTGTCGCCTCGTCGCGGTCGAATTGCGGCGCTGCCACCATCACCGACGTCGCATTGATGCGCCCACGCGCGATGAGATCGCGGATCGCGGCACTGACCGCAGGCGAGATGCCGTAATCGTCGGCGCAGAGAATAATGTGCCGCTCGTTCATTCGGCGGCAGCCCCCACCTTATCCTCCCCCGCTTGCGGGGGAGGGTAGGGAGGGGGAGACTTCGGCTGCGCCGCTTCCTCGCGCAGCTTCACGTCATGCTCGGCGACGAAATAGACCGGGCGGCCTTTGATCTCGTAGAGGATCTTGCCGATATATTCGCCGACGACGCCGAGCATGACGAGCTGCACGGCGCCGAGCACCATGACGCCGACGAACACCGAGGGATAACCGGGGACGCTGACGCCATAGACCACCGTCTCGTAGATGATCTTGCCGCCATAGATCAAAGCGATCAGCGCCAGCAATAACCCGAATACCGTCGCCATCCGCAGCGGCGCCACCGAAAACGCCGTCAGGCCGTTGAGCGACAGGCCGATCAGCGAGCGCAGTCCCCAGTGGCTGCGGCCTTGCGCGCGTTGCGCTGGCTCATAGTCGATGCGTTTTTGGCGGAATCCGATCCAGCTCGCCAGCCCTTTGAAGAAGCGATTGCGCTCCGGCATCTGGCGCAGCGCCTTGGCGGCGCGCGGCGACAACAGGCGGAAGTCGCCGGCGTTCTCCGGAATTTGCACGTGGCTGTCGGAATTGAGCAGCGCGTAAAACGCCTTCACCGCGACACGCCGAACAAACGATTCCTCGTCGCGATGCGCCTTGGCGGTATAGACCACGTCGAAATCGTCATCGAGCCAGTGGCCGACCAGCGTCTCGATCAGCTCGGGCGGATGTTGGCCGTCGCCGTCGATGAACAGCACGGCGCCGAGGCGAGCGTGGTCGAGACCGGCCAAGAGCGCCGCCTCTTTGCCGAAATTGCGCGACAGCGACACCACCTGGACGTCGAGCGCGGTGGCCGGCAGCGCGCGCGCAATGGCGAGCGTGTCGTCGGCGCTGCCGTCGTCGACATAGATGGCTTCGCAGGCGAGTGCGCGCGTCGCGGCAAGCTTTTGCGCCACTTCGGTGAGGCGCGCGTGCACGCGTTTGAGCGAGGCGGCTTCGTTATAGGCCGGAACCACGATCGACAGGCCCGCGGCGGCGCCGGACGGGGCGGCGCTGCGGTCGCGCAAGGCATTTCTTTGGTCGGTCCCGGGGCTCATCTCTTCGATTCTTCAAAGACCTATCTATAGCCTAATCGCCCCACGCTGTCGTGGCCACTAGCTCCGGTTCGGGCTGCTGGAACGCCTTGAACGTGATATGCGGTGACGGCAATGACCCGCGCCTCCCGTTTCGATTCGGCTCGCGCCATGCTGTCGGACGCTTGGCGCAACCGCGGCGTCAGCGTCAAGGCGTTGAGCTTCGCCATGATCGGCGTCGTCAATACGCTGGTCGATTATGGCGTGTTCCTCTTGGCGCGCGCGGTGCTGAGCGGGTCGGCGGCGGGGCTCGCCGCGATCGGCTCGCTCAACGATTTCTGCCAATGCAGCAGCGCCACGACCACGACCCTGGTCGTCGCCAACCTGATCTCCTGGAGCATTGCCGTCACCGGCTCCTATGTCATGAACTCGTCGATCACCTTTGCCGCCGAGTCGGGACGGCAATTGCGCTTGAGCGCTTATCTGACGTTCGTGGCCTCCGGCGTCGCCGGATTGCTGGTCAACACGGCAACGCTCTTGTTCGCCGCGGAAATTCTGCTTTTGCCGGTTTGGCTCGCCAAAGCGGTCGCAATTCTGGCGAGTTTTCTGGTCAACTTCTCGCTGTCGCACTTTGTCGTCTTCCGGCCGCGGAATTGAAAAGATGCCGCTCTTCACCCTCGACGAGCTTGCCGCCGCCACCGCGACCGTGCGCAGCTATGTGCCGCCGACGCCCGCCTATGCCTGGCCGTTGCTCGCCGAGCGGGTCGGCGCCACGGTCGTGGTCAAGCACGAGAACCACACGCCGACCGGATCGTTCAAAGCCCGCGGCGGCCTCGTTTATGTGGACGCTTTGTGCCGCGCCGATCGCAAGCTCAAGGGACTGGTCACGGCGACCCGCGGCAATCACGGCCAGTCGGTTGCGCTCGCCGCCGCGCGCAACGGCGTGCCGGTGGTGATCGTCGTGCCAGAAGGCAATTCACGCGAGAAGAACGCAGCGATGCGGGCTTTTGGCGGCGAACTGGTGACTGGCGGCAAGGATTTTGACGAGAGCCGCGCCGTCGCGGCGCAAATCCAAAATGAGCGCGGCTATCACTTCGTGCCGTCATTCCACCGCGATCTGGTCAAAGGCGTCGCCACCTATGCGCTCGAGCTATTTAAGAGCTTCGACGATCTCGATGTGGTCTATGTGCCGATCGGCATGGGCTCAGGTATTTGCGGTGTGATCAGCGTGCGCGACCTGCTCGGACTCAAAACTGAGATCGTTGGCGTCGTTGCGGAAAATGCGCCGGCCTTCGCCTTGTCGTTCGCGGCCGGGCAGCCAGTGCCGACGAATTCGGCGCGCACCTTCGCCGATGGGGTGGCGTGCCGCGATCCGCAAGCCGACGCGTTTGCCATCGTCAAGACCGGCGCGGCGCGCGTCGTCACCGTCAGCGAGGATGAGATCGCCGAAGCGATCCGTATCTACTACACCACGACGCACAATCTGGCCGAGGGTGCAGGTGCTGCGCCGCTTGCCGCACTGCTCAAGGAAAAGGCCCGCTACTCCGGCAAGCGCGCGGGCCTCATTCTCTCAGGCGGCAATATCGATATGCCGCTGTTCGCGCAGGTTCTCCGCGGCGAGACGCCGGCTGCCTGATCAGCCGGTGTGCCGTTTCAACCTGTTTTCCAGATCGGTCGTGGTGTTCTGCACGCTGGTCGCGAACGAATGCCAGTCGTCGGTGACGACGTTCCAATTGACCATCGGTGCCGTGGCGGTCGACGACATGCCATTGGCGGCGCGGCCGGTCGAAGCATCGTAAAGGTACGCGCCCGTAATCGTCACCACCACCCCAAGAATGAAGCCGAAAAGTGCCGGCATGGCTGTTCCTCCGTCCGAAGATGCGACTTTAGGCCAATTCAACGCATCCGGACGGCGAAAGTTCCAAGTGACGACGCGGTGACGACGAGCGACTATTTGATCGAGAGGTTCAACGCCTTGACCATCTTGCCCCACTTGTCCACTTCGGCCTTGAACATGGCGTCGGCTTGCGCCGGCGATCCGGTGATCGGATCAAAGCCCATGTCGGTGAGTTTTTTCTGCACCTCGGGCGTTTGCACGATGGCGTTGATGGCGCCGTTGAGGGTGGCAAGCACTTGCGGATCGATCTTGGACGGAGCGAAGAAGCCGACCCAGGACGCGGCGGTGAAGCCTGGAAAACCCTGTTCGGCGTAGGTCGGCACATTCGGCGTGACGGCAGCGCGTTTGTCGGCGGCGATGCCGAGACCTTTGAGCTTGCCGCCGTCGATCTGCGCCGCGGCGCCGCCGCCGAGCGTGGACGCCATCAGATCGACCTGATTGCCGATAGTGGCGTTGATCGCCGGCGCGCCGCCCTGAAACGGAATCATCTGCGCCGGAGCTTTGGCCAAAAATTTGAAGAAATATTCCGCCTCGATATGCGAGCCGGTGCCGACGCCGGGCACGGCGAAATTGATGGTCTTGCCGGCCATGTTTTTGAGAAAGTCGGTAAGATTGTTTGCCGAATTGCTCGCGCTCGTCACCAGTGCCTCCGGGCTGCTGGCGGCAATGGCGACGGTCTTGAAATTGTCGCCCGAAAATTCCTTGTTGGTGAACAGCGTCTCGTTGATGGCGAGCGCCGTGGTGGTGGCGAGGAGCGTGTAGCCGTCAGGCTCAGCGCGGGCGACGGCGGCAGCGGCGATATTGCCGCCGGCGCCGCCGCGGTTCTCGACCACCACACTTTGATGCAAGCGGTCGCTCAAGCCCTGGGCGATCAGCCGCGCCAGCGTGTCGGCGATGCCGCCGGGCGCGAAGGCGACGATCAGGGTGACCTTATTGGCCGCGGGATAAGTCTGCGCGCCGGCTTGGCAGCCTGCGGAAACCAGCAACACGGCGGCGGCCACAAGCACGCGGCGCACGATACGTCGACCTTGCATGTGCGATTGTCTCCTCAGCCCTCGCGCAACACCTTTTCGATCCGGCGGTCGGGAATGAGCCACATCACCGCGACCAGCGCGTAGATCGCAATCGACAGCCAGGCGTCGACAAACGCAAGCGCGACGGCCGCGGCATAGAGCAGCGGCGATATCTTGCCTTTGACATCGCGGCCAAGCGCGCTCGCCAGCACCGAGTGTTCGCCCTGCTGATGCACGATCGTCCTTTGCAGCAGGTAATAGGCGATGGCCGGCATCAGCAGGGAGACGCCATAGACCGCGGTCGGCAGCGGCGCCAAAAAATTCTCGCCCATCCAGCCGGTCGCTGCAGGGACCAGCGACAGCCAGAACAAAAGGTGCGAGTTGGCCCACAGGATCAGCCCGTCGACCCGCGTCACGGTGTGCAACAGATGGTGATGGTTGTTCCAATAGATGGCGAGATAGACGAAGCTCAACACATAGGCGACGAAGTTGGGCGCGACCCCGCGCAGCGTCGCCCAATCGGCGCCGTGCGGCACTTTGAGATCCAACACCATGATGGTGATGATGATGGCGATGACGCCATCGCTGAACGCGGCCACACGATCTTTGCCCATTCAGATCGCTCTTTTCGGCAGCGGTCTAATGCCGGGCGTGCGAGCCGGCTTGGCCCAATTCATCCTGCTGCCGGTATTCGGCATCATATTCCATGACGCCGCGGGTCAGCTGCTCGATGATATTTTGCCGCGTCGCGGCATCCTGGCCGCAGGTCAGTTCCGCCACCGTTTTTGCCAACGCGGTGATCACCTCGTCGGTATCGATGACGTCCGGCGCCTCGGCCGACACCGGATATTCGGCAAAGAAACTATCGACCACTTCGACGATCAGACAATGCAGGCACGGCCGCTCTTCGTCGTCGCCTTGCTCATCCGCCATTTGTTCATCTGCCATGGCCGTTACTCCGTTGCTTTTCGTTATGTAACAACGATTACGCGGTGGCGCTATGGCTGGGCGAGCCTGTCGAGCTCGGCAGAAAGCTTGGCGTAGAGCGGATTGTCGCGGGTGTAGACATAGTCCAGCGCGCCAACGGAAACCGCTTCGGCGCCGTGCTCGCGCAAGAAACTTGCCAGCGCGTGCACGTATTCGGGCGGGCAGTGCAAGGTCAGCATGCCCGAGGAGGTGGGCCCGCCGAATGGAGCTGCGACGCCGAATTTTGCCCGCGCCGTCGTGAGCAGCGTGTCGTTCAAGCCGGAAAAGCGCGAACGCACTTCGCGGAACGAGGCGGCGCGCTTTTGCGCGGCGATGCGGTCGAGCAGAAGGCGGGCGGTATCGCGCTGCGCCGCGCTCCACGTTGCCGCACGCGCGGCGACGAGGTTGGCCTGCGAGCGCAGGATCACGCCGTCGTCGATCACCTTGAGCCCATTGGCGGCGAGCGTGGCGCCGGTCGTGGTGATGTCGACGATCATTTCCGCGGTGCCGGCGGCCGGCGCGCCTTCGGTGGCGCCGGTCGATTCCACGATGCGGTAGTCGACGACGCCGTGCTCGGCGAAAAAGCCGCGCGTCAGATTGGCGTATTTGGTGGCAAGCCGCATCTTGCGCTCGTTGCGCAGCCGGAACGCTGTTGCAACATCGTCGAGATCGGCCATGTTGCGCACGTCGATCCAGGCCTGCGGCACGGCGACCACGACGTTGGCGAAGCCGAAGCCGAGCCCCGTCACCATGACGATGCGCCGGTCGGACTGCGGGATCATCTCGCGCACCAGATCCTCGCCGGTGATGCCGAGATGCACGGCGCCCTGGCCGAGCTGCTGGGTGATCTCGGCCGCGGACAGATAAGCCACTTCGACGCCGTCGAAGCCCGCGATGGCGCCGCGATAGTCGCGGGCGCCGCGCGGCTTGACGAGATCAAGGCCGGCGCGGGCAAAAAAGCTCTCGGCGTTCTGTTGCAGCCGGCCCTTCGACGGCACAGCGAGAAGGAGCGGGGCGGCGTTCATGCTGCGCCTCCGCATGCGGTCAGCTCTTCGATCGAAGCGGCAAAGCCGACCGCCGGGATCGGCGCGCGGGCGCCGAGCCGCGACAACAGCCCGTCATAGCGGCCGCCGGCGACGAGCGCGCTTTTGCCGCGCGGATCGTGCAGCTCGAACACGAAGCCGGTGTAATAGTCAAAACCGCGGCCGAAGCCGGTCGAGAATTTTATGGCGCGCACGTCGACGCCGCGCGCGGCGAGGAAACCGGCGCGGGTCTCGAACAGATCGAGCGCCGGCCCGAGCGCGATCTTGGCGTCGGCCGCGAGCGTGCGCAGTTCGCCCGCCGCTTCGTCGGGATCGCCGGCCACGACAAGGAAGCGCTCGATCAAGGCGCGGGTCTCGCGCGGCAATCGGGTCGGCGCGTTCAGCGCCGCCTGTTCGAGAAAGCGGTCGGCGATCTCGGCGACGGAACGGCCGCCGACCGCGGCGATGCCGGCGATCGACAGGAGGTCGGTCACCAGATGATGCGCCGCCTTCGGATCGGAATTGGACAGCGCGGCAAGCACGCCTTGATATTCCGGCGCGCCGTTGGCCGAGCTGAGCGTGATCTGATCGAGATCGTGCGCCAGCGAGGTCTTGCGATTGAAATCCTTGACCAGGCGGCGCTTCCACACCGGCGCCAGATCGAGCGCGGCGACGAAGGCGGAAAACAATCCGACGTCGCCCATGCGGATTTCAGGTGCGTGCAAACCGTACAGCGTCGTCGCTTCGAGCCCGAGCGCCAGCATTTCGGCATCGGCCGCCGCCTTGTCGGTGCGGCCGAAGGATTCGATGCCGGCTTGCACGAACTCCGCTGCGGCGCCTTGGCGGTGGCGGAACACGGCGCCGAGATAGCAAAAGCCCGCCGACTTGCCGGCCGCGGGCGACGCGAGATAGTCGCGCGACACCGGGATGGTGAGATCGGGCCGCAGGCACAGTTCGCGCCCCTCCGGATCGCTGGTCAGGAACATGCGGCGGCGGATGTCCTCGCCGGACAGGTCGAGGAACGGCTCCGCCGGCTGCAGCACCGGCGGCTCGGTCTGCGCGTAGCCGGCGCGCACATAGGAGGCGACGAGCGCCTGCGCCCGCGCGTCCGGTCCGTTGCTGATCGTACTCGACATGTCGCTCTATAGCGGCGGCCGGTTTGGCGCCGCCCGCCCGCGCAATCCCTGCTTTGTTGCGCGGCCCTTTAGCACGGCAAACCCTACAATTCGACGAAGATCGGCCCGGGCCGTTAATGCCGGCGGCGCATTTTTCGCTCGCGCCGGCGCCTTCAGGGACGCAGAAACGGTGATTTTACCGGAATAAAATCAAATATTTACGATGAATAACGCTGCCGGCTGGCGACCCGGCCTATGCGCCGGAGTGCGATCGGCCGCGCTGACTAGCCGTCCTCGCGTGACGCCCGTAGTAGCGCTCTGCAGCGGCTGCGAACTGCCCGAGTGCGGTCGGATCGCCGCGCGCCGCCGCTAGTATGCACTTTTATTGACAACATCATACTCACCGCCTCATGGTGCGGCTGGTCGGTGGGTGAGCCGTCATCCGGCTCAGGGACTGCGATGGGGTCGCTTTTCTTTGCGTCGATGGCAGTGGTGCTGTCGCTTTTGTGCGTGAACGCGCGAGCGCAGACGCCGCCGTTGCCGTCGACACCGGCGACGCTATCGCACGGCGCCGAGCTGCCGCCGATCCGCGTCACCGCCAAACACAACAAGCCGCATACCGCGCCAACGAAGCCGGCCCCGGCTCCAGCTGCGGCGGCGAGTGTTCAAGCGTCGCCTGCGCCGCCTTATGTCACCGGCGCACCGAACATTGCCGGCGGCGCCGCCGCGCCGCCCACCATGGCGAGCCAGATGACGGTGACCGGGCAGGAGCTCAATGCACGCCCGGTGGCGCGGCCGGGCGAGATTCTCGAAGCCGTGCCCGGCCTCGCCGTGGTCATGCACGCCGACGGCGGCAAGGCCAATCAATATTATCTGCGCGGCTATAACCTCGATCACGGCACGGATCTGGCGATCTTCGTCGACGACATGCCGATCAATCTGCCGACCCACGCCCACGGCCAGGGCTACGCCGACCTCAACTGGCTGATGCCACAGACCGTCGCCAGCCTGAACATCCGCAAGGGACCTTACTTTGCCGATGTCGGCGATTTCGCCACCGCGGGCTCGCTGTTCATCAATCTCCGAGACAGCGTCGACAAGACCATCGCCGAGGCCACCGTCGGCAGCTTCGACTATTTGCGCTATTTCGCCATGGGCGCGACCAAGCTCGGCGGCGGCACGCTGCTCTATGCCGGTGAGGCGAACACCTACGACGGTCCGTGGGACACGCCGGATCACATGCACAAGCTCTCCGGCTTGTTGCGCTACAGCCAGGGCACCGCGACTGATGGGTTTTCCGCCACCGCGATGGCCTATTCGAACACCTGGAATTCCACCGACCAGATTCCGCTGCGCGCCATTTCATCGGGCTTGATCGGTCTCGATGGCGAGCTCGATCCGACCGACGGCGGCAATACCAGCCGCATGTCGCTGTCAGCGCGGCTCGCGCAAACCGACGACGGCGGGCAGTGGAAGGCCAATGGCTATGTGGTGAAATACGGGCTCGACCTCTACAACAATTTCACCTGGTTCCTGACCGACCCGGTCAACGGCGATCAGTTCCATCAGCACGACGATCGCACTTACGGCGGCGGCGGCGTGTCGCGCACCGTCCAGGGCTCGCTGTTCGGCCGGCCGACTGAAACCGTGTTCGGCGTGCAGTCGCGCTATGACGACATCACCGTGGCGCTGACCAACACAATGCAGCGGCAGTTCCTGTCGAACATCCTTGTCGACCATGTCAGCGAGGGCAATGCCGGCATCTATGCCGAGAACACGGTGCAGTGGACCGATTGGCTCAAAACCACCGCCGGCTGGCGCGGCGATTATTATGCGGCGTCGGTGGATTCGATCCTGCAACAGGCAAACTCAGGCAACGACAAAGTCGCGATCGGCAGCCCGAGATTGCGCGTCGTCTTCGGGCCGTTTTACAAAACCGAATTCTTCCTCGGCCTCGGCATGGGCTATCACAGCAACGACGCGCGCGGCGTGACGGCGACCGAAGCGGCCGGCGATCCGACGCAGCCGCAAAGCGCGGTGCCGCTGTTGGTGCGCTCGCGCGGCGCCGAGGTCGGCGTCCGCAGCCGTGCCATTGCCGGCCTCGACAGTTCGGTGAGCCTGTTCGTTCTCGACCAGGCCTCGGAGCTGTTCTTCGACGGCGACACCGGCGACACCACGCCTGGCCGGCCGAGCCAGCGCACCGGCATCGAGTTCACCAACGATTACCGACCGGCGTCCTGGATGCGTCTCGACGCCGATCTCGCGCTGACCCGCGCGCGCTTTCTCGGTTTCGATTCAGCGCAGGAGCAAATTTATCAATCGCTCGCCGGTTTCCCGCAAGCGCAGATCGGCAATGCGCCAGGCAATTTCGTTTTCAATGCGCCATGGATGGTGGCGTCGGCCGGCATCACGCTCGGCGAGGACACCGGCTGGTTCGGCGCGTTGCGCTGGCGCTATATCAGCTCGCGGCCATTGACCGAGGACGGCGCCTTCCAGGCGACGCCGCTCAGCGTCTTCAACGGCCGCCTCGGCTACCGTTTCGCCGACCGCTGGCGCATCCAGCTCGACGGTCTCAATCTGTTCAACGCAAGATCGGCCCAGGCCGAATATGCCTACGGCTCGCTGCTTAAGAACGACAACTTGTTCGCGCTTTGCTTTCCGGCGAGCGGCGTATCGACGGTACCGGCCGCGGTCTGCCAGAACGGCGTGATGGACTATGCGCTGCATCCGATGGAGCCGCTCGCGGTGCGGCTGACCTTGGCGAAGACGTTTTAGGTTGGTTGCGGTCGAGCAGGCGCTTGCCGCGTTGTTTTGCGATCCCCCGCGAGCAGGGACCTCTTGCGTTTTGTGATGTTATAACATTACAATGCGCGGCAAGTCAGGAAGGGGATTGGCGTTGTAGCGGCGGGCGTTGCGTTGGTGCCGGGACATCGGTTCCGCGCAACGGTTCCGTTCGGCTCATCGCGACTGTCGCTTCAATGCCACAGCGCGCATCATTCGCTCCGGCCCGGCTTGCGGAAAGTTGTTATGGCGTTGCGCACCGGCAGCAGCGTCATAGACTGAACGGCATCGCCGGGAATGCGTAATCAAACCTGAGTTCGCGTGATGCGGTGGTTCAGGGCGAACAAGACTTTCGGCGGCCGGCTGGCGCTCTTCGCGCTGGCGGTGCAGTTTGTTCTCGCGTTCGGCCACATCCATCACGAGGATATTTACGGTTCCGCACGCCGGGCTGCGGCGATAGCGGCCGCGGTGCCGGACGGCAGCCAGCCGCTTCCGGCCAATCATCCGGCCAAGCATAGCGACGACTATTGCGCCATCTGCGCCACCATGTCGTTGCTCGGCAATTCGTTCGTCGCCGCGGCGCCGGTTTTGCCGCTGCCGTCCGCCCCTTATGCGATCGCGCAGTTCGACCGCGTGGCGGCTATTTTCATCGCGCCGCGCCGCGCCGCGTTCCAATCCCGCGCTCCGCCGGTGGCCTGACCATCGGTTGGTGCTGCGCTTCACATCGCTGCGCTGTGCTGTTTCTCGGCGCCGCGATGGCCGTAAGCGTGAATGCGGCAGCGTTTCCTCGTTTCCTATTTGCCGCCAGCACGACCGCCGAAGCGTTTGGCCAGTCATGCAAGCATTTGGGATCGGAGTGTCATGTCTGTTCGTTCAGCCCGTCGCACGTATTTGCTCGGCAGTTCCGCGCTGCTCGCCTTGATCGCGCTCAGCGACGCGGCCATCGCGCAAACCAAGCTTCCCGAGGTCGAGGTCACCGCGAACAAAAACAAACCGAAGCCGCGCCCGGCGACGGTTGCGCGTCCGGCCGCGCCCGCGACGGTGGCGCCGTTATCGCCGGCAGAACAGGTGGCGGCGAAAAACAATGCCTTCGACCAGAGCCGCAGCAATCTCTACACGACCATTGGTACGACATCGAGCACGCAGACCCACGCCACCATCGACGCGCTGCCGCAGGGGACCAACACCACGGTCGAGAAGGTGCTGCTGCAGGCGCCCGGCGTATCGCAGGATTCCGCTGCCAGCGGCAGCCTCCACGTCCGCAACGATCACGCCAATCTGCAATTCCGCATCAACGGCGTGATGCTGCCCGACGGCGTCACCGGCTTCGGCAGCGTTCTGGACACCGGCCTGATCGGCACGATCGCCCTCGTCACCGGCGCGCTGCCGGCTGAGTTCGGGCTGCGCACCGTCGGACTGATCGACATCACGACGCGCGCCGACGTGTTCAACAATTCGGGCAGCATCAGCCTCTACGGCGGCAGCCGCGGCACTATCACGCCGAGTTTCGAATACGGCGGCACGTTCGGCGGCAACTGTCCGACAACGCAGTCTTCGACCGTGACGAAGGCGCCGTCATCGTCCGCGAACGCAAACTGCTTTCCCGGCGTTCAATACTTCTTCTCCGGCCGCTCTCTGCAAACCACCGAAGGCATCGAAAATCCGCTGCCGACGCTCAATGCCTTTCACGATTTCTCGCAGCAGGAGCGGGGTTTTGGCTACATGTCGACCTTCATCGACCCGTCGACCCGGCTGAGCCTGATCACGGGAACTTCGTACAACACATTCCAGATTCCCAACACGCCCGGCCAAGCCGTCGGAATGAACGGTAATCCGCCGGTCACCAACGTGTCGGGGATCACGACTTTCAACTCGGCACTGCTCAACGAGAACCAGCGTGAGTTCACGCAATTCGGCGTGCTGGCGCTGCAAAAATCCGCGCCCGGCTTCGACGGCCAATTGTCCTATTTCACCCGCTACAACAATCTGCACTTCATCCCGGACCCGATCGGCGACCTGCTGTTCAACGGCATCGCCTCGGACATCAGCCGGCAGTCCTACAGCAACGGCATGCAGGGTGACGCCTCTTATATGGTCAATCCGGCGCATACGGTTCGCGCCGGCTTCACCGTGAGCGCCGAAAAGGCCTGGGTTGACAATACATCGCTGGTCGAGGCCTGCGGTCCGGCCTGCGACGGCAGCGACAACAACCCGATGCCGCAGTCGATCACCGACGATGTCGCCAAGCTCGCCTGGCTCGCAGGCGTCTATGTGCAAGACGAGTGGAAGATCACCAGTCAGCTGACCATGAATGCCGGCCTGCGCTTCGACCAGATGTGGCAGTTTACCGACGCCAATCAGTTGAGCCCGCGGCTGAGCTTCACCTACAAGCCGTTCGAGAACACGACCTTTCACGCCGGCTATGCGCGCTATTTCACGCCGCCGGTGCTGGTCGAGGCGGCGCCGGCCAATATCGCGGCGTTCAACAACACCACCGGCGCGCCGAATGCCGGGCAGGCCAACGATCCGGTGCTGCCGGAACGGTCGCATTATTTCGACGCCGGCGTCGTTCAGAAAATACCGTTCGGCTGCTACGGGCCAGCGTCGCACGATTGCTCCAGCCTCGAAATCGGCCTCGACGCCTATTACAAGATCGCCAAAGACCTCATCGACAATGGCCAGTTCGGCCAGGCGCTGGTGCTCAGCGCGTTCAACTACCAGAAGGGCATCAACGAAGGCGTCGAGCTCAGCCTGAAATACACCAACGGCAATTTCCAGGGTTACGGCAATCTTGCGGTGGCGCAGCAGAGGGCGACCAACGTGGTGTCGAACCAATATCTGTTCGACAATACCACGCCGCAGGCCGATCTCGGCGGCCTGACCGAGTTCCAGTACATCGCGACGCACTGGATCTTTACCGACCACAACCAGTTCGTCACCGCTTCGGCCGGCGCCAGCTACACGTTCTGCGGCCGCCCGGCGACAGCGGCCGAGGCGTTCGGCAGCGCGGGAGCGATGTGGCCGACGTTCAATTCATGGTGCGGCACGCGGCTGTCCGCCGACATGATCTACGGCAGCGGATTGCGTCAAGGCGATGCCAATATCGACTCGCTGCCGCCGTACGCCCAGGTCAATGTCGGCGTCGCGCGCGAATTCTTTTTGCCCGGCGACACCAAGCCGACCACGGTGCGGTTCGACGTCGTCAACCTGTTCGATACGATCTATCAGATTAGGAGCGGCAGCGGCATCGGTGTGTTCGCGCCGCAATTCGGGCCGCGCCGCGGCTATTACGCCGGCATAACGAAGAAGTTTTGAAGCAAAGACCGCGATGTCAGGTCTGCTGCACTTCGACGGTGACGTGCGACAGGTTGTGGAAATGGCCGAGCAGGCGCCGGTAATGGCCGGCGTCGCGCGGCTTGGTGGTGACGACCGAGAGGATCGCGCCGAGATGGCCGGGACCGAGGCGCCACAGATGCAGGTCTTCGAGCCGGTCGCCGTCGCGCTCGATGGTCGCCCGCACCTTTTCCGCCATGCCGCGGTCGGGATTCATATCGAGCAGGATGGCGCCGGTATCGCGTATGAGCCCGTATGACCATGACGCGATCACGGCAGCGCCGAGAATGCCCGCCACCGGATCCATGAACAGCCAGCCGAAAGTGCGCCCGAGCACAAGGCCGGCGATCACCAGCACCGAGACGACCGCGTCGGCCAGCACATGGATGATGGCGGCGCGCATGTTGTTGTCGCGATGCGCCTTGCCGTGCGCGTGCCCGTCCCCATGCGCGTGGGAGTGGCCGTGGGCGTGATCGTGGGAGTGGCCGTGATCGTGTCCGCTGCCGCCGCTGAGCAGGAGCGCGCTTACGATATTGACGATCAATCCGAGCACGGCGATCGGGATCGCCTCGTTGAAGCTGATCGGCACCGGGGCAATGAGGCGCGAAACCGCCTCGTAACCGATCAGGACCGCAATCATCGCCAGCACGATGGCGCTGGAGAATCCGGCGAGGTCGCCGAGCTTGCCGGTGCCGAAGGAGAAGCGCGGGTCGTCGGCGTGGCGCCGCGCATAGCGGTAGGCCAGCGCCGCGAGCAACAGCGCGCTGGCATGGGTCGACATGTGCAAGCCGTCGGCGACCAGCGCGATCGAGCCGAACAAAAGGCCGCCGACGATCTCGGCCACCATCATGACGGTGCAGAGCGCGATCACCGCCCAGGTTCGGCGCTCCTTCTTGTCGTGGCCTTCGCCGAGAAAAACGTGGCTGTGGCTGGCTGTAGACATGACGCTCGTCCTCGCCACCTTCACTTCAGATAGGCCTGCACGGCCTCGATCAGTTCCTCGGCGCCGCGCGAGCGGTCGGCGTCCTTCGCCGGATCGACGACGTGGAGCCGGATATGGTCCTCGATCACTTCCGTCATCAGGCTGTTCATGGCGCCGCGCGCCGCGACGATCAGATGCAGCACCGTGGCGCAGCCCTTCTCGTCCTCGAGCGCGCGCTCGACCGCTTCGATCTGGCCGCGTACGCGGCGCACCCGGTTGAGCAGTTTTGCTTTCTCGGTTTTGGTATGCGACACCGATTGACACCTCACATTCGATAGGGTAGGGGGTATGGTATCCACTGGTAATTGGGATGTCGAGCGCCATATTGCCAGCGTCGTAACTTTGAAAAGAAAGCCAATGGGCAGTGCCACCTTGGGTGACGCTGCTCCGCCGTCCGGCGGCAGCGTGGCACCACAAGACATCGAGATCGATCGCGGCAGCAGTGGCCGCGTCAGGGTAAGCGATCGCGCCTAGCGGGTCGTTTACCCTCACGCTCACCGACCGCCGCGATACGCGGAAAGGAAGGTGAGCGATGTTCGCAAAACTTGCACGGTTCAATGGTTTTGGCCGCCGGCATGCGCCGCTGCCAGCGGCAAAGACCGCCTATGCCAACGACAATCATCCCGGCCGTCGGCCGACCGCCGTTGCGCAACGGGCACGGCGCCAAATCCTGGTCTGCGGCTGGCGGCCGGTGCCGGCGACGGGGCGGCTCGAATGCTTTTGGCACGTCGAGCCGGCCGGTGCCGCGGTTGCCGAAGAGCCTGGGATAAGTCGGCTGATGCGTTCGTCGGCGTCCGCCCGGCGCCGGATTTTTTCGGACGGCCGAACGTGTCTGCGGCTCGATCCCGCGGCGTGACGTAGTCTATATTGCAAAATGTAGCCAAGGCTATATACTGCGGTTGAGGCTGCATGTGGATGCAACAATGTTCGGGATGGACTGAACACTATTCAGGGATGACATTTGCGGCTGCGGAACCGGGGGTTCGTACGCCGCTGTCACGTGGCTGTCGTGATCGCGATGGCAGCAATGGATTGGTGGCATCGGAAGTTCGGGGCACCGATGAGGGGACTGCGCATTGTCATAGGGCTCGTGGCGCTGACGGGGAGCGCCGCGGCCGCAGACCTGCCGGTGAAGGCGCCGCCGCCTCCGGCAACGACGGCCTATGATTGGACCGGCGTCTATGTCGGCAGCCATATCGGATACGCCGCCGGTTCGTCCCATTGGTCGGCGATGCCGACCGGAGCGCCGGGGCCGGCGCAGAGCGGCTCACTCGACCTGTTCAACAGCTTCAATGCCTTCAACGGCATGGGCAGCTACTTCGAGGGTTTCCAGGCCGGCTACAATTACATGTTGCCGTCGCGCTGGCTGTTCGGCGTCGAGGCCGACGTCTCGTTTCCCAGCACCATTACCGGCACATCGACCTTGTCCTCGATCACGTCCGGCACGGCGAGCTATGCGGAGACGGTCGAGTTTTCCGGCACGCTGCGCGGCCGCATCGGCTACGCGCCAAATCTTGGGGCCACACATTGGCTGCTCTACGCCACCGGCGGCTTCGCTTGGAGCTACGACCAGTTCACCCGCACCCAGGTCGCCGGCACACCGGCCGGCGGCACCGCGGTACCGGGCCAGGTTGAGAATTTGTTCGCTGTGCCGCGCGTGGGCGGCGTCGCCGGCGCCGGCGTGGAGTTCGCTTTGCCGTCGAACTGGACGGCGCGGCTCGAATATCTGTTCATCGATTACGGCAATCGCAGCGTCACGTTTCCGGTCGGCGCGCAGCGTTTCAACTCGGATCTCAACGTCAGCGAATTGCGCTTCGGCCTCAACTACAAGCTCAATGGCGATCCGAGCTCGGGCAATGCCGCCATCGCGCCGCCGACGCCGGAGTTTGACAATTTCGCTGTCCACGGCCAGACCACTTTTCTCAGTCAATATGTCTTCCCGTTCCGCGATCCCTATTTTGGCCAGAACAGCCTTGCTCCGAACCAGGGCCGCGAAACGTGGGATGCCACGGCGTTCCTCGGCATGCGGTTGTGGCAGGGCGCCGAAGTTTGGGTCAATCCGGAAATCGATCAGGGTTTCGGCTTGAGCGCCACCCTCGGCGTCGCCGGGTTCCCAAGCGGCGAGGCGTATAAAGTCGGCGCCGCGGTGCCTTATGCGCGGATCCCTCGCTATTTCGTCCGCCAGACCATCGATCTCGGCGGCGACACGCAAAAGGTGGATGGTTCAGCCAACCAGTTCAGCGGCTCGCAGACGGCCAACCGGCTGGTGTTCACCGTCGGCAAGTTCGGCGTCACCGACATTTTCGATAACAACAAATACGCCCACGATCCGCGCAACGATTTCATGAATTGGGCGCTGATCGATACCGGCACGTTCGACTATGCCGCCGACGCCTGGGGCTTCACCTACGGTGCGGCCGCGGAGTGGTACCAGGGCGACTGGACCGTGCGCGGCGGCATATTCGATCTGTCGGTGGTGCCCAACGACGTCGAGCTCGACCCGCATTTCGCGCAGTTCCAATGGGTCGGCGAGATCGAGCGCCGCTATGACCTATGGGGACAGCCGGGCAAGATCGCGGTCACCGGATTTTTGAGCCGCGGCCGCATGGGCAGCTTCAGCGATGCCATTGCGCTGGCGGCGGCAACCGGCGGCGTGCCGGCAACCTCGGCGGTGCGCCAATACACCAGCCGCGGCGGCGTGAGCTTCAATCTCGAGCAGCAAATCACCGCGGACCTCGGCGTGTTCGCGCGCGCCGGTGTCGCCAACGGCAACATCGAGCCGTACGAATTCAGCGACATCGATCGCACCGCGGCGGCGGGGCTTGCGCTGGCCGGAAAATCCTGGGGCCGGCCCGACGATACGGTTGGCCTCGCCGGCGTGATCAACGGCATTTCCGGCGTGCATCAGGCCTATCTGAATGCCGGCGGCTTGGGCATCCTGGTCGGCGACGGCACGCTGCCGCATCCGGCGCCGGAACAGATCATCGAGGCCTATTACCAATTGCCGGTTTCGTACTTCAAGCTGACGCTGGATTACCAGTTCATCGTCAACCCGGCCTACAACAGCGATCGCGGTCCGGCGTCGGTGGTCGGCGCACGCCTGCATGGGCAATTTTAGCAAAGCCGCACGGACCTACTGCCCGGGCTCGATCACGATCGGCGCGGTGAGCGTCAGGCGCTTGTTGCCGTCGAGCATGACGCCGACGCTGACCGTCCAGTTGCCCGGCTCGGACAGCGCGATGTCATCGACTTGCCAGGCGCCATCGCGGCCTTGCCGGGCAGGGCGGGTTGTCGGTTGGCTTGCCGCGGTGGGCGCCGTCAGCGTCAAACTCACTTGCCGGGCTTCCAGCGCCTCGAAATCTTCGTCCCAAAGCCGGATTGTTGCGCGCGCGCGTCCGGCGTGCCCGGGCATGATGGTGACGTCCGCCATGCCCTCCACCAAATGGATATGGACGAAAGCCGCACCGGCGGGGACGGCCGCATAGGTCGGGTGCTGATGGGCGGCGTGGATCGCCGGCGGCATGGTGCCGAGCGCGGCGACGATGGCAATGACGACGGCGCCGGCCGAAGCCTCGATCGCGGCATTGCGGCGTAGCTGCCGTAACGCGTCGCGGCTTGCGGCGATGCTGGCTTGTTGCAGAAGCCGCGGCGTCAAACGGAAGCGATTGACCGTAGCAATCGCCACCATCGCCAGGAACAGCGCGATCTTGATGAGGAGGAGCCGGCCGTAATTCGTGTGCAGCAGCGCGGGCACGCTGCCGGCGAGATAATAGGTGTTGACGATCCCGGTCGCGAGCAGCGTGCCGACGCTGGCGATGCCGAGGATGGAAAATCGCGTCGTCGCCGTGCGCGCCATCGCGAGCGACGCATCGTCCGCGCCGGCGGCGCCAAACAGCACGATGAGCGGCAGCAGCGCTCCGACCCAGGCCGCGGCGGCGATGAGGTGCAGCACGTCGGCGGCCGGATGAAAGATGGCCTCGTCGCCCAATCCGCCGGCGGCGTGACCGGACCAGACCAAGGCGCCGGCAAAAGCCGCGGCCAAGATCGCGGCCGTGATCTCGAGCCGGGACGATTTACGCTCGCGCGGCGACAGCAACGCCAGCAAGGTCGCGGCCAGCGCGCAGGCCAGGACAGAACGAATGAGCCAGGCGCGTCCGAACGTCGTTTGCGACAGCACGGTCCACAGCACGCCGTCGCCGAACACTTGTGCTGCCGGCAGACCGCTCATCGCCGCCGCGGTCAGAACCAGCCACGCCGCGCCCGAGATTGCCGCCAGCGCGAGGTTGGTCCAGGCGATGATGGCAAGCCGCGCCCGAACCTTGATAGCCACCACGCCGTTACTGGCTGTCCCGCGCCACGCCGGCGCGGCAATGAAGACCGCAAACAAGACAACGCCCGCCACCAGCATCGTCGCGGCAAAGTGAATGGCGCGCGCGTAGAGCAGCGGATCGGCCAAGCTAGTGCCCGCCGACAGTGAAGGTGAAGGCGCCTTCGGTGGTATGGGTGTCGACTGAGAGCGCGTGCCAGCGGACCTTGTAGCTGCCGGGCCCAAGCGCTTTCAATCCGACCGTCATGGTGTTGCCGCTGACCTGCGCCTTGCCCTGGTCGACCCTGGCGCCGCTCGAATCGGTGACCTGGGCCGTACTGAAGGCCTGCTCAAGATTTTGCGTGAACGTCAGCACGACCTCGTGCGGCGCCGTCGCCACGGTGCTGCCGACCAGCGGACTGGCGTGATCGAGGAAGGCGTGGGCCCGCGCCGCGATGGGAGCGAGCGGCATGAGAAAGAGCGAGACGAGAAGGAGAGATTTTCGCATGGCAATACCTCAGAACTTGAGCTGTTGCGGTGGGGCCCCCGTGCCGCCGATGAGCGGCTGGCCGATGGTCTTCGGGAAAATGTCGTCGAGATAAAGATGCAATTGCCCGAGCACGCCGATGCCGTGCCCGCTCTGGGCATTGACCGGCACCTGCGCCTCCAGCCCGACCTGGAAATAGCTGCCGACCCAGATCACGCCCGGATTGATGGTGCCGGTGGTGACGAAGCTGTTGCCGAAATTGTTCTCAACCGGCGTCGACATCTGGAACTCGACGATCGGGATCAGGTGATTGATGAAATCGGGCAGCTGCAGATCCTGAATCTCCGATTTCAGATACGGCATGCTGTATTGGATCGAGCCGCCCCAGGCCAATACCTGCGGGATGAATGCCTGCTGCACCAGGTCGAAGGAGCGGCTCGGGATCTGATAACCGATCTGCCCGGTCACCGCGAAGGCGCGCAACCAGCCGGCGCTGTCGGGCAGGTCGCCGAAACCCTTGCCGAAATAATAGGTCGGCGTCAGCGTCGTATAGGGCGTGGCGATGCCGGAATCGCTGGCGCGGGTGCCGCCCCAATCGACGATCAGGCCGAGCAGCATCGCCAATTCGTGCGAGCCATCCTTGAGCAGCTGATACTGCGCCGTGGTTTCGAGATTGCCGAACCCGGCCATGGTCGGGCCGCCCGGGCCGCGGATCTGCGACCAGACGTCGCCGATCGAAATGCCGAAGTCTTCCGTGATGCGTTTGGAGACTTCCGCCGAGACGTCCCACTCGGTGGCCGGCGGCACGTCGGCCGTTCGCGACCACGATACGGTCGGCAGCGACAGCTCATCGGCCACGCACGGATCGTCGACGGCCAGCGTCGCGGGAAAAAAGCGCGCGCCGACGAAGCAATGGGCGAACGCATCGGTGAAGGGCAGTGCCGAGAACAGCAGCGCCAGCGCCAAGGCGCGCAAGCATCTGTGATTTGCAGACATGGAGGCTCTCCAAAGGCATCAGAGAAACGCTGCGGCCGACGCGGGTCGGGCCGCTGGGCTTCAGGCTGCCAGTGGGGGCGCTCGCGAACGATGGTCTTTGGTTTCAGGGCCGCCGATGAGAGCGATGTTTTGCGGCGGCGCGATGGACTGGCCCGCCGAGAGCGGCGCGCCGGTGATCTTCGCCGGCGGCAGCGGCACTGCCGCCATGAGCATCGGGCAGCCGATGCAGCAATTGTCGATACAGTGCTTGGTGTTGGTGTCGCCGGAGGAGGGCGCCTGGTGGCCTGTGACAAGCGTATGGCAGATGATGCCGCTCGGAGCCGCCGCCGTATCGGCCGCGGCGCTCGCCGCGCCAAAGCTCGCGATCATGCTCGAGAGCGCAATCGCATAGGCCGCCGCCAGCGCAACAATGCGCCGCCGCAACGGCCGCCTGGCGAAATACTTGCGCACGGTCCCTGGCCTCGTCCCGGCAGATATCGGGACAACCAACACTTCATATCACGAAGCTGGCGCGACGATCACTCCATGAACCCGGGGCGCCCCGCTTTATTCCAGCAACTGAGGCATCCGTGCAACGGTGCCGGGCGGCGGGGTCAGCGCGGCCCGAGCTTATGGCGGGCCAGCACGGCGCGGACGGCTTCGACCAGTTGCGCCTCCGGCACGGCGCGCTGCGCCTCGGCCTGCTTCTGCAAATGCTCCTCGCGGCCTTTTTCCAGCTTGGCGAGCTCGCCGCCGACGATCAGATCCTTGATGGTGACTTCGCCCTTGGCCTTCTCGTCGGAGCCCTGGATGACGACGCACGGTGAGTTACGCCGATCGGCATATTTCATCTGCGGGCCGAATTTGCCCGAGCCGAGATAAAGCTCGGCGCGGATGCCGGCGTTGCGCAGCGAAGCGACCATCTGCTGATAGTCGGCGATGCGATCCTTGTCGAACACGGTGACGACCACCGGGCCGGCCTCGGCTTTGGTCTCGACCTTGCCGAGATGCTGGAGGGCGGCGAGCAATCGCGATACGCCAATGGAGAATCCCGTCGCCGGCACCGGCTCGCCGCGAAAGCGCGACACGAGGCCATCATAACGTCCGCCGCCGCCGACCGAGCCGAAGCGCGGTGAACCATCTTTGCCGTCGGTGGAGAACGTCAGCTCAGCCTCAAAGACTGGGCCGGTGTAATATTCGAGGCCTCGAACGACAGATGGGTCGATGCGGATACGATCTTCGCTATACCCCGCAGCAGCTACGAGCGTTGCGATTGCTTCTAATTCTTCGATACCTGCTTGGTGAGTAGCATTTTCTTGCGCAGACCCGCGTATGCCGTCGAGCGCATGTTCATTCGTGTTGCCTGCGCGCCGCAACCGAGTGAGAATCCGCTGCGCATGTTCTTCCTTAAGTCCAGCGCCCTTTGTGAAATCGCCAGACTGATCCTTTCTACCGGTAGTTAGGAGCAATTGAACATCTTGCTCACTGAATCTGTCGAGTTTGTCGATCGCGCGCAGCACCGCGAGCCGCGTTCCGACGTGCTGCTCGCCGCCAATGCCAATTGCCTCCATCACGCCATCAAGCACTTTGCGATTATTCACCTTCACAACGTAACTGCCACGCGGAACCCCCAACGCCTCAATTGTATCCGCCGCCATCATGCACATCTCGGCATCGGCGGCCATCGAACTCGATCCCACCGTATCCGCATCGAACTGCATGAACTGCCGGAAACGACCCGGCCCCGGCTTCTCGTTGCGAAAAACATTTCCGACGCGATACGAGCGATATGGCTTCGGCAGCGTGTCGAAATTCTCCGCCACGTAGCGCGTCAGCGGTGCGGTGAGGTCGTAGCGCAACGACAGCCATTGCTCGTCGTCGTCGAGGAAGGAGAACACGCCTTCGTTCGGCCGGTCCTGGTCGGGCAGGAATTTGCCGAGCGCGTCGGTGTATTCGATCGCGGGGGTCTCCACCGGCTCAAAGCCGTAAAGCTCGTAGACCGCGCGGATTTTTTCGATCATGTCGCGCGTGGCGGCGATCTCGGCCGGCCCGCGGTCGGCGAGCCCGCGCGGCAGCCGCGCCTTGAGCTTGTTGGATTTTTCGGACTTGTCGGACATTTTTGAATTGCTCTGGGCGGGTGTTAGCAGCCACGACTCGCGCCCGCAATGCTACTCGATTTCGTCATGGCCGGGCTTGTCCCAGCCATCCACGTCTTCCA
>Ga0210394_10001448_pt1 | contig 37952 bp, 30 predicted proteins | sample IncBWC12MmetaG_FD_160121 | JGI IMG/M metagenome (GOLD analysis project Ga0210394, IMG submission 160121) | Forest soil microbial communities from Barre Woods Harvard Forest LTER site, Petersham, Massachusetts, United States - Inc-BW-C-12-M | ecosystem: Environmental > Terrestrial > Soil >... | reverse complement strand
GCAGGTGCCAATTCCTGAGTACACGCCTTCTCTTGTCGTTGTGGTTTTAAAGCCTATCCATGTGCTCTAACACCCTCTTCGCCAACCACCGAGCTGCCACACGTCCTCGTTATCGACGGATCGGGGGCCAATCAACAGGTCTTGACTATTCCTCCAATGTCATTCGATCTCGACGATGTGCCGTTCGCTTCGCACGAAAAACTAACGATAAGACGGCTGCCTGAGATGCATGTTTGGCTGGCGTGATTGCCTGGGTGTAGACATCCAATGTGGATCGCAGACTTGAATGCCGCAACAGTTCCTGCATAACTTTGAATTCTATTCCCACGCTCCGCTGGGGTGTCGAATACGTATGCCGGCGGAACGTGTGCCATCCGAATCGCTTCTGAACTCCGACGCACTGCGCGACGGGACGAATATATCTTGGCAAGATCGCTTGGCCCCAGATCGGCGTCCGACCACGGTGCCGTCTGCTGGCAAAGACCCTGCTGCCCCGTTCCGTTTAACACACATGTCCTCTCAATCTTCATTGGTGGTGTTGGGTCTCAGACACAACTTCGCGACGTGACGGGTGCGCGTCGGCTTAACCGCAAGTCTTCCACAATCCATATGGGAAGCGTTACCAGTGATCCGTCCGAAGTCGGCTGAAAGCGACTTACAGCAACTTCCCGCATCCGGACTTCCTGGGCGTTTCATTGACCATTTCCGCGGTTTGGACGTTTCGCAAGTGGTGAACAGCCGGTATACTGCGGGCGGAGGTCAAGATGGGCTCAGCGCCAAGCCAAGGGCCAACTAGCAAGAAAGAGCCCGACGGTGTCCAGTATAGTTCGCTTGTTAAGACAGTTGTGCAAATAAGCATGCCCACCGGGGCCCAGATGGGCTGGGACTCATATGTGCGTCTCCTGTACGACCAGGCAAACAAGGCCGTTCAGCAGCAGGCCAATGCATTGCTGACGCGGGGCAACATCACTGTGGAAGAGGCGCGGGCGTTGGTGGAATCGCAGCGCAACAGCTTGGTTTTGGAATTTCGCAAGCCGCTCACCCCCTGGGGCAAACTATATTCGGAGATTTTAAAGCCGAGCAACAACTTGCCAACCCTGCAGAAGTTAGTCGCCGAGAAAGGGTCGATTGAAGCGGTGATGCAAAGCGTCGGCAAAACCCGGGTAGTGGTGAACCGGATCGCGGTCGTGTCGCGAGTGGCGGGTCCGGCGCTTGTGATTCTGAGCCTCACATTTTCAGCCATCGCGATTCAGGACGCGCCGTATGGCAAAAAGGGTCGAGTGGCGGCGACGGAAGCGGGTGGAACCATCGGCGGATTGAGCTTTGGCATGGGGGGAATGTGGGTTGGATGCCTGGCGGGGACGTCGTTTGCGTCGCCGAGCCTCGTAATACCGGGCTGGGGCGAGTTGAGCACCGGAGGGGCATGCTTGATCGGCGGAATCGCCAGTGCTTTGGGCTTCGGCTGGGCCGGAGACAAGGCCGGGCGCGCGGCAGGTGCCGCGATCTACGACTTTGCGACCTCATTCCGCTACTAACGGGAAGGAACGCGATGGGTTGGGTAGACAAGCTGAACCAATGGGCGCTGAAGGGTACCCGGCGGCAGGCCATCGAAAGAGTTGAGACCGATCGCGAAGGGAGTACGCTGATCCGCGCGCACGGCAGTGAGTTCATTCGTTGGTCCGACGTCCAAGAGATTGCGGTCGTGAAGCAGCCGCCCCTGGCACGCGGCTCTTTCGCGCTGGCTATTCGGGGAGCGGGTTCCACGGTTGCCGTCGTGGACGATACCGTGGCGGGTTACGTAGAGTTTTGTCAAGAACTCCCGCGGCGGCTCACGGGTGTTGCTCCGTATCAAAAATGGGCGGTGGAGCTGACAGCAAGCTCGCAAGAGACTGGGACGGTGATCTTCCGGCGGGCCGCGAGTTGAATCAACCGCGCCATTCGGGGCCAACGCTGGATGCCAGAGTACCTAGAAGCTCCGACAACGATCCGCTTTATCGGTTCCACCAATGGCAAGCCAATCTACGGATACGGGAGGTAACAGAAGTCAAGTCCATCCCCGACGTTCCCCTGTCCCATCCATTCGTGGAAAAGCTAATCGGCACCATTCTCTACGCCGACGCCGAAGCCGCGCCTTTGATGAACGTCAGCAAGTCGGCGTTAATCTGGTCCGCGTTGGTCGTGGGCATGCCGTGCGGGAAGCCCGGATAGACCTTTAGCGTGGCATTCTTCAGGAGTTTCGCCGACAGCGGTGCCGCGGCGACGATCGGCACGATTTGGTCGTCGTCACCATGCATCACCAGCACGGGGACGTCGATTTTCTTGAGGTCTTCGGTGAAGTCCGTTTCTGAGAAGGCCTTGATGCAGTCGTAGTGAGCCTTGACGCCACCCATCATGCCTTGCAGCCACCACTTCTCGCGGATGCCATCTGAAATTTTTGCGCCCGGGCGATTGTATCCGTAAAACGGGAGCGTGATGTCCTGGTAGAACTGTGGACGGTTGGCGACATATGCTGCGCGGAGGCCGTCGAAGGCCGACATGGGCAAACCGGTAGGATTCTTTTCCGTTTTCAGCATGAGCGGCGGCACAGCGCTAATGAGCACGGCCTTGGCGACACGTTTGGAGCCATGGCGGCCGAGATAGCGGGCGACTTCGCCTCCGCCCGTGGAGTGACCGACGTGGATCGCATCCTTCAGATCAAGAGCCTCGGTGAGCGCCGCCAGGTCGTTGGCGTAGGTGTCCATCTCGTTGCCCTCCCACGTCTGGCTGGAGCGCCCATGACCACGACGATCATGAGCAATGACGCGATATCCATGCTGCCCGAAAAACAGCATCTGCGCGTCCCAGTCGTCCGCAGTCAGCGGCCAGCCGTGGGAAAACACAATCGGCTGCCCCTTCCCCCAATCCTTGTAGTAGATCTGCGTTCCATCTTTAGTGGTGATTGTAGGCATGTAGTTCTCTCCTTGGTTTCTGTTTTAGCTGTAGAACAAAAAATGACCTGATTTAAGATCGCGTACTATTTCTGACAAGGACCACGTCTGACGTTCGGTCTGATCAATCCAGACTTCAATCAGACTGGCTGTGGCGACATCGTTTTGTTTTTCGCAGACCTCGTGCGCCATCCGGCAAGATTGGGGAGCCGGCGCTTCACTCCGTCGGTGAAATCGCCAGGCACCAGCGCCTCAGGGACAACGATAAACAGCCGTTCCGTCCGCAAGAGATGTTATTTAAACTGCGTGCCGACAACCGGGAAAGTCACGGAAATGAAGATCACTCATGTGCTAATGAACTTCTTGGTTTTCCTGTAAAGTGCAAAGACCTCTGCCAGCAAGTGACGCAAGCTGCCCCCAATCTCCGCAACACCGTCGCGGTCGAGGTCGGCTTTTGGTTCGGGGCTTCCCTTCACCGGGCTGTTCAAATGTGCCGTCTCGGTTTTTCCCATCTCCTTTGCCGCCCTTTTAAGTAGTATTTCCATTGATCCATTCTGCCCGCCATCTGCCGTTGCCCCTCACTCGACGAGCAAATACCTCATGCGGCGCGACGAACTTGAGCCCGCCTCAGTTCCCTCAAGCGGGGAGTTTTCCGCAACGCGGCTTTGGCGTGAAACAACCTTCCCTTGGCCGCGGCCACGGAGATCCCCAATCGCTCGGCGGTTTCCCTCATCGAGGACTCTTGGAGTTCTCGAAACTCGATCACCTCGCGAAGGCTCGGCCGCAAACCACTGACCGCTCCAACAACCACCTTTTGCTGTTCCTGTCTTGCGTAATTCTCTTCGGGGTCCGGATGCCAGTCAGCGGGATCAAATCGCAGCGATGCGTCTTGCGTACCGGCAAGTTCATCCATCGAAATTTCGCGACAACCGCGATTCTTACGAAGCTTCATGAGCGCTGCATTGATGGCGATGCGCGTTAGCCATGTGTAGAAGCTGGACCTACCGTCGAAATTTCGCAGGTGAACGAAGGCACTCAGAAAGGAGTCCTGAAGCGCATCCTCTGCGTCTTCGTGGCTTCTGGTCACGCGAAGCGTGGTGTGGTAGATCTTCTTCGCATGCCGCTCGCAAAGCTTTCCGAACGCCGCTTGTTGCCCTCGTTTTGCGGCCGACAGGAGGCATGCCTCTGACACTGCCGGACTTGATAGGTCAGTCGCGCTCGCCAAATCACGTAAACTGCTCGTCCCCACGCTATCCTCCTCATCGCAAATCAGGTGCAAGGCTTGCTTAATTTGCCGGCCTCGTTGCAGCAAACTCTGCAGGAATGTGACGAAGGACACATCACGAGATGGAATGGTTTTTGGATACCTCTGAGGGGGGTGACTCGGAATACCACTTTTGGCTAGTGAAAACGTCGAATGACAAATAGAGGTCTGGACTGAGTCCATGGAAAAGCAATCGAAGCCGAGGGAACTCACGATTCTGGCGGGCGCGATGACGGAGGAATCACAATCTCGCGGCGCCCGAACAATCGACCATCGAGGGAAAAGGCTCCCGGCCCGAGCAAGGCAAGGGCAACTGCCACAACGATAATTCCAAAAGCTAACAGCCTTCCGTCATGCGAACCCCAGGAAGGAGCGGGAAACCAGGAAAGGGCGAACCCCAGGAAACACAGACCCACGAAGACCCCTGCAAACGGGGTGAATAACCCGGCTGCTAAGGCTGCGCCGCTTGCGATCAAGACCAAACCAAACAGCCACTTGCCCGGCGTGGGATTGGACGGGCCGGAGAGATACAGAATGGCCTCAGCGGCAGCGGTGAGACCAACTGCGGCGCGCAACAACAACAAGCCTACGCCGGGCCTGCCATCCGGAAACGTGGAATATAGTCTTTGCAGTGCGAATCTCCCTGGCGCGCCCATCCGAACTGCACGTCAATTCAAGATACGGAGAGATCGGGGTGGGTGAAACCCCTCATTGCGGCATCTTTTCATACCACCTTTGGGGTATGAGTTTTGCGAAATGGACCCCGGTAATTATAGCTCGATGATTCCCCGGCGGAGCCCGATCGCCACGGCTTGAGTGCGATCATTGGCCCCGAGCTTTTCCATAATGTGTTTGATGTGAACTTTTACAGTCTCCTCGGTGATGAAGAGCTTCTCTGCGATGTCGCGATTCCGGTTTCCCCCTGCAATTTGCGCGAGAACTTCTACCTCGCGCGCCGTTAGGTTTTCGTCGCTCATATGTTCCGCGAGCTGTGACGCCAACTGCGAGGGGATACGCTTCTTCCCCGCATGCACCTGACGAATCACTTCAACCAGTTCCTTCGGCGGCATACTCTTGAGCAAGTAGCCGCGGGCCCCGGCCTCCAAGGCGCGGTGGATTTCCACGTCGCCTTCGAAGGTCGTCAGCATAATCACGCGCGCCTCGTGGAACTCCAGGCGGATCGCTTTCAGTGCGTCAATACCACTTTTGTCCGGAAGCCTGAGGTCCATGAGAGTTACGTCTGGCTGATGCTTGCGAAATTGCTGAAGGGCTTCCAGCGCATTGGAGGCCTGTGCCACCAGCACCATGTCTGGCTGATTGTTGATGATCGCTGCGAGGCCCTCGCGCAGTAAGGGATGATCATCCACGCTCAAGACACGGATCTGAGTATCTTTTGTCATTCAGCCTTCCCGCTTTCAGATTGAGATACTTTGTTTCTCCTGGTTGCCCGATAGAATCTGGAAAACCATCTGGCAGAATGATCATCCGAACGGGACTCAAAAGCGATTTGGGCTGGCACAGAAAGCTCGACCTCTGTTCCAGCAACCTCACTACTCAAGACTCTTAATTTTCCGCCAATTCGCTGGGCTCGTTCTTTCATCCCAGACAAACCCCAATGTCCGTCGCGCCCAGAATGCAGCACTAAGGCGTCGATTCCGCTACCGTTGTCGCGCACGAGAACACGCAAGTGGCTGGGGGCATATTCAAGCTCCACCTCGATGTGGCTTGCGTGCGCGTGGCGGAACGCATTAGATAAGGCCTCGCGGCCGATCAGATAGACATCATCGCGGATGACCTGGTCCAAAGGGCGGGGCCTGCCCTCGACGATGACGCGGAAGCCAATCTGAGATTGCACCGGGAATTCTTGGCGAATCTGTGAAAACGCCAACTCGAGATCAGGTGAAATCATCTTCGACGTGCGCAGGCCGCGAACAGCATTGCGGCCCTCTTCAATGACATGGCCCATCAGTTCGAGAACGCGGCCCACTAACGGTTTCGCGGGGGAATCCGTGGGAAGATTGTCATTTGCCACATGCAACTGCATGGATGCGCTTAGAAAGCCTTGCAATAACGTGTCGTGAAGTTCTTGCGCGATGCGGGTGCGTTCGGCAAGCCGCTCGTCAAAGCGCATGGTCATCTGCTTCATCAGCCTGGACACGCGAAGGCGAAAGAACAGCATTATTGCGAGTCCCATCATTAATATAGTCGAGATCCGGAACCACCGCGTTTGCCAGAATGCCGGCTCAATTTCGAACTGGAGGGTGGATTCCGAACTGTTCCAGAGTCCATGGCTATTACTCGCCACCACGTGAAACAGGTACGAACCTGACGCAAGATTGGTGTAAGTCGCTTCGCGTGTGGGGGTGGGCTCGCTCCATCCGGAATCAAACCCGTCGAGCTTGTACTTGAACCTCACTCGAGCAGGAACCGAAAGGCTCAGGCCCAAATAGCCCAACGTAATCCTCTGATGGGGAGCGGGAATACGAAGCTGCTTCCCAATAATAAATCGCCGGCCATCCGCGGAAATTCCCTCAACGTGAACGATAGCGGGAGCGGAACTCTCCAGGGTTCGCGTTGGATTGATAACGGAAATCCCGTGACTCGTTGAAAACCAGATCTGTCCACGCAAGTCGGCCACCACTGAGCGATGCCGCTTGACAACTTCAATGCTATGCAGGCCGTCTGCCACACCGTATTCCCGAACATCCGTGTCAGCGAGGGCAAGGCCGAACAATTTTTCACGATTGATTCTTAGCACGTGATTTGAAGTTGCAATCCACAGCGAGCCAGTCTTGTCCTCTTCAATTCCGAAGATTTGTTCGTGCAATGAGGCCGGCTCTTCGGCAGGTGTCCGGATGACGCCGCCCGAATCGAAAAAGGCTAGACCGTTAGCAGTTCCAATCCACAATACGCCTTCCGAATCGGGCAACAGACAGTTCACGGTTCCAGGTGGCAGCCCGTCGCGACTGGAATAGACCCGCCAGCGTCCGCCGGAGAACGCATTCAGGCCATTTGGCGTTCCAAACCACATAGTTCCGTCGGAACCCTCAGCGATAGAGGCCACCGAATTGGAAGCCAGACCGTTCTGCGTCGTGTAGGTGGTGAACTTCCCGTCATGGAAGTTGCTGACGCCGGCACTGAGGGTGCCCGCCCAGACGCTGCCGTCGCGATTCTGATGCACTGCATAAACGCTGTTCTGTGCCAGCCCATCGTTCTGTGTGTAAGTCTCGGTGGAAAATGAACTGCCCAAATCGCGCAGATGGGTCAGACCTCCTCGTTGTCGACCAACCCAAAGATCACCTTTCCCTCCGGTGATCGAATACACCACGTCTTTGTCTAGTTGCCTGTCATTCACCTTCCCGAGTTGCCCTTCGCGCAGCCAGTAGAGTCCGCCTTCCATCGGCGCGAACCACGTGCGTCCACGTAGATCTACATAGAGCGATCCGTTGGCATCCGACGGTAAGCGTCCGCTGTCGGAATACGTCGTAAACTCTGCGCGTCGAAGGCGCTCCAAACCTAGCGCGGTGCCCACCCACACATTTCCCTCGCGATCTTCAAACAGTGCGGTCACCCCGCCTCTTACCTGTTGATCGCTCAGTTCGAAGGAAGAATAATCTGTGCCATTGAGCCGAAAAAGGCCGCTGGAACTGCCCACCCAAACGTTGAACTCACGATCCTTGATCATGGCAAGAGCGTGAAGATGGGCAAGAGATCGGGGCAAGCCCGTTTTGATAACCCGTTCTCCGTCCCATCGCACGACGCCATTGTCCGTGCCAATCCATAACTCTTGACCACCGAAAGCTAGAAGGCAGTTTATCTTCCGGTCAGGCAAACCCGGCACCCCGCCTGAGCGTTGGTTCCCAGTCGCGTATGACAAGCCAGCATCTCGCGAACCCATCCACACGCGCCCGTCGGCCGTTTCCGCCAACGAAATCGACAAGAAGTTAGGCAGGCCTCTTTCCACGAGCGGTTGAAATCTTCCTGCTTTGTACCGCGCCGGCCCATTCACGAGTCCTGAAAGCAAAACTTCGCCGTCTTTCCCATTTGCCATGGCTGTGATGCCACCTTCTTGCTGCCGGAGAAGAGGCAGGAGATTTTCGAATTTCCCCGAGCGGTAGCGCAGCAAATTTGGAGCTTCCTGTCGAATCCAAAGACTGCCTTCGGCGTCTGTTACCAGGCCCAGAACGGGCCCCCTTGGAGAATTCTCTGAGTTCCCCTTCGGAAAGAGAACGAAGTTCGAGCCGTCGAAACGAATCAGTCCCTTCTCGGTTCCAATCCAAAGGTATCCGTCAGGCGTTTGGGCAATGGCATACACCGGTCCACCTGGAAACCCCTGCTCCTGTCCCCACCATTCTCTTGTGTAGGGAGACATCGCGGTCTTCGCATCTGCGGCCCCGCAAATATTTGCCGCAAATGCGAAGATCAGCGCTGCGTGTATGCATGGGTACAACCAGCGATGTCCGGTCTTCGGTTCACGGGAGATATTCAAATTTTTCAACGACGACCTCGGCCCCATTTTGCAGCGGCACTCCCGAGCTGTAAACGTACAGATTCATGCGGATCGTTTCAACACCGGGAGTAGGGACTCCTGACGTGAAGACATGCTCGGACACTGCCAACGCTCCGTTGCCGCCCTCAGCGCCGCGAACCGTCCGGAACGACACGCGCCCGGCCTCCCAACGAAAGGAGTGCGTCAACACTCCCGAAGGGGCATCAAATCGCGCAACGTTGGCAGGGCTGTAAAAGGGCTGCACTACGTATTGTGCATTCTTACTGGCGGGATCTCCCCAGCGAGTGATTTCGGTGGCCATCTCACGGTGATTTGGATCTTCCCCTGCGTAATCCCAGGTGAACATGCCAAACACGGCGGCAGGCTCCAGATGAGATATATCGCGAACGACAAAGGAATATGTCCCATATCCCAGGTTGCGAGTTAAACTCACCTCCGCGCACGCCCATTTTCCAGATTGCTTCGCCATACGGAGATGCAACCATCCGTTGCTATCAGTCCAGGCATTAGCCGGGTCGTAGTCATTCATTGCGCCGCCCCGACTGCTCGGCGCGTTTCGGATTCTCCACTCATATCCACTAAACGCAAGAAATTTAGAAACCGAGGATCCCGGGCCCCCGCCTTTTACAGAAGCCACGGCCAACATCCCGGGTTCGCGCGTCGGAAGTACATTTATCGTTGCGGGTGGCTGGTATCCGGGTTCAACCAGAAGGGCCGCGTACTCTGTTCCCAGATGCGTTGTGTTCGTCCATTTCGAATCTGGTTGAATGGTTGTGAAGGGTTCGACGACCAGCGGCTGAACCCACCAGGTTCCGCTCTTGGCGTATAGAACGATCCTTTGCCCGGGGTGCGCACCATTAACCCGCCCTTCGATAATGTCCAACTTGTCCGGACCATCCTCTGCCGCGGGCGGAACCCTGGTGAATTCGATGGAAGGCCCGGGACCGTCCTGTCGGGATCGACAACCACTTAAGAGAATGCAGACAAAAAGGAGGAGTGCTCCTCGTCGAGCAACACGGCTTAAGACTGCAAACGCGGCTGTCTGCAGCTTCCGGCGGTAGAACCGGCGAAAGCAAACCCGCTTGCAGCAGACCGCAAAGGGGATCAACTGTTACCTCGGCGGTTCGGTATCTTCTGTCCGCTCACTAATCCAGGTGTTCGATTTCACAAAATAAATCCATGGTGCGCTCCAGAAGATTTGAGCGGATAGCAAAAACGTGGGCATCGTGCAAGCTATCCCAGAACGATACGGCACTCGCCGCCGGTGGCAAACTAAGCCAATCAACTGGGGAATCCTCATCCGGCATGGCTGACGCATCTATGAAGCCACTGCCGCTTGTTCGCATTCGCCGCACTCCCAGACAAGGTGTACCATCACGGCCTCCGCCCATACAAGCCGTCTGGGACCGCGTAGTGCTCGATAAACGGTTCCTTTCGATTCCAGTCGGCTTTTGGCGCTTTCCGCAAGACGACCGCATCATTTGGATTCGCTAGTATAGTAGGCGTCATTTCTGCAATCACTCGCGAAACTGCTCGCGATATGGCACCAATAAATTCCTACCTGGCTTCTGCCTCGATGAAGATCAATTCGGAACTGTTTTGTACGGGCAGCGTCACTTTGAGTCCCTTCCCCATCAGTTCTCGGGCCGTCACTTTCCGGTCGGCACCGCTACGATCATAAAATTTGACCAAATAGCGGCCCGATGCCTGCAGTCCCCTAAGGACGAAATGGTGCGAATTCTCTCGTTCGATCGTTCCCCGGAACGCGTAGACGACGCCACGCTGCCGTTCAGGATCCCAATATTGGATGCCATCCCAATGAACACCGTCAGGTCGTGCGGAGACGTGATACAAATTCGCATCGCGAATCAGCAGACGAAGTTCCTTCTTGTACAGATCGATTTCCCTCTTCGCTTCAGCGTGCTGTTCGGGAGACCAGGCACTGGTATCGATCATGACGGTGAGCCACCCCATCATGCCGCTGCGGAGCATGTAGCGGAAATTCTCGATGCGCGGCGTGGGCCACTTCTCGACGTAGGTTTCGAGCATGGCAGAGGGCAGAACATGGCTGGTGTCGTAAAACGCTCGGCGGTTTGACAGTGGATCGTAAGTATCGGTAATGGAAAAGTAGTCGCCGTGCGCGGCGCTGCCAAAGTCGACCATTCTCCCGCCGTCATTGCAGATTTCAAACAGCAGTCCCGGATGATCACGGCGCAACTTGGAATAAATGTCATAGTAGGCGCGGACGGCGTGATAACTGACGTCGGTCGAATTTGAGCTATCGACCCAGTATGCACCCCACGATTTATAGACACATTTGTTCCATGGATCGGGGGCGGCGTGAGGGTGGTCCGCGCGATCACATCCGTGCGCGACAAGATAGCCGTCGTGCTCCAGCATGTCGAGATGGTAGTCCGTAACGATGCGCTCGACTTCCTTTTGAGCCCAGCGCTGGGCCTCAGGAACTCCGAGGTCGATGGTCTGTCCCTTGAAAGGCTCCGGCTGCCAGTCCTCCGGAAGGTCTGTGACCATCCAGTCGCGAACTGTTGGATCGCGAGCGTTCAGGGCTCCGGGCTCGGTCGATAGGCCCGCTTGGGTCCAGTCCACCCAGAGTCCGAACTTGAGCCCTTGCTTGTGCGCATCGTCTGCGATGGGCGTGAGACCGTGGGGAAACTTACGCGAATTGGGGTACCAGTCGCCTACGCCGCGAAACCATCCCGCATCCATGTGAAACATCTCAAGTCCGAGATCTGCAGCTTCGCGGATCATCCGCAGTGCAACCTCTTCGTTGACGGCCATGCCGCCACCCCAGCTGTTGTTCACCGTGAGCGGATAGTTTGGATTGCTCCATGTTCCGGGATTGCCGAGGACGGCGCGCACCCACCGGCGTAAAACGTTTCCCGCTCCGTCCGGTCCATCACGAAAGCCACCTAGAAACACGACCGGAGTCTCAAAAGATTCCCCAGGCGCGAGGCGTGTACGGAATGGGCCAGGGTCGGGGTTAAAACCGAGCGATCCGTCGAGCGAGTCCTTTCTTCGCTCCAGCGAGATCCGGGTCCGACCGCTGAATTCGATGCCCGCATACCATCCGGACTCTTCAGGAGATTGTCTTTGTACCAATGACCACGGAATGATTTCGCGAGGCTCGTCGTCTCGAAGATCTCCATAAGTACTGGAATTGCCGGTCCACCGATAGCCTTCCATAAGGGGAACATAATGCGTACCCGTGGGGGACGGTGTGTTTGCACCCTTCTCGATGTAGAGATGGTCAAGCCGCGACTGGGGATCGATTTGCCAATTGAAGGCGAAACTGTCCTGCATCGGAATCCATAGCTCCTGTGAGTCCAGATTCTCGATGCGTATCTGGTGTTCAATCGGGCCGTAAGCTACCGGCACCGTCCACAACCAGGTGAGACGTAGGTGGGGGGTCGTTGATTCGTAAACGAAAGATGCATTCTTCTCGCCACTTCGACTCGCATTGCGATCGAGTTGCCAATGCACCGGCATCTTTTTGCCGCTAATCTCAACAAATTCCGGGAGCGCCTCAGAGGCGCTATTTTCCCATTTGGGTTGCCCAGGGGCGTCCAAGCTCAAAAAGCGCGGAGTGCTCTCTCCTGCCTCTACGACAATCTCTGTGTCGGCGGTTTGAAGCCGTGTGGTCAGTCCTGTAGTCTGTGCCCAAACACTCGCGGGGAGCGTCGCGAGAAGAACCAGGTACCGCTTCCATTGCCGTGTTTCGCGAGTCACGATTCGCACCGTCTGGTCAAGATTGTCCAGCATACTCCATCTGGCCAGACCGGGTGCTTGGAGAATTCTATTTGCTGAAGGAATATGAAATAATCGACACCTTTCGCGACCAATGTTGACTAACCCCTCTGCTTGATTTGAACCGTTTCGTACCGGCGCTCTTGATGAATATTCATCTCTCGCCCACATCAGCGAGACCGTTAAGTTGGCCGGCGGGGAGGGCGCGCATGACTACCACATGGCGAAGGACGTCAACACTTGCGGACGGGTGGGCTACGTCGAGATCGATTCCGGAAGAATAGGCGGGATTGGTCCTGCGAAGCGTGTGGCTGACTGCGCGGTTGCTCAGGGCGTGGCCTTGCTGAATCACGCTTTCACTTCACATTTGGCGCTCAGCACATCGTTGCAGCCTTATGCTGAATTGCGTGAACATGAAATCTGCGAATACCCGTTTTGGCTCAAGCCCTTGGCAGGGGACCTCACCTCGGATGGTCTCGAGCGGGAGGGCGACGGCTACCCTAGGAACCCTGATTCTCCGGCACTTGGAATCGGCATCAATTCGGAAGCCGCGCGGTCCTATCTGGTGGATGCCGAGATGCTTCGGCGGCCGCAAATGTTTTTATGAGATCTCCGGTCATCCAGTAAGAGCAAAGAACCTGTTCTCGTCTTCAAACCAGTTCTGACGTGGAGACCCGGACGAGGATTCAGGCTCGATCGGCTGCATCGTCTGCCAGGCGCGGCCTCGATTCTGACGGAACTACGGCGCGCTCGGAAGTTGATCCGGCTATTGCGCGCGCTCGGCGACTTCTTTTCCGCTCCCAATCATTGTAAATTTTCCCCGCAGCTCGATTTTTGCGGACGAGCTTCCGACGAGGACGCTAAACTCTCCTGGTTCAGCAACCCAACTGCCGGTCTTAACATCGAAAAATGAGAACGAGCGCCGGTCTAGTTTGAGTGAAACGCGTTGGCTTTCTCCCGGCCTCAAATTCACCTTCGCGAAACCCTTCAGCTCTTTCACAGGGCGTGGAACGCTGGCGTGCGAATCTCCGACATACAATTCGGCGACTTCCGCGCCTTCGCGCGAACCAATATTCTTGATAGCAAAGGTCACCGTCACGGAAGCGCTTGCATCCGACGAAGCAGGCGTAACGGCCAGACCGCCGTATTGAAACTTGGTGTAAGACAACCCAAAGCCAAACGGAAACGAAGGCTTCACCTGCGAGCGGTCGAAATGCCGATAGCCTACGAAGACGCCTTCCTTGTATTCGACTCGCTTGTCTTCTTTCGGATAGTAGCTATCGAACGCCGCGTTGTCCTCCCAGCGGCGCTCGAACGACGCAGGCAATTTCCCCGAAGGGCTGATGTCCCCAAACAAAATCTGTGCGACCGCGGTGCCCCCCTCTTGTCCGGCGTACCAGCCATGAATCAACGCGGGGACTTTATCGATCCATCGCGTCATGTCAACGTTGCCACCTGCAGTCAAAATGACGATGACATTTTTGTTGAGGGCGGCAATCTGCTCAATGAAAGAGTCTTGACCGGCTGGAAGGCGGAAAGTGCGGTCGCCGCCCTCACTTTCCGTTGAAGCGTCAAATCCCATGCACAAAATGACGGCGTCGGCTTTCGCTGCAATCGTTTTGGTGTTCACCCCTAAAGGCCGCGTCGCTGGAGCGACGCCAAAGCGCGCGGTAGCCGTCCCGACATTCTCAAAATACTCCAAGACAACTTTGTATGGTTTGGCAGCGTCAAGGTGCTTCGAGTATGTGTCCAGCGTCTCTCCGTGGCGCTGCCAATCGTCGATCACGCGCTCTCCGTCTATGTAGAGTCGCACTCCATCGTCCGCTGAAACAAAGAACTTGTAGTCGTCCTCAGTAGCAGGTATGAAGTAGCCCGTCCACCGGGCGGAGAAATGGTCGACGGGTCCGTTTCCTATGTAGCTACCCTCGCCCCAGCGAAAGCTGATCTTTTCGTCGGTGCGTACAAGTGCAGGAGCACCTTGCAGCCATTCATTGTTGAAATATTCTCCAGTTAAACCATTGCCTCCGCCGGGCGAAGTGACGAAGTGCGTGTTGTCGACGATAGAATCAAGCGGCGTTTCCTCCGCCAGGTACTCGACGCGTGCCTGGTTTCCAAGCAAATTGCTGATTCCTTCCAGATAGCTCACAGAACTGAAAGGCGTGCTAAGGGAACTCCCTCCGCCTCCGATGACGGCGGGATATGCATCTGGTCCGAGGACTGCGATTGCCTTCACCTTGTTTCTATCGAGCGGCAAAACGCCGTTTTCGTTTTTCAACAACACCATCCCACTGCGAGCCTCCTCCAAAGCGATCATTTTCCCTCTTTGGCTAAATAGCGGAATCGTCAAATCCGTCTGATCGCGGTCGAAAAATCCAAATTCGATCGCCGTACGCAAGATGCGGCGTACCTTATCGTCGACTGTGGAGACCGCTATCTCTCCGCGTTGAATCGCCGGCAGCAGAGTGTGCTTGTTCATGAATTGCGCACTGGGCATCTCAAGATCGAGTCCCCCGCTCGCCGCAGCGACACCATCGTGAGTAGCGCCCCAATCAGACATCATGATCCCGTCGAATCCCCATTCCTTCTTCGCGATCACGTTGTTCAGGTAATCGTTCTGCGTCATATAGACACCGTTTACCAGGTTGTAGGCGTCCATAATCGCACCTACATCGGCCTCTTTTACTGCAGCCTCGAACGCCGGCAGGTAGATTTCGCGCAGTGTGCGTTCGTCAGGGTCCGAACTGTGATCCATTCGCCCGTATTCCTGATTGTTGGCAGCGAAGTGCTTCACGGCAGCGATTACGCCCTGACTCTGGATCCCCTCTATGACAGAAACAGCGAATCGCGATCCGAGGTATGGGTCCTCGCCAAAGTATTCGAAATTACGGCCGTTCATTGGTGCTCGATAGATATTCACTCCCGGAGCTAGAATGAAGTGAACGCCGCGAGCGCGGGCATCCTCCCCCATCGATTTGCCGACACGCCTTGCCAACTCTGTATCCCACGACGCCGCCAGCATAATCCCGGCAGGATATGCAGTTGTCGGTCCGTAGTCATGTACTCCCAGCGGTCCATCCGACATGCGCAGGGCGGGCACTCCGAACCTCGGAATGGCTTGCGTGTAGAAATCGTTGATGCCACCGATGAGCGTGAGTTTTTCGTCCAGCGTCATCTGCGAGAGAATTGCATCGGCACGCTTCTCCGCTTCGGCCTTCGAGACTCTCGCGGTCTGCGCGGCCGCGCTTCGCGAACAGCAAAGCGCAAGCAAAACGAGAATGCAAATTCGAATTGGGCTCGGCTTCGCCATCCGACCTGACCTAACCGTTCACTCTTACTTTTCCTCAATGATTGCCAAATCCCACGGCTTGAGGGAGAGGCTCTGACCGTGCGCAACCGCGGACTGCGCAAGAATTTCGGACCCCGCGCCATATTCATAAGAAAAGACCTGCGCAGAGCTGGAGTAGTTTAGGTAGAAATGCAGCACCCTGCCCTTCCGGTTTACGCCATGTTTTACCCGTACAAAAGCAGGCAGCTTCTGATCCGGTCCCGTCAGACCCGCGAGTTGCAGAACACTAAGCTCGACTTCGCTCTGAAGCTTGTTGCTAAGGACTGTCCCTTCATAGGTCAGCGTGCCCTTGCCAAAGGCATTTCGTGTGATGGCGGGATATTTCCCAAAGAATGGGTGGTCGTAGTATGCGAGCGCTCTCGCGCTGTCCAGAATCAGCATTTCCACCCAATCCGACACCGTGTTGTCCCCGCCAGCATGAAACGGATCATCCTTCAACGCCACGGTCCTGCGCAAACTCGAGAATTCCTGGTAATGCACGCCGGCGGCCTCACGCAAAGGCCCCGGGGCCATTTCCCAGCGAACTGTCGAGTACTCATTCGAGAACCCACTCTTGAACGCGACAACCAGATTCCCACCCGCGCCAACGTACTCGGCGAGCCGCCGTAGCAGTGCGTCGCCGGCTACGTAGAGCGGCGGAACAACAATTACCCTGTAGTTTGAAAAGTTTGTGCTCTCCGGCAGAACAAAATCTACGCCCACATTCTCCCGGTACAACATCCCGTACATCTGGTCCAGAATCGTCCGATAGTTTACGTGGTCGCTGAACTTCATGAACTCAATTCCGTAATACGAATCGTTACTGTACAAAATCGCCACTTGATTCTTGCTTTGAAAATCTACGATCTCCGGGCCGATCCGCTGTAATTCGTGCGCCGTGCGGCTCACCTCGTCGTAGGTCCTGCCAGGTTGCAGGTCATGCCCCAGCACCCCCTTCCAATACGTCTCCTGCCCGTAGTGAATCGAGTGCCAATGCCAATACTCGACCATGTTCGCCCCGGACGAAACATGTGTGTATACATCGAGCCGCAACTGTCCGTCGTATGGTGGAAACTGATCCTTCGAATCCCACCCGATGGCCGCTGCATTTGTTTCCGTAATCAGATAGTTGGTATTCTTCAGCGATCGCATGTAGTCCCCGACGCGCGAAGAAACTTCTCCATCAAATCCGTCCTGCGTGTCGTGATACGGATTGGCGGCCGCGATATCGAGGGTTCGCGACACATCCGACTCATTCACTTCTGGACGCGGCGGCCCCGCAAAATCGTGCGTAACAAACTGCTCCGGCCTTTTGTACTCGTTGACGATTCTCGCTTGCCACGCCAAAAAGTCCGTCGCCAGCCACTGCGAATACCTCTCCCATTCTAGTTTCCAACCAGGATTAATAATCCCATCGCGCGGCGGCAACTCGGTCCAATCATTCAGCCGCTGCCCCCAGTAGTTCAGTCCCCACACTCTGGTCAACTCATCGACGCTTTTGAATTTCGTCTTCAGGTAATTCTCAAACCCAACCTGCACGTCGTGATTCGCCGCGTAGGATGATGATGTTTCGTTGTCGATTTGATAGCCGATAATCGCGGGATTGTCTTTGTAGTGCTCCAGAATCTTCCGGATCACACGCTCGCAATAGAATCTGTAAGTTGGGTTGGCAAGATCAGTATTTTGCCGCAGGCCGTAGTAGAGATATTGACCGCCAAGGCGCGTCACCACAATCTCTGGATGTTCTTTGTACATCCACGCGGGAATTGAATACGTCGGCGTCCCCATCATGATCCGAATCCCGGCCGCGTGCACCTTTTCAACAACGCGGTCCATCCAGGCAAATTCAAACTGTCCATCTTGAGGTTCCCAGAGCCCCCAACTCGACTCGCCGATGCGCACCACCGAGATGCCCGCGCGCTTCATCAACTCGACATCTCGATCCAGCCTGTCGTACGGCATGTATTCGGGATAGTACGCAACGCCATACAACACGGTATCCATCCGGTCCGGACGAAACGCTTCGCGCGTTTGGGTACTGGCCCGCGACATAGCCGCCCCCACCGCGAACGCAAGCGCACACCCTGCCATCGCAGGTCGCCACAACGCCCGTTTCGCTTTCGCGTCGTATCTCATGAGCGGTCGTTACCTCCTTCATGCTGTCGATTCGCGCAACACAAAACTCGTCTTCAGCCAATACTCCGTGCCCTGAAGTTCGAGCAAAGAATCGGCCGTCGGCATTTCCGCGAGACTCCGCAACTTTCGAAACGCTTCCTGCCCGCCCTCCACGGTATGGTCGCCTTCCACGATCAACTGCGGCTCTGCCTCCCTTCCGATTTCGCACGATTGGACAACCGCTTCTTTCCTCTCGCGAGCGGACTTCAGAGCCAATGGTCCCGCGATGAATGCGATTTTTTCATGGCGCAACGCGGCTAGATGCTGCACGGCCTGCCGGATCCCATGCATATAGCCGATCCGAATGTTGCTCACGCGCGGGCGTTGTGGCCCAACGTCCACAAAAACCAGCGGCACGTTTCGCGGCTTCAAATCGTCCAGCAGCGACTCTTCCATGCCAAACATCATGACCGCCACGCCCTCGACCCGATGCTCTAGCATGCGCCGAACCGCACTCTTCATTCGCTCGATGTTGAGCACCGTAGACGTCAGCAGGATTTCGTAATTGTGTTGGATCGCTGCTTCTTCGAAGATATGCACAATTTCCGAAAAGAAAGGATTGGTGATTTCCGGAACGATCAGCCCAAACATTCGGCTCCGCCCGGCAACAAGCGCTCGCGCCTGCATACTTGGGAAATATCCAAGCTCTTCGACTACTTTCAGTACGCGCTTCGCCAGTCGAGGTTGCACGCCCGGATGCCGGTTAATTGTGCGCGACACCGTAGCCGTCGATACTTTCGCTTGTCTTGCGATTTCGCGTATGTTCATGAGCCTGGGTAACCTTTCCCCACTTCCCTCGACTCACTTTCCGCCAGCGCAATCGTTCGATTGCGAGGCGCCCCGATCCGTTTGCTTGCAGGACGGCACGGCGCTTCCCCAGAAGTCCCGACCGCCATTCTTTACGATGAACTTCCCCGTCTTTCTTGCGGGTGAACTCGGCTGCAAACGATACCCCGCCAACGATGGCCGCCCAAGCCTTCCGCTGCCAGGGTCAACTAGTTTCGGATCGCTGGTCGAGGCGCGCCGATCATCGCTCGTTGGCTTCACGCCAATATATGCATTCGAATCAAATTCGTTCTCTTTGCTCTGCCCGAATCCGTCCTCCGTCACATAAGCACCATCTGCTTCGCGCGATGTCCCATACGAAAATCTTCCCGTTCCCGCTGCGTAGAAAATATTGTTGAAGAAATGCGTTTTGGCGCTCCAGCCATTCCAATCCGAAAACAGCAGCAAACTCACTGTGAGTGTGGGCCCCGCATAAATCGCGTTGTTATAGATCACGCTGTCCCGCACCGGCCCTGCGATGTTGATGCCCCGAGTCCGGTCATTCTGGCTGATGTTGTAACGCACCACCGTTCCTGTATTGCCCACGCTCTCTTCCGCGCTGTGGCCACCTTCATTGCAAATCAGCAAGAATCCGCCGTCGTTGTCATGGCTATAGTTGTACTGAATCACGGTGTTGCGGCTATTCCAGTCTGAATCGAATCCCTCGCCGTCTCGCTGCCCCTTGGTGTCATAGGCTTCGTTGGACTGAATGAGCGTGTTGTCGGCACTCCACGCCCAAATCGCTACGTTATATCCTTCCGACCGCTGGTTCGCGTGGCCAACAACATTGCGCTCCACCACGGCCCCATCCGTTGCCACGACGACAATTCCGTCGCCTCCGATGTCGTGTAGCGAATTACCACGCACCACCACACCAAGGCTGGGATACCACTTCGACCTGAGCCAGGCATCCGACCACCCGAAGATTCCGCTGCGATCCACATGATAAATTTCGTTGTTTTCGATTCGCAGATCGACAAATCGGCTGGGCTTGCGCTCGCTCGAAGAAGTGTAATGAATCCCGCCGTTCGGCTTGACACTGTCAATGCCGTTCACGTCGTGAATCGTCAGTGACTGAAAATAAATATGGTGCGCCTCGCCGTAATCTTCAAGGTCCGCGTGCACTCCCCTCCTCACGGCTCGCTCCGCACCGGTGTTGGTTATTTCTAGATTTGCAATCTCCCAATACTCTTGGTTCTTCACCAGGACGGCATCCTCAAAAAGTCCGTCGCAGTTGATCACCGGCTTGACCCCCCCACCGTACATATCCACCACAATGGGATGCCCTTCTGTTCCCGAACCTTTGGGCCACAGTTGGCCCCTCCACACCGAACTCGACTTGAGCAGGATCCGGTCTCCAGGATGGAATGTCGTCGCATTTACTTTGTCCAACGTCTTCCAGGCTGCGGAGGAGGAGGTGCCGGCGTTCGCATCGTTGCCTGCCCGACCGTCAACATAGTAGGTCGTCGGCCTGTCTCCGGAAGAGGCGGCACGAGTAACGTTTGCTCCGGCTCGCTTGAGCCCAATATGCCTTTCAGGCGCCAGGTGGCCGGATAAATAGGGACAGGCTCCTAACAAGCAAACACTGAAGATACTCAGGCTCCCGCGAAATCTTGCTGGTCCACCCTTCATGAAGAGTCCTCGACGAAGGTCCGCTACCTCTTATGCGCGCCGATTCCGATGCTCCACGGTCTTGCTCTTAGTCGTGCCAGGCCACCGCCGGAGGTCAATAAGGAGGAATTCTCTGCACCAAGAATTGTCCCGTCCCACCTGCATGTGGCGCTAGAAAGTGAAGCGGACGCCGAACTGGCCCGTTCGCGGGCTGCTGTTGACGCCCGTCACTTGAGCGAAGTTGGTGTCTCCGATATTTGTGCCGGTGCCACCGCAACCGAGAATGCTGTAGGAATGGCGGTTCAGCAGGTTGTAGAACTCGACCCGCAAGGACAGCTTGTAGCGTCCGTCCGCCCCCATCGAGAAATATTTCAGGGCGCTCGCATTTTCGTTCGCGGAACCCGGGCAACGTAGAGCCGAACTGTACGCTTGGCCCGATCCAAACGCCACTACGCCATTGTTGATCGGCGAGGTGGCAACCCCTGCTGGGTAATAGTGCAAGATGGGCGCGCCGGTACCACCCTGAAACGCGTGCGGATCAGCCGCTCCGCCCGCATTGGGATGGAAGTTCGGATAAAAGTTGCCCCAAACCGGGTAGAACGGCTCATTTACGCCGATGCGGAATGGCTGGCCGCTGGTGTACAACAGCAGCCCACTCAGTTGCCATCCGCCGACAAGCGCATTTACAAAACCTCGATTGTCCGCAAGCCACCTCCTGCCTCTTCCGAATGGAAGTTCGTAGGTGAGGTAGCCCTTGACGATGTGCGTCAAGTCATACCCTGTCAGCGAATTTGCAGCCGCTGACAGATTTCCGAAGTCTTGCACTCCGGTGTACGCCCCGTTGTATTCCTGTTGGGCAGAGAACGTATCTCCTCGGGTGCGGGAGTAGGTGTAGCTCATATCCATGGTCAACCCTTGACCCGTCCGCTTCACAACGTCAACCACCATTGAGTTGTAGGAAGTTTGACCAATGGGAAGCCCGACATAGTTCAGCCAATAGTAAAAATTCTGTGCGGACAAATTGGCTAGCTGGGGGCTGGGCGCGAGCGCCGCTAATGCGGGGCCATTGAAACCGGTGTAAGGACACGTAAGGCCGACATAAGGATTGCCAGAACCAAACCCGCCCAGCAAAGGTCCTCCCTTTGTGCAGCCACCGGGTTGAAATTGCCAGCTGCTGAAATCGCCGTACGGTACCAGTCCAGGATTTGCATTCACGGCATTAAGAAATGCTGAAGCCGAGGGCTCGTTCCACGCCAAGGCAGTATCCGGAAGGTGGTGCCCTCGACTCCCTACATACGCCACTTCCAGTCTCATGTTTGGCGTCAACTCGTATTGCACCCCGAAGTTCATGGCGTCCGTGAACGCAGGCATAAGCGAATGGGGATCTACATAGGTTAACAGGCCCACGGAGGTGAAATCCGCATTCTGATTCCCGGGCACAAAAATGCCCGGATAACCGCTGTTCCAATTAAAGGGATTGTTCACCCGGTTGGTACCTTTGAATCCCGGGGCAAATCCGTTGGGCACGCCGTTGAAGTAGGGCCCGCTGGTCGGAAGCAGCGTTAAGCTGAACGATGCACGCAATACCAGCTTCGGCCGCACTGCATAGGCAACTCCTATCTGCGGTCCAAATCCGTCCCAATACTCCTTCCTCTCAAAGCTGTCTCCACCCCCGTTGGCAAAGACCAGCTTTCCCGGATATCCAAAGTTCGGGTCAATTTGGCCGAGGTCGTAGTTCGCCCAGTGTCCGTACTTCTCGTGGTAAGGCCGGGCATATTGCCACCGCAATCCTCCTGTAATCGTCAACTTCGGGCTTACCTTGTAGCTGTCTTGCGCAAAGAGAGTCATCACCTTGCGTCGTCCATAGAGATCGAACGCCGTGCTTTGGCCGGCGTTGGTCACGTTGCCCAGAAGATAGCTGGCGAATCCCGAGCCAGCAACACCGGTAAAACCTCCATCCGTAGTATTTGGCACAAAATTGAAGTTTATGGCCCCGCTGCCGGTATGGCTGTTTGCCTGGTAAGCGCGGAAATCACCGCCAAACGAAAAGGTGTGCCGGCCGGTTATCCAAGTGACCGTGTCACCGGTGATGTACGTGGCGCCTGAGCTCGATCCCTGGGAGCCGTTTCCGATGAAAGTCACCCCTTGCCCATTTATGGCGTTTCCAAACGAGATGGAAGGAAAGTTGTCCGCTCCGGTAACTCCAAAGCCGAGCTGAGAATTCCAGTCTGTTCCGCTAGACGCGGGTGTGTCTGTTTGCCCGTACCAGTTGTATGTTTCGTTGAAAACGTTTAAGAACTTTGACCCGAAGGAGTGCGATTCGCTGAAGCGATATTGATACGACCTCACTCGCTGAATGCGCGCAGCCGAGAGTGGGCCGCCATCAGTAGAGCCTTGCTCCCATACTCCGCCACCGTCCACCAGAGTACGTGGCCGATTATTGTAAATCCACGAGCCGGAAAGTTTGTCCCGCGAATTGAGGTTGTAGTCGAGCTTGATCACCGCCTGATTCGGAGTCTGCGCCGGCGAATTGCTTTGCGTAATGCGGTTGTTGACGGTCAGGCCAGGTCCTTCGGGTGCGTACGACTTCTGGAAGATTGCATCAATCTTTTGCGCCACACTGCTGAAGCGGCCCGGATCAATTTTGTTGCCCGCAAATTGCTCGCAATTGGCGCCCTTGGCATCACAAGTCGCCGGATCGAAGATCATGTTCTGCTGCAGAGGGACTGTTGCGCCGTTCGTGTTCTTCACGTTGACGGTGGTGTCACCCATTGAGGCGCTGCAACGCGTAGTTAGGCTTCCGTCCGTCTGCTGGCACAATATGCCTCCAAGTTGGGCACTGAAGTCCCCGCCCAGCATCTGGGAAGTCGGCACAAAACCGCTGAAGCCTCCCAGAGTAAAGTCATTCTGTGTATAACGCTCGAAGGTACCGAAAAAGAAGAGTTTATCTTTAAAGATTGGACCACCTACGCTACCTCCGTAATCCCAAGCGCGTGCCTTGGCCTTGGAAGTTCCGTCAAAATCGTTCTGCCAGGTGTTAGCGTCCAAAAACTCGTTGTGTCCATAGCCAAAAGCGGACCCATGAAACTTGTTCGTCCCGGATTTTATTGTGAAGGACATCACGCCGCCGCTCGTGATCGCGCTCGCTGCATCAATTCCGCTTGTCTGTGCCTGTACCTCTTGCACAGCTTCCATGCTCGGACCTGATTCCATCGAATCACCGCGGATCGAGGAAGTTCCGGACGTTCCATCGATCGTGTAGTCTTTTGTGAACCACTGCCCGCCGTTAACGACCGCCCCATAAGGGCTGCTGATTGGCGAGTAACCCGGCGTGATGGCCACCGCGAAATTCTCTACAAACCGGCCGCCGCCATAGATGCTTAACGGAAGGTCTGTAACCACGTCCCCCTTCATGTTCGTGCCAATCGCCACCGACTCGCGGTCCAGCACCGGGGCATCCGCCGTAACCGTTATGTTCTCGGTGACGGCTCCCAGCTGTAGCGCGGCATTGATTTGAGCCACTTGTGTCGATTCAAGAGTGACCGATGGAAAATCTACCGGCTTGAATCCATCTTTCTTGAACTCGAGCGAATATTTGCCTGGAAACAGATTGGGAACGGTATACAAACCATCCGCATTGCTCTCCGCTGTACTGAGAGCACTCGTCCCTAAATCTTTGACGGTGACTTGAACCCCGGCCGCGGCAGCACCCGTGCTATCCGTGACTGTTCCGGTAATCGTGGCCCGGTTGCTTTGTGCACGTAACACTCCGAAAAAAAACACCTGCAATAAACATGCGAACGCAATCGCTCTGCGCATATCCGCTCCTTCTCAGCGGTACATGTTGGCGCAGAGCATTTCTTTGGTCGCTCTTGCCAGCACGTGCTCAGCTTGTGAGCTGTCTATTGGCAATCCCCCGTTCCTGCCATGCACTACACGAAAGGCCCTCTTGCGGTAGTCGTTTACCAGCGCAAGAACCTTCAAGAATCGCATGTAAACGATTACTCTGTTGCGGCGAAACTACTCTCGAATTCCTCGCCTTGTCAAGCCCAGAGCCGAAAAACAGAGGCAAGCGCGGCTGCAGAGCGTCAGGGTAAGTTTTTAGAGAATCCGCAAGTCTTAGGCCTTGTCCCCGGAAAATGCTATTTGATCCATTGAACTGAAGTAATCGTTAACACATCCTTGTCTTGCTTCAGCGGCAGCCACGTCACGCCCAAGCTACACTTCCTCACGGGTCCTCGGCATGCTCCAGATCGCCTAAATAAAATCTTGTTGGGTTATCGAGTTGTCAGCTTGCCTTACCGCTTGCCGGCACTTTCTCCCGGCCAATCGTCCGTCCGGAACGGAGAAGCCGGCAATCCGCTCTTATTGTAAAGATTGCACTCCGGGCTTCCTGCCCAAGCATACCGAACGGCAACAGGAACGGTCACTTCGTTGCTCGAAACGACCACTTCGTCACCGTCAATTCTGGCGTTAGCCCAATGAAAGTTTCGGTCAGCTCCCGCTATCGAGAATCCTTTCAGCGCCTCACCGTGCACTTCGAGCCCGCCCCCTTCATCGCGAAAGCGGATGCGGATTTCTTGCCCCACAGTTTTCAGGGAATCGTAAAGCGGTCCGGAAAACACGATCTTTTGTCCATAGGTCTTTCCCAGCGCCCATAGCGCCAATCGTTGGCCGACCTCCGCTTTGCGGGGCGGATGCAAATTATTCCGATCGCCGACATCAATCGTTACGGCCAGCCCCGTGTTGGGCACGGCCTTCGTCGTCTGCAGTTGAGCATCTCGCAACTCCGCCCAGATCGAAGAGCCGAGTTCGGGGCTAGTCCCCAGGTTGGGAAGCTGCACAATGAGGAACGGAAAGTTAGGTTCCGCGAAACTCTTTCGCCAGCCCTGAATCAGCGAAGGCAGTAGTGTCCGATACTGTTCCGCGCGCCAGGTATTTCCCTCGCCCTGATACCAGATGGCTCCGCAAATTCGATACGGAAGCAACGGTGTAATCATCCCTTCGTACAACCCTGACGGAGGCCTCGGCGGATCGCCAACCGCCGCCATATTGTTCAGCACAAAACCAGTGAGCGCCGTCGGCGCGAATGGCTCGCTAACGCCCCAGCCTGCCTGCTTCAAGTCCTTGAACCAAATCGTAATTTGGCGCCATTGTGGTGTTGCGGGAAACGGCTCGGCCGAATAGTTATCCCAGTCAGTGATATCGGGTTGCAGCATCTGAAATTGAACTGTGCCGCTACCCCGAACCCAGAAGCGAATTCCCGAAGACGCACTGAGGTCCATCGGCGAACCATCAGCGTGAAAGCTCGCGTGCAGGCTGGACGAACTGGCGCCATCCAGTTTTCCCGTCACTTTCGCTGCGAAGCCTGCGCCGCCCCGACCAGGAGCCGAAAGTTGGAACTCCGTTCCAGCACCTTCCTGCCAGTCGTACGTCCACACGCCCCCGGTCAGCATTAATGAATTGCCATCGTCAAAATTGCTGAGCAACGTCGTGCCTTGCGCAGCGGGTGTTGCGGGAAGCAACTCGAAATCATCGAACTCCAGAGAAATATCTGCTGGCTCCTCCGCGTACTTCTTCACAGCCGGCGCACTCGCTTCCCATCGCTGCACAATCGGCCGCAGGACTGGTTCTCGCTGCAAAGAATCTGGGTCGGTCCACTCTTCTCCGGCTGTGCCAGGCCACGCACTCAAAATCACCCCCACGGGAACACCTAGCTTGTTATGCAGGTCGCGCACAAAAAAATATGCCACAGCCGAAAATGATTTCGCTGTATCGGGCGTGCATATTTCCCAACTCGCAGGCAGCGTGTCTGCTTGTGGTTCAAGCGCGATCTTCTTCGGCACCGTGAAGAAGCGGATCTGTGGGTAGTTGGCTGAGGGAATCTCCTCCGCGGACCCGGCCGCACCACTCAGCGCATACGTCATGTTGGATTGCCCAGAAGCAATCCAAACCTCTCCAAGCAAAACGTCCTTTATCTCCAACGTTTTCCTTCCGCGCACCACAAGCGTAAATGGCCCGCCCGCGCTCATTGCGGGGAGCGATACATTCCATCGTCCGTCCGTGCCGCCGACGCTCTTACGTGTGCTTGTCCCCAGGCTTACTGTAATGGGTTCCCCGGGATCGGCCCATCCCCAAATCGCAATGGCCGTGTTTCTCTGAAGAACCATGTGATCACTAAACAGATGAGGAAGCCGGAGATCCGCTTTGGAGGTCGGGGGACAAACAGCGCTCAGAAATGACAAAGCCAATGCTAAGGAGAAAATATGCTTCGAGAGAAATCGGTTCTTCGACATCTTTTCAAATTCTCAGGCTTCCAAGTGAAGCACAACTCCGTATCAACGAACAACCGAGATTGTGCTACAACAATTTCCATGGTGCTTAGTCAACTTCGAGCAGGCAAAGTCTGGCGACCGCGCATAACTGTCTGGCTGCGTGCGGACGAGTCTATTACCGCCAACCCGGACGAACGCCCCGAAATCTGTAGGGATGCCGCTGCACTACCATTTGCAGGCCCCCGGCAAGTTCTTCCCCTTCGTCGTGACGCTTCCTCTCCCATCGTTTTACATGTCTTCCAAACTTGTTTGTACTAGACTCTTCTTCCTCGTCTCGGTGTTGCGCCTCCGAAGCGCCTGCGAGGGGGGCCTATGAAATTGCTTGATGTGATCTTCGCTGCGATATTGCTGACGATGATGAGTTCGCCAGCCTCCTCCGCCGCAACCTGCGAGAGCCTTTCTTCGCTTTCCCTGCCGGAAACCACGATCACGATGGCGCAGCCAGTAGCTGCCGGCGCACTTACTTTGCCGACACCTTTTCCGGCAGCTGGTCCCCACGGAGGGATTACCTTCATCTCAGCGAAGGACCTTCCAGAATTTTGCCGAGTCGTGGCTGTCGCCAAGCCCTCGAAGGACTCCAATATCAAGTTGGAAGTTTGGATGCCTGCCTCCAATTGGAACGGCAAGTTTATGGGGCTCGGCAATGGAGGTATGGGCGGATCGATCAGCTACGGAAATATGTCGGCGCCTCTTTCCCGGGGGTACGCGACCGCCTCAACCGATACCGGACATGAAGGCACGGGCCAGGATGGCAGCTATGCGCTCGGCCACCGGGAGAAGGTGATCGACTTCGGCTACCGCGCGGCTCACGAAATGACCGTCATGGCCAAGCTCATTATCGCGACTTACTACGGTCGTGCACCAAAGTTCTCTTATTGGTACGGTTGCTCGACCGGGGGCCGACAGGCGTTGGCGGAGGCACAGAGGTTTCCAGCTGACTACAACGGAATTGTCGCTGGAGCGCCTGCCATTTTCTTGACACACATGCAGGCGGCGAGCGTCTGGAAAGCTCAGGCAATCCGTAAGAACCCAGGCGGGCTGGTGCCGCCTTCGAAGCTTCTGCTGATCCACAAAGCGGTGCTGGCAGCATGCGACGCTCGAGACGGCGTCAAGGACGGCGTCTTGGAGGATCCGCGGGCTTGTGACTTCGACCCGGAGATCCTGGAGTGCAAGGGACAGGACGGTCCGGACTGCCTGACCGCGGCGCAACTTGTCGTCGTCCGGGCGTTCTATGGTCCTGCGGTGAATCCTCGAACCAGGGAGCAAATATTTCCGGGGATGGTTCCGGGGAGTGAAGTGGGCTGGAGTTCCGATGTGGGCCGGATGTATGTGGACCCACCGGACATTACAAAAACCCTCGCAACCGCGTACCTGAGATACGCCGTGTTCCAGGATCCAAAGTGGGACTACATGACGTTCGATTTCGATTCCGGGATGGCCCTGGCCGACCGCATCGATGATGGCGTAACCAGGGCCACCGATCCTAATCTGGGGGACTTCTTTCGCCATGGCGGAAAGTTGTTGCAATATCACGGATGGAGTGATCCCTCAGTATCGCCGCTCAGCAGCATCGACTACTACAACAGCGTCAAGGGTTTTATGGGCGGCCCGGTCAGCGTGCGGGACTCCTACCGACTCTTCGTGGTCCCCGGGATGGATCATTGCGGCGGGGGCGATGGACCGAACACCTTTGATTCCATACGCGCAATCGAAGAATGGGTCGAAGCGGGAAAAGCGCCCGAACAGATCATCGCGTCACGAGTGCGGGAGGGAAAGACGGAGCGGCCGCTGTGTCCCTATCCGCAGGTGGCGAGGTACAAGGGAACTGGGAGCACCGACGACGCCGCGAACTTTTTGTGCTCGGCCCCGAAATAATAGGTGCGACGGGTTTGATTTCTTCCACGCTTGGCCCCCCATCCAGCTGACAACAACAGTTCTTGCATCGGATTCCATGCCCATTGTTGGGGTCTCCGCTGGTTGAGGCAAGATGCCCTCCGTTGAATCGTTTTCTCTGCCGGCAACTGGATCGGGGAGCGGTCAAAGTCCTAACCGCTCGAAGCCATCGGCTTCGCCGGTCCGCCTTGAATCTTTGCGATCTCGGTCAGGAGAAACAGATCCGTGAGGAGCGCACGCAGATGAATGGAAGCGTTCAGGTTGTCGATCAACGGAGAGCCGATGGTGGGTTGCGCCAGGACCAGTTCGATGGCGGCGAGCGAATCGCTCGCGTCTCGTTCGAGCACCGCGAAGAATGCGCGGTATTTTTCTGCCGGATCGAAGCGTTCTTGTTTCACTGCGGTCGCACAGCAATCGGCCAGACCAGAGATGGCTTTCGCGGCACGGCCGAGATATTCGCGAATTTGTCCGCCGGACCGGCTTCCTTCATCGCTGGGAAGCCCTTGCGCCGCATAAGCCAGCATGAACTCGTAACATTCTTCGATCGTGTCGGAGCGTTCCGAGAGGTCAGCCAGCATCTCTTAATGCCTCTGGGGCTTCTCCCCGGGATGCCGGCGATGAAGTGGGAGATTCGACGGGCCAGCGCTGCAGATCGTGTTCCTTCAGATAGAAGTCGCGGCTCATCCAGCCGAAGATCATGGATTTCGTGATCGCGCGCTTTTCCGGACGAAGCCCAAAATAGACATGCACCATGACCAAGGCGATTAGTCCCACACCAGCCAGGCCGTGCAGCACATACATCATGCCCCAAGTCATGTCGCTGAATAGATAGGGATTGCGGGGAAAAAAGATTGTTCGCACGCGAAACATCATGAACACACCGGTTACGATTGCCGAGAGACCAGCGGCCATGATCGCGCCGTGATAGAGCTTGTTCTCAAGGGGATACTTGGCAAATTTATCCGGCGGCGGCGCAGACTTGCCCAGGAAACGCAGTGTTCTGTTGTATGCGTCCCGCAGATCAATTCTGTCTGGCCAGATCGACCAGAAGTCCATGAAGAAGGAGGCGTGGATGATATGGAAGAGGATAGAGGCGGTCAGGACCGAGCCAGCTATCCAGTGGTAAGTGACCCAGTCGAACGGCATGCCCACCTTCGGGAGAAAAGCGGTAAACAGCAGGGTGAACATGGAGGCTGCCATGATCCAGTGAAAGAGCCGCGCGGTCAGCGAATGTCTGGGCACGTGCTCGGGTATGCGCGCGGCGATCAGAGGCGATCCGCTGCTCGCAAACTCCCTGGGTTTGGCGAAATATCGAAGGTACGTGGCGTGAACGATAAAAAACAGAAATCCGGCAACAACTGCCACCCAAATCAGGAACCAAGCAATGTGAATCGGGACACGCTGTCCCCACGGACTGATGGCCCACTTCAGGAAGTCCATGTAGCCTCCTCGACTCCTCCGATGGCGCGCTTCACCAGGTTCCGCATCAACGGGATCTTGTATGCGTTGAACTGCAAGGGGACAGCGCCTTGCACTGCCAGTTTCCCAGCCATTTCGCCAGTTGCGGCGTTTGCCGGTCTGCCGCGGACGGCGTCCTCGACGGCTCTTAATCGCAGGGGACGAGCCGCTGCGCCGTTTACGGCGATGCGGATACGTTCGATATTGTTACCCGAGACGATCATCGCGGATGCCACGTTCAGAAGGGGAAAGTCCCACACATTGCGGTCACGCACTTTTTCAAAATAGAAATGCGCGCCGGCCCATGTAGACGGGACGCGAACGGCCGTCAGCAGATCTCCGGGTTGCAAGATATGCAAGCTGGTGATGTCGATGTCCGGACCGATGAAATAGTCTTCGGCGTCGATGATGCGCTCACCTTTGGGAGTGCGGATCACGAATTTAGCGTCGAGCGCGATGAGAGCCGGGGCGGTGTCCGAGGGATTCACGGCCACGCATCGTTCCGCATGCAGAATCGCGTGCTCGCGGTTGCGGCCTTCCGGCGTGTCCGCATAACAGATGTTCCCACCAGCGCGGTAGCAGGGCCAACCGGCGCGGTAATACCAGCAGCGGGCGTCCTGCGAAACATTCCCGCCGATGGTGCCCTGGTTTCTGATCTGCGGCGAGGCTACCAGTTCCGCGCCGTCCGCTAGCAGCTTGAACTTCTGTTTGATGAGGGGATGCTCGACAACTTCCGTGAGCGTGGTCATCGCGCCGATCTCGATGCCGTCGGCTGTGCTGCGAATTCCCTTGAGTTCGGCGATCCCGCTTAAATCGACCACGACCTTCGGTTTTTTGATGCGGTCCTTGAGCCAGTCGAAGCTATCCATTCCTCCGGCGAGCACCCAGCCGTCGCCTCCCTGCTGCTGGAGCAATTTTTGCGCATCGGCAATCGAGCTCGGCTGAAGCAAATCGAAGGCCGGCATCACGTCTCGGATTACAGCCATGTGCTCTCCTTTCGCGTTCCCGCTAGATGTGCGCCATCTAAATGTGTGCCATTAATGGATGTTGCATGGGACGTCCTGCTTCCAGCGAAGTTAGAATCGTGTCGGCGTTCACGGGCGCGCGCCGGAAAATCTCATCACCAAGCGCGTCCGATAGCGCGTTAAGGATGGAGGCGCATCCTCCTCCTACGGGCGGCTCGCCTACGCCGCGAGCGCCGACCGGCGTTTCCGGATCAGGAATATCGAGCGCCGCCCACTGCATATTAACGGGCACATCCAGTATCGTTGGCGGCTTGCTCTGACTGAAGCGGGTCGAAAGCATGGCGCCGTAGCGAGGGTCGAACACCCACTTCTGCCCGATCGCATGGCCGATGCCGAGAATCGACCGGCCCAGCACTTGACCTCCAAGCGCGCGCGGATGAATGACGGAACCTACATCCGCGGAGGCAAGGAAATCCACGATGTGGTACTTGCCGGTCTCGATGTCTACCTCGACTTCCGCAAAACTGGCAACATAGGAAAATGTCGCGCCATCACGAGGGTATTTGTCCTTGGCAGCGGCTATCAGACCTTGGCCCGCAATCGCGGCGACAGAAGCCTTCGTCACTTTGTTGAGATCAGGCGAAACTTCGTGGCCATCGTAGATGCCACCCACTTGAATGGCGTATTTCGCGGCCTGCGCCAAAGTCATACCTGCGCCGCCGCCTTTGCGAGATACGCGTTCGTTGGCAACGTCATAACTCTCCGGCTTGCCGCCAAGCTTTTTGGCGGCAAGCTCCTGCAATTTGTTCCGGGCATCCATCGCGGTGGCGTGCGCCGCGCGCGTCATGGCATGGGTCGTTTGGCTTCCGCCCGAAACGCAGGTGAAGGGAAGGTTCTTCGACGAGTCGCCCCATGTAATGTCGCACTTCTCCCACGGCACTCCCAGCACCTCGGCAGCCACTCGATGAACATCGATCACGGACTCTGTTCCCAAGTTGCCGATTCCGGAGAGAATGGACACTCGTCCATCAGGCTTTATGATCAGGATCCCATCGAAGCCGATCGTGCCACCCACATAGCAACTGAGCGAAACGCCGACGCCGCGTACCTTGGAACCAATGCGCTTCGGCGTCCGTGAAACCCTCTCGCTCCATTTGAACTGTTCCGCACCACGGTCGAGCGCTTCCTTGAGGAACGCACTCGTCGCGTGCGGACGTTTGCCCTGCGCCGCCGGTCCGAAGGACGCTTTGCCCTCGGGACAGTTGATGCGGCGGATGGCCACCTGGTCGAGCCCGAGTTTGCGCGCGGCTTTGGAGATGACCGGCTCCATAATCACAATCCCCTGCATGCCGCCGGGCGAGCTTTGCGCACTTCTCGGCGGCGTGTTCGTCAGCAGTGTGGCTCCGCGCCAGCGCATGGCTTGTGGTTGGTAGAGAAGAGATACAATGCGGCCTGAGGAGGGGGAATCGCCGACCGCGTCATAAGGACCATTGTTCGCAATCACAAACATATCTAGCGCAAGGATCCGGCCATCCTTGGAGAAACCGACTTTCATGCGCCCGAGCATACTGGGGCGCGCACGGCCGATGAAGGTTTCCTCCTCGCGGCTAATCCGCATCATCACCGGCGCATTCGCCTTCTTCGATAAAAGCGCCGGAATAACCAACGTAATGCCGCCGGTGATCTTGCTGCCGAACCCACCCCCCGTGTATTCGCTGATGAGCACGACTTTGCCCGGGTCAATGTTCAGCCAGCGTCCGATAGCAGGCACGGTCTGCGCAGTGCTCTGCGTGCCCGTGTGGACGTAGACCTTTCCGTTTTGCCAGTAGGCCATCGCAGTGCGGGTCTCGAGCGTCTGGTGGCTCGTATCAGGTGTGACGAACGTTTCATCGAGGACCAGAGCGGCATTTTGCAACTCCGCCTGAAGATCGCCGTAGGACCATTCGTCGGGCGTCTTTCCCATGGGCAGACGGCCGTCTTTTGCATCGGCGAAGTCTGCCTCGGTCCATTTGAGCACGCCGATCGTGGGGGGCGGGGGGGCAGGCGGCCGCGATCCTGCCGCCGCCGGCGGGGCGGGAGCCTGCACCCAGATGTTTCCTTCCGTTCTGGGGTTGGGACCACCGGGTCGCAGGGTATCGAGCGGATCGATGACGAAAGGAAGCGGCTCAAAGTCGATTCGAATCTTTTCAATGGCTTCCGCGGCAGTGAATTCGTCCACGGCGGCGACGGCGAGAATCGGCTCACCTTGATAAAGCGGCTCCATAGTGAGGGCCTTCTCACTCTTTGGGTTGGCACGAATCACCGTGCCATTGTCGGTGAGGGTATCGGCCGGAGGCGAAAGTTCGTCGGCGGTGAGAATCGCCTTCACGCCAGGCATGGCGAGCGCCTGGCGAACGTCAAGATGCTTCACGCGGGCGTGTGGCAAGGGGCTAAGCAGCAGTTTGCAGTAGAGCATGCCGTCGGCATGATAATCCTCGGCGTACTTTGCCAGTCCTGTGACCTTGGCATAGAGGTCAGCGGTTTCGTAGTCCTTGCCAATCAGTTTGTGACCGGCTCCGTAGACACGCGTGATTCGCTCAACGGGTTTGGTATCTTTACCTGGCACGGCTCGCCTCCCTCAAGTTCTCGGCTCCCCGCATCATCGCGGTTAAAATTTTGTCGTAGTCCTGGCACCGGCAGAGGTTTCCCGAGAGGCCCTGCGCGAGTTCGCTTCGCGTGGGATTGGGATTTGTCTTCAGGAATCCTACCGAGGCCATGATGAAACCCGGCATGCAGAAGGCGCATTGGAAGCCTTGCTCGTCGATGACACCCTGCTGAACGGGATGCAACCTTCCTTCGGGGCTCGCCAGGCCTTCGATGGTCAGAACCTTGCGGTCGCGCACGGTGTGGGTCAGAACCGAACAGGCGTAGTACGGCACGTCGTCGATTAACACGGTGCAAGAACCGCATTCGGCGCGGTCGCAGCCCAGCTTTGTGCCGGTGAGGCCAAGTTTGTGACGCAGAGTCCAGGCGAGCGTTTCTTGCCGCATAACGTCGGCTCGCCGCAACTGGCCGTTTACATTGATGGTGAGAAGTCTTTCACCCGCGCGGGGAGTAGACTGGCCCAGCAGAGTGGAAGCGCGGAAAAGATAGCTTGCGGAGGAGACTGCCACGCCACCTGCAATCACTCCCTTGATTAAATCGCGTCTCGAGAGCTTGTTTGGCAGGGCCGCATCCAGCTCTTTATCGTCGGTGTTGCCCATCTCCTGGTTCCTCCTCTAGTATCCGCGCGGATTTAATGGTGCGCGGACTTCAAAGGTTCTGATCGAAGAGACTCGCTTCGGCGGTCGAAAATGTGAGTATATACGCATCCCGCGTCTTCTGTTGGATGACAGACGATATCTGAATGGGTACGGCAGCGCCACATTCCGCACAGGGGCAACCCGTATACGAGATTTTACGCCTTATGAGCGCCCCCTAACGTGCAAATGGGCGTATGGCGAACCGGCCAAGGCCAACATGATACAGGCTCCGGTCAAGGGTCGCTCTCGGTCGCTTTGCGTTTGGAGGTTCCAGCGGATAGGCTAATCGGGGAGGCAAGCCGATGGAAGCAGGCGACCCGCAACGCTTTCGCACGATATCCGCGAAGATCAAAGCTCGGTTTGATCAGAGGAACAGCGATGGGCTTATCTGCAAGCAGGGATTCTACAAAAACTGTTGCGTGTTGAAGCTTCAGAAGCCCTCCTGGACTAACGACCGGATGGATCAGGTGCAAAACAAGACCGGAATCTTTTTTTCAGTCTGGATTGATGAAGAGGCCGCGAGAAAGAGCCGAGCGAAATACAACATTCATGCTTTGAAGCTTAGGCAACTGAAAGAGTATTCGATCACGAGCCGGGAGTTTGCCAATGAGTTCAGGGACCGTTTCGCGGTCATGCGCAACGCTTGGCCAAATGTGAGTGTGGACTACGGGCCGCTGACTCTGATGCAGGGATGGATTGCGATTGAGCCGAAGAGCTTCGAGGCGGATGTACTCGACCTGTTGGAGCGATTCAAACGCGTCAGCTGGATGATCGACCGGATGTTAGAACCTCGGCGCAACTGAGAACCAGCAACCTGTCCACACGAAGGTGATGTTGTCCGGTAGAGGGGAAGTTCTTAGCCCAGAATCCAGATTCATTCGATCGCGTCTAACGGGTAGTTGATTACCCTTCGGGCCGTAAAGCCTCGGCGTTTCAGGCCGAGGATGTAAGGCCTGCCTGCCGCGCCGTGCTTTTCTGAATCCCTCATCCTAAAATCAGTCCGTCGAGAGACCTATGGGCGGGCAGCCCAAAAGTGAAGCCTCTTCGTTGTCCTCGCCTAATGTAAGGGCGCTGTGGGAGGAACCCACCGAAGCCATCCCGCAAAAACCAGCGGGACCAGGCCGTAGGAATCCACTCCCTTGAGGGCCCTTAAGGGAGTAGAGGATGTCAAAGGGCTGGTGGGGCTAAGGCCTGCTATGCGGGTACGGCAATACCGAACCAAGCCTCGGATGAACGAGGAAGGCGTAGAGACTGGATGGCAAGCATCTGGTTACGCGGGATGAAGGTACAGTCCGATTCTCGGCGAAAGCCGAGTCATATCGCATAACCCGAAGGCCGTCAGTTCAAATCTGACACCCGCAACCATTTCGTGATCGACAAGGACGGAATCCTGGATTCCGTCCTTTTGCGTGCAACACCTGGAGCGCGCGGTGGGAGCGCCTCTTTCTAGCAGCCTCACGCTAACGTTCCACTTCTCGCTTTGCGATTTGCCGCCTCCAGCGTCTATTCCATCTTGGATTGACTCTCAAATGGAAGTCCAGGTTAGTGCGGAGGGAAGGGGCGAAGGCGACGCACAACAGGTCGACGGGTCAGACGAGATCGTCGACGGTCGGCCGCGTCGGGCCCTTCCAGTTGGCGTCAAACTGTTTGCGGACGAAGCCTGCGTCGTAAGTCCTCTGCTGAGCCTTTAGGGCCTGCTCGAGGCCGAAAAGCGAGCGCGGGTTGCGGGGATTGCGCTCGAGATCCGCGCGGAAGACTTCCTCGGCTCCGGCATCATCACCGATTTTCAGCAGCACCGCGCCGAGAGACTCGCGCACCGGATAGAACCAGTCTTGCGGCTCGTCATACTTCAGCGAATCCTGAACGGCGACGGCGGCAGTCAACTGGTTCACCGCGGCGTCCATATCGTTTTTATCGAGCGAAATTTTTGCGCCCAGCACATTTTCCGCTATTTTCAGGATGTCCTTGGTCTTGTTGTTGACGGGCATCTGGAAGACCGCATCCGGCGGAGTTTTCTCTTCCGCTTCCGCAACAATTTTGTGCTCGGCTTCGGCTTCGTCCAGTTTTCCCGTCCCGGCAAAGGCCAGGCCGCGAGCAAAATGCCAGAACAATGTAGCGGTGTGCATGGCCGGGTCGGGCTGCGGCGTTTTCAGAATTTCGTTCCACTTGTGAAAGCGCACTTCGACGGCCAGCGGCACGGTCATGAAGCCCTCGAGTGGCGGCATGTCTTTCACGTGCGGACCCACGTTGGCCGCGAGCATCTGCGCGCCGCGCCGGGACTCGAGATAATTGCCATTCATGGCCGCGGCCATGGCAATGAAATGCAGATTGTGGCTGTAATACATCATGGAATAGATGCCTTCGGGTGCTCCGGCCTTGATGTATGCCTGATCGGCGAGGGCGGCTTTCTGGTTGGTTTTCAGCGCGGCTTCATAATCGCCGGTGCGGATATAGATATGCGCGGGCATGTGCACGATGTGTCCCGCAGCAGGGGCAAGTTGCGCCAGGCGATTCGCGCCGGCCAAAGCCCGTTCCGGTGAAGAAGAGGCCTCGACGGAATGTATGTAATAGTGAACCGCGCCGAAATGATTGGGCTCGCGGCGAATCACGGATTCGAGCGTGGCGACAATTTCCTCCGTGCCCTCTTCCGGCGTGCCGTCTGGGCGCCAGAGCCCCCATGGATGCAGGTTCATTCCGGCCTCGGCGAACAGCGTGGCGGCATCGAGATCATCGGGGAAGAGTTTCACCACATCGCGCATGGCGTCGCGATACTGTTCCGCAGCGGCGTGCAAGTCGGATTGGGGATCGGCGGGAAAGCGCTTGGCCAGCGCGGCGATGTACGCCTTGTCGCTCTCGGAGGCATCGGCGGCGAGCGTCTGCGCTTTCTCGATGGCAGCGTGGGCCTGCACGAAACGATCTTGACTGGCGGGATCGTTGTAATTGGGACCCACTGCTTCGGCGATGCCCCAATACGCCATGGCCAGATTGGGATCGAGTTCGGCGCCACGCTGGAAGGAGCGTATAGCTTCGCTGTGATTGAAGGCGTAGATGAGCCGCAGACCTTGATCGAAAAATGCCTGCGCTTGCGCGTTCTTGGTAGAGACGGGGTGATGCCAATCGCCGTAACCGGTCATGAGCGTAGCGGATTTTGCTTTGGCAGGAGCGGGATGCTCCTGCGAGAACACGGACTCACATAACGCGAGAGTGGAGATGCCCAGCACCAGCAGGATGGCGAGCAGGGTTAGCACGCAGCGATGCATTCGGAGCCTCCGGTAAACGATAGGGCCAGTGAACAGATGGCGGCAAGACGGTTTGCGATTCGTTCCATTTCTGTTCATATTCCGTTGATAACGCCGTGCGTCGCCAATTAAAAGCGCATAGGAAATCAATAACATACATAGACGCCCTGTAACATGTTACATGGATGAGGATCGCCTCGTGCGGAGTTTTGGCGAAGAACCCGATCCGGCGCTTGTTTAAGGCGCGGTGTACCCCGATCCGTCGATAACGAGGACGTGTGGCAGCTCGGTGGTTGGCGAAGAGGGTGTTAGAACACATGGATAGGCTTTAAAACCACAACGACAAGAGAAGGCGTGTACTCAGGAATTGGCACCTGCA
>Ga0210394_10001447_pt1 | contig 37954 bp, 33 predicted proteins | sample IncBWC12MmetaG_FD_160121 | JGI IMG/M metagenome (GOLD analysis project Ga0210394, IMG submission 160121) | Forest soil microbial communities from Barre Woods Harvard Forest LTER site, Petersham, Massachusetts, United States - Inc-BW-C-12-M | ecosystem: Environmental > Terrestrial > Soil >... | reverse complement strand
TAAAGCCACTGGGGGGCTGAAGCTAGCTCTGGGTAACTTGAGCGACTGCTGCATCAATTTCGAGAGCAAATGCCATTTTTTGGGCAAATTCGTCAGAAAACAGTGAATCTCACGCCGGATTTAGGTATCACGACTTCTCCTGAATATTGTTGCCCTGCGTAGCTCAGCGTTTCGCCAGTCTTATAATAGCGACAAGACCTTGTACCGTCGCAAGTCCCGATCCTTCGAATGACCCAACCCATTTTGCAGACAGGATCGGAATCGTTCACTTCGACCCAAATGCCCTTCCTGGCCAAACCCTGCGCCTGACCGTCCGCTTCTCCTGTCAAGGGTCTCCCGCTTCGCTCCGATAAACGCAAACTGCACGCCCTTGACAGCGCGGACTGCCAAGCGCCTCGCCCCGCCAGGAAGGGCATTTGCTTTTAATGCACCGCTCTCTGCGGTGCCGCTAAGAAGCAAAAAACCAAACCAACGAAAGGAGTCTTTCCAATGCAACAACTCAGCAAACAATCTGCTTTCGACCTCGGCCAGATCGTTGCAACACCGGGCGCTTTGGCCGTGCTGCGGAAGGCGGGACAGCAGCCGGGAGAGTTTCTCACGCGCCATGTCCACCGCGAGTGGGGCGATTTGTCCGACGTGGACCGAAAGGAAAACGACTACAGCCTTGAGCACGGGTTCCGGCTCTTGGGTGGGTACCGAACAAACGCAGGCGACAAGATCTGGATTATCACGGAATCAGACCGCTCCGTGACCACGCTCTTGTTGCCCGAAGAGTATTAAACCAAATGATTCCGAGAAAAAGGGAATAGCACGATGGCCAGCATGATGGTAGCTGATGATGTCATCAATAAACATTACGCGACTTCGCATTACTGATCGCGGTAAGCCAGCATGAGATCACTGTCGAGTAGCTGGGCGCCATTGCTGGCGCCCAGCCCTCCAGCCTACCTGCGAGAGGCCGGCGGTGAAATCCCGCCGGCCAACTCACCCGGGCATTCTGGTTAGAAGATTTTGGCTCGGGAAGGCCAGAATCGGGATCGATGAATTTCCAATCGTGAGAGTACGACCTCTCGAGTCACGATTCTGTTAATATCCTCTCGTAAATTTTCTCTCCGGAAAGAATTGTATGACCTCTTCGTTGACCCCACAGTCCGCGCGTGATGTTGAAACCTTAAAAGTTTTCTGGCAGAAGGTGCCGTTCTTCGGATCTCGCATCGAGGAGTATTTGTCGCGATATTGGTACCCAATCTTCCTTGTTCCTGTTGCTTCCCTTATAGCTTGGGGGTTTTGGTTTGACACAGTACGAATGGCCCCTCATTCGTTGCAGAGTGTGACCATCATTCTCCGCGATCCATACGTAATTACTCTCTTTCCGGCGCTTTTTCTAAGCGCAATCGCATTCACGGTCTGGCGGTCGACAATTAGACAAACGTTTTCAACGGCAATTGACTGCGGTATTGTCTCGAACTCGCCTGGAGGCGTTCAGGACTTTCTTTCAGCTTCTTCCAGGTTCAGCCAGCTAGTGCGTAGCCCTTTTCGATTCATTCCGATCACTGCGACGATCATCGCAACCTTGATTCCTACTGCTGGGGTCAGCGGTGTGGGGTTTCCTTCTCTACTCCTGAACACACTGATGCTTATTTCCCTAGTAGCTTTTTCGTACGCCGTTGGTGCTGTGACGTGGTGTTTCATAAGCACGGCCCGCTGGATCGCATCGCTTTCGCGCGAAGGGATTCTGCGAATACAACCCGGACATCCAGATAGATGTTGTGGTCTCAAAACGGTTGGCAGTTGTTGCCTTCAGAGTGCTGTGCCTCTAGTAATCGGTATGGTGTTGTGTCTTATATGGGGCAATAGCCGCCATTTGCCTGGCTTCAGTCAATTCGAAGGTTGGAGTCGAACCATAATTCCATTCTGCGGTATCCTGCTCATCGTACTTTTCGGCCTAGCCTGCGCGCTAGTGTTTCTGCCTGTCCAAGGTCTCCACACCCGCCTCAAGACCTACAAACAAGCGCGGGAGAGCGAATTCACGAGAGCTCTGGAAGCTGAGCTTGGAAATCTCCGGGATGCCCTAGCGACTGAAGATCACATTCGCGTGAAGGCAGAATCCGACCGATTGAGGCTAGTCCAGGCGCTTGACCCTGCCAAATTAAGACTGGCGACTTGGCCCTTTGATGCCGCTTCTCTAGTCAAATATGGTGTTACCCCCCTCGCATCACTCGCGGTATCGCTCGGTAAAGAAGTGGCTAAGAGCCTCATGCCGTAGCTAACTAAGAACCCCAAAAGCCGTCAACGCGAACAAAACCAGACAAGATAACGCCCTATCGGCGTGACGAATATTCGCGTGCACAGGATCCGGTAGCGGGCTGTGCACCTAAGCCTTAACTTCCGGCAGGCGCTGGCGCCACTGCACACAACACGGCCTGAACGCTTTGCCGGCCGTGGCAGCGTATCGTCGCCATCGTGTTTACAAGTTTCGAAGGCTTTTTTCTCAGTGCTTTCTCTATGACTTTGTCGAGGCTGTCCTCAACCTGCTGCCTGCGAACGTGCAAGACGCCAGTATCGGCAGAGGGGCCGACCCCCTTTGGCAGTGGAATTACCGTGACTGTGATATTGATGTCGGAGGGGGGCTTACCGGGAATCCCCGTGATCACGCAACAATGTTTCGAGGTTTGAGAGCCGTGAGGCAGCACGTAAAACTGCCGACGAGTTCTGCCGTTCTATCGAAAAGAAGGATATCCCTCGCTGCTAAGCTCCCCATAGTTTGTGAGGTTAGCCCAATTCGCCTTGTCTTCGCTGAGGGATTCTGCCGCGTTTTGCGCGACGATTTTCGAGGCTAGGGGTTATCTTCTTCCAAAACGGCAAAGCCGCAGTGACAACTGATTCGCAATCCGCACTTACGCGTTGGGCGAAGGCACTGAGAGAATGTCTGAAGTCACACTTCGTGGTTCGCGGGTACGGCTAGCTCCTTGCCATTCCGTCCTGGTTCACGAGGAAGTAACATTAAATTGGCGAACGACCGAGCGGACATCGTTGCAACCTTGTTGAAAGCCAAAGGAGTGCAAAATGTGATGCCCGATCACGTCAGTAAGGAGGCTGATCTCATTGAGCGGAGACGATTCAACGATCATCCGGAGTCCTCACGTAGTCCTACACTTGAGGAGGTAGCTCGAAGTGCCGACATTTTTTTTGATGACTTTGGCGGGTACCAAGTGCTAGAACAGCCGAAGTGAGGAATGATCTTCCAGGCGCTCCATAATGGGATCGATTTCAGGCAATGTTGTACCCGCTGCTCTCACAGGGTGGAAATTCTACCTCTTGCGAAGTCGAAAGCGAGGAAAGGTTTGCACGCAAGCCGTTGAAGAGACCTATGCGGGAAGTACTCCGTCACGAACGGCTAGTCTGCGCGCGAGGCGATAGCCTGAACTGAGCGCTCCTTCCATGTAGCCCATGAAGGCGTAGCAGGTGTGCTCGCCGGCGAAGTGCAGCCATCCACCCCACCCTGCCTTCCAGAAGGGACCCCACAATGTCACCTCGTGCACGCGCGGAAAATAATAGGAGCCTTTCGCCCACGTTTCGTTGGGCCAGTCCATAAACCTTGTCGGCCCGACCGCTGCCTGCACTCCGGGATAGACCGCTTGCATCGCGTCCATGTAATTTTGCTGGCGAACGGTCTTGTCCCACGCGGAACATTTCTTTGCGTGTTCTGATCCAGAAAAGGCAACCCACACGTAGTCTCCTTTGGGGTGTGCCTCGGTGGTTTCCCAAGTGATGTCGACAGGACCATCTTCGGTCAGAGTGGGACTGCTACCGAACTTTGTCCAAAATCTTTCTTTCAAGGCCATCAGGTATTTCACGTTGGTTCCCATTCCGGGAGGCGTAGCTAGAATTCGCGCGAGCTCTGGATTGCCGAACGCAATTTTGCTCCACACGGACGGCGGGATCGCAAGAACTAAGTCGACCGATTCGTTCCTGACGGCCTCCGATTGTTCCTGGCCGCGGATCTTGAGCAGCAGCTTGCCGTTGTCATGCAAGATCGATTCAACGGGCTGATTTTTTCTCACGGTGAGAGGCTTGTTGGCATTCAGGGCGGCCTCGAATCGTCGAGCCAGCCCTTCTGTTCCTTCTTCGCAGCGATACAGCTCGGTGTCGGTCCAATACTGATTCAGACCTCCTCCCTTGATCATTGCCAACACGGCCAGAAGACTCTGCTCTTTCGCGGGAACTCCATTGTCGGCTTCGAGCATCTCTGCGAAGGCGGCTTTGCATTGTGGAGAACAGTCGTTCAGCCCGTCCAGCCAGTCCATAAAGGAAAGGGAGTCGAGTTGGGCCGCATCTCGATTGATCCAAGGCTCGTACGGATCGACGAGGGTTGCCGCTAACTTGGTTAGCGCTTTCTGCTGCTTCTCCATATCGTCCAGAAGATCTTCGCTGTCCTCGAACGTAAGTGTTTCGCCTTGAAGACGAATCGGAGAATTTCCGTATTCATTGACGGCACTGAAGCCCAGTCCGAATAAAGTTCGATAGGCGTTCCACAGGGGATGGTTGCTCCCAATAAGCTCGCCCCCACCCTCCGCCTTCTTTCCTGGAACGAGATCTTCGACGGTATGTGCACGGCCACCGACGCGATCGCTGGCTTCGTAAACGGTGACCTGATAGCCGAGACCTTGGAGCTCAAATGCGGCGCACAGACCCGCCAGCCCGGCGCCGATAACGATTACGCTTCGGTCGAGTTGCCTTTTGGGAGCGCCCTGAGGGGTCAAATGGGAAATGCTATCGATCGAGGAAATACCTTCGAGGAATCGGGAAGCGCCGAGCGAGCCCGTGAACGGTCGGAGCGCCGGTAGCTTGGAGGGGTTGGCGGTAGGCGTTGTGTGGCGATGACGTGCTCGGAGTGCGGTGTAGAGAGTCGGCAAGAGACGGCCCTCCCTTCGTTGCCGGATATCCTACAACAGGAGTTGGCAATTGACACCGGGTGGAATAAGGACGGGAATAATTACGATATATATTGAAACACCGGTAGCGAGGAAGCGGCGTCATCGCAAAAAGAAATCGCCTAGTTCGACGACCGATGATCGTCGACCGGGCTGATTGTGGCGTTGTACACGCATTATTCCGAAACAAGGATTCGACCCCTTGCCGTTCCCAGTTTGGAAAGTCATCCGGGCGGGACCAGAAGTTCTCCCAAGCGGTATTCAGCCCTGGCTGCCACCGTGCCTTTCTCCTCGTTCTGGAGAATCCTTGAGTTGATTGCGCGGGCTCCCGCAAGCGCATCGGCGGCGATTTGACGGAGCAAAGCTTTTGGGTAGCATCAGCTGTACTCTGGCTCCGGATGAGCCCCTACCGTATCGTGGACGGACGCCCATGCCGAAGCGATCCTGTCGCTCGCTTCGGTCGGGAAAACCGATCAAGTCTAGACCGTGGAGCATGACGCTCATTCTTGCATCATCGGCCGGGTGCAGCTTGCGGCGAACTGCGGCAGGGCAAAGGGATCCCGTCTACGCTTCATGACCAAGCGGAAGTGCGACTTCCCTCTGAGAGCCGAGAAAAAAATCACGGAGGAAACAGGAATAATCTTCATGCGCTCGTCTTTGCCCGGAATGCTCTCCGGTAAACGATAGTCTTCGAAGTCGAACCCGAGTTTCCGATTACCGCGTTTTGTGCGGTGAGATGGGAAACGCCTGGTTCATGATTCTATTGGGGCGGATGCGAATTATGGACTCTACCTTTGATTTCACCGGAGATTAGTGAAGTAAGAGTGGGCTCGATCTAGGAAGACCGTCCACGAACGGTTGATTTTCAAGTGTTCCAAAGGTATTTTCTCTATCATTGCTAGGTCACGCATCCTGCGCGCAATCGGGCAAGATCGGAGTGGGAGATGAAGTCATGTCCCTTCTGCAAAGAGCAGATTGCTGAAGAAGCCATTAAGTGCCGTTATTGCCAGTCGATGTTGCTACCTGGCCTGCCATCTGCGAGCGCATCGGACGCTTCCATCAAGGGCAAAGTAACGTACGTCGTAGATGAGGGGCTCGTTAGCTTCGCGAAGTTCGCAGGCGCGGTGTTGGGTGTGTTCGTTCTGGTCGGCACTTATCTTTTTGGAATCAAACTCGAGGTCACTGTGGACAAAATGCATGAGGCGCAGATCGCCCTCGAGAAATCCCAAGGTGAACTCGAACACCTAAAATCGACGGCGGCCAACGTGCAGAAGGAAGTCGAACAAGCGACAGTACAGACCCACGCGCTTTTAGGGGAAATAGAACGCAACCGCCAAACCTCGGTTTTGATAATCGCAGAAATGCGGACAAGGGTTCTAACGCCGTCGGAAAGCGCTCGTTTGGCGAAAATGCGCAAGGCGAGTCCGGACAAATTCCGAGAAAACTCCGCTACTAGCAAGCTTTGGCCAGATGGTTCTTCTCTGCGCATTCATTTTATGGATGGGACGGCGGAACAGCGAGAGAAGTTTGCGAAAGCTCTCGCCGAATGGCTCAAATATGCCAATCTCCATGCGACTTACGTGGATTCGAACGATGCTCCGATCCAAGTCTCGTTCGCAGCACAAAATGGCTCGTGGTCGATGATTGGCGTTGATGCATTAGCAATTGTAAACGGTTCTTCGCCGACGATTAACCTCGGCTGGCAAGAGGGTGGTACGGACATTCCAATAAACTACATCCACGAAATAGGACACATGTTGGGCCTAGTCCATGAGTTTAATAATCCAAGAGCGCACTTAAACTGGAATCGCGAAGCGGTATACAGTGCATACTCGGGCCCACCCAATTACTGGACCAAGAGTACGGTTGAATTCACATTTTTCCAGTCGGGATCATATCCGGGCGTTCGAGAATTTGATCGGTCTTCGATAATGATATTTGCAATGCCCGCGACGTTCTTCACGGACGGTACGAGCATTGAGACTCCTTCGGGGCTATCGGAAAGCGACAAGAGATATATCGCATCACTCTATCCGAGAGCTTAATTTGTAGGGCGACGGAGCGGGAGTTTTGACATAATCCTCAAAACTGTCAAAGTCTCGTTCTGCGAAATCACGGTGGCCCTAACTATCTCCGATTGCCGGGTACTTTGTATTTGGAATAGCGGAGACCCGCCCCAAAACATATGAATTCGGGTTTCCATATTTTATACCAGGAAGTCGCCTGCAATCACTGAGTTGTACCAACCCCCACTGGCTTTTGGGCATCACTGCGACTGCATTCTTTTTCAGAGCTAGCGTGCATGATTCAGGTGATATACTCCCTGATGTGGATTCCATACCGTGTGTCGCAGTGGCTCGGGTATCAAATCTAAGGGCGTAATTATGAGTCTGGTAATGGTAATCATGCCATATACGGCGACGTGGTCCGAAAGCGTATGGAGTGCCCTCCATCGGATCGAGCAACAAGACACAACGAAATCGATCCAGATTCAGAGAGTAGATACCCGCAACGTCCACGCTGACCACTTGGCCGATCATATCGAGGAAAACATCGAGAACGCTGATGTCGTGATTGCTGATCTTACTGAAGCGAATCCAAACGTACATATTGAGATAGGCTTTTTGCTAGCGCTGCGGCGACCGCTGCTTTTTATAACTCAAGACCGCAAGTGGGTCACGACTCATCTCCAAGGACGAGTGATCGATGAGTACAACGCCAGCGACCAAGATTCTTTACAACGACTGACAGGGACTATGTTCTTTCGACTTAGCGATAAACTCGAGGTCGTCAAAGCGCAGGCTGAGAGTCTACGGGCGCGAATGAGCAATCAGGTTAGCTACAATGTGGAATGCTTCAGTCATCGAGACGCAGCTGGCCTGCAAAACTATTTTAGAGACGCCCGCACACGCGTCGATATTCTTACGACAAATCTCGCATCTCTATTCGAAGAGTACGATAGGACTGGCGTTTCCACTAAAACATATTTTGATGAATTGAGGGCAGCATTAGAACGGGATCGATCAAAACTGAAAGTACGAGCGCTAACGCTTGACCCGGAGAGCGATTTCGCCGCGAAACGAGGAAAGCAACTGGGCTTCTCGTCGGAAGTCTTCAGGAACATGTTGAGGAAATCGCTTGCTGAAACGCGAAAGATCGCGACGTCATATGGTTCCGACCGCTTTGAAGTTCGCACGTATGAGGATTTCCCGAATCAAATCACGTTTCGAATTGATAACTGGATATTTAATTGCGTAGTGGCGCAGCCCACTCAAAGCCGAAATCTGTTAACCTTCAAACTCGATCGTCAGAACGCAGGTGTAGACAACTCCTTTATGAACCACTTTCAGAATGTGTGGGGTAAATCAGCTCAGTAGGTTCTCGTAAGCCGGAGCGTAGACGCCTAAATCGCAACCCTAAACCTTCGATTGACGGATCAACTTTAACAACTCTTTATCCGATGCTAGTGAATTTGGGTCGTGCTGCTCATCAGCTCGAATCGCGGCCTCTGCGAATCTCTGCGCTTCATCGAGTTGTTGTTTAGGGTAATACAACGACGCAAGATTGTACAGTACGTTTCCGATCGAAGCTTGATCCCCGAGCTCGCGTTTGATTGATAATGCAGCCTCGAAGCGAGCAATCGCCTTGGAGCTTTGCCCGAGCTTCTTTAGCAGTAACGCCCAGTTGTTTTGGATGGATGCTTCGGTTGCTTTCCTTCCAGCCCTTCGAGCTGCATCCAGGGCTTGCGAGAAACATGCCGTTGCATCATCATTCTTTTCGACATCTCCCATCGCGATGGCCAATTCATTTAGAACGAGCGCGTCAAGGCCGTCTAATTGATGGACTTTGCAGAGCTGGTCTGCCTGTTCCAACTCGATGATGGCTTCCGCGATCAAACCGGCGTTCGAGTAGACGCTAGCGACTGCCCGGGATCTCTCGACCTGATCTTTAACAGTGAGCTGGGACGCCGGTATCTGATCATTGGTGCTGATAGTATGCTTTTCGGTCAGCGTCAGTGTTCTCAGGTCGGTTGCCAAAACACTGTACGCCGAAAATTCAGAAGGCCTCTTGTTGGAGAGAATGATTACTTGGTCGAGATGATGGCGCGCGGGCTCCCACCGCATTTCAGTGTAATAGAGGTTGCCGAGATTGTAATTTGCGACAATGCTCGCCAGCGTATTTCCAGCACTCAGACCAAGCGCATTCGCCTGTTCGTATGACTCGACCGCCAGATTGTTCAAACCCAGTTCTTGATACGCGACGCCGAGGTTGTTGTGCAAAATCGCCCTGATCTGATCTGGCACGGAGTCCGATGCGCTCAATTCCCGCAAGCGATCCCTAAATTCGTTCCATTGTCGGCTACTCATGATGCTCTGAAGAGAGCTATATTCCGCGGGTAGATCCTCCGGCCAGGTCGCGAGAACCCTATGTGTCATTAGCTTTTGACTCCTAAGTCTCAATCCCCGTTTCGTAGTTGTCTATCGAGCGTCCAGCACCTCGCGGAGGAACACCGAACGCTTCGGCATCCGCACTCCCAGGTGGCGACTCAACCTTCCTTCGAAAACCGCGATCCTGAACAGCGAAGTCGTGAAGCTGTGCCGGAGAGGTCTGGGCCAAGGGGACGACGCCGCTCGGCCATAGGTATTTTCATTCGGCGCAGTTCCACGAGATTTTAGCACACTGTCGGATGGGGAAGATCACAGTGCACATGTATTGAAGTCTGACGATCCGACAGATAAACCACCCGGTTAGCCTTTGTATATTCAGCGGTTCGTTCACGAACAGCACCAGGCTGCTCCAGTCCTCCTCCGACGATTTGATCCTTGCGGCCCCGCCTATCTGCTCACCGGGCGCACCCTTGCGCGCGTTCCAGTGTTCGCCGCCGTCGTCCGACTCCAGAATCGTGCCTTTGTCGCCGCCGGCCCACAGCGGCTTGCCATCGCTGGTCCCGAAGATCGAATTAAGATCGTGAACAGTGCCGCTGTTGCGCAGGTTCCAGTGCTCGCCGCCGTCGTCGGACCCCGGAATCGTGCCCCCGGCACCAACCACCCACAGCCGCTTGCCGTCGCTGGTCCCGAAGATCGATTTGAGAGCGCTTATACTGCCGCTGAGGCGCGGGTTCCAGTGTTCGGTAGCAACAGGTCCGGCAACGGGATTTGGAGTGCTGGGCTTAAGCGGGTTTGGGCGCTCGTTAGCCGCAGTCTCGGTATTCGGATTCGGAGTGCCGCTGGTGTTGGCATTCGCGCGTTCGGTAGGAACAGTCCCGGTATCTGACTCTTGAGGCGCGATGGAACGATAGTGAAAAACCAGCCACAAACCAATAGCAACTAGCAAGATTATCGCCCCTGCGCCGATAGAGCCGCGGATTGTTGGTGAAGCAATTCGTGAAGGGTTAAAGGCGTCAACGCGATGCGTATATTCCCCTTGAACAGGGCCGCTCCTGGAATGTTGTACTTGTACGAATTTCCCAAGCCGATGGCCGCGAGATTTGCCAACTCGCGTGCCCATAGGACCAGATTCATGCCCCAATAGGGTCCACAAATCGTGATGGTCCGTTCAGGTATCTCCTCATTCAGCTCCTCGTGAAGCTGTCGAAGCGCAGGAAATCGTTTGTCGAAGGTCGTTGAACCCTCCTGGTCGTTGAGTGAAGCGTCCACGAGCCAAACGCCGCGTGCCTCGGCCGCCGTCAAGCAGTTCAACACGCCGGCGAGCTTCTTGTTGCGCTCCGTTTTCTTATTGATTTGCCTTTGATTCGTGTAAGATCGCCGGGAGTATGAACACACCTGAGAACGGATGGCTTTGCTTCCACGATCTGGCGCTTTCGGCCATGAGCTTGTTGATCTTGTTTCTCGTCCCGTCATCCACAATGGGCAACTGCGGGACGCTCAGCCAATCCGGCGCTCGCGCTGAACAAGCATCGAGCGCAGCATAGACAAACCGCTGAACCACTTGCTTATCAGGAGCAGATTGAAAGTGAGGATCGGCATTTGGGCATAGCCAGGAAACTGTTTTACGTGGGTCACGTAAGTGCCCGTGAGTTGTGACAAGTTTTTCTGATGGAGTCCGTCAATCGCGGCGTCAACCCATCTCTTTGGTCCGCTGGGAAGACTCAGACATGTTTTCGCGGCCGATTCCAGGGAGATCCGCACAGCCGTGGCATCGGCGTACAGCTTGCTTGAGATCTCGCAATCTCGTGTGGTGTTCAGGAAAGCTACGTAGTCCACGGTCGTCATTAATGAAAGGATGCCCTTTTTACAACACTCCTAGCAGGCTCCTGAAAAGCCGTACTGCCAGCAATTTCTGGGTTGGTTTGCGTCATTCGATACTTTTCGAGCGTCTGCGAAGTGATTTTTCGTGGTGCCGTGTCCCAAAGGAAGCGTTTCAGCGCCGTTCAGAGACACTAAGGCCCGGACTCACTACCTCGCAAGGGCGCTGCGCATCGGGTTCCGCATGCGCACCAAGTTGTAGGCTGCGCAGGCAAACCTGAAGATCCAATCGACTTTCAGCGTTCCGCGATGCCGCACTTTGCGCAACAACGCAATGGTCCGGGCAAGCAGGTCAAAGAAGGTTGGGAATGGCGCAGCAAGTCTGAACTCGTCCAGCTAGACCCAAGGGGGGGCTGTTTTGCAACGTTTTGTGCTCTACGAGAGAGCCGGACAGTGGCATATAAAGAGTAGAAAGACGCAGCTCTATCTCGCGCCGAGATTGTGAAGTTGGGTTCTCGGCGAAATTCAATCCACTATCGGGATTTTCCGCATCCTGCTAGAGGGCCGCCTTGCGGTATAGAAACCTGCACGGTTTCCTCCTGGAATTAGTATAGTTGATCGTGAAGTTAATCAGATGTTCTTTAGCTTTGCTGCGAACTTGTCTCGCAAGTGTGTGCTCGAATCTAGAAGTGCATGACGACGCCGCCGCTGATTTGGAAATTGCTTTGTGACTGGCTGAAGTAGCGCGTGTAAACGTAGTCCCCTTCGCTTTGGAGCGACCATCGGGAATTCAGACGGTAATCCAGCCCGACGCCAGCGATGGCCATAATCGTGTTGCGGCCACCGTCCGCCGTCTGTGGCTGCAAGTGGCTCCAGCCGAACGAGGCGTGGCTCCAGGGCTCCCACCTCGCCCGCCGCCCCCCAATCCGAAATCCTCCCAACGCTCCAACCAGTTTCCCGTGATCCCGGGCAATGACAGTGTTCGGCGAAAAAACAGCGAGGACGTCCCCTTCAACGGCAAACCAATTGTTGGTGTAGTACGTGAGCGTGGCGTTCGGTCCCAACATGTTGCAGTCGAACACCTTCGAATGGAAATGGAAATACTCCAACCCGTCAGACAGTTGCCAACGATAGTCGTCGCGATCGCCAAAGATATAGCGCGGCGTCGGAGCTGGGTGCGCTGCCGGAGAAGGTTCTGGCGCAGCGTCAGCTGCAGCGTTTGCTGGCGCGCTGCTATCCGTGCCCATCGTCACCAGCACTCGCGTCGCCGACGTAACGCTGAGTACCGCCCCTGCATTCGTCCGTCCGGCGTTTTCTCCCTGTGCGCTCACTCCGCAAGCCACGATGAGCAGCGCCGCTCCCATTAGTATCGGCTTCATTGCCAGCCAAGCTATCTTCTCGAGCCGGAGGCTGACGGCTCTCCGATCTCCGCAATATTGCTTTCTCAACTCTACTGGTACAACGTTTCCCAAGGCATACCGAGGCGGACGTCGGCATGAACAAGGAAGCCGGATTGTCGGAACAGCCCGAACGTAGTTTCGCGTTACGTCATTCATTTTGCAGGTACGCCGTTTCTGGAGAGACACAGCATTCAAATTGATTTCGGCCTTGGACGCTAATCGGCCTCACAGCATCAAAATCACTCAGCACTCCCAAGAGTGCAGGCAGGCTTGCGCCGAGGTTAATCCGTCTCGAATTTCACTAATTGCATTACATTTTCACTGACATATATCCTCCGATTAAATAATTGTAACGAAATCTTAGTCACGAACAGCGTTTTGTCAAGTAAAACGTACTTCACGTACTTCACATACTTCACAAGGCAACGGCATAGCTCGAATGTGACATCTGAAGTATGTTGATTGGCGGACCAGTCCTATGGCCCTCAGATTGGCGCTTACCCCGATTTGGGCCTGGGGGCTGCTGTCGAGCATATCGGGACCTTATGTAAAACTCATCTCGATCCTGTCGAGATGCTCGCGAAATATCTAGCATCCAATTTGGATTTAGATGATCTTGGCTATTTCGAAAGAGTATCCGAATCGGGCCGTTCAGCATGCGGTGGGGATTGCTTACGGGGAAGAATCTAACCTTTCTTTCGCCGCTTTCATTTATTTCTTGCTTTTCAATAGCAGAATTGGAGAGCCATCGCCATTTTTCTGAAATAAGGCGTACCGTTCCGCCGAAATTGGGAGGCAATAGATTTGGTGTTGATTATCGATCCTTGGGACGAATTTGTCCTCTTTGTGAGAAAAAATTCAGCGCGAAATAGCCAAAGACACGGCGAGAAGAAATCAACTATTGACAAATATGTAGTCAGTAGTAGCATCACGAGAACCCGACGATTCCTTTTGCCGGAAATATTCTTAGATTGAGAGGTTGTATGTTCCGAGCGACGCTCTCATCTCTATTTTGTATCCTAGCCACATGCTCCCTGGCATCATCTCAAAAAGCTAGTCCCAAAGCATCGGACCGGAAGCTTGAGATCGTTATCGTAGCAGTTGAGTCTTTTGTGGACGACGGATACAACAGAAAAATCGTGAATGATAATATAGGGATCGCTGCGGATGAAATCATTCGCTTCTTTAGCGAACATTTTGCCGGTCAAGTACATTTTACTGTCCTCCGGGACAAGCAATCCGATGGAAAAATCGATGACAAACAAACGACGAGCGCCTACCTGAAGGCGTTTTTTGAGGATAGGTTTCCGAACATCGTCTCGCGTAACATAACAGCCTTGTTCATTCTTTCGCACGGCGAATTACAGCCCTACGAGGACCACTCGGGTGAAAACGAGCTTCGGATAATTGTGTCAGATACGATGAAAGCCGCTTTCCCCGAAAAAACGCTGTCTCTTAAAGATGTAATTGGAAACTTGAACAGCAAAATTACACCCGGGTCCTTCCTTGTAGGTTACATTGACACATGCCATGCGGGAGGCGCTCAAAATCTCGCGTTGAAAGTGATGACGAGCCTTCAAAATGCAAGAGGCCTGGAAATGAAACTCTGGGCAGCATCACTCGCCGATCAATTCGAGTTTAAAGCAAACTTCACCAAGGCGATGGTTCATGTGTGGGAAGAAGCTCCTCAGAATTCGAATGATGGGAAACCCTTATGCACGGAACCGAGTATGTCGCCGGGTGTCATCAGGGATAAAATCGCTGAAATGGTCGAGCCACTTCACTTAAACGGAAATGAAGGATTCCCGATTACGATAGTCAGCTCTGATGTTTTCACCTGCCTGGAAACATTTGCGGCTGATATAGGTATCATCGAGGTGACAAATGAGAATGGACCTCCATCCGTCCGGCTAGTCTTAGACCCCGGTCCGGGAAGAGTGGGACAGCCCGTTCCTATTGAGATTGAGCCGAAGTCAGCAATTGCTATTCGAGTTCCTCGCCGCTCCTATAAATTAAGTATGTTTCGAGGCGAATCGCAGCTCGGTGAGCGGCTGGACTTAGATCTAGCCGCCAAAACAATCGATTCGTTCGACGTGCCGGGTGTGACACCGGACCCCAGCGTGAAGGCTTCGAATCTGGAGAAGGCTGCTAACGCTGGCGAGTCGTTGGGAGCGGATCTTAAGGATGTAGATGCGACTCGTCAAAACGCGATGATCGCCTATGAAGCCGTGGATGATTCGACAAACGCCGAAAGACTAGCGAAGATATTGGGACCGGTGGGCGGGCCCACCAATCTAAGACTAACACTTGACGGCAAGCCTGTAGTTGCTGCAAACCACGAACCTCCACCCCCTCGAAATCAAAGTTCTAACGTAATTGTTCCTGTCGCGTCGCGGTTGCCAGCGAAACAGCATAGACTAACCGTTAGCTTTGACTATGACTTCAGTCGAACTCGTGCATGTAGGCCCGGTCAAACAAGGAGATGTGTGCAGGAATTCAGGGTAAACGAGATTTCGTATCTCAAACCGAGGACGCTGTTTACCATTCCCGTTCCTGGTGGGTCTACTGAATTCTTAAAGGGAATAACAGGCACTAGCGATTCGGTGCAGTTTAGCGCCGATCGTGGTAAGACCACAATTGCGGTGGTGGCTGTTGATGCTCGGGGTGGTGAATCGAACCCGACCTCAGCCTGGATCAAGCGGCACTCGTGGATAATTTTTGCTCTCTAGGCAGCTGCAACAGATTTGGGATGCTTCAAGTCCCGAACGAATACCATTCCCGGCTCCTCTGTAGTCAGATCAACGGCGGTATTGATTGGAGAAGCTCCTTCTTCCGCAAGAATCACGGTGTATTTACCGGGTAAGACCCTGAGGAGCTGAAGCGCACTGTGAGCTCACCCAGCGGGACGCGCTGACACCAGCAGTCACCAAGAAGGCAGGATCGACCGCGGCCGGGAGCAAGACGGTTGCCGCGACGTTTAAGGGACTGCGTCCTGGCGGTGTCTCGATCGCCCTCAGCGTAGGGAGGGAGCCGATCGAGGTCACAACCAAAGATCTGATCTTCGCAACCCGCAAGGTCGAAGGTGCACTGACGGGAACGCCGGCGGTTGGCGACACCGCCCTGCGCTTCAGCGCCCTGAGCGGCGTGTCCGCCATGATCGAGACGGCTCCCCTCGATCTAAGAGTGCCTCTTGAGGGCGTCGCGACGTCACTCGAGCGGGAGAAGCACAAAGGAAGCAGCTCTAGATGCCGAAGTTTAAGTCTGTGGATCTTACGCTCCAGGCAATCGATTACTAAATAGATCCTAAGAAGTAATCGTCCTGACAATATTATTTTGGCGGATACCCAGGAAGTGATCTATTTCTGTCTGCCGCATAATGGACAGTAACGCCGTCTCAGAATGTAGTCCCGAAATTCAAAAGAGCTGCTGGCTCCGGCGGAGCACAGATTAGTTTCGCTATTGTTAACTTGACAGCATTAATCGCTCGAAATAGTATGCACGCGGTAAAAGCCCCTGAATGGTGACCAGCTCAGGTCCTTGTTCGATCTCTAAGAAAGCCTGGGGTGGCCTTCAGATTTATGGTGTTCGTTTGCTCAAATTTTTGACACAGTCCAGAGGAAAATACGGAGGTACCAAGATGCGCAGGTCACAACTTGTTAGGTTGGGTGCCTTAATTGCTTTGTGTTTTCTGTCGGTTCTACCGACCGTTTGCCAGACGACCACTACTGCCTCTAGTAATAGTGGATCGACTCCAGTTGCAAAGCCTGGTCAAGCGACGGGCGAGCGGATCGGCAACGCCATAAGTGCAGCAATTTCTACGGCGTTTCCCGAAGTTCAAAAGATCATTGATGTGATCTGGCCCACTAACAAGAACCAATCTAAGAATGCGGCCGCCGCGACCCCTCCATTGACCACTGCGAACAAAACTGCCAGTGTTGATCAAAATAAGGCGCTCACCGCGATTGCGCAGATTGCAGACGAATTGATGGTGATGCGCACGTTTCTAAGCTATTGTGTCGCAGCAGATGAAAATGTTACCGCGATGCAAACAATATTGGGCAAATCAACTCTCTCGTCCAAGGATTTAAGTGACCTGAAGCAGGATTGGAACAATGCGAGTCTTCGCGTTGCCAAGCTCGGATCAGCCGAAATTCAGATGCAGATTAGTGGATTGAAACCGTCAGATCCGTATGTTCAGCAGACATTGGGAAATATCGCTGACGCTAATCTTGGACTAGTTCAGAACATCACGGACGAACTCAAAACGGTCGAGACGAATCCAAAATCACAGGAAATAGATGCTCTCCGGTCAAACGTCAATGCGCTTAAGACCGCTTTGACAGGAGTCAACTCACTGGCGGGAATCGTCATCGGGGATGTTAGCTTGGGGTTGAAATCGGTGCCCGATATTCTGAAAGGCACAATGGGAGCGGAGACCGCCGACAAAACGACTCAGGAGCAATATGATATTTTCAATGAGCGCATCCGTCAGCTGTATCCCGCAAAGACGAAATGAAAGCATGAGTTAGTCGCCTTGTTCCCGGATAGAAATACCACGACATAGAGGAGTTCATGCAAGGGACTTTCCGGGCCATCTTAGTCTTCCTATTTGTCGTAACAACTCTGGATGCTCGCCAGATCAAAGTTGATTCTTCGCCCGCTGAAGCAGACGCGAGCAAGCACATCCAGGTTGTCATTGTCGGAGTTCCAGAATTTTCGGTAAACGCTTATCAGAATAAGATTCTGAGTGCCCAAATAACTAAGCGTTGTAAGGACGTCAGAGCGTTTTTTCGGGACAGATTTAAAAATCAGGTAGATTTTCACATTCGATGCTCAAAGAACAACACCACTCGTGAGTCTCTTCGTACCCTATTCCAGGGAGAACTGCCGACGTTCGCAGCAAATAATTTGACTCTCATCTTCATCATGACGCATGGTGAAATCGATGACTCAAGGCACAATAACTTTGTTTCCCCAGATCTAACACTTGTAACCTCGGATAGTGTTCACCCAGATGAGAAATCGTGGCGACTTTCGACGATATCGGTCGGAGCCGACTTGATGGCATGGCTTGAAGATGTCCCGGAAGGCTCAACGATCCTTACGTTCTTGGATACCTGCCACGGGGGGGCCGCTGCCAACCTGAGCACGAAGATCCAAGGAAGTCTTGCGCAGATGTTCGGCCTTAGAATGCTTGTCCTGGCTTCATCCATAGCGCAAGAAAAAGCATATGGTGCGTCCTTTACCCAGGCCTTATTAAATCAATGGGCGACTAGTAAAATTTGTCTTACGGATGCTCATTTCAGTGAAGACATAACTAACAGAATCGTGGATATCGTCGGAGGGATTTTTTCGCCTTACGAAGGCATTCCACAGCCTATTGTGCGATTCAATGGGGATCTTTGCCTGCCATTGAATAAGCTCCAAGCCGGGAAAACTCGTTTGCTCCTTACCTATTCTGGCGTTTCGTCTGCTCCCACGTCTTTCTCCGTTCGAAATGCAGACACCGATATTGAAGTGACGAAAGGCACGCTGATAGAAAATCCTCTTCAGCTTCTGAGGCTGTTACCTGGTTCGTATAAGGTCGTTGTGACAGAAGAAGGGAGTTCTCCAGTCAATACGGTCGTCGATCTTACGTCTGAGGAACCTGGCATGGTTTTTGTGCGCGACTTAAGACATCCCAAAGCAGTGGCTGTCGCATACAAAGCTGCGGCAGATGGAGCGGAGACTATCGGCTTGCCAGCAGCCGAAGTGGCGGGTTTGCGAAAGCGTTCAATAGCGATCAGTCTAGCCAATAATGACTCTGCTGGAGCAGCTATAGTCCAGGCTGACCTTAGAAAGAGCGGAGATGAAGATGCTCACTTAGAAACACTGCATGGTCTAGCGTTTAAGAATCTAGAGACCATCCAAAGCTACATCTTCCAATTAAAATCCTCTAGAGAAGTGGTCGGCAGGCGCTTGATACTCACGGGGGATTTTGCCAATGCAGCCACGCTCTTAGAACAATCCCTCTCCGGTATTTCGGATGGTGAAAGGCGCAACATGCTCGCGCAACTCACTTATTACACTTACGGTGCGGCGGGCGAACCAGCCGAAGCCGAACGAGTCAGATCAGCCTAGACGTTGAGCTTAGACGATGCATATGTCGTCGGCGAACGAATGCCTGACTTAGAACAACGTGCCAAGAGCTCGAAAGAGGCTGCGGATACCTTTCGGTCGATGGCCACGATCAACATGATGATTGCGCTCAAGAAAGGCAATACTTCAGAGACGGACGTTCGAACTCATGAGGGAAGTGCAACGGAATGGCAGCAAGATATACTTTGGAGCGTTCGCAATTCCGACGCTGGCGGGTCTATAGACTGTCCGAATGAATATGTTCCGGTTGCACGCGAGTGTATCGTCGTCGGCGGCCGTAGTTGCTTAATGAGGAAAGCGATTGACGCTGCTAATGTCAATCACCAGGCCGAGGCGGTGCGGCTTTCTCTGATTACTCAATGCCACAATCCGGCAGCGGCGGATCAGATTAGGAATCTAGGCCCCCAGGCCCTCACAGCCTATCTGACATCCACAGCCGCTGAATCTATGGGAGAACGCTTGTGGGTAGGGTTCGGCAGCGTGAAGGTAGATTTCACTGAGGCGAGGAAATATTTTCTAATTGCGGCAAATCACGGAAATGCTCGGGGAATGGCTAACGTCGGCTGGATTTACGAGAATGGATTTGACGTGCCTCAGGATTATTCGGAAGCTAAGTTTTGGTACGACAAAGCCATTTCTCACGGCGACGTAATCGCCAACTGGAATATAGGTCGCCTATACGAGTTCGGGTGGGGCGTCCAAATGAACCTTGATGCCGCTCGATCGTGGTATCAAAAGGGTGCGGACAAGGGACATGCGGCCTCAAGGCAAGCCTTAGACAATGTTGGTCACAATAATCCCATGAAAATGTAGAGGGTTCGTCACCCCGTATCTCGTTTTACGATTGCGTTGTAAAGTTCAAGTGTCGTTGAGGAGTTGCTGCGCGCATGATTTACTGCGTAGTGGTCAGTTCGGTTGCCCCGGTTTTGTTAGCAGGGAAACGCGTCCCTGCAGTCAGAATCGTGTGCGGGTCGATGTGGAGAAGGGCAGCGGGATGTACTCCAGTAATGGATCCGTGGTGAGCTGCGGCAAGAACGTGGGGCTTCAGTGCGCTGCCGAAAAGCCGAGCGATGGTCCGCCAGCGTTCCACGTCAGTGTCGCCAGTAATAAGATAGGAAAATCCACCGGCGCCGAGGCCCGTCACCTTCAAAACGATGCCGCAGTTATTCAAAGAGTTTACGTGACCCAGTCCGGACGATATTTCTGAAGGACCAGCGCGATACCGACGACATCCGAGTGGAAGTCGTCAAATCCCGTAAGGACGAGCCCTTTTACCCCGTGGTCTTTCAGAGCAGTCGCAAACATTTGCTTCATGTTTTGCGAATCCGCAATCATTTCGAAAGCCGTCGAGAGAAACAGCTCTGCGTTCGCAATCGAGTCAATCGAGGACAAATATCCGGTTACTTTCGGTCACCTCTTGGTGATCCGATAAGGCACACGGAAGATTTTTTCTCCCGCGCTGAGTCGGACTGGAATGATGCCAATCAGCTATTGCGGGTGCTACAGGGCCGGATCAAAGCCGAAGACACCGAGGTTGAAGGTTTCAACATCGGCGCAAATTGTGGCGAAACGTCAGGGCAGACTGTTGGCCAAGCCCACATTCACCTGATTCCTCGCCGGAAGGGGACGTGGCCGATCCGAGAGGAGGGATTCGAGGAGTGATCCCCGGAAGGCGCGTCTATCAATCTCCACGCGTATGGCAACATGGAACTGCCAAATCGGTTTTGGGGCAAAGTCCACTCCCCTGGTACCCGCAAGCATGATGTCGCTGCTTGTGAACTGGGCTGGTAGATGCACCCTGTTTGAGAAGCAGCGGGTATGGGACTGGGGCTAAGGATACACAACGGGCTGTCTGGCTTGCCTCAAATCGTATGCTTTATGAGCGGCTGCATTATCGGCCAGAATCGACTAATTCCGGGTCAGTTATCTGATTCCCGCATGGTTTATGGGCAGGCATTCAGGCTGCGCTCGCTTGCTGAGGAAAAACTACAACAAGGGTGAAAAGATCTCCCACACTGAGATGGGGAAGCTCATGCTGACCGATCACAAGACTTTGCCAAGCTGGAACTACACGTTGGCCCCATCAAAAATGTAAACTTATTTTTTGCGCGGCCCCTTAGGTCGACTGGAAAGACATTCCGCCAGCAGCGGTTGGCAAGTAATGACGAGGTGGTATGGGATCAGGGGAGGCAGTAACTGCGGCACAAGCAGGCACCTCAAGGCCGCCAAAGCGCAACTTCGCTTCACGTGTCTTGGGGTACGACCTCTTCATCTCATTCGCACTCGGCCCGCCTCCGCGCGGCACTCACAGTTACGCCTCCGACCTGGCGCGCCGCCTGTGGGAGCGCGACTTCACCGGATCATCCCAATAGCATCCGTCGTGCAATCGAGAATCCACCCGAGCTTCGCGCACAAGACTGGGGCATTCGGACTAGTGGAGCAGGGCGGTTCGTCGACGGGGCTCTGGCTGGGCCACGAAAGCATAGAGACAACCAATGCCTACGTGCATGCCAATCTCGCGATGAAGGAAAAGGCCCTTGCAAAGGTCCTGCCGATGGATACACCATTCCGGCGATTCCATGCCGACGACCGCTTGTTGGCGTTCTTGGAATCGATCTAACGACGTGACTGAGGGGCGCGAAATCGTGCGTCTCTACTTTCATCTCTAGCAGCTATCTACAGGCTAATAAACACTTCGCGACTTCACGTTATTTAAAGCGGAGTTTGGCGAGAGCTTCAGCTATATCGACGAGGTCATCCTCGTTCGCCGCCTGAACCACATCGAACCAGGCCTCGTTCACAGTGTCGGGACGAAGTGCGCCTGCGATTGCGGCACCAATGGAAGCTACTGAGTCGGAATCGCCGCCCACGTTTGCTGCAAGCAGAATCGTTTGCTCAGCGGACTCTGTGAGTAGGGCCAGGTTTATTGCTAAGGGGACCTTGGTTTCGGGCTTGTTTGGGAAGTACTTCTCCGCAAGGTCGCTCACCAGCAGAGTGTCATGCGTCGAGAGATCCTCGTGCATTTTCCAGATCGAAACGGCGATCGTGGGTATTGCCTTGCCCCTCGATGCCGGAGTGAATGCTTCTGCTTTTCGGGCTGCCTGCATGGCCAAGTCGAACACTTCTGCCGCAGGCTTCCCCTCCAAGGCCGCGGAGATCGCACCGGCAACGGCTGCTGCAGCACAGATTGCCAGTTGGCCGGCGTGGGTTGGGATGGAGGACTCGTAAGCGCCGCGAACCAACTCGTCCAACCGGTTCGGGGAATAAAGCACTCCAACAGGTGCTACCCGCATGGCGGCTCCACAACCATCACCGTCCAGGGCAGTGCGACTTGGATCGCCCAACTGGTGAAAGGTCCACATCGACTTCACGCCGGGATGGACGGACTTCCTGCATTTAAGCAACTCTTGGCCAATTGCCGTGTGAGACGCTCCATGCGTGCGAAGTACCGCCCTCGCTACCGCTATGGTTTGCTCGGTGTCATCCGTAGTCTCACCAATCCGCCATTCATGCTTCAGATTGCCGCTGTAGCGTGGGATAACGTCCCCTGGACGGCCATGGAATCCGCTGATCCCTTCCGGGTACCAGTGCAGGACATCAGAATGGGACAGCATCTCGGTCTGTTTGCCTATGGCATCGCCTGATGCGAGCGCCTTAAAGCAAGCCACGACTCGTTGTCTGTATCCCAAGGTTTTGGTTCGTCCCGGACAGCTATTCTACCTAACCTATGCACAGAATCCGCCCTATCTGAGGCAGCCTGCTGAATTCTGGTCCTCATCGTTTTTGCTGGATCGTGTCTGGAAGGCCCGCTAAGTTTCTTCTTTTGTCGTCTCCTGTGCTCCCTTCGCTGTAAGTGTCTGTATTTCCTGGGCTAGTCGTGCATAGAAATTAATGCACTATTCAGCATGTCAGCGGCTTGGCGAGCACCGGCAAGAAACTTGCTGGTCCGGTCGCGATATCTCGAAGGCGTTTCATCAACCGCTGAAACAATCCACGCTCCGCATATTGGTCGCTATAGCTGATTCCTACTCGCCCAGCGTGCTTCCAGATCTTGGCGGCCACAAACAGAAACCGCAGACGCGCCGTAGCCAACGTCGTATGTTGAAGTTCCTCCGGCGGCACTCCCTCTTCCCGCTGAAACAGCATCAACCAGCAATTCAGGCTGTAAGCCAGCATCACCAGTTGAAAATGCACGCAGTTGGCGGCCCACCGCCCGGAAGGATGCGCCGCCAATCCGGCATCGTTGTTGGCTTCCTTGATCAGGTTCTCCGCTCCCGCTCGCTGACGGTAGAACCACTCCAGTAGATCGATGGGCCGGTCTATGTTCGTCACGAACACCCGATAGGTATACTCCGGAGTGTCGAAGAGTTGGTACTGCTCGCGCTGTTGCGGGCCCTTCTCCTTCTTCTCATAGCGCAAAGCGATAAAGCGGTACGTCTGGCCCCAACCTTCCGGCTGATACCAGAATTCGCACTGTTCATCGGCGTCCGTATTGCGCGAAGGCCTCCAGTCAGCGGTTTGCAGTCGTTCTAGTAGACGCGTGGTCTTGCGCGCCACGATGATGAAATGGGCCTTCGCTTTTTTGTAGGCTTCGACGGCCTCCCAACAATAGAAGCCCGCATCGGCCCGCGCGAAGATGGTCTCAATGCAGGTGGGTAAGGCGGCGAAGACACTCTGCAGATGGCGCGCAATCTGCTTCCCATCGGGCCGATCGCCATTGCGCAATTCCCCCCAAATGTACTCGCGCGTCTCGGCCAGAAACGTAAGTATGGGCTGAAAGCTTTTCTTTCCTTTGTTTTTCGGGTTATAGCTCTTGCGGGCACCCATCTGCCGGCCATAGACGGTGTGCACGGTGGTGTCGGTGTCCAGAGTGATGGACTTCAGTTTTACGTTGGCCGCTTCCCACACCCGTTCCCGTAGGATGCGCTGCAGCTGCAGCAGTTGGCTCGCCACGTTCAGATGCAGCGACGCTAGAAACCGCCAGAAGGTACTCTGCCCCGGCAGCTCGGACACTTTCAGGATCCCCGTCAGCATGGGATCCTGGGCCACAAAACGAATGTGATTGAGGCGGGCGAACCCCACGTACAGGGCCAACACCATCCCTAGCACGAACTGATAGATGGTCATGACTCGTGGAATTCGCGTTACCGTCAGTGTTTCCGCGACTAAGTTCTGGAAGCCCAGTTTCTCAAGCATGGTAGCCACCGGAAACAGGCCGCCGTAGGGAGTAAGATGCTTGCCTCTGAAGTCGTAGTGCGTGGAAGCCGCAATTTTATTGGGTTCCTGGATATCTGCTGGAAAGCCTTGCTGGACGCGGGATCTGTCGTTATGCTTTTTCTTGTTCTTCACCTTTTGGGTGGCCTCCTGGAAATCGGCTCGCGAAGCGAACACTTCGCGGCCTCTCTGTTTTACAACAGGATTTCCAGGGGCCCCAAATGGTCCAACACCTCAGCATCCTTCCATCTGCTCTAATTCTGTGCATAGGCTAGGTTCTACAGCGACCGGATAGATAGATCCGCGAAAACGCGGCAGTGTTGATTGACCGTTACGCTGCTACTTCCTGGAAAGTCGATGTGCTGGAAAAGATCGCCGGCAAATATGCCTCTACAAGCCTCGGGTTCATCTCACAGATTGCCAGCGTTCTTGAGACCGTTCGCAGATATTCGCGAAAACTGGGATTAGATTACTGTACGAACGGACAAAAGGAAGGCAGTTTCGGCCGCTCCTTCCCCTGTCCCGTTCTCCAGTTGACCCTCGTGCGCGGATTCAATAGCCTCGCGCCATGGAGGTGTAGCAAAATCCCCTCCGTGCGTAATACCCCGTCAACAGGCTGGCGCATCGAGTAGTGGATCAGTTTCAGGTGGACACAGCGCTATCGGGATCGCGCTTCATGTAGAACTTGCGGTCATCCTCATGTGTGGTTTGGAAGCCGAGTCGTTTGTAGAGCCGCAAAGCAGGGTTGATTTTCACGACGGCCAGGCGCACAGCTTGATTGAGACGTGCGGCCTCGCCGATTAGGCGATGCATCACCTCAGTGCCGATGCCTTTCCGCTGAAAAGGACCGTCTACAAAGAGCTGAGCAACAAAAGACCATCATCTTGCATTGTGCTCTGCAACCAGCCAACGTCGAAACTGTCGACGGTGATGATGCGGACCTGCGTCAACGCCCATTGCTCGCGAAAACTGCCCGCGTGAGCAGCCATATTCAGATGCAATTCCTCAATGATTTTCTTCATTCCGGCGAAGTACAGACGTTTGCAATATTCGAAATCTTGAGTGCTCGCGGGACGAAGTGCGATCTGCATTGGCTTATCCGTAGCACGGACGATGCTGGTTTACAAGCCACTGGGTGGTCGCTGGATTTTAACCGCAACCACTACCGCGCGTCATTCGGTAGCGGATGAAGTTGCAGGAAGGCGGCTGCGGCGTCGCGGGCGCGTCGCGCGATTTCGCGGGGGTTCGGCCGCCCGACGACGCCGGGCAGCAGGCTGACCATCAAATCGCGCCAGGGCAGCCCGGCGAACTGCTCGGCAAGTTCGACAGGACGGGCTGTGAGCAGCCCGGACGCCTGAGCGCCCGCCATGATTGTGCGCAAGGCGGCGCGGCTTGCCTCGCGTCCCGTAGAGTCGAGAGCACGCGCGACTTCCGGGGCCTGGACCGCCTCGGCAATCGCCAGTCGGAATACCGCAATGACCGTGGGATCGGTTACCTCGCGGACGAGCTTCGTCCCGAAGGAAGTCAGCACTTGCTCCAGGGTCTTGCGATCGCGCAGCACGGGCAGGTCAGCGGGCACGTCAAATCGCCTGGCGCGCTCGCCGATGCAGGCGATCAGCATTTCCTGTTTGTTGCCAACTAGCGCGTAAAGCTCTCGCTTCGAAACGCGCGCGCGTCGCGATCTCAAGCGTGCTGGTCGTTGCGTAGCCGCTCTTCATGAACGCCGCAAAGGCCGCCTCCAGGATGCGCTCGCGCACCGCGGCTTCCTCGCCGCCTTTCTGGCGGCGTTTTGACATCGATGCCTTAGCCATCGCCCGCTCCTTGGCGACCATGGTACCGTATAGTACCACCATGATTGCCAGCAGGCTCGCATACACTTAAATTGCCCATTTGCGTTCACAGGAGCACTCATGGCGAGAAATCACGGAGGAAACTGGAATCAGCAAAAGACTGCACAGCGGACTGTTTCCAGCCTGCCCCAAAACATATGAATTTCGTCTGCCGACGTTTCTAACCGGAATTACCTCATTTCAGGACCCTTACTTGATCAGCGGATGGTTTATGGGCAGCCAACGGACTCGGAAAGTGAACGCCAGACTTTCTCCATCCTTAATAGATGCAGGTATACCGCTCCTCGCAGCGATCCCGTCGGGGGAAAATCAGCCTGTTCTGATCACTGCCAGCTTTGTTTGGTTTGATCGAAGCGACCTCGTACCCAGGCACAGTAGCTGTGTTCGAAGCTTGGACTCAGCCCGAGTTTGCGTTCCGCGTAGCAGGGCAAACAAGACCGGCATGGCAACGGCTACCAAACCAGCGGTGATGAGCAATGGCTTTCTCCTGAAATCCAGCTTGCTCGCCCCGCGCTCGGTCATGACCTGAACAATCCTTTCATTACTTTGAATACCCCGACCGCTGTTAATTTTCCGAAGGCTTCTCAACGTGATCAATCACGAGAATCTCCGCAGGGCCTTCTTGCGATTCCAGTTTCAGCCCAAGCTCCTCCTGAATTGCCGTGATGATCGAAGGCCCAGAAAAATCCGTCGGGGGTGAACGTTCTCAGTCCCTTGCTGACCGCCCATCGGGGGTTGGCTGTCATCTGGCGTCCACTTCAGTGTGAAGTCATAGTTGCCCGTGAGCCCGGTCTTATCCAGAACGTTGCGGCCCAGTTGCTGCGACAACAGATGCGCCAGGCTCTGTATGGAAACCGCTTGGCCTGTTAGCGACCCTCCCCCTCCTTGAATCAACAGCATCCCCGCTCCTCCCCGACCGTCAAGGACTTTGAGTCCGTTTGTGTAAGCGTCGCCAGGTTTTGATTCCTTAAGTTTGGGACCGTTCTTCCCAATGACCAACGCATATACTGGACCTTCCATAGTTTCGCCGTGTAGCGTGAGCTTAAAGCGGTCCGCCAAAAGCGCCTGAAGCATGCGTTGGTTCACAAGAATACGCTGGTCTGGATTAAGGTCGTGCAAACATCGCTTGCGCGCATAAGCCCTTCTGGCTTCGCTGTGCGTCCTTCCCCAGTCTTGACTCTGCTGGGCGGACGCGTACAGTGTCGTCATCGTGCGCCGCCCGCGCTGCTACAGGTTCGTTCCGTTGCTACTTGCATTCCTGACTGTTGGGAGTTGGCACGCTACCGCGGCTTCGAAAGACGCTTGGATCGAAGTGCACTCCCCGAATTTCACCGTCATCAGCAATGCCGGCGAGAAGGAAGCCCGGAAAATCGCCGACCAGTTCGAGCAGTTCCGGGAGGTGTTTCATAGTTCATTCCCGAAATTGCGCGTGGACCTTGGCAAGCCGCTGACTATTTTCGCCGTGAAGAATGAAGATTCGCTTAAAACACTGCTGCCGGGTTATTGGGAAGTGAAGGGCCGCATCCATCCCGCGGGAATCTACGCGCCGGGAGAAGAGGAGCATTTCGTTGCTGTCCGGACAAACATCGAGAGCAACAATCCGTATGAGATCGTTTATCACGAATACACGCATGCCATCATGAACCTGAATTTTCGGGGCTTGCCGGTGTGGCTGGGCGAAGGCTTGGCCGAATTTTTCGGTAACTCCACGATTCATGAGAAAGACGTGGAAATCGGCCACGTCTCTCTGTACCACCTCCAGGTTCTTCAGCAAGAGCGCCTGATCCCCATTGAATCGCTGCTTATGGCCGACGCGCAGTCCCAGTACTACAACGAACAAAACCGCGCTTCGATGTTCTACGCGGAGTCCTGGGCCATCGTGCATTATCTGCTTCTTGACCCCGAAGCGCGCAAACGTCAATTGCTGTTCAACTTTCTATCCACGTGGGATGCCAGCGGAGATCAGCTTGCGGCGGCCCAGAAAACTTTTGGCGAGTTGAAGAACTTTTCGAAGGCGATGGAGGCGTACGCACGCCAGCAAACTTTTTACGTTGGCAGGGTGAACACAACGATACACGGGGACCCGAAAAGCTACTCGAGCCAGGTCCTCTCTCCCGCGGAAGTGGATGCCGAACGGGCGCTTTTTTACGTACACACACAGCGGCCGAACGAAGCCCAGGCCGCGGTGCACGAAGCTCTCCAGGCCGACCCTAATCTTCCGCTCGCCCACGAGGCTCAAGGTTTACTCGCCTACTCCCAGCAGAATTTCGACGCGGCGGAAGCGGCGTTCTCCCGCGCCATCGAATTGCATTCCACTAGCTTTTTCCCCTACTATTTTGCGGCCGAAGCAGAATTGCGGCACGGATTTCCCACGGAAGAACAATCCTCCAAGCTAATCGCTTCACTCGAAAAGACCGTGGCGATGAATCCGCAATTCGCACCTGCTTATGCGGCACTTTCTTCGATCTACTCCATGCATCCTGAAACGCGCGAAAAGGCTCTCGCCGACGGGCGCAAAGCGATTGAATTGGAGCCCGGCAATGTCTCTGTTGCCACCAGCTACGGTTTTGTGCTACTGAACGCCGGAAAGGTCGCTGACGCAAGAGTACTTGCGGGGAGGATTCAGCAGGAAGTCGCCAAGACTCCCGCGGAACGTGAGAACGTCCAGCAACTCTTCACGGCAATTGCCAGCCGTGAGGAATACGACCGCGAGGCCGCGGCGATCGCTGAGCGAGCAAAACATCAGGAAAGTATCGCTGTGGTGACGCTGGAGAAACCTGCAGGCGTACCCGCCAGGAACGACGCAAAAGGCTCATCAGAGAGTACGAAGACGGTTGCGCCCGCCTCCGCCGCCGGTGTAAATCGCCCCAAAGAGACGGAGTTTGCCGTGGAAGGAAATGTCGCCTCAGCCGATTGCGGAAACGGTCCGGGAAAAGTGACGCTGTCGGTCAACAAGACAGCGATGAAATTTCGCTTCGCGGACTCTGCGACATTGCAGGTAGTCACCACGGCCAAGCAAGACTCGGCGGAACCTCCAGCGTGCTCCAATTGGAAAGGCCGTCGCGTCCGCTTGTATTTTTACAAGCTGAAGGACAAAGAATTTCTGGGCGAACTGGATACGATTCAATTCTTCTGATAGACGGTCTTTCCGCCGCCGACGGTTCCAACTGAGATGAGCGGCGTTTCAACAAATCAGCAAACAACCTGCTTTCGAGCTAGGCCAGATCGTCGCAACTCCGGGCGCTTTGGCCGCGCTTGATAAAGCTGGGCAAGCACCGGGCGAGTTCCTCACGCGCCACGTCAACCGCGAGTGATTTGTCCGACGAGGACCGCAAGGAAAACGAGTACAGCCTAGAGCACGGGTTCCGACTCTTGAGCAGTTACCGAACAAACACAGGCGACAAGATCTGGATTATCACGGAATCAGACCGCTCCGCGACCACGATTTTGTTGCCCGAAGAGTATTAAACCAAATGATTTTCGCGAAAGGGGGAAGAGCACGTTGGGCAGCACGATAGTAGCTGGTGCTGTTATCAGTAAACACAAGCCGACAAGGGAGGATCTATTCAGAGTCCCGTTTTTAGCTTGTTGTCAGCGAATGCGCACACGGTGGGTGTGGTTGCCTTCCCGCACGACCTGCCAATCGCCGAATGCAGCAGCCGCCGCACGAAGATCCCCTGTTTGCCCTTTTCGCCCCCTGTTTGCCCCTTGTCTATGACACAATGTGGGCGTTAGCAGGAGATCGGCCGTGCCACCTGAGGCGCCGACAGCTTTTTTCAGCTATAGCCGCGAAGACTCTAAATTCGCCCTGCAACTGGCTCAGGACTTGAAGGCAGCTGGAGCGAACGTGTGGATCGATCAACTCGATATCGATCCTGGTCAGGAATGGGACAGTGCTGTCGAAGCAGCGGTGACCCAAGCTCCACGAATGCTGTTGATCCTGTCTCCCTCTTCCGTAAAGTCCCGGAATGTCCGGAACGAAATTGCTTTCGCACTGGACGAGAATAAAACAATTTTCAGCGCGGCCTCGTGGCTGAGCGAGGACAAGCTTTGCGATTGCGGCCCACAGGCAGAAACTGCCTAGTTCCTGGCTTCTTTCCCACGGACCTCTGTTCAAGCGCTGTCTTCGCTGGCGCCACGTTTAGCCGGAGTGCAGGGAGTGGCCAGTCCTCAAGCCGACGAAGCCACCTGCCAAACAGTCAAACCAAGCCATCGCCGCGTTGCGGACAAGATCGACCTCGCTGCGAGAAGTCAATTGTGCGAGTCCGGTTTGGTGCACCTAAAAACTGCTTGCATATGTAGAATTCTATATATAGAATACTACACCGCTGCAGTAGGAGCTTTCATGGTTCAGATGAACCTTACGTACGCGACGACGTTTATTCTCAGAGTCATCTCCCAGGGACGCCCCTATGGGTTCGAGATCATGGACGTTACAGGTCTGCCCAGCGGAACCGTTTATCCAGCGCTGCGGCGGCTGGAAGCTTGCGGCCTAATACGCGGTGCGTGGGACAAACGAACAAACAAGGGTGGCGGACCGTCCCGCCGCTGCTATCAGATTACGAAGCCGGGGCAAGAATTTCTTTCACAGACGGAAGAGCGGTTTCCGAGATTGGTGACGCTGGTCAAACGCTGATGATTAATGATCAAGATGGCGCTTACCACTTGCCGTTAGAATGCCGCTTCGTCATCCTCGTTGCAGGATTGGTTCTTTCTCTCCGTGACCGCGGGCCTTGGCGACAGGAATGGCTCGGTGAGATGTGGCACTGGCGTAAGGAAGCTACCGCCACGTTGACACACGCCCGCTGGAATTTGTTCAAGAGATCTCTGGGTGCATTTTGTGACGCAAAATGCATCCTTGAAACGCAGTCTAACATTCAGGATAGGCTCTGCGACTTAGCGCGCTCACCCATTGCCCTCGTGCTTGTGCTTGCCAGTGTGTGGGTAGTTCTGGCCGCTTCAACTGAGGGACTATCCAGGTCCAGGGCACTCTTTCACTTTCTCGCCGATCCCCAGAATGACACGCTTGTTACGATCTCGACGCCGAGCCCGTTCTTCTTGATCGTAGAGCAAACTCCTGCTTCGCAAGCTGCTTCTTGGATGGAGGGCAACCACGGACTCGAATCCGTCGGTCGATGGAAAATCAAGAAGAGCATCATCGTAGCCGAAGGGCGGACCGTGCAGAAGCGTGTGATCCTAGGGGATGGAGCCGTGCTGCAACTTCTGGGCTATTCAGTTCAAAAATACGCCGCCAACCCTTCCCACTCTTCCTGCCAAATCATTCTGAACATCGGCTTCTCATCAGAATTCAAGAATTTGAAAGAAGTGACAATCGGCGGTCAAACGTGTTCCGTGGACTTGCTAAACCGGAGCGGCGAGACCCCGGTTCCAGATTTCGATGCCTTCGTCCCACTAGATGGTATGAAAGGCTCTCCCGAAGAATTTGGAATCGTTGCGAAGCGGCGAGTTGGCTTGAGTCCTAGCCAAGTCGAGGCGGAGTTGCGGGCCCCGGTAGGCGGGCATCCGGGCTGGGGGGAGCCTTCTGTCAGAGGTTTGGCGGAGCAACTCTTTGCCGTTGTGAAATGGATTCTCACGGTCCCTCTGTGCGCCATTGCCATCGCCATGTTGCATTGTCGCGTAAAGTCACTCTGGGCGTTTACGCTGTTCCTGGTTCGAGCCGTCCTGCTCTTGAGCCTTCCATCCGTGGTTTGTTTAGAACTAGTTGTGGCGCGCTCCCACTTGGTGGAAACCGGAGGAATCGCTCCACTCGCGTCAGCAATTGGCTGGCTCATGCCCTTAATCAGTTGCGGAGCGCTCCTCTTTTGGCTGTTACGAGACTATGCGCTGCGCTGTCCAGTCTGCCAGCGTTCCCTTGCGGAGCCTGTTTGGATTGGATGCGTAGGGAAGACCATATTCGAACCGTTCGGCACCGAATGGCTCTGCCTCGCGGGACACGGAAGACTTCTTCGACCCAATTCTCTTGCCCTCAGCCAAGAGCCGGTGTGGCTCTCGTAATCGGCGGGTCTGTCTGTTTTGCGCGGTAACTCGGGTTCTGGAAGGTAGCTGAACACTTCTCAAAGGGGGCAGAAATGAAAGCGGATGGGCTTCTTCTTTTTCTCGTTGGGTTGGTCTCTGCGGTAAGCTCGGCCCAGGACATCAAGCCCCTTGATGCCACTCGCGCGATCATTCAAGCCTTTGATAATCACTCCATCGTAATGTTTGGGGAGGTGCACGCAAACAAGCAGGAATACGAATTCCTGCGCACTTTGGTGTCCTCCCCACAATTTGCTGATAAGGTGGACGACATCGTCGTGGAGTACGGGAACTCCCTATATCAAAAGGCCGTGGATCGCTATACCGCCGGGGAGGACGTGCCCATCGTAGAAGTCCAGAAGGCTTGGCGAAACACGATGGCTCTGGGTCCTGTATCGCCCGTCTACCCTTCCTTGTATGAGGCTATCCGGCAAGTCAATCGTCAGCTGCTTGGAAAACATCAGATCAGGATTCTTCTCGGCGACCCCTACATCAACTGGGACAACGTGAAAAGCCGCGAAGATGTCGGGCCTTATCTCGCCCACCGCGATGAATTCTATGCCAGCGTCGTGAAGGATGAAGTGCTCGCAAAACATCGTCGAGCCCTACTGATCGCGGGATGGCCCCATTTTGCACGTCCACCTGCGGGACCGGGTTACATTGAGAAGGAACTCCGCGCGGCTGGCGCCGCTACATTCGTGATCGTGTTCGGCACAAATGCCGTAGGCGGATACAACGACTTGGATAAACGGTTCGACTCGTGGAAACTCCCCGCGCTCATGCTGTTGAAAGGAACCTGGGTAGGCGATCTGCCCGCCATGCCTGTTTTGTCTGGCGGGTCTGAGGCGGCTGGTCCAAATCCACTCAAGCTACAGGACGTAGCCGACGCATTGCTTTATCTAGGCCCGCGGGACACGCTTACGGCTGTAAACATGCCGCGAGCGGACCTGGAGGGTACGCCATACGGCCGCGAGATTGCGAGGCGTTTCGAAATTCTCTTAGGTCAGTCCCAAAATATCCTCTCGCCAGCAACCGAAACTCCGCAGTTTCCCCCTGGGTCTGGTGGCGCACCTCCGCCACTGCCACCTCCACCGAAAAGTATTCACGATCCTTTACCTCCGAGACCTAACTAGCTGATGTGCTCCGAGATTGCTCACGGCTTCGGGCCAATTCCTGCGCTATATTCTTCTCCTCTTGACAATCAGTAGGAGAGGTGTATTCTTCCTTCTGAGCCTCAGGAGGGAGGCTCTGGAATGATTTGGGCTCGCGTCCTTGCTTACATCACCGGAACCGTAGACCAAGAACTTTTACTGAGGAACGAATATCTGGCGGCAGAGAACCGGATCTTGAGAGCCCAAATCAAAGGTAGGTTGCTGTTATCCGATGCCGCAAAAGCTACGTTGGCTGAGATCGCCACCGGCTCGGACGGAAAGCCTTGGGAGAATTGGCGGCTGTGGCGAGGCCGGATGCGCTGCTGGCCTGGTACCGAAAGCTCATCGCCAACAAGTTCGACGGATCGAAGTTTCGCAAATTCCGGGGTCGTCCCAAAGTTGACGAGGAAACCGAGCGGTTGGTGGTGCGGATGGCGAAGGAAAATCCCGGGTGGGGCAAATTTCGGGCGTTTTCTTGCGGACCTCTGTAGCACACCGATTTGGTGGCGCAGAGCATAATTCTTCATCGGCTCAGACAGTTCGAGGTTTTTCGAGAGGCGCAATTTCAAGAGTTGGCGCTAGCAATTGTCGCTGCAGGTTCGGGAATGGAGCACGGACACTTAGAATCTACTTTTCCAGTAGCCAGGCCGGCGATGGCCGTGGGCCACGGCCAAGACCAGAATGGATTCTTCCACTTCTCGATAAATCACCAAGAAGGGAAAACAGGGGAGTTTGAGTTTGCGGGTGTCGTGTGCGGAACGCGGCCAGCGATGCGGTGCTTCCAAGATTCTATCGATCGTCTGATTGAGTTCGGCGACAAATCTCATCGTGGCCAAAGGGCTGCGCTCACGGTACCAGCGCGCAGCGAAGACCGCTTCTTCGATGGCAGCCGGATGAAAGGAGAATGAGGCAGCGCTCATTCGAGAGCGGACAAGAGGCGGCGACGAGCGTCTTCAAGCAAAACCGGCTTGACGGCGCCGGAGTCAATGTCGGCCATACGGCGCGCGACTTCTTCGTCCCAGGCAGTTTGAACGGATTCGTCCTGCGTATTGTCCAGACTCTCAATGAGAGAGCCAGCAAGGTCGGCACGTTCTGACACGGGGAGAGAGAGCGCTTTTTTCAAAAGGTCCGCGGCTTCTTGGGTCATGAGTTTATTCTACTCCGAAAAAGCGCAATTGCGGCAAGAGCCGAAGAACCCATACACGTGTCTCTGGCGAATTGCGAATTTTCGCATTCCTGCGGATTTCCCGTGCTGCTACGCATTCTGCGAAGTGCAATCTGGTTGTTCTTTTCATCCACTTCAACGCCCTCGCCGGTTGCTCCTCGCGAGTCGAGCGTCTGGTAGAACGCCAGACGCTCATGCACGAAGTCAATTTATTTAAGTTGCTTCATATGAAATAGATAACGCACCCTGCGATTTCTCACAAGTGTTCAGAATGAGCCAAAACTCGAGGTTGAAATCGAAGAAGAATTTACCGTAAACTGTTGACAGTGAAGTGTTTCGCTGCGCGCCCGTAGCTCAGTTGGATAGAGCGTCTGGCTACGAACCAGATGAGCAAAAACTATAAGCCTTTTCTCTGGTGTCGCTTACGGGAACCACCTCTTGTTTCTGCACTCCTGAATAGTACCGAACTTGTACCGAATTTTTTTCCAATGTTCGGACGTGGGTTCGATTCCCATCGCTCGCTCCATATGGATGTCGCGCATTTAGATCGCTTTCAACTCCGGCGATCTCGCATTTCAGGAAATCATCCTGTCAAGATCCTGCCGTAACAGTGGAACAAGATTGGTTTCCCAGAAACGCCGATTCCGCTGGGCATCGATGACCGGTCAATCGGTCAATCGGTCAATCGGTCAATCCGGAGCAACCGCGCGGCCGGGGAGCGAATCGGCTAGATCTTGGGAAGAAGTCAAACGAAGAGTCCAATCTTGCCCCTACCTATACAGAGTACCGGTTTCTGGAAAACGTCAATCGAAGGGGACAAAAAAGTGGCTCGCCTAGATGTCTCCGGGAATTATCACCTTTCTCAGATATTTAGCCATAGCGCCTGAAGCATGGAGAACAAGCGGCGCTAACCAGTTTGGCCCCCCCACTGCGCCGGAAGTATTCCTACACGGAAGGAGCGGGTGGGTTTTGCGAATTGAAAACTGCGACGATTCGGGGCAAGCAAGTCAACCACGTCAGGTTGCGGCTCACGATCGAGAGTCTGAAGGTTCTGGCCTCAAACTGGCCTCAAAACCAGTTGGACGTTTCTCTTCGAATCGACCTGATTCCGAAGGCTATAACGTCGATGACGTACCGCGCAAGGTATCTGCTACACTCTTGCCGACGCCCCCGGACGAATCAAATGGCCGAAGCACCTTCTCCCGAACTTCCAACAAGTTCTAGTGATGCGAGATTCGCCGCAGGCATCGTCATCCCGACACGATTTCGCAGGATCGGCCAGGCTGGACGCAAATGGGATCTTCCCCGATCGCTTCCGGGATATTTCGCAGATCCCGATCGTCAGGTGCTCGGGGCATCCACAAAATATGTTGTTCGCAAGACTGATCCGAAAGCTGCCCAGTACCTTATAAAATATGCTCAGAAGCACGGGAAACGCGAAACGTTGACTGAGTTCTTTATCAACCAGCTCGGCACTGCTTTGGGCCTGAAGATGGCGCACAGCGGGCTTTTGCTAGCCGATAGAGTTCCGACGTTCGTGACACGGATTTTTACAGGAGAGGACGAGACTCTGACCCACGGGAGCTTGATGATCGAAGACTGTTTCAAACAAGCCGAAGCGGTGGATAGCCGAGAACTCGATGCTATTCCCAAGCAAACTGAACAATCCTTTTATACCATTGACTTTGTCACCGAAGTGCTTCAGCGCTTCTGCGAAGGGGATTTTGGCGAGGTTTTCCCGCCGTTCATTGAAATGTTGGTCTTTGATGCTCTCACTGGATCGATGGATCGGCACGCCCAAAATTGGGGAGTTCTCGGTACCGTAGTTAAACCTTTTCGCTACCGTTTTGCCCCGATTTTCGATAGTGCTCGGGCGCTCTTATGGTCGTTGTCAGAGGAACAAATTTCCGAGCTCGGGCCAGATTTGGGAGTGGATGAGCCAGCTACGGAGAAGAGCCTTGTACCGCTTTTGAGACACATTGATCGGGCAAGGCCATGTATCGGACCTTTGCGGAATCACCCTAAGGTCAATAAATGCAACCACTTCGAGTTCATTGACACGTTGATTCGACTGTATCCAATACCAGTATCCAAAGCAATCCGGAAGGTATCTAATGGTCTTGGAGACAAAAGTGCTCGTTTGATGAGGAGTTTTCCCTTTCGAATGGGGTTTACCGGACGACGGAAAAGGCTTATTTTGAGAATCCTAAACATTCGAATGCAGAGGCTTGAAAACATTCTGCTGAGGTCTATTGCGGAAAGGGGGACCACGGAAAGTGTTAAAGGCATGGAAATTTCGGTATAAGGAGCCGCCTCCAACACTGGAGGTTTTGTACCAGGGGACGCGCGTAGCTGAGCTAGAAAAATACGTGCAGGGATTCGTTTTTCGCTACTTGCGCGTATTCCAACAACTCGGCCTTTCTCCATTCCCTGGTCTGCCGTTGACCACCGCGGACATACCGTCCCAGGAACTACCGGTTTATTTCGCGGAACGTCTTCCAGATCTGAAACGGCCCGAAGTCCGCGAGCGGATGCGAGAACTTGGAGTTTCTCCGGACGATACCTTTCGGGTTTTGGCGGAGCTTGGGTCACATGCGGTAACAGACCCGTTTGTGTTTCGCCTCGCGGCTTAGCTTGTTCCAATCGACTCACAGAACGGACCTTACGACAAAACTCGCTCCTCACCTGCCTTGGATTACGCAATTAATCGAGCAGGCGACGCATCACGGTTAAGATTTAAAGCCACGAGGCCGCCAAAATGATTGCTTTCTGGCGGCTGAGAATCTAACTTCATCGGCTGCTGATTCAAAGGCAGTTGTGGCGTCGTCTGCGAGAACGTTTTTGGCGGACATCTGGGCGGTGCGGTAAACCGTACCTTCGTTCAAAGTGTTACAGCTCAACGTGCGTTCGTTGGTTCCGATCCATAGTGTATTCCAACGCCCGACGCCAGCGGTTGGCGCGGAAGATTATCCTTAGCATCATCTTCGGCGTAGTTGGCATCTCCGAGGGATGGCAACAGGGCAAGATTCTGGCCCATATGGATGCGCGCAGCGCAGCGACGCCTTGTCCTGCGCGGCATATTATTGGTTACGCAGTTTAGCGAGAACCCTTGAGTCTGCGGCGCAGGTGCCAATCATCGATAAACAATTCACGCCTGGATTCGAGCGCCCCGCGCGGGCAGACTCGCGGGATGAACTCGTCTCATTGGCGAAGAAACGGGCGAGACGTACCTGACCCTACAGCGGAATGTTCTACGGCACGACAGAAAACGTTCACAAGTTGCATCTGCCCTAGCGTGGTGCAGCGCGTATGCGCTAATGACCGATTGCCAACTACAATGGCGAGAGTCTGGGCACGCGAGATTGCTACGTTTAGCCGATTCTTGCTGAAAAGGAATTCGATGCCACGTGGTGACGCATCGCCCGAACTTGCACACATCGAATAAATCACCACGATAGCTTCCTGACCTTGAAACTTGTCGACTGTGCCCACCCGGATACCAGGCAAGCGCTCAGTGAGTTTCCTGACCTGAAGATTATAAGGCGTGACGACCAGAATATCGTCGAGCGTGAGCAGGCGCTCCGGTTTATCGGCTTCGATGAAGAACTGGCCAGTTAGTTCACCCACAATCTGCGTGATGATTTCGGCTTCTTCCTCGCTTTCATAGGTGTTGCCCTCATGCTCGGTCGGAACGAAAACTACGCCGGCGTTCTGTTGAATGTACCGCCCCGGTCTATCGCGCTGGGAAAAGCGTGGAGGTGGAGGAACCAGAAGTGAAGGAGGGGGAAACCACTTGAAGAAATCCAACGGGTGAAAGTCCCGTCCGGCCAAAGCTAGCGAGCAGGCCGGTAGCGAGTGTTGCC
>Ga0210394_10001446_pt1 | contig 37963 bp, 68 predicted proteins | sample IncBWC12MmetaG_FD_160121 | JGI IMG/M metagenome (GOLD analysis project Ga0210394, IMG submission 160121) | Forest soil microbial communities from Barre Woods Harvard Forest LTER site, Petersham, Massachusetts, United States - Inc-BW-C-12-M | ecosystem: Environmental > Terrestrial > Soil >... | reverse complement strand
ACGCCGACGCCTACGACGCCGCCTACGCCGCCTCCTCCGCCGCCGCCGCCGCCTACGCCGCCGCCGCCGCCTTCGCCGCCTACGCCGCCGCCGACGCCGCCGCCGCCGCCGCCGCCGCCAAGAAACAATTACAACTGAAAATATTAACTTATGGAATGGAACTGTTTAAAAAGCAGGAATTGCTATGTGCGAAATAGTCCGACGTGACAAGCAGACTACCTGCGAGCTGATCGGTTCCTACGACAAAGGCAACCAGCCGAACCAGATATTCCTGCAAATCTATCTGGCTCCGTGTTCGTGCGGGAAGAATGTGTTCGGGAGGTTAGTCAGAAGTTCGGAATGGATTGAAATCGAATCGGTGGAGGTCAACCATGCCTAGAACCCTCTGGTTCGCCGTGCCGTTGCTCCTGATGTCGCTGATGCTGTGGAAATGGGGGAGATAATGAGACATGTTATAGACAAAATGGTTCCTGTTGAACAGGTGGATCGTTGGCAAAAAGGACGCATTGATTTCTTGCAAATGCTATTCGAAAAGATGGTTTATGAACTCGATAATGAGGCTAGTAAACTGAATGTTACTGAGGGTGAATGGCGGGTACGACTAGAGTTAATTAATGAGCGTTCTTCCTTAAATCCTGGTAAACCAAGATGACCTTTCTCGCGTGGGTTCTGGCTTTGTTGATTTCAGGAAACGTGTACGGAGCTGAAAAGTGTAAGGCCGGATACGTCCCCTCTGACACAGAAGGCGTCTGCGTCGAAAAGCCCGTCGAAGTCACTAACCCCGCTTGGGTTTCCGATGAGAAGCCTCCTACCGAAAAGCATCTGGACGATTATCGCCCTGATACGGTCAATGCTCCGAATATGCGGGATGACGATGAGAAGGCTGATAAGGAAAAGGCGGATGCGGATGCGGAAGGTCGCAAGAGTGCAGGGATAAAATAAAACTAAAAGGAGAATTAAAATGTCATATGGAGACACAGACAAAATGGCTGTATGTGCGCCGGGAGGATTGGTTGGGATGCGGGAAACATTGCGAACCCGTCTTGAAAATAGAAAAAAGGCCGCAGAAGAACATCTTGCGGATGTGACAAATGCCCTCAAATTCCTAGACGATAATCCAAACTTTGAGGCGTTCCATGACTTGCTTGGAAAGACGGGATTTTAAGCCGTGACCTTCACCGACGACGATCTGAAGCGGTTAAAAGACCATTTCAATGGGATGCCGCATTATATAGATATACCCGCATCTCAAGAGCCTGTTAATTTATCAGCTCTCCTCGCCCGTCTGGAAGCGGCGGAGCGTTTTACGAAACATGTGATTGATTTAACACCCGATTATAGTGGGTGCATTCGTTACAAAGCCTGGCGAAAGGCGGCGGGGAAATGAAAAAAGACCCTCGGTTCACCGACGACGATCTGGAACGGTGGAAAACATGGTGGGAAATAAAAGCGCCTGGAAGCAGTTGCGACTGCATGGATTATAAAACTATGAAAGCTCTCCTCGCCCGACTGGAGGCGGCGGAAGATGTTTGCGTGAGCGCAGATATAATTTCTCGAAACGGGGGTATTAACGAGTCGGGCATTAGTTTTGGGAGCCTGAAAGCTGAACTGGATGTGTATTTGGAGGCATGGCGTAAGGCGTGTGGCCTCCAAGATCGGAGCGGGAAATGTTCGAAGTAACGCACTTTGAAGATGAAGCACGTCGAGGCGAAGCAGAGACATGGAAAGAGGTTGAGAAATTGCAATCCAAACTCTCCCGCCTGAAAAAAGAGAACGAGTTGCTGAGGGCGGCATTGCAGAAAATTTCTAACGGTAGATTTCATATCGGAAACGATGCGAAGGGCAATGTGTTTGGATTACCCGATGCTGTGATGTGCAGGAATATCGCCCTCACCGCCTTGGAGAAAAAATGATCTTCTGGATTGCTCTTGTGCTGGGGATTGCGGTGGTGGATTGGATGGTGCATCGATGAGCGAAATAGACAATAAGAACCTCATCGACATGGCACACCTTTACGAAAAAGAAAAGCTAAAGTGCGACCGCCTGCAAAAAGAGAATAAATTGCTCAGGGTGGTGGTCGCGGCGGCGAAAAATCACTCGCAATCGTGCTTAATCAGTAAAGATTTTAAAGAAGCCCTTATGCTCCTTGGATTCGTTCAGGACTGGTGGAAAAAGCGATGATCGCGGAGGCTTTCCTGACAGCGGCTCTAGCTCTACCGGCCAGCCAGTTTCATCCTTCTACCAACAACGATGACGTAAAGGTGATCCGGATGCTGACGGAGTACCCGCCCATGCTGAGTCATAAGCGGGTGTTGATCATCTCAGAAAACGATGACTTTGACTGGCTCCTGCGTCTGCGCCGGTTCGGGATTAGCGCGTGGCGGTTAGTTTCTAAAGGGGATACGTTATTCGATATTACGGGTTCGCTGTTCATGCAGCCGATCAGGCCGGAATCGTTGCAGGTGGTTATCTTCATCGCTCAGATACCGTTTCAGGATCCGGGCGATAGACGCAGGGACTGGAAAGTGGAGCGGGTCGTCAAAGAGTCGACGCAGGGGCTTGAGATCGGGGGATTGTTTGTCTTTGACCCTGACCTTTATTTTAAGTTCTCGCATTTTCTTCCGAAAGAGCGTTGGTCCAGGCTTCCGATGCGCTGGCACGAGCTTGCCGTCTACCGGAAATTGCCGCCCTCTACGAAGCAGGACGGGGAGGACGGGGAAGCCGAACGACCGCACGGATCATGGGAAAGTTGGTTGAAGACAGGGGGTCTTTATGAACGAGTCACAGGATGGGTTTTACGCCTACGAGAGCTGGACGCGCCAGGCGCTCATCGGGCATATCCGCATGCTCTCGGAAGCTCTGCATAACCTAAGAAAGTCCATGCAGGAAAAGGAAATTGAGCGGTGGTATCGGGAACATCCTGATAAGAAACCTGAGAAAGTGAAGTGGCTGGTATGAAGGCATTTCCTCTCGAGCGGGAGATCGTTAGCCAGATCACGTCGGCTGAGGCGTACAACCGATGAGCCAACGGCGCTTCTGCGTCTGCGGACACACGGTCACGGACCACCGCATCCACTTCAACGGGCAGGAGAAGCGCATCGGGTGCTCGGTCCCTGAGTGCTACTGCACGCGCTATCGCTGGGACAGGAAGAAGAAAAGTGTCAGGAAGTAGGACGATCGACCCCGAGAGCTGGAACGCCGCCGTCGAGGCGTGCTGTGAGTTGGTCTACTCGGACGGCTTCGAGCTCCACCCAGAGTGGGTGGCGAAGCTCAGGACGCTGATCATGACGCCCCGTTGAAGATGTTGAAGGCCGCCTTGATCCCGAACTGCCACTGGTGCTGGTTGATGGCGTAGCCGCCGAAGATGCCGGGCTGGATACCTCCCAGCGTACTGAGGGCAGGCAGCGGGTTGGGGATCGCCAGACTCAGTCCCGCGAAGCCCGTCCCCACCGCGTTTGTCTCGGGCACGAGCACCCCGCCCGCCGTCAGATCGATGTCGACAGCGTTTCCCTTGTACGAGCCCGCCTTCACCTGAGCGAAGGTCATCTCGCCCCCCACCTGGTTCTTCTTCGCCGTCACGTTGTAGAGATAGACCGCGTTCATCAGGTCCCACGGGACCGGGAGCGTGATCGGACCGATCGTGGCGTAGACCGTCGAGGGAGCCGCCGTAGCGGCGTGCGCAGGCTGTGCGCCTCCGTAGAGAATTCCTGCCAGCGTTCCGTACATCAGCACTTTCGTCAGAGCATTCATAGACCCTCCTGTAAGTTTAGGACTTCTTTCCCTTGTCGTGATAGTACCACCACAGCGTCAAGGGGGCCATGACGACGGCCCCGACGACGTACTTCACGTGATCCATCAGCGCGTGCATCGAATCCTCCTTAAAGCCAGATTGCGATGTTCGCCAGCCCGATTCCGATCAGCCAGAACGAGAGGTCGACCCACCGGTTCCCCTGCGTCTCGATGTCCTCGTAGTGGACGTCGAACCACAGCTCCTTGACGAGCGCGAAGATGACCATAGCGCCGGAGGCGATCAGTTGGCCGTGCGGCCATCCCTTCGCTACGGCCAGGAGGACAGCCGCCGCACCCAGCCCGACGTGGGAGGTCTGTGCCACCTCGTTGAACGTGAGGTGGATCACGCGGCGGGCTTCGCGGGCGGCGAGTAAGCCGCTTCCAATGCTTCGACTGCTGCGGCGAGGGCTTTCGCGGCGACGAAGACCGCCGTCAGCTGGGGACCGAGCTGTTTGGCCTTATTGACGTCGGACGTGACGTCTTCAATGATCGTTTCGAGGTTCATGTGTTTCTCCTTCAGGTGCGTTCGTTCCTTCAAGAGCCATGCCAAAACGACGGCGCTGACTCCATGAAGGGTATTGTGGATGAGGGGTGCATGTGTCATCAGGTACTGAGTCCCAGCGCCGTGCGCACAGCCGTGGTCTGGGTGTTGATGGAGGCGTCCTGCGAGTTGATCGCGGTATCTTCCTGGGTTAAGTCTGCGGTCTGCAGCTTGGCGGCGTTGAGTGCCGCGATCAGTTGCGGGATCAGGTCCAGCAGAATCGTTAAGTCGGCCCCCTGCTTGGTGAGGTCTGTGTCGAACTGCGCTTGCGTTACGGACATGAGTGTCACCTCGTTCTGTAAGGTAGTGATCGCGGCCTTCATCTCCGCGAAGTGTTGCTTGAACCATTCTAAATCAAGCTCGTCCAACCTAGGGTCCTACATAGTCGGATCGAAATCCTGGGACGACCGTGGGCGATGCGTAGTTGAGCTGGTAGAGCTGCTGCCAACTTTCATTGAGCACGGCACGACACGTCGCCGTGTCCACATAGACCGTATTCCAGGTCGAGCCATCGACGATGAACGTGGTCGAGCTCGCGCATTGCCCCTCGATGTTGGCGATCAGCTGCATGTTCGAGGCGCGGTCGTAGCTCATCCCATCGGCCCAGCCGTAGACGTAGGTATAGCTGTCAACCGTGATGACGGCATTCAGCAAATCGATGTTCGAGGGCGGCGGGTTGAACGCCGTATTCGGCCCCGTCAGCACGAACGTGTAGGTGTTCGGGAAGAAGGCGTTCGACGTCAGCGTCCCCAGCCACTGCGCCGTGGTGTCAGCTAGGAAGTTTTGCTCGACGCTTTCGGGCACGTTGGGACCGAGCTGAACTTGGGTAAATGCGTTTAAACTGGCCGGAGAAAGAAAACTGAGCAGGATAAAAGCGCACGCAGATCGGATAAAACTGTTTCTTGGGCGGCGCTCCGACGCCTCGCTTGGCGATCTCTCCGCAGAAGCACCGATCTCCAATAGGACAGAACTGGTTAAACACATGGAACGGGTCCTCGCAATAGATGAGGCATAGCTTCATTTTTCCGCATCGAGTCGCCTGAATATCTGGTCGTTAATGTCATTCTGCTCCTGCATCAGTTGGACGATCCGCGTCTCGCCCTGAAAGAGCGCCGCCACGTGGTAGCTCGTGATCGCCAGCCAGACCAAGATGAAGATCACTCCGATCAACTTGGCCCAGCGCACTAGGAGAAGTCCTCCACATACTTGATCATCAGCGCAGGCTGGTCTCCGATCACCGTCACGAAGTTGATCCAGGACGACTTGGACTGCGTGATCATGTCGCCCTTGATGTCGGCATCCGTTCCCAAAGCGAGACAGCCTTCGAGCTGTTCCGGCCAGTTGGCCCAGTGCACCTCGATCGCGCTCCGATTCGGCACTCCCACGTGCGGCATGATCTGCTGGAAGTGGTCCGACCACATAAAGGTGAGCGGATACGTCCCAGTCGGGATCGCCAGCATCCGGTTCTCGAGCGTTACGCACTTAAACGGACTGACATCGATGATCAGGTTGCCATAGATGCCGTCGTTCGTCTTGTCCGTTCGCGTGACCGTGATCAGCATCGTTAGTCGCCTTTCTTCTGAGTCATATCCTTGATGATCCCCTCCAGGACGATGACTCTGGATAGAGCGGTCTCTAGCTTGTTCTTGATGTTCGTCAAGTTACTGTTGACGAGTGTATGAATCTTGTTCGACTGGTAGGAGTTATACACCCCCACAATCGTCGGCCCCAGCGCGACCACGATCGCCACCTTTAAGGTTTCAGTCATTTGTGGAAGATCGCATATACGCTCACCAAGATCGCCAGAATCGACAGGACCTGGGAAACAAGGACCTGCGAGCTGTTCGTCGCTAGCTTGACGGTATCCAACGCCAGCTTCAGGGCCGTCTCGGAGGCGTTCTGCCTCTCCTGAAGCCTGATGACGGCATCATGGTCATCGGATTTGCTCAAGAGAACCCTCCCACCAGAAGAGTCCCCGCGCTTATTTACAGCCGACGATGGTCCACGAGCTGACGCCGACGAACGATCCTGCGCCTACGGTCCCGGAGGACACGCAGATGATGCTGTTCGTGCAGTTATTGCAGTAGACGATTTGCCCGGTCGTCTGGGCCGTCAGCGCGTTCAACTGCGCCAGGGTGTAGCTTGGCAACGCGGGCGCGACGCTGTTCGTGCTCGTCGAAATACCCCAGTCGTACCCGTTTGCGACAGGGAACGATCCCGCAGACTGCTGGGCGGGCAGCGTGTCGATGTAGTGATTCGGCAATGCGGCGATCGCCACGGTTCCGCTGAATACGAACAACGCCAACGCGCTCCATAACATCTTTTTCATTTTCATCTGTGACCTCCGTTTATTTTTTTCCGTACTTCTGTTCTACGAAATCGTGGACCAGGCCGCCGTGCGCCATCCCCTGCATCGGCTCATCGGGTAAATCAATCTGGTGGATAAACTCCTTGAAGAGCGAGGGTAAGTTCTTCGCTGCATCGGGGTTCTTGAGCACCCAGCTCGACGTCTTGTTCAAGGCCTTCGATCCCGCGCGATATCCGAACTCGTCCATCCCCTTCTGGATCATGTTGCTCGTGAAACTCCCCGCACCGATGCGCTTGACCTCGCCGCCGACCTTGCGCTTCAGGAACTGCTCGATCACCTTGTTGACGCCGAACTCCTTGAGCGCCGCATCGTACTTGACGGCTTTTTCGGGTCCGACGGTTTGCTTCAAGTAATCGTTATTGAATCGACTCGCCTCATTCGCCACGTCGGTGTAGGGCGTGTGGGGCTGGTTAATCTTCGCGGCCTTGTTCGCATTCTTATTTAACTCCGTCGCGGTATCTGCGATGCCTTGGACTGTCGGTTCGGACTTCTCGATGTCTTTAAGGGCGAGAAGATAGGCCTTCTTTCCCGTCCCCGATGTGCCCCCTTTCAGATAAACAGGATCGAGCTTAGCCTTTACTGCTTGCATGACGTCCAGATTATGGGTCTCAGGCGCGGGCGTTGCTTTCCGTATTGCTCCCAGCGTCTCGCCAGCTGCATTCTGCAGTTCGGTGTGTCGTTTAAGCATCTCGGAGTGTGTCACGGTCGGGCCGACAATGTCCTTGTCCATGGCATACTGCCCGATCGCACGTTCAGTATCTTCTGCGGCCTGGGCGGTCTTTCCTAGATTTCTTGCCTGCATCGGAGATGCGCCCAACTGTTGGAGGGCCATCTTCTGAGACTTCGCCTGGAGATAGTCGGCGATCTGTGGAACCATGCCAGGTTTACTGGCGAATTTATTGTACTTCCCGCCGATGTAGTTCTTGACCTCCTGGACGGGATCAGTTGGCGGCGTAACGGGAGCCGCTTTCGGTGGCGGCTTAGGAGGAGCTTCTCCGATCGGCGTGTATTTCTCCGATCCAGGCTGGCGACCTGTGATCGGGATGCCTGCTTCGTCGAGTTTGTCCTTGGCAACGCTGCTACCCCAGCCGGTTGACTTGATCGCCGGATGTTCGGGGTCTCCAAAGACGTTATAGACCGAACGCTCGGCTCCTTCTGGTCCGAACTTGTCATTGAAGGCAAACAGGGCGTGCGGATCGCCCGTTTTGGAGCCTGGAGGGATTATGGGTAACTCCGTTCCTGCTTTCGTGGCTCCTGCCGCAGCCTCTTCTTCGACTGGGGCGGCTTTCGGGATCGCCGCCTCCGGCATGAACGCAGAAACGGGAGCGGCGATCATCCCCGCCGCATCCAGAGGATTCTTGTAGGCATAATCGACCGGATGCTGAACAGGTTCAGATGCTTCGATGTCGGCGGCTCTCTTTCCCATGGGAGTCTCGCCTATGGGTTGCCCTGCGATTGAATTTCCAACCACCTGCGCAAGCGTGTCTGCCGCCTCTTTAGGATAATCGTAAGCCCCTGTTTTAACGCTCTCCCCTAATCCCTTAGCCATATTCAACGGATTTAACATACGACCCGCATTGCTCAAAACATTCTCCGTAAAATCGCCAACTGATTTTGTAGGCATCAAATCTGGATCAGGAGGAGCGGAATCCCATCCCGTTCCTGAAGATTTTTGTAAGTCCGCGTCTGGTGGGGCATCCGTCCAAACCATTATTGTCCCTTTGTCCGACGATCTTTTTGTATCTGAGCCTGTTCCGGCGTAATTCCGTGAGCACTTGCGTAGGCCACTACATCTGGACTGAACGTACCCGCCCCGCCAGCCGCCTGTTGTTCGAGAACCTTCGTAGAAGGATTGCCCGTAATCGCATCTGTAGCACGCCTTAATAAGCCTCGATTATTTAGCGTTTTAGCCGCTTCCTGCTGACGACCTGCAACTGCATTCCCAGCCATTTGCTTTTGGTACCATCCCGTCTGTTCAATCGTCGCTTTCTTGAGACCCTCGGTCTGTTCGGCTTCGTAGAAGGACAACCCATTCTTAGCGGCGGTGTCGATCGTATTCCCAGAGGTCTTGTTGATCTGCTCGTCATTCCATCCCAGCTTCTTAAGTGTCACACGATTTGAATTTTGAGAAATCTTCGATAGCTGAGAAGTCGGGTCATCCATCGCGATCTTCATCTGCTGTTGGAGTTGAGACGATTTACCCGCTTGAGCCTTCTCCATCGTTCCCATCTTCTCGCCTGCGAGTTTATTAGCCTGATCTAAGTAACTTTGCTCGCCTCCTGGATGTTCAATCCCTCCGACTTGCTTCGCCGTGTCACCTAAAATATTCAATGATCTGCCCACATTAAAAGGCAGATCAGACCGCTGTTTAATCAACGAATCTTGGACGGCCATCTGCTGTTCAGGTCCGTACTTTTCCGTGTCCTGTTTATAGCCCTCGAATAGTTTTTGCAGTGTAGGATCATCGGGTGTGACAGTCGGAGGCATACCTGGTAACGGTTTACTTTTAACAACTGGCTGGGAGGGTTGCTGTGAAGGAGATTGATAGTCTTTCTGGTTGAGAGGCATCCCGCTGATCGTATCGGAGGCGTCGCCAATGGCAAAATCGTCTGGACTGTCAGAGTCTCCAGACACTCCAGGAGTTCCTTGATTGTAATGCGGCATATCCTTTTCAGCTTGCGGAACGTCTGGCACATATTCATCTTTTGAGTCGCCGACCACTCCGCCCTTCGCTAGAAACTGCTCATTTCGATCGGGATCACCCGTCTGAGGCTCCGTTTCAGCCTCCGCCATCCACTTTGTAAGTCCTTCATCGGGAAAAGGCGTCTTAACTTTTGATTTTGCCATCTAAGCGGCTCCTCGGAGTTTCTTCATTCCCTGTAAAAGCGATGCGATATCTTCTGGATGATGCGCCGGAGCGGGGGGCGGCTGCCCATGCCCAGCCAGAAGGCTCAAGACCTGCGGCATATGCGCTTGGACGGCTGTTCTAGGGATAACAGCCTCGCCTGGACTTACCTTCGCCGTGACGACATCGTTCTGGATTGAATCGCCTGGAACTTTCGGCTTCCCTGGAACCATCCCGCCCTGCTTCATGCACAGGCCACCTTCGTGGAAACAGTTTTCGTGTCCTGGGACCAGCCCACCCTTTGACATCAGCGCCGCATCCGCAACGGCCCCATATCCCGCCGCCTCTCCTCCCGCTCCTGAGCCCGTCGCGGACCCCGCGGCCCCAGCTGATCCACCACCAAACATCGAACCCAAGGATCCAAGTCCTCCGCTATTTGAAAATAGATTTCCGACGGATTGACCTATGCCGCCTGATGTGATGGAATTTTGTTTTCCCTGCTGCGTTTGATTAGCGGCTTGTTGTTCATTAACGCCAGCCTGACCCTGTGCTTTCTGCATCGAGTTCTCGAACATCTGCTGTGGAATCTTTGCGTTATACGCCGTTCGCTCATTGACGTTCTGGGTATTGGCGTTGCTCACGTTCTGTGCGTTCTGTGCGTTGTATTCGTTCGCCTGCTGTTGAGCGTTCTGGTTCGCCGCACTCGCCGCCTGCTGGTTCTGAGCGTTAAATTGTTGCATCGCGTTCTGCGCCTGAGCCACCGTGTTCGCCTGCATGTTTTGCTGGCCCTGGAGTCCTTGCCCGACGCTAGCGCCTTGGGACATCGCGTTAAGAGCAGCTTGGTAAGCCTGCGCCTGCGATTGAAGACTGTTTTGGTACGCCTGCTGGGCGTCCTGCCCTACGGATTGATTCTCCAAGGCGGATTGGACCAACGCCTGCGGATCACCTCGCGCTTCTGCGGCTTGCTCGATCGCTCCGCGTTGACCGCCCACAGCTTCGTTCATTGCCTGGATCGTCTGCGCCTGCTGGGCTTGCTCGACAGGAGTCCCCGCCGCTCCGGCATTGGCGACGCCTGAGAGCTGGTTTAGGGCGGCGATCTGCGCGGCGGTTCCTGTCTGCGGCGTGTTCTCAGTCGCCAGCGCGTTGTTCTGCTGAAGATACGCCTGCATCTGTGCGGGCGTCATCAGTCCCGCATCGACGTAGGATTGAAGCTGAGGGAGTGTCAGTTGGGTCTGCGACGGCGGTTGAACCTGAGTGTACTCACCCAGCGCCTGATTCAAGGCGTCGCTTGCGTTGGAGTTGGACCCTCCCGTCAGGGTATTTGTGATGTCACCGATAATGGACATAATTCTCCTTCATTACACGCCGCCGATAACGGGAGGCCCTTGCTCCGAGAACGGAGCGGGGCGTGGTCCTGTTCCTGGATATTTATATCCCATCGCCTGCAAGAGCTGGTTATACCACGTGTTGCCCGCGTTCACGAAGGCGGGGCCGTTTCCTGGGACCGTAATGTTATTGGCGCCGTTCGGCCCTGTGATGAACTGCTGCATGGCGTTCTCAGCGTTCGTTAGCTCGCTCTGGTCAACGGCTCCCGGAGTGGTGTAAGTGCCCGCCTCTCCTACATTCACCGCAGAGATGGGCGCCTGGATGGGAGAACCCGATAACTGCGAGAGGGCCGCCAACGTAGCATAGTCCTGAGGGCTCGCAACGTTGGCGATGTTAGGGAGCCCCTCCGTCTGGTTGGGGATGGTGATCGCGTTCGGGTCCGCCCATGGCGCCTGCGGACCGTTAAACGTCGCCCCGTATTGCCCCATGATGCCTTGCAGTTGGTTGATCAGAGGAACATCTGTCGCGACGTTTCCCTGAGCTTGCTGGATAGCTTGGTTATACGCCTGCACTTGGTTTTCGGCGTTCTGCTCCTCCTGAGTTAACCCCGTATTGAATGTCCCCTCCTCGCCCGTCAAAGCCGCCTGGGCGTTCTGCTGGGCCTGCTGCGAGGCAGTTTGAGCGGGCGCAACCAGGGCGTCTGCTGCCGTCGTCGCGCTGTTTAAGTAGGTCGGAAGCGTAAGTAAGGGTTGGACGGCCTGCTGCACGGCTTGGTACGTAGGTTGGTTCGACTCCAAGAGCGCCGTATCAAGCGTGTTCTCTCCGGGTGTCGCGTTCGCCTCGACGTTCGTATTTAGGTAACTTGAGAGACCCGCAGGAGTGTTCAGGAGCCCAGCACCCTGGGCGGCCTGGTTGACCTCGCCCTGTATCTGTGCGTAGGGCGCCGTGCTCTCGAAGTTCTGCGGGCCGGTGTAAGCGTCGTTGAGCTGACTCTGGAAGGCCGAAACGTTGTTCGGGTCTTGGACGAACTGCGTGGGATTCGACGTCGCCTGGTTCACGAGCCCCGTATCCTCGGGCGCGTACCCAGCGCTGACCGCGTTGCCGAAGTTACCCGCCGCCGTGTTGACGTCCCCCTGGACCTGCCCGAACTGCGTCCCTAGATTTCCCGCGATCTGGTTCCCCATGCTCTGGATCTGGGGCGCGTTAGCAGATAAATAATCGGAGAGCTTCGAGGCGTTCGAGCCGAACTGGGTCGAGGTTCCGACTCCTGGGGTCCCGCCGCCGCTTCCCGTCTGCCCAGAGCTTCCTCCGGTTGGAGTCGGGCCCTGCGGCGGCATCTGGCCGAGAGGATTCGGCGTCGTCTGGCCCTGAGGCGCGTTCTGGTTCGCCTGGTTGTCAGGAATGGGATTCTGGACGTAGGCCATTAGAAGATCACCAGCGTGATGCTGTACTGCGTCCCTGCGGAGAGGCCCACGATGTTGTCGATGACGATCGTGTTGCCCTGGACGTGCCAGAACACCTGCAACGCCACCGCTGGGTGGACGCTGGGAATACCCGACCAGGCGTTACCAAGAATGACCGCTGAGGGAGAGATACCCTGCAAGGGATTGACGAACGTGAATGTGGTCGGTGTCGCCGCGACGATCACCTTCGTGAACAGTTGGGGCGCGACGAGGTTCTGGTAGCCCACGTTGGCGTTGAAGATGTTGTACGCAGGCGTGATGAACAGGTTGAGGTTATTCAGCAGGGCCTGAACGCCCGTCTGCCAGGACGTCGCCGACGCGTAGTCCTCCCACTTCAGCCTCTGGATGAGGGGTAAGTTCGATTGGCTCATCGTGATCGCGCCCCGATGATGTCGAAGACGCCGGTGATCCCGTACATCGAGAGGGACGTAAACGCCTGCGTCAAGCTCAGATCAATCACCACCCAGTGCGCCAAAGCCGTGTTGGTCGACGGCCAGCAGGGAATCACCTGCTCGACGGCGGTCCCGACGCCCCACGGAAACGTTCCCCACGCCAGCGTTCCCCACCCGGCCCCCGTTTTGGGCGCAAGCGTCTGCGACTCCTGCGTGGGCGTGTAGTCGCTCGAGAGACCCAGCAGGATCGTCGTGAAGTTGGCGTTCTCGAACATGAACTGCCAGATCAGGAAACGCTTGTTGTACTCCGCGAAGCCGCACGTCACGGGCGTGTAGCGCAGATGGGTTGCGATGGCGCGATAGTCCTGGGCCGACCCTGCGGCAAACCCCGCCGCACTGGAGACGTTGACGACTCCGGTGACGCTGTTGTTCCCAGTCACCTGCGTGGTGTACTGCGTTCCTAGGACCGTCTGCTGGATCGTGTCCCCGATCTGGACGTTGACCGAGCTCGCGAGCGTGAGCGTGTTGGCCGACGTGCTGGTCGAGTTGATCGTGATCGTATATAGCTCGTCGGAATAGTCGGAGTTCTGGATGTTCTTGCGCTCCTGAAAAACGTTCTTATTGGCGTCCGTCACGTAGAGCTTATTCGTCGAGGAGTTGACGATCGCCGCCGCGCAGGCGCGCGTCCAGAGCGTCCAGCACTGGGTGATCCAGTTGTAGACGTAGGCTTGCTTGGCGATGGCGTCCGACCCGCCGGTGGGCGAGAACAGGAAGTACTTGCGGTCTGACTCATAGGAGCACCCGAACGCCAGCGACGTGAAGTCGGTCAGCACCTCGAGCTGGATGACGTCGCGCTCGATGTTGCGGCTTGAGATCGCCACGCCGCCCGAGCTGACACTACACACTCCCTGGGCCGAGCAATAATAGATCGAGTTATTCAGAATCTCAGGTGTGTTCAGGCCCACCAATACAGAGGAGGAGTCAAAGAGGTTGATCTGCAACGACAACGGGTCTGTCCCTGTGACTCGAAAGATGCCTGCGTTCGAGAAGATGTAGAGCGCGTCCTGAAGCGCGAGTGCGCGATAGAGAATGACGCTGATGTTCCCCGTCTGGACGGGGTTATCAAACACCAGAGGCACCGCCTCGGGCTGGTTGACCTTCGAGACCAGGAAGTGGCCTGTCTCAACGAGATTCGAGCTCACATAGGTCGTCGCCGCCGACGGGAGAGCAGGCGTCCAGGCCGTCGTGCGAGAGGACTTGATGTTGAACGGACCCTGCTGAAGGTTTCGCGCTGAAATGATCATTCCGCCCGGAAGCAGGTTGGTCCCCGTCTGGTAGTAGGCGTACCAGAGCGTGTTGTTCGGGTCCTGGTTGATCATCGCCGAGAGGTTACGGGCCGTTCCGTCGATGTTCGTGGCGATCGTGCCGCCTGTGACGATGTTCACCTTGCGCGTCGCCGCGTTGTTTGCGCCCGCGATGAACGTGTAGGTGTAGGTCGTGCCCAGGTTTACGTCCGTTAGCGTCACCGTGTCGTTCGCCTGGATGCCCAGGGTCGCTCCGACCGAGTCCATCGTCACTGTCATCTGCTGGATCGTCTGCCAGTTGATGTAGAACGTCATCCCATTGAACGTCGCGATGTCCTGCGCCAGCGGCGGCGGCGTGTTCGGGTAGTTCATCGGCTGGCCATCGGCGGTGTAGAGGTAGGCTCCCAAGAGCGTGTCCGGTATCGCATCGGTGATCGTCACATACTTGTTGGCGATGTCCGTCGAGGTCGGGACGTAGACGATCGCGAGCTGGAAGTTGTTCCCTGGGATCGTCGACGAGGAGGCGGTCCCGGGCGTTCGATAGACCTGGACGAAGTAGGAGGTCGTTACGCCTGCCGGGATGGTCGCCGTCAGCGTCACGTTATCCGTCGCCCCGGAGCTGTTCACGAAATACGCCCACTCGCTGGGAGCCCCCAGGATCAGGTTGTTGTTGGCGTCCAGATAGCCCCACACCACGCTATAGGCGACCTGCGAGTTTGTGACCACCGCTGTTCCTGCGCCTGCCGTAACCGCGTTGAGGTCAAGCGCCTGTGGCCCGCCTGCCTGCTGGGGCGTCCCCGTCAAGCCCGCGATCTTATAGACCCCGTTGTTCGTCGTGAAGTAGAAGTTCCCGTTCGACTGGGTCGAGAAGATGAAGTTATTCGTGGGTGGGAAGTACGACCCCGCGTACTGGACCCATGTTCCTGCTGCGTCGGAGTCATAGACAAGCTGGCCGCCGTTGCAGTACCACAGCAACCGCATCAGGTAGATGTAGCCCTTGATCCCGTAGGAGGGAAGCTGGGTCCCGTAGAAGTTGAAGCCCCTGCGCGTCTCGACGATCCCAGGACGGTCGATGATCACGTTGTTCGCGATCGTCATCGCGCCCGGAGGAACCTGAGAGAGCAGATTATTGAACGTATAAAGTCCCTTTGCGTCCAGTTGTACGAGGGGAAGCATTTAAGGTCCGATCTCCATGACGAGTATCTCAGACGTCCCGCCCTGGGCGTTCCACGTGGTCGTGACGCCGCCTGCACCTGCTGAAATAGTGACGTTATAGGTGTGCGGGCCCGTCAAGCCTGGACCATCGACCCAGACCATCGTGCAGGGCAAGTCTTCGTTCGTGATCGCCGTCCCGCCGTTGATCTGGTAGCAAAGGCCGAGCGTGGCATTTCCCAGGTTCACCGCGTCCCGTGCGATCGAGGCCGCCGACTGCTGGGTCTGCTCTGCGCTGTCACGCAGGTTTCCCGACGCGATGATCACCATCGAGCTCGTCGCCACGGAGGGCGTGATCGTGCACTTCAGGCCGGTATTGGCGAAGGTGGACGTTGTAGTCGCACTGGCCACTAGCAGGGTTGAGAAGCAGGTCTGGAGAACGCGCGCGCTCGCCCAGAACGGTGGCGCGGCTCCGCCCGAGATCAGCATCTGGCCGGACGTTCCCGTCGTCCCATTGGCCGTGATCGAGTTGGTCAGGGTCGCCGCGTTGATCGTCGCGCTGGAGAACGTGGCCGAGGAGAAGGTTACGGTCGATCCCGTTAGCCCTCCGACGGCTCCCGTGCTGACGTTAAAGCCGCCCAGTTGCTGGGTGATCGGCGTCATGCTGCTGACCTGCACGTACTCGATCGGAAAGAAGGCGTGGGCCGCCTGAGGGAGGAAGGCGAGACCCAACGCCATAAACAGTTTTTTAATCATGTGAGCTCCTGAGTGCTGAGAACGCCGTTGTTGTCGACAAAGATGCGGAACGTTCTCGTCCCGTCAGGCGTCGTGGCGATGAGGCCCGTCCCTGCCGTCGGAAGGATCACGTCGCCCGACCACGTCAATTGATTCGTCGCCGTTACGCCCAGCGACAGGTTGGCGGTGTTCCCAGCGTTGCGCCACTCGATCAAGTCGGTGTTCGCGAGACGCAGCACGCCCGCCGTCGCGATGTTGGCGGTGACGGACTTGTAGTAAAGCGCGATCAGGCCGAAGCTCGCGCCGAAGTTCACGTCCGACGTCAGCGTGAACGTCCCGCCCGAGAGGTTCAGACTTCCCGTCGCCAGAGCGACGAGGTAGCTCGAGAGGTTTCCCGCTCCCTGGGCGTACCCGCTGTCCCCGTAGGCCGGGACGCTGTAGGAGTTTCCGTTGTAGGTGACGGGAGTGGCCATAATTACCCTTCTTTATGCCGATACATTTGGTAAAATTACCCCATGAAAAAATTCTGTGTTCACGGACATCGACGGATTAAGAAAAATCTTTATAAACCGCCGCATGGAAACCCACGCTGTCAAATTTGCCATCTTGAACAAAAAAAGATTGCTTATCGAAAGACGCATCCTGTTTTTCTTGATCCTAATAGAATCCGTTATGCTCGACATTGCAGTCCGAGGAGCAGATTTTCTGATTCCAAATATGGAGCCATGCGACGCGGTCATAAATGGACACTGAGTTACGAGTTTTATTGCTCCTTGCTCCAGAAACCTTGCTATTACTGTGGCCTTCCGCTTCAAAAAACAAAAGGTGGCATGGATAGGAGCGATAACAAAAAGGGTTATACACCTGAGAACGTCCGACCTTGCTGTAGGCGTTGCAATTGGATGAAAAACACGATGAACGAAGCTGAATATTTTGATCATCTTTCCCTTATCATAAAAACCCACAAATCTCGCCTTACTACCGAGTAAACGATCCCCATCCTCCCCCCCAGAAGGCGGGCATGTTGCGGTTGACGATCTTCTTGGGGGTTCCGTCGATGCGCGGGCTGACGGTTCGCGCGAAGTCCACCGCCATGTCCTGGTAGCGCCGCTCCGCAATCGTCAGGTTCTGGGTGTCGCCCATCGCCTCTAAAATCTTGATCGCCCCGCGCTGGGCCAACAGCGGGAACATGTCATAGGGAATCTGCGGGACGCAGGACATCAGGGCCGGGCAGACCCAGTCGCCTATCGCCAGACCCACAGGCAAGTTCGGGTAGGGCTGGTTCGTCGTCGGGTTCGTCCCGGCGCTCGAGAATGTGAGCGTATAGGGACCCCCTGCGGGCAAGCTGACGGCGCTGACCGTCTGGCCGTCCATCCGGCTGGTAAATTGGGGCGAGTTCGGGATGACGTCGAAGGTGGTGGCGTTCGTCCACGTCGTGTCGGCGCTCGAGAGGGTCACGACGAACGTCCCGGTGTTGATGTTGGTGACCTGGCCGCAGTTGACCGTGCTCGTCAGGTTGTTCGGCCTCCGCTTGATCTTCATCCGCAGCAGGTACTGCGTCGGGGTCGTCCCGTTCGGCGGCCAGAGCTGGATCTTGTCGTTGATGATGTAGAAGCCGAAGATGTAGAGCGGCGGGTTCGCCCCGCCTGGGAAGGTGAGCTTTAAATACTCGGGAGAGAGCTCCGTCATCGAGAGTTCCATCCCCGTCGCGTCCACCAGGACCACGTCCCGCCACGTCGCAAAGGCGGCTCGCGGAGGAATGGTGTACTGATACGTATTCGCGACGATGGCCTGGTCGTAGTTGTACACCCAGAACTCCTCCTGGGCGGCCAGAACCAGCGGAACAATCGTTGAGCGCATCTCTTCATCGAGGAACGTGATTACGTCTCCTGGCTGGATCGCCCCCGGCGCGTTCGGAGCCAGCGTCCGTCTGTAGGCCGATGCGACCAGCGACATCGCCGTCTGGCCCTGCGTCCCCGTCAGGTCAACTGTGTAGTCGGGAACGGCGGTCATCGCTCTCCGTGAAGCTGCGCCATCAGGGGAGACATCCCGCCGATCCCCTTGAGTCGATCTTCCTCGGCGTCCTCGCGATCGTCATCCCCCGCCTCAGGCTTTCCGCTCTCGCGACCTGCCTCCATCAGGGGTTCAATCGTGATCTTGACGCCGCCCGAGTTCGAACTTTCGGGTTTAGCGTTTGGAGCGGTTCCCTCGACATCGCCTTCGTCCTTTCCCTCGTCGAACAGGTGCGACGACTCCAGCCCATCGAGGTCGTTGAACATCTTGTTGTGCACGAAGTCCATCACCTCGTCGTCCGACATCTTTCTGACCATAAGGCCTCCTTAGATTCCGACTGAGACGGCTGTCGAAGATGCCGACAGCATGACCCCGCCGGCCAGCGTCGCGGTAATGGCCGAAATGGCGGTTGAGACTTTTGCCATCGTGATCAGGTTCCCCAGCAGTCCCGGAAAGAACGAGTTGATCGTGATGACCGTCCCGCTTGTGGCTGTCGCCGTCACTGTCGCCTGGAGCCCGTTCGCAGAGCCTCCCGCATTGATGAACGTCACGATGTTGGCGATGGTCGCCACCAGCGACGCGCCGATCTTCACCTGACTTCCCGAGGGCGTCCCGGTCACCAGCGTAATGAGGACTCCTGCGATGGTAATGGTGTCGTTGTTCGCGGGGTTGGTCGTGAACGTGATCGTCCCTGTCGCAAACCCTGTACTTGCGCCGTCGGCGTACATGATATTGATGCTCTTCGCGCCCGTGGCGGCGGCGCTGAAGTAGTCCGAGACTTCTCGCGCATAGGTCCACGCATCGGCAGGACCCCCGCCGGGACTCCCAGCGGTGGGCGTCGGCGAGAGCTGGTCATCAATCGTCTTTTGGTCTTCGACGGTGCGCACAACGAGCGCGAAGACCGCGTTTGTGGCTGCTGCGTATAAGTTCGCTGCCATAGTGTCTCCTTTGTCCCTCCCGCTACGACGAGCCGGGAGGGTTGACTACGTTTTTATTGGTTGACGATGAGGTTGATGAGAACCCCTTTCGCCGGGCTGTCCAGGAACGCGGCCTGCAAGGTATAGCAGCGCAGTTCATACGCCGTGTACCCGGGAGACTGCAGGAAGAACTCGCCCGGCATCCCCGGCAGCGTGAACGTCAGGTCGGTCGCTCCGGTCCGCTTGCACCGCTTCATCGGCAGGATGAACGCATAGCCCTGCTTCATGAAGATGTGCGGGACCAGCTCGATCTTCCCGTTCGGGCCCCAGAAGGAGAGCGCGGTGGTGCCGTTCTCCATCTCCTTGCTCTTGTAGCTCGCGTCGTAGCGGCGCGCCCCGGCTTGGGACGTCACGACGTTCGCGAAGGTCGTGGGGTTGATGTAGACCACCACGTCCTCGATTAAGCCCCGGGCGGTTCCCAGAGCGACGGCGCTCTGAATCTTTCCAAAGTTCAGGGCGGTCGACCCTGCCCCGTAGGTGTTCGCCTGCCAGAGGGCATACGTGGTCGCGCTGATGTTAAAGAGCGTCCCCGTGTTCCCCAGGATGGTGAAGAACCCGTTCATCTCGTTCCCCACCGCAAGGTAGGGATAGATTTGCTGCGCCACCGCCGCGTTGGTCGTTCCGATGGCGGTGATGTCGGCGGCCGCTCCCGAGATCGTGATCACGCGCGTCGACGGGTTGACCGCCGTCACGATGATCGCGCCCGTGGTGTTGACCTGGATGGTGCCCGATGTCTTGTAGACGTCAATCGCCATGTTCTCAACGCCCGACCAGATGCCCGTCGCCCACTCGGCGGCGTCAATGGTCATACTGCACGTGGTCGAACTGATGGCGGTCGAGACGGACGCCTGGCCCAGCGTTCCGGTGCTGGAGTTACCCCACATCAGCTCGATCTCGATGAACTTGCTCATCGACTGAGTCAATGCGTCGACGATCAGTTCCGTGGCTTCCACGAAGGCGCGCACGCCCCCGCTGGCGGCCTTGGCCGCGACGTCGTAGGTGATCCGATCGGCGAGGGTCATCCCCGAGCCTTGTATCTGCGCGTCTCCCATCGTCGACGCAATGGGGTTGTTAAGCGCGACGATCCCGACCCCGAACGTCATCCCGGAGGGCAGGGACAGCAGTACGGGCTGGTGCAGTAACCGACCTTCTCGCTTGTCATTCTCTACGAACTTGATCCGCTTCTGGAAGACGGAGCTCTCAGGAACAAGATTCACGATCTTGTCCGCGAAGACGTCCTTGAACAACCCTTGCAGGGTCGTCTGTGTCTCAAATTGGCTGTTCGCCATGGCATTTCTCCTTTAAGTTTAGTGTCGGAGAAACGGTCTATGAGTCTAGCGTGGGGCTTTACAGGATGGAGGTTCGGTAGGGCGTCCTCGTTGCGTTGAGGATGGCGTTAGGAATGTCGTCCTTGACGTCCGATGGCTAACGAGACTGTTTCTTCCTTCTGTGCAAAAATCGGATGTGCTTCTGCATGAACTTCGAGGGCTCAAAAAAATACAAACGCTCATCCTCGGTCAGATTGTCGATCTGAGGCTTATAAATCTTTTCAAATAATTTGACAAGTTCACTCTCAGCCATTTCGTTTCCTCTCCTCGAGATATTCCCTAAATTCATCCGGGGTCATCGTCTGGCGCTCGTTCTTGGAGGAGGCTCTCTTGCCGCCCTCCGCGCCGTTCTTCTCGGCCTTCTCCGCCGACTTGACCACCTTTAAAAAGTACTTGCGCACCTTCTCGGCGTTCTCTTTTCCGAGTTCTTCGATCAGGGCGTCCTCGTCCTTGTCGTCCAGGTGAAGACGATGGAGCTGTCTCAATTCGTTCTGGACCTTCTCCGCCGCCGCCTTGGGCGTGATCGGCGTCTTCGTCTTGTAGCTCATCCGCATCACGTCAAAGATGCGCTTGGCGACCATCTCGCCCAGAGGAGTGTCTAAATTCTTGACGAGGGTCACTTCCTTAAGAGCATCGGCAAGCTGACCCTTTAACATGCGCTCGGCGGCCTGAACGCGCGCCATGTTCTCGCGGGCATAGGCATCCTCGTTCTGTTTCTTGGAGAGTTCTTCCTGCTGGGTCTTCCATTGCTTGAGTTCCAGGTTCTCGCGCTGCTCGTCCGTCATCTTGGAGAGCTTCACCACGTTGTCGTAGTACCAGCTCCCCACGATCTCCTTCGTCTCGTCATTGACCTGGGAGGCCAGGACACGCTCGACCATCGTCTTGATCGGCACGTTCGCCGACTTCGCGACATTTGCTAAGACAGCTCCAGGGTTATTGATGAGCGCGTCCTGGAACTGCTTGATCTCCTGCTGGAGTCGCCCTAATTGTGAGACTCTGGGCTCGAACGCGATCCCCTTGTCGATATACTCGCGTTCCTGCTGAGGCGTCAGCCAGAACTCCTTCCCCTCAACAACGTGCTTGGTCTTCCCGGCGTTCGGGTCAGGCGCAGGTGCAGTCGCCTTGGGATCGGCGGGCTTTCCGCTCGCCTTGTCAACGACGGCCTTGGCGATCTTGTCAGCCGTCCCCTTGGAAGGGGTCGTCGCCGCAGGGACGACTGGAGCAGTGGTGGTCTCAGCCATTATTTTAACCTCAGGCGCGTGATCGGCGCAGGACCTGGCGCACCCACAGCCCAAAGCGGCCCTGTGAAGGGACTGGCTCCGTCCATCGTGACGGATGACGATGAGCCGCTGATCAGATAGAACGAGCCCGTCGACAAGCTCACCGAAACAGTCGCAGGCGTCGTCAGCGGAGATGGAGCCGTCGCCGAAGAGCCCACGATGTAGATCGTGCTGGTGCTGTAGTTGACCAGAACGGTGTGAAGCGCGGCGGGGTTGTTCGAGAGAATCTGGGTGGGCGCTGAGGATGCGCCCGTCACGAACATCGAGCCGGAATCGTTGGCGTCGATCGTCAACTCCACTGCCGAGGACTGTTCGCCATGGCAAAGTCCTGGAAGCAGCAATAAACCTGAAAGCAGCATCAGTCGTCTCATTGAGGGTCTCCTGCGGGCACGCCCGTCAGTTCTTTGATCACTCTGTTTATAGTCATGATGCACTCCGTGGCGATGCGTCGAGCCTCACGCGCTGGGTACGGGCTCCGGTTGTTCGCCAATGTCATTAGCTTTACTCGTAGGCTGGTCTGGATAGTTATTTTCTCCGCTTCAAGCTCTGCGATGATCTGGGCGTTCGAGTAACCGGAGTTCTCGGCCTGGATCACCTTCTGCATGTAGTCGTTGTACGTGTTCGTCTTCCTCATGCGGCGGCTCCCATAGGCTGCATGCCAGGAACGCCTGTCCCAGGCAACGTCTGCGCAGGCTGAGCCGGCATCCCAGGTCGTCCAGGCGCTTGTCCAGGCTGGGGCGGTCTTTGCATGGGGGGCGGCCCTCCAGGACGAGGCGGCAGCCCTTGTGGGGGCGGCCCTCCAGGACCCGGTGGCGGTCCTCCAGGCATCGCTGGAGGCGCGCTAGGCGGCTGAATTTGAAGCGTTGTCGGCGTCCCAGGGGGTAAAGTCGGGTCGCCAATAATCCCTGCTAAAATCGGGTTTAACGTGCTGAGGGCTTTAATGTGGGCTTGGATATGGATTAACGCAGCCTGCACGTAGGGTAAGTTCGGGTTCAACCGCGCCTCGATGGTGTCCGTCACCGCCGTATGCTCGAGGATGTGCATCACGTGGTCGTCGGTCGCGCAGACCTGGGGTTGCTGGCCCTTCATCAAGGCTTCATTCTCAGCCTTTACCAGCCTCAGTTGGGTCTCTTGCCGATGATAGAGCTGGGGCAGGTCACCGTCCGTGTAGACGCCGATGTACTGCTTCGCATCTTTAATTAAGCCTGTTTTCATCAGATTATCCGCCATCTGCATCTTTCCGGCGGGGGTCTGGATCATCGGGTTGGTCAGCTCCACGGAGATGGAGTCGATGTCAGCCAGATCGGCGTCCGTGAACTCCTTCATATAGGGCTCAGACGAGACACCCGTAATGCGCGCCACCTTTGGGCCGATCATGTTCTTTCGTACCGTCTTGATCGTGCCCGTCATGCAGGTCTCGACGAGTCGAGCGTAAGCCTTCTGCGCCCCCGAGTTGAAGATCGTACTTTGGACCGTCACCAAAGCCGCATACTGACCGCTGGTGATGTTCTGGTCCGTCTGGCCCCTGTCCATCGCGCTCAATCCGCCCAGCACTTCCATCGCTTCGACGATCTTGTCCATCAGTTGATAGGACTCCGGTGCAGAGTGCGTCAGGTTTAACGCCTCGGGCTTGGCGTTCTGCCCCATCTTCGGGTCGTACTCGCCGTACGCCATCCCCACCGCCAGGTTCTGGTAATGGAAGTTGCCGCCCTTGGGCCCGATGACCAGTTGGGTGGCGAAATTAATATTGTTCGAGCACACCGCGCTCACCAGCTCGTTGAACATCTGCTGGAGCGGGATCAAGTCAAAGCCGACAGTATAGCCGTAGGGCGAACCGTTCATCGTGTTGATGATCATGTCGTAGACCGGGACGTGGTCATAGCCCTGCTGTCCGTCTCCTTGATCCAAGGGCCCATCTTCGTAGACGCAGGAAGGATCGGCCATGATCAAGAGGCGGCCTTTTGGAACGGACGGCGTCTTTTCGTGGAAGAAGTAGAACACGGGGATCGTCTCGGAGTCGTGGTGGACTAAAGAGACCAGCTTTGTGCCGTAGGTGGACTCCACGTCGGACAGATTCACCGTCTCGTCGTGGAACTTCGGGTACATGGCCGCCCAGTCGTACTTGTTCACCCAGCGCCGCACGCAGCGCCATTGAATTAAACTGCGGTCTTGATGGCTGGTATTAATGATCTGGTCCATCGGCGTCACGCAGAAGTAGTCCATGTCCCCATCCATCTTGATCTGGCCGTCGTCATCCTGAACCATCGGCTGTCCCTTAAAGCGGTTCCAAAGTCCGACAATGGACGCCTCGCCAAAGACCAGGCAATCCTCCACCGTCTGCTTGGCCTTCGAGTCCAAATCATAGTCTCCGTTGGCGGTGTAGTGCTCGGCCAGCCCGTTGGCGAACTCCACAATCTGCGACGAGCGTGCGTTCGAGTTCAACACCTGCGCCTTGTACGCCAGCTTGTTCTGCGTCGTCTTGATCTTGATGTGCATCAGGATGTTGCGGTGATGATTCCAGAACGAGCGGGTGAGTTCGCCCATGTCTCCTGACTTGTACATACTCGCCCGCATGATCCAGCCCATGTAGAAGTTCAGATAGGCGTTGCGGTAGAGCGCCATGCGGCCCGTGCGGCGCATCTCGTTGTAGTAGCTCTCAATCCGATCCCAGACTTCGTAGGCGCACTCCATCGTCGGGAGGTTGGCGAAGTACTTCTCTGGGCTAGCCGAGAGCGGCCTTTTCGTTGTGTCAGATTTATCGATCATTTGGAAACGACCAGAACGACTCCTGATATCACTTTAAATCCCGCTTTCATTAAACCCGCAACAAGCTCCTGCGTCACAATACCTCTCAAGATGACTTCGATCTTGCCTGTCGTCTCTGGCTCATCCGTCGGCTCACGCGCCGTATCCGTCGTGTCCCAATCAATCATCGTCCCTGCCCTGTGATCGCCTTCAGCGTATCGCCGCCGTCAGAGATACAGCCCAGATGAACGAACACCCTGCACGACGGGCTCGAGTTGATCGGCTTCAGCCAGTTCAGGCCTTCCGGCGGCTTGCGGCAGCGATAGCACCGGACCCACTCCGGCAGCTTGTGCTCTGCGGTCCGGGCGTACTCCTGCTCCGTCAGGACCTTGTCCTGGTAGAGGCGCGGCTCGTGGAACGATGGCGCTTTATCGCTCATCAGCCCCACGTCACGCGAATTGTCCCGACGTTGTCCAGTGTGACGCCGTAGCCCAGGACGCCTAGAAGGGCAATCGTGGCGTGTACGTTCGCTCCCATGAGGCCCGTGGTGGGAGTCGTGGCGACCTTCAAGCCCGCCGCTGCAGCCGTGATCATGTTTCCTAACAGCGTGGTCGTCAGCGTGGTCTGCGTGTCTCCCAGGGCGGCTGCCGTGGAGGCGTCCTGGAGTTCGCGTCGTGTCGGATAAATGTTCTGCATGTTATCTCCTTGCGCCGATCAGCATCTTCTCTAAGGCTTCGGCGTCGGCCGACTTCTGTTCCTTGCGGTTGAAATCCATGTTGACCACCCTGACGCCGTCCACCATGAAGTCGGCGGGGATTGGGTTGAGGTTGTAGTCGATCATCCGATCGCCATAGACTAGCGCCATCAGGTGGTCGAAGTGCCGCGCGAACACGTCCTGGTCGAGCTTGTCGCGCTTCTCCGTCCAGACGGCGTTTTGCAGACAGTGAGTCGTGAACGCGCACTTCGGGTCGACGTGGATGCGGCCCATCTGCACGTTCCCTCGGAACTGCTGAATCATCGCGTCGAGCGAGTCCGACTTCTGGACGGGCGTGAAGCTCATCTTGTCGTACTTGTTGATCTCCTGCGTCATCAACGGATCGGCGCCGCCGGCGATCTGACGCTCCGTCTCCCAGTCTTTACCCCAAAGGCTCTGAGCTTCACGGTTAATCGCGAGAGCAATCTTGTCACTGCGTGCGTCTACTCCACTGAAGGTAAGCTCTGACTCCACTTGAAGGCGAGCAGCACGGAATAGGTGTGTACCGAACCCCACCGCTGTGAAGTCAGTGTAACCCCAGTCGAGGAAGATGTAGTGCTTGTAGAAACTGTAATAGGGATCATGCGGCGTGTCCTTCTCGTAGTCCGTGCGCCACTCGGGGATCACCTGTCGGCTCTTGTTGACGATCCAGGCACACTCAAACTCCCTATTATAGCGATCCTCGCCATCCGGCCCTGCGCAGATTTCTGCTTTCCATCGTTCGACCTTCTCGGGCGTGTAGACTTCCGGCTCGATCTTCGCCGCCTCGCTCATCTTCATCTGAAAGAACCAGCCACCTAACTGCGCAAGCTGTCTGTACTTGAACAGTTCGTGCGAGCGGGTATCGGCGGGCGTTGAGGAGATGATCAGGAAGCCGTCAGATTCAAAGAGGGAAGGAAAGACAACCGAGTCGATCAGCTCGGCCAGGTCTTGAACATCTCGGGCTTCGTCGATACCGGCCAGATGAAACTCTTGTCCGCGACGAGCACGATGCTGCTGGTTGTTCGAACCTCGAAAGATGATTGAAGCTCCGTTGGAATAGGATAAGAGGAAACGCTGATCATTAAATGCGGGCCGCAGGTGATCTGGACAATCTCTATATAACTCGTCAATGATGGGTTTAATGTAGTCGAGCAACGCATCTTTGACAGGAGCAAAGAAGGCACACCGTTTCCCCGGATTCTTGCGGCACTCTTCGTCCATCAACTGCAAGAGCTCGGTCGACTTGCCGAAGCGTCGCGTGGTCTCGACGTAGAACTTCTTGGAAAATATTTTGGACTTCTCCCAGGCCGCTTTCAGCATCAGCTGTGTTCTGCGTCGACGGAAGAATAAATCTCCCGTCTCCCAGCAAACGGCCTCAGCTTCCGGTGAGAGATGAACTAACGGCATCTTTGGCCTTTTGGATCTCCAAGCCGACTACATTGATGACGGACTCTTCCGCCGTGAGATGAATCGACGGAACCTTGGACAGAATCAGCGTCATCAACTCAATGCCTTTGCTGACTTTGACGACGGGTGAGAGCGCATCCCATTCCTCGATCGTCAGATTGAACAGGTCTTGAACATTATTCCAGCGCGGCTTCGTGGTTCCAACAGGCCGGCCTTCGCGATTAATATTTGGATCACCTTTTGTAAACGGCATTATTATCCTTTGTAAAAAACAACTTCACCAGAACTTCAGCCTATACAAAACCCGCTTGATTTTAAGAGGCGTTAAGTAAAACGCCTTCCAGAACCTCGCGAACGCTTTCTCCTCACCCAGGTCGATAAAGCGCTGCGGGTCTTGGGCGACCAGCCATCGCTCCTTGTTCTTGAGCGACATCAGCGCGAGCCTGACCTTGTTCTCGGGCCACTTCACGTCCAGGAGCCAGCCGTACCCCATCTCGATGTAGGACGAGGGCACGAAGATCATCGCTCTAACAGCGCGCCGGATCGGGCCGAGTAGCCCATCGCCTGGTTGTGCATCTCGACGTTGACGTCCAGCTTGCGCAGGCGCTCCTGGACGACGACGGAGTCGCGCTCCAGTACGGCGAGACGGCGAAGAAGCGCCAGGTAGCTGGCTTCCGTGACCAACACCTTGTCCGGAAACTTCCGGTCCAACCAGGCTAGAAACGCTTTCAAGAGTCTCCTCACGGACGTTGTCCGAACATCACCAGGATAATCAACGCGCACGTCAGACATAGCTCCAATATCTCCAGATGAATCATTACTCCTAAGACGCTGTGACGGTTATAACCAGCACCGCGTTGGCGGTCCCAGCCGCATTCACAGCGGAGAGGGTGACGTTCGTCACGCCTGCGCTCTGCGGGATTCCGGTGATCAAGCCGCTGGATGCGGTGACCGAAATGTTCGTCGGTAATCCGGTAGCGCCAAAGCTCAGCGGCGGATGCGTCGCGGTGATCTGGTACGAGAACGCCTGCCCGACGACGCCGCTGGCCGTCAGAGGCGACGTGATGTTCGGAACTTCGGTGGTCTTCAAGGCAGCCGCCATCGAAGAGATGACCACGGCGTCGGCCGAAAGCTGGTTCATCTCGGCGGACATGTCGACGTTGCCGGTCGAGATCGCGGCCTGGAGCGACGCGACGTCTGAGGTCAGCTGAGCGGCCAAAGCCGTGAGGGATGTTCCGATGTTGGTGAGTGCGGTATCGAAGTCAAGACGAGTAACCATGTGAGCCTCCATGCGTTGCAGGATCGTGAGAACAGGACCTAATATCCAGTCCCACAGAGCCCGATTCTTTGTGTTCTGCGAAAGCGTGATCCAGTCATCCAAGTCCGACACTTAAAAGCCTCGATTCTCCAGGACAAGTCCGATCGTCTCTAAAACATTAGTCAGAGCGTCGGCGTCCGTCACGATCTCGCGGACGTTCCCCTTGGCGTCCAGGATCGAGAGTTCCCAGAGTCCCCTGAACTGCGTGGTCTGGAATTGACGCAGCCGAAACGTGAAGACTTCGCCATACTCTTTCTTTTCAGGCGGCTTCAAGCGCTCGTCCCGCTCGTGGTTCGCTTGAGCGACGCGCACGCGCGCCATTTCTTCTTTGATCTGCGCATCCGTCGGCGTCTCGAGCGTCTTGGTCTCTCTCACGCGGCCTCCGGGGGAACGGGCGGCGTCTCCGTCGCGTCCTGAGCCGCCTTAATCGCATCCTGGGTCGCCTTCGCGGTCTGCTTCAACATCTTAATCTGCTGGCTGGCCTGCTGGACCATGTTGGTTAAGAAGTTCAGGCCCATCGCGATGACGGCGGCGTGACGTCCTTCGAACGTCGCGTCCTCGATCGCATTCTTAAAGTTGACGAGCATTTGATAACTCTGCTTCGCCGTCGTGAGGACCAGATCATAGTCGCCACTCTTGCGGGCCTGTTGGATTTGCTGGAGGAAGTCTCCGGCCCCTGCGGGGGCTGACCCATTCTCAGACTCCGGCGAAGGCTCGGGCGACGGTCCCAGCGATCCAGGGTTTTCCATGGTCGAGTGTCCTCCTTTGGGTTTTCTGGTGCAGCGGATGCGAGACGTTCTTGCCGACATTATGATTGCGAATCTTGATCGAGAGAAACTTCCCGCGCACCGTCTTGGCGTAAAAGCTGTCGTGGTCCGGGGATTCTTTGAAGGTCTGATAGGTGACGGGAAAGAAGTAGAGGTAGCGATGCTGTGAGCCTGACTTGAAGTGTACGTCCATCGTGAAGGAGGCCGGCGCATACTCGATCAGCTCGATGAACTGCGAACGCGGAACAAACCGCTCAGGTTGTGTGGGGAGATCGTTGGCGGATGTCGGAGAGCTGGGAATAACCTGACTCCTCGCAAATCGTGGAGAAGTCAATCACTCATTCAGGGAGGCACCCTCTTTATATAATTTAACACCAAGCAAGTAAAGCTATTTTTTGAGCCCGCCTCGTTACAAAGATTTTACAACGAAAACGAGTCTATTTTACGTAGCGTTTTGAAAACACGTAAATAACCCTTTACTTCAGGGGAAATATATATTATATCTGTATCAGACGTGAGAAGGATTGAATGACTGAATGGAGCCTATATGAAAATCCTCGGAATCGCCGCCCTCTACATCCTCGTTTGTTACCCAGTCTGTCAGACCTACAATACGCCCTACGGCGTGCAGACATCGTGCCAGACCGTCTGCGTGGAACAATAGAGGTCCCTCTATGATGAGCGAACGCAAGGCCCTCCTAAGCTGGCTGGCGCTGAACAAGACGATCCTCACGAAGTACGACGCGCACGAGGTGGCGCGGCTGGCGCTGCAGAACCAGTTCGACGTCGCGCTGGTCTACGACGAGGTACCCCACTGGGCGAACGATCGCGACGCGCGCAACACGCTCTCGATCAGAACCCAGTGGAGCGTTGATCGCGAGCTGAACTACATCAACCGACTCCACGACTCGTGGGTCGCGCTGGGACGCCGCCTCACCCAGGGAAAGGACTTCGATGACTGACCCTGAAGAGCCGAAGATGGACAACTGCATCGAGCATGGCGACTACCCATCAGATGATTTTTTCTGTCCTGGATGTGAAGAAAATGAACGACGAATCGATGAAGCCATCGAACGAAGTTACGAAGGAGAAAAACATGAAACCTAAAATCAGATGCCCGAACTGCGGAAGCTCGCAGGCGTATATTCGCATCAAGACGGGGCAAATCGTTTGCCACCAGTGCGGCGAAGTGACGCTGCCGAAAGGCTATAGAGAACCCAAGCGGCAAGAGGAGGCGGCATGAACTTCTTTAAATGGGTCTTGGAGCTTCTCGTCCTGTTCGCCTTTTACGTGCTGGGCCACTGGATGGGCTTCAACGAAGGCATGGGACGCAACGACTACCCCAGGGAGGATCAGGATGATCACGGAGCACGTCAAAGAAGAACGCAAGACCTACCTCGGAGGAAGTGACGTTACCCAAAGGCTACTGAGAACCGAAGCGACAAGAGGAGGCGGCATGATTGAACGCTGGAAGCCTGTCATTAATTATGAAGGCTACTATGAGGCGTCCGATCAGGGCCGTATTCGTTCACTGGACATTGCTAAATACGGTGGCCATGGATTCTTTTATCGGAAAAAGGGCTGCATCCTCAGACAAGGGATCAGGCGCCCGCATGGGTATCACATCGTCGTCCTGGCGGTGAAGAAAACCCATACGAGCCACTATGTCCATAGACTGATACTGGAAGCCTTCCGCAAGAAGCCTCAATGGGCGCGTGTCTGCAATCACTTGGATGGGAACAAATCGAACAACTGCCTGGCTAATCTTCGCTGGTCAACTTACTCAGAGAATCTACGCCATGCTTACATGACAGGGCTGAGACAGCCGAAAGGATAACCTCATGACTATAACAGCAGAACAAGTTAAAGAGCGAAAAGCCTACATAGGAGGATCAGACGTAGCAGGGATGCTGGGTCTTTCCAGATGGACGACACCTCTGCAAATCTGGGCAATCAAAACACAGGCCATCGAACCGCCCGATCAACCCACCTTGCAGAAAACGCTGGGGATCATGCTTGAAGAAGTCGTAGCCGAATTATTTACACAAAAAACTGGAAAGGTGGTTCACCGTGTTAACGAAACGAAATTTCATAAACAGTACCCCTTCCTGGGAGCGAACATTGATCGCCGAGTGGTTGGCGAGGACGCAATCCTTGAAGTTAAAACGGCTTCAGCCTGGAAGGCGAAGGAGTGGTCAGACGAAGAAATCCCGAAAGAATATATCCTCCAGGTCGTCCACTATCTTGCGGTTACTGGAGCAAGTCGTGGATACCTTGCCGTGCTCATCGGAAATCAAGACTTCCAGATCAAGATCATCGAGCGCGACGACAAAATGATCGCCGACCTCATCCGCAAAGAGGTCGACTTCTGGCAGAGCTACGTCGTGCCCAAGGTGATGCCTGGCCTCGGGATGATCACCAGCAAGGACGCCGAAACGCTCTACAGCCTCTATCCCATCGCCGACCCTGGAAGCGTCGTGGCGCTCGACGACAAGGCCAACCAGCTGGTCGAGTTCAGAAACAGCACGATCCAAGCCCTCAAGCTGCTGGAGGGTGACATCGACCGGACCGAGAACGAACTCAAGGCGATGATGGGCGATAAAGAGATCGGGCAGACCGAGCAGTGGACAGTCACTTGGAAAAATCAGAGCACGCGACGCCTGGATACCGGACTGCTCAAGGTCGAGAAGCCTGATCTGTACGAGTCCTACCTGCACGAGACGAAGTCCCGAGTCCTGCGGATTAAAGGGGCAAAGGTATGACCGACATCCAGCGGCTGGCGGAGAAGATTGTCCAACAAACCTATTGTCAGCATCAAAATGAGTCTGATCGAGTTGCTTATAAAAAACTGATTGTTGAAGAAATCGAAGCCTTCTTGAGCGAGGCGATGGAAGAAGCGAGAGATAAATTCTACACCGCAGGGCAAGCTCGCGGAGTCCTTGAAGGTCAAGAGCAAGCCTACACCCGCGCGGCGGAGGTGGCGAGGACGTTTACTGAGGGTCGCCAATGTCAACCGGACTATGAAGGGCACGACGATAGGTGGTGTAGCGTATGCGAGAACGCCAAAGATGCCGCCGACGTAATCGCCGCCGCGATTGAAAAGCTGAAGGAGGAGAAATGATCGAAACTCACTGCTGGGACTTTGCGACGGAATTGGCCGCAGGGCTGGCGATGATCAACCAGGGCAAGCACCTGCATAAAGACCTGCATTACACGAGCGACGGGATCGAGATTCTGTTCCGTTTCAAGGGCCAGGATTATTTAGTCACCATTCAACCGAAGGGAGAAACCGATGAACAACAGCGAACTGATCAAACAAGCGTTAAAGCCGGAGACTGAACCTGCGCACACCTTAGAACAGATCATCGTTAAAGCCGCCAAGGACTTCGGGCAAGTCTTACCCAACCACATGAAGCCGGAGCGCATCGTGCGCATCGCGCTCACCTGCATTCGCAAGACGCCTGGACTCTCGGAGTGCACACCAGCCAGCTTCCTGGGTGCGCTGATGACATCGGCTCAGCTGGGGATCGAGCCCATCGCGGGGCGTGCCTACCTGCTGCCGTTCTTTAACTCACGCAAGAAAGCTGACGGGACGTGGCACAAGGTTAGGGAGGCCGAGTTCGTCCTGGGCTACAAGGGACTCGTCGAGCTGTTCTTCCGGCACGAGAAGGCTGTGCAGCTGGACTGGGGCGTGGTCCACGAGAGGGACGACTTCAGCTACGAGCTTGGCACGAACGCCTATCTCCATCACAAGCCTGTCAACGATCCAGGCCTCGTCAAGGGCTACTGGGTGATGGCGACGCTGACCAACGGCGGGAAAGTCTTTAAATACATGACGCACCAGGAGTGCATCGACCATGCGAAAGCCCATTCGAAGACGTTCGACACCAAGAGCCAGAGCTTTTACGATAACTCGCCCTGGAAGACGAACCCAGAAGCGATGTGTCTTAAAAACGTCCTCGTCCAGTTGGGAAAAATCCTACCTCTCTCGATTACTATACAACGCGCTATTGAAGCTGACGAGACCTCCCGAGAGTATCGTGAGGGAGTATCGGATGCCCTCGACTTACCGACGACCACTAACTGGGACGAGCCGAAGAACGGGCAGATAGAGATGGGCGACCCGCCGCCAGCGGCGAAGGCATGAAAACATTCAGCAACACGAATGGACGAGGATTCCAAATTGTCTTCCCGAACGGGGTTATCCTTTCTACACAGTTCGGGTCTATGCACTATTGTGAGAATATGAGGATGTTTGGACGTGACGATACTTTTTCTAAAAATGACTGGGAATCCAACGATGCGGAAATCGCCATCATCGGGCCAGATGGTGAATGGCTGACGAAGGACTTTCAAGATGACGGGGATAACGTCCTTGGATATGTCGAGCTTGAAGATTGGCGGAAGGCTTTCGAGTGGTGTTGGAAATGGCAGCCCAAAGAAAATGGCTCGCCAGAGGCGAAGGAAATGAAGAAATAGGCATTATGTTTGGGGAAAATTATAACGGCGAGTTTAAAGTCGGGGCTGCCCTATCTGCGTTTGGTCACCACATAAAAAGAATGCCTCAGCACTACTCACACTATGATCTCTTGATGGACCATAAAATTCGGATAGAAGTTAAAACATCGAGGATCAAAGGGTCAAAAAAGAAATTGTTCTGGGGATTCAACATACATCGGCACAAAATAGTTCAAGAGCGTGAGGTTGATTTTTATGTCTTCAGGTTCGAAGATATTCCTGGGTCTAATAAAGCAATTCATGCACTCTTTGAGCCCCCCTTGACGAAGCAGACGATTAAATATACGCAAAGACAGCTCCTCGAAGGCGCTATAGCGGAAGGGGTTAAAAGGTTTAGGGAGTTAAACTTAAAAAGAAAGGTTAAATAATTCTCTTTACTTTTACTGAAAAGTGTTTAATAATTGGACTATGTATAAAAGCAGAGATGAGAATTTCAGCCGTTATCCGTGGGGCGCGAGTCCCGAAAGCTATCTCTGGCTTTATACAGCGGGTAACGGCTGAAGTTTTTTTCTGCTTAATCCCCGCCTGTTAAACTTCTCAGACCAAAAAAAAGTGTTGATCTTTATCCATTCTTATTAGTCATACGTGGTATCTAATCGGGCTGGCAACGCTGACCCCTTGCGACCAGCCTCTGGGTATGATTATTAAGTTCAAAGGCAAAGACGGAGCGGAGGGTCCAACACCCAGTGGGAAAGGGGTGGGGTGGGGTGGGGTTCTTTAGAAGAGGGTTTTAAAAGATGTTGGATTTTGATAGAATGCCTCGATTCAAAAATGACGCGGCGGAAATTTTTCAAATGATTGAAAGATGGTCTGATTCTTTGCAGGTTGACCCCAAGGCGATCCTTCGCCAGATTCCTATTGCGCACGGCTGGTGTGATTCCAATCCTAAGAAAGCTCCTCGCCGCGATATTCTGCGTTTCCTGTTCAACTGGATGAAAAAAGCGCAGCAGTTGAACCACCTCGTTGTGCAGCCCAAGGTACAAACCTACAAGCCACCTCCCATTGAAGGCGAACTGATGACCGCTGAGGACTTCCGGAAAATACGAGAAGTTCTTCGCACGCCTCCCAAGCAGTTCTGTCCGTTGTGCCATTACGACGTGAAGCGATTGAATGAATTTGGCATCTGCCAGGAATGTGAAACAACCTGTAATGAAGTTTAATATCCCTATAAGGAGCCGACATGATCATCACCCAGTCCGAGTTTAAAGGCCACCCCCTGATCGTCTTCAAGCGTACCGAGGACGACAAGTTCGGGATCAGGAAGGTCCAGGTGATCTTGGAGAACATCGAGGCGCTGAAGGCGTTTTATGAACAGCACAAAACCTGAACTCAATAAAATCTACTGCGGGGACACATTGGAACTGATGCGAACGTGGCCTGATGCGTTCGTCCAGACCTGCATCACGTCCCCGCCGTACTGGGGTTTGAGGGACTATGGAACATCGAAGTGGGAAGATGGGGAATTTGACTGTGACCACAAAGAAGCGAAATTAAACAATCCTAATCTGGTCGCCTTGGAATCCACCGACCAGATTAGGTCAAATCCAGGGTACGAAAAATCATATATCCGATACGCTTCAGAATGTCCTACTTGTCATGCTAAAAAAGTCGACAGCCAGATCGGTCTCGAACCCACTCCCGAAGCCTACGTCTCCAAAATGACGGACGTGTTCCGCGAAGTCCGGCGCGTCCTGCGGGACGACGGAACGCTGTGGCTGAATTTGGGGGATAGCTACGCAGGGGGGGGTCGTGGCTGGGAATGGGCCAAGGAAGGCGGGATTCAAGCGGGGAATCGTGGCATGGTGGGCGTGATGCCATCCGAAATACCGCGAGGGCTGAAAGCTAAAGACCTGGTAGGTATTCCTTGGCGCGTCGCCTTTGCCCTACAATCCGATGGCTGGTATCTGCGCTCCGACATCATCTGGGCCAAGCCGAACCCGATGCCGGAGTCTGTCACCGACCGTCCCACTAAGGCGCATGAATATCTGTTTTTGCTGACAAAAAATGATCGGTACTACTACGATGCAGATGCCATTAAGGAAAAATCGGCAGAAGGTAGAGACTGGACACAATCAGGCGGGAATCTGGTCGGAACGGGGTTGCATAAAAGAAACGACGGCTATGTGGATTTAGATACAGGCACAAAATACAAAAGCAAAGAGCAGTACGGTGGAGGAGGAACTTCTTTTGTGGGCCATAGTGGGAACACGAAGGCAGATCGAACACCTATCAGCTGTGATTATCGGAACAAACGATCTGTATGGACGATAGCGACGTTGCCCTACTCCGAAGCCCACTTCGCCACGTTCCCGCCGGACCTCATCAAACCGTGCGTCCTGTCGGGGTGTCCTGAAGGCGGCGTGGTGCTGGACCCGTTTATGGGAGCGGGAACCACCGCGTTGGTCGCCATCACATACCAACGAAATTTTATCGGGACCGAATTAAACCCAAACTATATTAATATCGCGGAAGAACGGATTGCTAATGAATTAGCCCAGGGCAAGTTCGCTCTATGACTGAATCTGCCCTTGTGACCCAGTGTCTCCGCGCCTTTGCCTACCGTTCTTTTACTGTTTTAGACCCCAAAACCCTGAAAACGGGGGTTAGCTACGTTTTGAAGGATTTCGCCCCTAGAAACGAAAATGGCTTTGTCTGGCGGGCATCTACGGGGGCGTTGCCAGCCCGAAATCGGTTCATCCGCTTCGGCATCGCCGGTTTGCCGGACATTACGGGGATCACCAAGCACGGCTACTGGATCGGCTGCGAGGTCAAGACTGACAAGGGTGAGCTGTCGGAGGTTCAGAAGGCGTTCCATGATGCAGTGGCACTCTGTCACGGGCTGATTTTCGTAGCCAGGGGTTACGAGGAGTGCTACCAGAAGCTGATTGAGCTGGGATATTGAAAAGGAGTAAGAGCATGAAGGGATACGTTCGCTGGTGGCTCAAGGATCGTGGATTTGGCTTTTTACGGGGCGATGACGGTCTTGATTATTTTGTTCATTACAGCAATATCGAAAAGAACGCTTCAGGCCGAAGCGATCTGACACCCAACGACCTTGTGGAGTTCGAGAGCGAGAAGAACTACAAGGGATTGAAAGCTGTAGCCGTCAAGCCGCTGATCAAATAGCCGCATCCAGGAGGAATGAATGAATCACTACAAGACGCGCAGACGTAGGACAGACGATGAGAAAAGGGACTTAATCAGACAAGTTGATGAACGTATCAAGAAGGGCGCATCCGCTAAAGCCGCGTGTAAGGAAGTTGGAATCTATGACACTCAATGGCGAGACTGGCGAACGAAGTTAGAGGGCCAGCCCAACGGCGACGCTCGTGAAGTCAAGCACAGGAGTCCTGATAATGAAAAAGTCCTGCGCATCGAGAATCAACGCTTGAAGATGATCGTGGCCGAGCAAGCCCTGGACATCCAGGCGCTCAAAGAGTGGAGGGCGCGATGAGATATCTTCCTGGCACGCTGGTCCAAAGGAGAGATGGATACGTCTTTCTAAAGACCCATAACGGTCACATGATGGCCGAGCATCGGTGGATGGCCACGATGCACCTGGGAAGGCCGCTGAAGGAGGGCGAGGTGGTGATCCGACGCAAGCCTGACCGATTGAACAATAAGTGGGAGAACCTGGTGGTCGTTCAGCACAGCCTGACGAAGTTTCAGTATCTGCCGACGTCACGAGTAATCTATGTTCCAAATCAAACCCGACCGAAAGGAGAAAAACATGCTGCCGAAAGACCTGCTAAATGACTTGGAGACGATGGATGAGAAGCGGATCATGTCGCACCTGAAGGCAGAGAAGCCGAAGGAATCCTTTGGAGGACCGACTATAACGCTAGACCGCAATGTATTTGATCAAATTACTCTGAGAAATGAATGGCAACAAATGAGTAACAGGTTGGGAACCCAACTAACGCAATCGGCACAGAATATTAATTGGATGGGAGCGCAACTAAATCAGGCGCAAGGAGGACTCAATGGACGTTAAGATCGAAGCGAAAGAAAAGACGCAGGATCGACTCGAACGGTTGGGCTTCAAGACCGCCGCCTCGAAGATCAAGGAGCTGTCCGCGCGCAAGCGTAAGATGATGATCGCTGCCGAGTTCTATCGCATCGTGCGACCTGAGAAGATCGACGAATTCAACAGGCGGCTGAGGGCGAAAACGGAGAGGCGTTCGCAATCCGGTTCATGGGCAGTGGAATGGGATCAACTCTCATTCACGCCTCTGGATAGGTATCCCGATGCGCCGCCCTCCGACGTACTCGATGCGTTGGAGTTGGCCGATAGCCGGAAGTGCTTCGACAGCTTCGAGATCGCGCACATCGTCAAAGAGGTTAAGATGCCCGATCCGATCCTATTCGGCTGCATCCAGGGCTGTTCTGACAAGTTCTACATCGCGCAGTGGTTAGACGATGTCGCGATCGAAGATATTCTGAGCACGAATGAGGGATGAGAGGTCGATCCCTAAGAGTAACGATTGCGGAGGAACTATGCAAATAACCGAAGAATGGCTCAAAGAAAAATCAGCTTGTTCAGAAGGAATTAGATGGTTCTCAGGTTGTGATAGAACAACGGATATGGCAGTTTTAAAAGACCTTATTGAAGAAGATAAACTGCAATGGGCCAACTGGTTGATTTGCCGTTTGATGGACAAACCGAACCAAGTGCGATATGCCATCTTCGCCGCTCTGGAAGTTATCCATATTTACGAAAAGAAATATCCGAAGGATAAACGACCTCGGAAAGCAATTGAAGCCTCTCAAGCATGGTTAGATAATCCTAGCGATAAGACAAAAACCGCCGCCGACGCCGCCGCCTACGCCGCCTCCTACGCCGCCGACGCCGCCTACGACGCCGCCTACGCCGCCTCCTACGCCGCCGACGCCGCCTACGCCGCCGACGCCGCCTTCGCCGCCTACGCCGCCGCCGACGCCGCCGCCGCCGCCGCCGCC
>Ga0210394_10001445_pt1 | contig 37975 bp, 32 predicted proteins | sample IncBWC12MmetaG_FD_160121 | JGI IMG/M metagenome (GOLD analysis project Ga0210394, IMG submission 160121) | Forest soil microbial communities from Barre Woods Harvard Forest LTER site, Petersham, Massachusetts, United States - Inc-BW-C-12-M | ecosystem: Environmental > Terrestrial > Soil >... | reverse complement strand
AAGGCTTTCCGCGGTCAGTCGCGAAATCCGCCGGCGCATCAGCGGACCCCAGGCCAGCGTGGCGGCGATTGCCGCCAGCACGGCATCGGCGCTCGGATGCCCGGTAAGAGAGCGCAAGTACCGTACGAACACGGACCTGGCGCCGCGAGCCGCGAGGCCGGCGAGCATCGCCTGGGCGAGTGGATCGGGCGTCTTGCTGGTGAACAAGCCGGCCGCGCCTTCGATTTTGACCGCCGAGCTGTCGAAGCTCTCGTCCTGCGCGTCGTGCAACCCAACGGCGACGAATTGATCGATCAGCGCGCGCAGCGCCTTGCGCGAGGCCTCCTGGCAACGAGGGCCGAGCAGCGCCGCAGCCGCGGCCAGCACGCTGTTGGGCGCGTTGCCCGCATCGCGCGCCGCCTGTGCCGCGGCCAGGATCGGCTGGCCGTACAGGTTCAGGCTGGAGGCGACCGCGACATTGATCAGGTGACCGGCGTTCTCGTTGCCGGGCTCGTGCAGCAGCGCAAGGTTGACGTTGGCTTCAAACGGATACTGCGCGGCGTCGAGCATCGAGACGCCGTACAGGTGGGTGATTTGAGTCCCGGGGTCCATCTGGGAGGCGCCCGAGGCATCCTTCATCGACTGGCGGGGCGCGACCGCGCCGACCTGCTGGTTCAGCGCGGCGATCTGCCCGTCGTACGGTGCGGCGGCTACGACCACCGGCAGGTCCAGCTCGGACGGCAGCGCGATACCCGGGTTGGCGCCGAACCACGGCTTCAGCGCCAGGTTGCCCTCGGGTGCGAAATCGGGGCGGGCTGCGTTTTCGCGCATCACCGCGCTCAAGGCCGCGGGGATGTGGGCGATGTTGGTCACGAGCGCCCCTTTGGCCGAGAACACCGGATGCTCGGGCGTGAAGGCGCCGTCGACGCCGAACTTCTCGATGAACCATCTTTCCTTGGCCAGGGCGTCGTCGGCACCGCCCGACATCGCGCCCGCGTGGCCGACCGCTCGCGTCAGCCGGGACTTCCAGCGCCCGACGACGCACGCAACCACCGGTTTGGTGAACTCGGCGTCGAGCTCGTAGTAGCCGCCCGGTTCCACATACAGCACTGCAGCCCGCGAGCGCGCATCGTTGGCGAGCGCGAAGGCGAATTCGGGCGCCGCGAAGTGGATGTACACGTCCTTTCCGCTCGAAATCAGCGTCGTCGTGCCCCAGCCGGCCATCCGCAGGTAGGTTGCAATGGTCGATGTGAAATTGCCCGAATTGGAGAAAATCGCGATCGAGCCGCGCCGCAGCGCCTCCTCGGGGTGATCGCCCCCCAGCGCGCCGCCGATGCGCACGCGGTTCCAGGCGTCGGCCACGCCGAGGCTGTTGGCGCCGAAGATGTCGACGCCGTTGGCCTGGCCCATCGCGCGGATCTCGCGCGAATCGTGCACCGAGAGCTTCTCGGTCACGATGAAGATCTTGCGCAGGTCCTGGTTGACGCGGATCAGCTCCGCGACGCCGTCGCGGGCCGCCGACGGCGGCAGGTAGACGACGCCGCAGTTGAAGCGGTGGCCGTCCTTCAGGCCCTCCAGCACGTTGTTGTAGACCGGCACGGGGCCGAGGGCGGTCTCCAGCGACTGGCCACGCCGCCCCGGTGATGTCCCGAAGACGACGTTGCCGCCCGAATAGGCATGACCGACGGGTGTTACGTCGCGCGACTCGCCGCCCAGGATGTTCAGCACACAGACCCGGTCTTCGCGGGTCGCGACCTGGGCCAGCGAACTGACGCCGACGTAGTACTTGAAATCCCCAACGCCCTGTCTGTACATCGTCGTCTCCTCGGGATTTCGTGGTGCTCAGGCCGCGTGGGCGGCGCCAATGCCGAGGCGGGCCGCGACCTGCGCCCGCCCGCCGGCCTTCATCCAGGCGTCCACTCGCCGCGCATAGGCGACCACCTCGCTGATATCCGAATCAAAGCCGAAGATCCGGTACGGCAGGCCGAGCGCATCCATCGTGTCGCGCATCGCGCCCATGCCGCGCACCAGGTTCGGGCCGCCGCGTCCGATCACGACGAACAGCGGCGTCGGCCCGCGCCGGCTGAACTGCTCGCGCAGCGCATCGGCCATCGCGCGGAACGTCTCGAAGATGTCCGTGTTGTTCGACTTGCCGCCGATGATGAACAGCACGTTGGACTGCTTGAGCCAGTGCTTGAAGCAAATGCGGGCGACCTCCTTCATCTTGGCGTACGGGGGATTGCCGCCGAAGTCGGACGAAATGATCGCGTCGTCGCCCAGCATCTCGGTCACCAGCGAGTTGGCGCCGCCGCCGAAGGTCGGCGCCAGGATGGTGCCGGCGGGATTGATCACGAACACGTCGCTTTGCCCCTGGTAGGTGCGCAGCTGGTTGATCTCCTGCTCGAAGTCCGAGTAGTTGTCCGCGAACAGGTGCGACGGCAGGTTCAACCGCTGCCAGCGCGGATCGTCGCGGTCGAAGCCGCACTTGAAATCGCACGCGACAGGAAGCATCCGGCCTTTGTCGTCCTCGCTCAGCCGTATCGGGTTCAGTTCCAGGGTCGTCATGCCGAAATCGTGATACAGCTCCCACAGCTTGGGCAGGTGCTGCACCAGCGGCGAGATGATCTGCTTGGGCGCCCCGAGAGTCGACAGCGCATTGGCAACGACGAAGGCCTTCAGACCGGTGAGCGGATCGAACGGCACGCTGGCGACCATGCTCCTGTCGAGCTCCTCGATGTCCATGCCGCCATGGTGTGTGAGCGTCATCGTGGGGGCTCGGAAGTGGGTCGAATCGGTGATCGAGAAATAGACCTCGTGCTCGGCCGGCACACCGGCCTCGAAAGTGACCCCGTTGGCCTTGGCGACCGTGTTGCCGACCCGGTGCTCGACGAAAAACAGGCGCTCCTTCTCCTTCAAGGCCGTTTGCAGATCCGTCGCGCGGCCCACCAGCCCGGCCTTGCCCTTCTTGCCGACGCCCCCCTTGAAGACCGGCTTGATGAAGACCATGCCTGCGCGCTCGATCAGCGCGCGGATCTCTTCCTCGCTCGCGCCCGGTTCAAGCACCTCGGTGGTCGGATAGCCGACGAAGCGAAGCATTCGGGCGCCGTACAGCATGCCGGTTACTTGCATCTGAAATCTCCTGCGCCAAAAAAGTCCGTTCGGTCGAGACCCTCCTTCGCCCTCCCTCCTTCGCGCTGCGCGCTTCGGAGGGTGAACGGGCTACGGGGGGCTGATCCTCCTTCGCCCTTTCGGGCTTCGGAGGATCTGTCCTCCGTAGCGCGAAGCGCGAAGGAGAATCAATCGCGTGCTTTTACGATCCCCCGATACAGCAGCAAGGTTGCGATCAGGCCGCTGGCGGCCGCGGCCGACATCCAGTAGCCCGGCGCCGCCTTGTCGTGGGTCAGCTCGATCAGCCAGGTCGAGACGGCGGGGGTGAAGCCACCGAAGATCGCGGTAGCCAGGCTGTAGGCGAGCGAAAATCCGGCCGTGCGCACGTTGACCGGCATCACCTCGGTGAGCGCGACCACCATCGCACCGTTGTAGCTGGCGTACAGGAACGACAGCCAGAGTTCGGCCTCGAGCATCTTCGCAAAAGTCGGCTCGGCCACCAGCCAGTTCAGGACCGGGTAGGCGGTCAGCAGCGTGAGCACCGTGAAGCCGATCAGGATCGGGCGGCGACCGAACCGGTCCGAGACCGATCCCATCACCGGGAGCCAGAAGAAGTTCGAAACGCCCACGCAGAAGGTGACGACCAGGCTGTCGACGGTCGAAAGCTTCAACACGCTCTTGCCGAAGGTCGGCGTATAGACGGTGATCAGGTAGAACGACACCGTCGTCATGATCACCAGCATCATGCCGGCCAGCACCACGCCCCAGTTGCGGATCATCGAGCGGTACACCTCGGCCACGCCCGGGTGGTGGGTGCGGGCCAGGAACTCGCCGGTTTCCTGCAGCGAGCGCCGAATGATGAAAATGAACGGAACGATCAGGCTGCCGATCACGAACGGCACGCGCCATCCCCACTCCGAGATCTCGCCTGCGGTCAGGTAGACGTTCAAGCCGTAGCCGATGGCGGCGGCCACGATGATCGCAACCTGCTGGCTGGCGGACTGCCAGCTGACGTAGAAGCCCTTGTGCCCCGGAGTCGCCATCTCGGACAGGTACACCGATACCCCGCCCAGTTCCACGCCGGCGGAAAAGCCCTGCAGCAGCCGGCCGGCCAGCACCAGCAGCGGAGCCGCAATACCGATCGTCGCGTAGGTTGGGACGAACGCGATCATCAAGGTGCCGATGGCCATGATCGACAGCGTCACGATCAAACCCTTGCGGCGGCCGATGCGGTCGATGTAGGAGCCCAGCACGATCGCGCCCAGCGGCCGCATCAGGAAGCCGGCGCCGAAGGTGACGAACGTCAGCATCAGCGAGGCGTACTCGTCGCCGGTCGGAAAGAACGCCTTCGCGATGTAGGTGGCATAGAAGCCGTACAGGAAGAAGTCGAACATCTCCAGGAAATTGCCGCTCGTCACACGCAGCACCGTGGCGACCTTGGAGTGCCGGGCGCCGCCCGCCTGTCCTACTCCGATCTGCATCGCTGACATGAGCATCTCCTGTCGTCCGCTTCGAAGACGGACGAAGCCTATTCGTTCGGGGCTAAGTCGAACTGAAAGTCCTCTGAAGTTGCATTCAGGTCCGTCTTGTCGTTAATGAGCTGTTTCGGAAAACTGAACCGGTCGCCATTTCAGCAGCCAATCCTCGAGCTGGGTAATGAGGTACTCGGCGAGCAGCGCAACCACCGCCAGCACGATCATCGCGGCGAAGACGCCGGCCGCATTGAAAGCGCCCTGCGCCGTCGCAATCAAGAGGCCGATTCCCTGTCTCGACCCGAGAAACTCCCCGACCACGGCGCCGACCAGCGCAAAGCCGAAGCTGACATGCAAGCTGGCGAGGATCCAGGTCAACGCGGAAGGCAGAACCACCGAATACGTGATGCGGCGGCTCGAGGCGCCGAGGATCTTCGCGTTGGCGATCAGGTTGCCGTCGGCTTCGCGCACTCCCTGAAACGCATTGCCGAAGACGACGAAGAACACCATGACCACGGCCAGCGCCACTTTGGAGGCCATGCCGAGGCCCAGCGCGATGATGAAGATCGAGCCGAGAACAACCCTGGGCACCGAGTTGGCGACCTTGATGTAGATGCTGAAGATATCCGCCAGCAGGCGATTGCGGCCCAGGGCGATGCCGCAAATGATCCCCAGCACTGCGCCGATCAGGAAACCGAGCGTCGTCTCCTCGAGCGTGACCAGCACCTGCACCCACAGCGGCCCCTGGGAAGTGCCTTCGGTGATCCACGTCCAGAGCTGGCTCGCGATCTGCGAGGGCATCGAGTAGAAGAACGGATCGATCAGCTTGGTCTGCCCGGCGAGCTCCCAACCCCCCAGCGTGACCACCAGCACCGCGATTCTGAGCGCATAGACCACGCGCCAGCGGTTGCGGATCGCTCGCACGGACGCGCGTTCGATCCGGGCGATTTCCTCATCCAGTGCAGGCGACGCGGCCCGATTCATCCCGTCAGATCCTTAAAAGGTCAAATCGTCACTTCGTCGCGCAGGTCGTTCCAGATCTGCCGCGACAGTTCGATGAATCGCGCCGAGTAGCGTGCCTCGGCGACCACACGCGGGCGAGGTAGGTCGATTGCGTAAACGCTCTTGACGGTGGCCGGCCCGCGCGTCAGCACGAAGACCCGATCGGCCAGCGTGATCGCTTCGTCGATGTCGTGAGTGACGAACACGACCGCCGCGCGGTGCTTGGACCATAGCTGCAGCAATTCGTCCTGCATCAGCGAGCGGGTCTGGACATCCAATGCGGAGAACGGCTCGTCCATCAGCAGGATGTCGGGGCCGTTGATGAAGGTCTGCGCCAGCGCGACCCGCTTTCTCATGCCGCCGCTCAGTTGATGCGGGTAGTGCGCTTCGAACCCGGCCAGCCCGACGCGTCGCACCCAGTCGCGCGCCGCAGCGAGCGCTTCTTCTTTCGGCTTGCCTCGGAACAGCGGCCCGGCCGACACATTGTCGAGCACGTTCTTCCAGGGGAAGACGGCATCTTGCTGAAAGACGAAGCCGATCCGCGGCTCCACCCCTTCGACCGGCTTGCCTTCGATGCGCACCGCGCCCGCGCTCGGCCGCGCCAGGCCGGCGATCAAACCCAGCGTGGTCGACTTGCCGCAGCCGGTCGGGCCGACCACGGCGCAGAACTCACCCGGGCGCACCGTCATCGAGAAATCGCGCAGCGCCTGAATGATCTTGCCTTCCGGGCTGGTGAAACGTCGTGCCACCCGGTCGAGCTCGATCACCGGCGGCACGGAAGCGCCGGCCTCGGTCGATTGAGCGGCGCGCGCCGGCACCGCGCCGGATCGTGCATCCACGGAGTTCATAGGGTTCGACGCGTCTGCGGGCGCCTGGTGCAGCCTCGAGGAGGCGGTTTCATGGGATCGGATTCAGTCAAGACTGCGCTCGATGGCAAGCCCTATTTTGCGGCGGAAACGAATTCCGTGGTGAATGTCTTCGACAGGTCGATCGTTCGGCCGGCCACCTGCTTGTCGAATCCCTGGAGCACCTTGAGCACGGTCGGTGGTCCGGAAGGAGGCATGCGGCCGTCCGGCGTAAACATCGCCTTGCTCTCGTCCAGCGCCCGCACGTAACTTGCCTTGGCCGCGCCGTAGTAGTCGGGTGGCATCTTCGATGCGATCTCCTCGCCGCTGTGGGTCTGGATGAATTTCATCGTCTTGACGAACGCGTTCGCCAGTTTCTGCACCTGCTCCCGGTGCGCGTTGACCCACACCGTCGGCATATAGAGGCAAGCGGCCGGGTACAGGCCTCCCAGGGCCTTGCTCGTCAGCTCGGGGGTTCGAAAGTCGAGTAGGATTTTCGCGTCGCCCGACGCCAGCAACGTCGAGACCGTGGGCTCGGTCGTCATGCCGGCATCGATCCTGCCCTGCTTCATTGCGGCGATGAATGTGCTGCCGGCGCCGACCGGAAGCGGCGTGATTTCGCTCACCTTCACGCCGTTCGAAACGGCCAGGTATTGCATCAGGAAATTGGTCGAGGAGCCGAGGCCGGTCACGCCCAGGGTGCGCCCCTTGAAATCGGCCGGACTCTTGATCGCATCGGCGAGCTTCGAGGACACCAGGACCACCTCTCCTGGAGCCTGGCTGAATTGCACGACCGACATCGCAGCCTTGCCCTTCGCCTGAAGGTCGATCGTGTGATCGTAGAAACCGACAACGCCTTGCACCGCGCCCGCCAGCATCTCGTTCTCACCGTTGATGCCGGAGGGCTCGCTTTGAAGCTCGACATCCAGCCCTTGCTCTTTGAAATAGCCGAGCTGCTCGGTCAGCTTGGCCGGCAGATAGATCTGCTTTTCCATGCCACTGACCATGATCGTGATCTTTTCGTCGGCATGAACTGCAACGGGCGCAAGCCCCGCGCCCAATGCCAGCGCAATTGCAAGTGCAATCTCAAATGCATGAGGCTTCATCATCCCTCCAACGTCTCGAGGCAACTGTGGTTTGAGCGGGACCCGGGCCCTTGCCCGGGTCCTCGCATCGCCGTGCGTTTAGAACTTGAAGCGCACCCCGGTCGCGACCTCGAGCTCGCTGTCGTAGGGATGGCCCACGCCGAACTTGTTGCCGTTGCCCTGGGCGTCGCCGATCACCCACCCACCCGACACGTTGAAGTGGTCCGCAGCAACGTAGAAGTCGGTCTGCGAGTCCGCGTGGTACATGATCGCGCCGAACACGGTGCCCTTGGCGCCATCGGCGACCGTCGTGACCCCCGCCATGTTGCCGTACGCATTGATGATGAGTCCGGCGCTGTTGAAGCCCGCATGGTCGCCCGCCAAGCGGACATAGCCCAGTGAGAACTCGGTCTTGCCGGGCCTGAAGTTGCCCGACATCGTCCACGAGTTGTCGTGACGGTCTCCGACGCTGTTGTTGGGTCCCTGTTCGGCGGTGTAATGGACGTAGCCACCGTTGACGCGCCACGGACCGTAGTTCACGTTGCCGCCGAACAGCACGGAATTGTGGGACAGATCGTGGTTGGTGCCGTGGTCCCAGTTCGCGTTCGCGTTCACGAGGGTCGGCCCGACGGGAAGGCCGTTGTACGCCACCGAGACCGCCTTGTTGGTCCCATTGTTGAAATCGCCCGGATACGAGCCGCCATTGCCGACGTCGCCGGAGCCGCCCCCGCCACCGGAGCCGAACGCCCAGCCGACCCCCGTGACCCAGTGCTGATCCCACTTCTTCTTCCAGTTGATGCCGCTGTTGACGCGGGTTCCGGTGGGGGCGCCCGAATAGAAGATGAATTGCTTGAAGTTGTTGACGTTGCTGTAGCCGCCTTCCTTCAGAATCACCTCGGGAGTGCCGTACGCATCGCCCCAGTTCTGCGTGAAGTCGCGCGTCAGCGTGTTCTGGCGACCGAAAGTGAGCTTGCCCAGCGTTTCGCTGTAGAACCCCAGCCATGCGTCGCGGTTGAAGAATACATTGGCCGTGTCCATGTCGCCGGTCGGTAGCTCGTATTCGGTTTCCAGCTTGGACATCACCTTCAGGTCGGGCATGCTCAAAGCTTCCCCGACGCCCGGCAACGCGTGCAATGCGTCGAAGCCGAGCCGGTTGCCGCTGAACCAGGCGACCTGGAAGCCGTTGGTCGTTCCCCCGCTGGATGTCTGATGATCCGCGCGACTGAGCGTCGCTTCGATCAGGCCGTAGATGCTCAGCCGGGTGTTGCTGCTGCTGTACAGCGAAATCACGTTCACGGTCGGGTCGAGCGGCACACCGTTCTGGTCGGTTCTCAGCGCCGCCGGCACTTGAGGCGGCGGCGGCAGCGCGGAAGACGCGAGCGGCGGCGGAGCGGCCTTTTCCCTGGCCTCCTTTTCCTTCGCCTCCTTGGCCTCCTTGGCCTCGAGGTCGGACAGGCGCTTGCTCAACGTCTGGATTTGTTCCTTCAAGTCGGACAACTCATCGCCTCTGGCTGATAGGCAGAGCAGGGGCCCGAGTGCGACAGCGGCGACCGCCAGTGCGATTGGTTTCGCGATGAGCCTTGACCGGTAATGCTGAGTGGATGGGTTTGAGTTCAATTGTCTTCTCCTCCAGTGGACTTGGAACCCCGAGCAGTTGGCGGCCCGACCGCTCGATACTCCGGGCGCGAGGATGAGACATCGAACCTTTCAACCGGCTTTCGAAGCATGAAATGGGGATACGGTTTGTGCAGTGCGGCGACGCAGCGTGACGACACGTGGTCAGCGTGCAATTCCTTGCAGAGCCTCATCCCGGATGAGTTTGTTGCGCCGCAAAAATGTCGCCCCGAGGCCCATGCGATCATCCGCAGCGCGGCCAAGCCGCGTTGGATCCACGCGACGCGGCCAACTACAAGAAATGCGCATCCTGCTCGTTGAGGACAACCGGACGCTGGCCGATTGGCTGGTGCGCACGCTGCAGCGCGACCGTTACACGATCGATTGCGTTTACAACGGAGCCGACGCCGATCACCTGTTGTCCACTCAGCACTACGGGCTGGTGATCCTCGACCTGGCACTGCCCCGTCTCGACGGGCGCGAAGTGTTGCGGCGGATGCGCAAGCGCAGCGCCGAGACGCCGGTTCTGATATTGACGGCCTGCGATACGCTCGAGGGGCTTGTCGACGGCCTGGACGCCGGAGCCGACGACTACATGGCCAAACCGTTCGAGGTGCGCGAGCTCGAAGCGCGCATCCGCGCGCTGCTGCGCCGGGGTGGTCAACGCCTCACGCCGGTGTTGCAATGCGGGCAGTTGAGCTACGACGGCGCGACTCGCCTGTTCAGCCTCGGTGATCAGACCTTGAAGCTCACCCCGCGAGAGCACGCGCTGCTCGAAACGTTGATGGGGCAGGCAGGGCACACGGTCAGCAAGGCGGCGCTGGCCGACAGCCTGTATTCGATGACCGACGACGCCGGGGTCGACTCGATCGAGGTCTACGTGCACCGCGTCCGGCGCAAGCTGGTCGGAAGCGATGTGGCGATCATCACGTTGCGCGGGCTCGGTTACCTGTTGCGGCCGGCCGATGCACTCCACTAGCCTACGGCGCCAGCTGCTGGCCTGGCTGCTGTTGCCGTTGCTGCCGCTGGGGGCGATGGACGCCTGGGTCACCTACCGCAATTCGACCGAGACTGCGACGGAGATCTTCGACCGGATGCTGCTGGGCTCGGCGCGCATCATCGGCGAACAGGTGCGAGTCGAAGACGGTGTGCCGCAGGTCTACGTTCCTCCGGCGGCGCTCGAGATGTTCGAATCGGTTTACCGCGACCGCGTCTACTATCGAATCGCCGGAGCCAGCGGCCGGCTGCTGCTCGGCTATCCCGAGTTTCCGCTGCCGCATCGAACGCTGCAGGCCGAAGAAGTGGTGCACTTCGACGCGGTGTTTCGCGGCGAACCGTTGCGGGTAGTCGCGTTTGCGCAGCCGATCTTCGGGGCTCCGGCACTGAATCCGGTTCTGATCGAGGTCGGGCAGACGCTGACGGGGCCGCATCAGCTGGCGTCCGCGATATGGATTCGCTCCGTCACCAAGCATCTGCTGCTGGCGGTGCTGCTGGTTGGCCTGTTGCTGCTCGGCTTGCGGCGCGGCCTGGCGCCGCTGGTGGCTTTGAGTGAGCAGGTGCGCGCACGCAGCCCGGGATCGCTCGAGCCGCTGGCGGCAGAACGCGTCAGCGCCGAGCTGCAGCCGCTGGTGCATTCGATCAACGACTACGTGCAACGCCTGGACGAGCGGATGTCCGCGCACAGCCGGTTCATCGCCAACGCTTCGCACCAGCTGCGTACTCCGTTGACGGTGCTGGGCACGCAAGTCGCATACGGTTTGCGCGAGTCGAACCCGGCCGACAAGGACGAGGCCTTGCGGGCGATCCAGCAGGGTGTGCGCCACGGGGCCCGTGTCGTGCACCAGCTGCTGGCGTTCTCGGCCGCCGAGGCGCGTCGAAGCCACGGGTTCGGCCAGATCACCGACCTCGCCGCCACCGTGCGCGGAGTACTCGAGGCTCTGGCGGCCTTTGCGGCAAGCCGCCAGATCGACCTCGGCTGCGAGATGCCCGAGACGGCATCGATCGCCGGCGAGGCGACGATGCTGCGCGAGCTGGTCTCCAACCTGATCGACAACGCGCTGCGCTATACGCCGGGCGGCGGCACCGTCACCGTGACCGTCAGGAGCGATCGCAAAGCCACGACGCTGGTCGTCGAGGACGATGGCCCCGGCATCCCGCTCGATGAGCGCGAGCGCGTGTTCGAGCGCTTCTACCGGATTCACAACGAGGCGTCGGACGGCTGCGGCCTCGGCCTTGCGATCGTGCGGGAAGTTGCGACCGCCATGTCGGCCAGGGTCTTGCTGTCGACTCCCGCCAACGGGCGTGGCCTGACGGTGACCGTTGAATTCGGCCCACCACCGGCCCAGGCTGCGGTCGCGGGGTCGCTGCGACCCGCCGACGAAACCGCGTCGGCGCGCGCGAGCGCCAACGGTGATGCATCGACCTCAGCGCCTGGCGGCGGCCACGAAGTCCATCGTGTAGGTTCCTGACAGGTCGATCTGCTTTCCCTGCAGCTCGCGATCGACCGATGACAGAACCTTCAGCACCGTCTCGGGGCCGTCGGGGGGCATGCGGCCATCCGGGCTGAACATGAGCTTGTTGTGGGCAAGCGCCTCGACGTACAGCTCACGATCACCGACGAAATAGTCGGCGGGCATCCAGGAGGCGATCGCATCGGCCCCATGCATGCGGATGAAGCTCAGTGCCTTCACCAGTGCGTTGACCAGCTTCTGGACCTGTGACCGATGGGCTTTGACCCACGTCGATTCCATGTACAGGCAAGCTGCGGGATAAGGGCCGCCGAAGACCCTGCGGGTCTCCTCGGGCGACCGCAGGTCCAGGATCACCTTCGCTTCGCCGTCTTTCAGCAGGCGTGCAATGGTCGGATCGGTTGTCATTCCCGCGTCGATCTGCCCCAGCTTCATCGCCGTGATGAAGGTGTCGCCGGCTCCGACGGGGACGGTCACCAGCTCCGAGGGCTTGACGCCGTGGATCGCCGCCAGGTATCGGGTGAGCAGCTCGGTCGATGAGCCGAGGCCGGCTACGCCCAGCGTGCGCCCCTTGAAATCGGCCGGCGATCGGATCTGCTGGGCCATGCGGGAAGCAACGACCAGCGCCTCGCCGGGTGCCAGACCCAGCTGCACCACGGATTCGACCGATTTGCCCTTGGCCTGAAGGTCGATCGTATGGTCGTAAAAGCCGATCACGCCCTGCGCGGCGCCGGTCAGCAACTGGTCCTCGGCGTTGACGCCCGAGGGCTCGCTTTGCAGCTCCACGTCGATGCCTTGCTGCTTGAAGTAGCCGAGCTGGTCCGCAAGCCGCACTGGCAGGTAGATCTGCTTCTCGATGCCACCGACCAGCAACTGAACCGAATCGCCGGCCGCCCCGGCCGCATTCACCATCGCGAAAGCAAGCGCCGCAACGGCTGCGCGCGCGCACCCGTGCCATCCCATCGACTTCTCCGCACCGTCGATTCGATTGGTTCGAATCGACCTTTGTAGTTGGATTTGTACCCCTTCGCGCACGAAGAGGAGCGCGGGGTGATTATGCTCGCGTAGCGGCTAGGCGGCTTTCGTGTCCCACGGCCGCGTTTCCTGACGGGCGATCGGAAGCCGCTCGCGTATCCAATCGCGGAACGCCCGCACCCCCGGTTCCTGGGGCGACAGGTAGCCGTGCCGATAGCTGGAGCCCTCCAGGCCGCGCTGGACCGACTCGGTGAGCGCATTGTCTTCGGCTTGCACCTGCTCCCACACGCGTCCTGCCGCAATCCGCGCCGCCTGCACTTCGGGGCGCGGGTCTGGCAACGAAAAGCTTTCCGTGCGATAGATGGCGCGGCCGGGGCCGATCGGATAGATCGCGAAGTAGTCGACGCTTTCGGGCTGCAAACCGATGTTGACGCTGGGAAACAGTGTCAGATAGCTCCAGCGGCGACCGTAGTCGCCCGGCAGATGGCTGGCGGACGAGCGGATGCTGAGGTAGGCGAATTCGTCAGGCCCGCCGGCAGGCTCCGACTTGAGCAGATGCGTAGCGAAGCTGGTGCCGATGACCGGATCGGCTTGCACGTCATAGCGGCTGTCGACCATCCGACTCAGGCTTGGATGGCCCTTGGAGACGTGATACCCTCGAGGTAGTTGTCCATCATGTTCTTCCAGTCGATCGCGTGCTCTTCGACTGCCCGATCCTGATTGGACCGCATGTCCTCGATCCGATATGCGGCCAGCAGATCCTTGAATGGCGCCAGGCGCTGCGCCACCGAGGGGCCGCCGGACTGGAAGCGGATCCACACGAAGCCGGCGAATACCTCCGTTTCGATCGGCGGCAGGCCTGCGGCTTGCGCCACATCCTGCTCGGTGCCGCCCGGGATCCCGCGCAAGCTGCCGTCCCGGTTGTAGGTCCAGCCGTGGTACGGGCACACATGGACACGCTGGCACTGTCCACGCTCGGCGCCGACGACCTGGTGGGCCCGGTGACGGCAGGTGTTATGAAAGGCCCTGATGGTGCCGTCTTCCAGCCGCGTGATGAGGGCCCGTTCGCCCGACAGCTTCAGCGTCACGTAGTCGCCCGCCTGCGCGATCTCGCTGACATGGCATGCGAGGCTCCAGCTGGCCGAGAAGATCGCACTGCGCTCGAGCTCGAAAAAGCGCGCGTCGTTGTACACCCAGGAGGGCAGCGTGTGGTTGTCGCTGTTCATCTCAGTCTCCTGCCTGCAGCACCTGCGCCACGCGCTGGTGGAAGTGCGCCACCCCGTGCTCGCTGATTCCGCTGCGCTGCCGATCGACCATGATGCGTCCACGACCGCGATAGCCGCGCGACTTCAGCCCGCGCTGGACGCTCTCCACCAGCGACAGATCCTCGGCGCGGAAGACGTCGCGGTAGTACGCGATGATCTCCATCTGCTTGGCCGTGGGCTCTTCTTCCGGCAGGTAGAAATCGTAGTACTGCAGCGAGGTGTCGGCATCGATCGGCACCATCGTATTGACGCTCATCATTCCGACATTGCCCGGCGTGATGTTGATCATCACGGTGGGCCAGAAGTAAAAGCCCGCGTAGGTCGGATTGGCCGACTCCGCCTCGACCGCGTAGCCGGTCGCAGAGGGTTTGGACTCGCCGATCTGCACCGTCCAACTGCCATGCAGGTCGTGATGGTAGGTCTCCATCCTGACCGAGCTGACGAACCCCGGGTGGGCCGGCGCGCAGTGATAGCACTCCAGGTAGTTGTCGACGATCGCCTTCCAGTTGGACCGGGTCGTGTGCGGGATCCGATGCGCCTTGGCGCGGATCAGCCGGTCGGCATTGGGCAAGCGCGACTTGATCGCCGCCTCCAGTCCGGGCGCCGCTTCGCGCAGCGGCGGGGCGGTCGGATCGAGGTTGACGTAGACCAGTCCGCACATCTCCTCGACCCGCACCGGTGACAGGTTGGCCAGGCTGGGGTCGAATGCCTCGACATTCTCGCTGTTGCGGGCGCGCACCAGCTTGCCGTCCAGGGCGAAGACCCAGGCGTGGTAAGGGCAGGCGATCGTATTGCGCGCGGTGCCGCAACCGTTCAGGAGTTGATGGCCACGATGGGGACACACGTTGTAGAAGGCGCGCAGCACGTTGTCCGCCCCGCGCACGACGACGATCTCGTCGTCCGCCACAGTGGCCGTCGCGTAGGCGTTCGGCGCGCGCACGTCGCTGCTGCCGAACACCGCGACCCAGGAGCGCGCGAAGATGCGCTCGGTTTCCATTCGGAAGATCCGAGCGTCGGTGTAGTAGCTGGCCGGCATCGTATAGGCGACGTCGGGGTTGGAACAGATATCGATCTTCTCCAGCTTCGTCATCGGCGGCTCCACCTAAGCCATGCAAGCCATGCGCGTCCGCGCCAATCCGCTTGGCGGCACCTCATATTAAACGAACGTTCAATTAACGGCAAGGGGCGCTAAAAGACCCGACCCTCACCCCCGACCCCTCTCCCGCTCCGCGGGCGAGGGGCGATCGAGCGACGCAGTTCCTCCCTCTCCCGCTTTCTCTTATTGGCTGGGGGAGCACGAGGGGGCCAGCCCAACCCCCTCGTTCTCTTCCTTTTGCCTTTTCCGACCGCAGGTCGGAAAAGGGTGCTAATCCGGGGCGAGAGTACTAATCCAGGTACTTCGGAAAGGCGGGCAGCGCCTTGAAGTCGTCCGGGTCGTGATGCACGATCAGGCGACCCTTGGTGTTCTTCAGAATCGTGTCGACACGATCGATCGACGCCAGCGTGTCGGCGCGATTGACGTTGAACGGAGGAACACGCCGGAAGCGGTAGTTTTCGCGCACGTGAAACAGGTCTCCCGAGATGATCACGGTGCCCGCCTTCTTCAACTTGACCATCAGTGACTGGTGACCCGGCGTGTGGCCGGGCGTCTTCAGGATCCGCACGGTGCCGTCACCGAACACATCGTAGTCGCCATCGATCATCTGGGTCCTCGCGACCTGGTAGGTGCTGAACGACTCGAGCTTGACGGCAAAACTCGGTCGGGTCTCGGCCCAGGCGATCTCGGCCTTATTCAGAATCCAGGTCGCATCCGGGAACTCGTTGGCGTTGCCGGTGTGGTCGAAGTGCGTGTGCGAAAACGAAAGGAACGTGATGTCGGCCGGCGTCAGCCCGATCGCCTTGAGTTGATCCAGCAACGTGACGTCCACCCACATGTGGCCTAACTCGAAATCGACGCCGTCCTTGTTCGCGGCCATCGGGTCGCCAAGACCCGTATCCCACAGCAGGGTGCCCTTCGGGTGTCGAATCACCCAGCAAGGATCGACGATCGAGCCGGGCTTGCCGTCATATTCTCCGGTGTCCGAGAACATGCCCATGTCATTGAGGCGGATGCGCCCGCAGTCGAGCGCGTACAGGCGCGCCTCCTTGACGGGTTCGGCGGATTGCGCCGGCGCGTGCAGCGCGAAAGCGACCAGCACGGCCGCGACAAGACAGCGAATCGGATGGGTTGTGGTCATGATCGAGTGGTCCGAAGTGAAAGTCGGCGAGGTGAAAGTCGATGCCGGGTTGGCGCGCATTTTGCCCTATGGATCGACCCGTGAGGTAACCTGCGAACCCATCAGCGGCGCTATCCTGAGGAAAAACAGGTCGCTCCGTGGCAATGGCTCCAAACCCCCGTAAAGTCATCGTCGTCACAGGCGGCTCGCGCGGCATCGGGGCCGCCGTCGCCCGCCTGGCGGCCGAGCAGAGCTACGCCGTGTGCATCACGTATCTGAGCAACTCGAGCGCAGCAGCCGATGTCTTGAAGTCGATCACCGCCCTGGGGGCAACGGCAGTTTCGTGCCAGGCCGACGTGTCGATCGAGCGGGATGTGATCCGCCTGTTCGAGCAGGTCGACTCTTCGCTGGGCCGCGTTACGGCACTCGTGAACAACGCGGGGACCCTGGAGCGACAAGCGCGCGTCGACGAAATGGACTTCGAGCGGATCAGCCGGGTTTTCGCCACCAACGTGATCGGCAGTTTCATCTGCTCGCGGGAGGCGGTGCTCCGGATGTCGACCCGGCGCGGCGGTGGCGGTGGAGCGATCGTCAACATTTCGTCGCGCGCATCCCGCCTCGGATCGCCCGGGGAGTATGTGGACTACGCGGCCTCGAAGGCTGCGCTCGACACGTTGACGATCGGGCTGGCCAAGGAGGTCGCGGCCGAGGGCATCCGCGTGAACACCGTGTCCGCCGGAATCATTTACACCGATATCCACGCGCGCGGCGGCGAGCCGGGCCGGGTCGACCGACTGAAAGACACGATTCCGATGAAGCGCGGAGGCAGCCCGGAAGAGGTTGCCAAGGCAGCCCTGTGGCTGCTGTCGGACGATGCTTCTTATACGACCGGTTCCACCATCGATGTTTCAGGGGGCCGTTGATAGCGCGGCTGCCTTGCGGTCTTTCGAGAACCCCGCCTCCGCCCCCCGGACGCAGACCGGAAAGAGGTCGGTGCAGAAACTTCGCGACTCTAGGACGAGCGCTTCGGAACCAGGCGGCTCGGCGGAACCAGGATCGTGGGCAGCGCCGCGGCCAGCGTGTCCGGGTAGTCGCGGCTGTAGTGAAGCCCGCGGCTTTCGTGGCGCCTGAGCGCCGAGCGCACGATCAGGTCGGCGCATTCGAGCAGGTTGCGCAGCTCCAGCAGATCCCGCGAGACCCGGAAGTTCGAGTAGTACTCGTCGGTTTCCTTGCGCAGCAGCCGGATCCGGTGCTGCGCCCGCTCCAGGCGGCGCGTCGTGCGGACGATGCCCACGTAGTTCCACATCGTCAGCCGCAGCTCGTCCCAGTTGTGCGCGATCACGACCTGCTCGTCGGGATCCTCGACCCGGCTCTCGTCCCACGAGGGCAGCGCGGGCGACTCGCCTGGAGCCTGCGCGCCGATGTCCTCGGCACACGACTTGCCCACGACGACGCACTCCAGCAGCGAATTGCTGGCGAGGCGGTTGGCTCCATGCAATCCGGTGTAACTGGTTTCGCCGACCGCATACAGACGTGCCACGTCGGTCCGCCCGCGTAGATCGGTGACGGCGCCTCCGCACGTGTAATGGGCGGCCGGCACCACCGGGATCGGCTGCCTGGAAATGTCGATCCCGAGGCTGCGGCAACGCGCCTCGATGGTCGGGAAGTGGCTCCGCAGAAATGAGCTTCCCAGGTGCGTGGCGTCCAGCAGCACGTAGTCCAGGCCATTGCGCTTCATCTCGAAATCGATGGCGCGCGCCACCACGTCGCGCGGCGCCAGCTCGGCGCGCGGATCGTGCTCCTGCATGAAGCGCGTGCCGTCGGGCAGGCGCAGCACTGCGCCTTCGCCTCGCAATGCTTCGGTGATCAAGAAGGTCCGCTCCTGCGGGTGATACAGGCACGTCGGGTGGAACTGGATGAACTCCATGTTGGCGACCCGACAGCCGGCGCGCCACGCCATCGCAACGCCGTCCCCGGTGGCCGTGTCCGGGTTGCTGGTGTAGCGATAGACCTTGCCGGCACCGCCGCTGGCGAGCACCACGGCGGCGGCTGGCAATGTCTCGACGCGGCCGCGCTCGATATCGAGCGCGTACACGCCGTAGCAGCACGGGCCGTGGGCTTCTGGTAGATGGCGCGAGGTGATCAGGTCGATTGCCATCCAGCGCTCGAGCAGCTCGATGTTCGGGTGTGAGCGGGCCCGACTCAGCAGTGCGTCGTGAATCGCTTTTCCCGTTGCATCGCCTGCGTGCGCGATGCGCCGGACCGCGTGCCCGCCCTCGCGGGTCAGATGAAGCCCGAGGGGACCCTCCGGGTCCGCCGTGAATTCGACGCCCTGACGCACCAGCCACTCGATCGCCGCGGCGCTTCCCCGGGCAATCGCCCGCGCAGCCTGCACGTCGACCAGACCCGCGCCGGCCTCGCAAGTGTCGCGCAGGTGCGATTCGATGCTGTCGTCGCTGCCGAGCACGCCGACGATGCCGCCTTGCGCCCAGGCCGTTGCGCCTTCCTGCAGCGAACGCTTGGCGAGCACGGTAACCTTGATGTGCTCAGCCAACTGCAAGGCGACGGTCAACCCGGCCAGGCCGGCGCCGACGATAACGACCGGCTTCTGCATGGTCGTAAGGCGATAGGCTCGCAGGCGCGGTGTTGTGAAATGAGCGCGAACTCAGCGCGGCGGCGTGTATCCGGACGGCATGTCCGCGCCTTCTCCGAAGAAATACTGCTCCATCTGCGCCAGCAAATACTTGCGGGCGCGCGGGTCGGCCAGGCTCAGCCGGTTTTCGTTCAGCAGCATCGTCTGATGGCGCTGCCATTGCAGCCAGGCTTCCTTGGACACGTTCTCGAAGATACGGCGGCCGAGATCGCCGGGTACGGGTGCAAAGTCCAGCCCCTCGGCTTCCTTACCCAGTTTGACGCAGTGGATCATCCGTGCCATTTGAGTTCCTTCAAATCGACTTGATCAGCACCTGTGAGCGGCGCTGCCAGTTGTACATCCGTTGACGCTGCACCGGCAGGTCCTCGACCTTGGCCAGCGCATAGCCGCGTTTCAGGAACCAGTGCGAGGTGCGGGTCGTCAACACGAACAGCCGGTTCAGTCCGGCGGCGCGTGCGCGCCCCTCGATTCGCTTCATCAGCCGCTCGCCCAAGCCGCCTTCGCGATGGTCGCCGTGCACCGTCAGGCAGGCCAACTCCCCCATCGCCGCGTCCTCGAACGGATACAGCGCCGCGCAACCCTGGATGAAGCCGTCGTGCTCGAACACGCTGAACTGCCCGATCTCGCCTTCGATGAGCTCGCGCGGCCGCTTCACCAGCGTGCCGTCGGCTTCGAGCGGTTCGATCAGCTTCAGGATTCCGCCCACGTCGTCGCTGGTGGCCTCGCGCAGCGCTTCCAGGTGCTCGGTCGATACGAGCGTGCCGACGCCGGCGTGCGTGAACAGCTCGATCAGCAGACCTCCGTCCAGCCGCATCGGAATCAGGTGGGCGCGCGCCACGCCGCCGCGGCAGGCTCGCACCAGATAGTTCAGGTCCGACAGCACGGCCTCCGAGCCGTCGCGCGCAGCCAGCATCCGCTCGGCTTCCTCGAGCGCCATCTCGCCGAGCAGCTTGCCGCCGGCGTTGCGCACACCGTCCTGCGAGGCGATCAGGATCAGCTTGTCCGCTTTCAGCGCGATCGCCGCACAGGTCGCGACGTCCTCGACCTTCAGGTTGAATGCCTCGCCGGTCGGCGAGAAGCCGAGCGGCGACATCAGCACCAGCGCGTCGGCGCGCAGCGTGCGCTCGATCAATTCGGTATCGATCTTGCGCACGACGCCGGTGTGCTGGAAGTCGACCCCGTCGACGATGCCGACTGGCCGCGCGACAACGAAATTGCCGCTGACGATGCGGATCTTGCTGTTGGCCATCGGCGTGCTGGGCAAGCCCTGCGAGAACGCCGCTTCGATGTCGAGCCGGATGCCGCCGGCGGCTTCCTTCACGCACACGAGCGCCGCCGCATCGGTGATCCTGAGCCCTGCGCTGAACGAGGTCTGCAGCCCCTTGAGCTGCAACTGCGCCTGCACCTGGGGCCGCGATCCGTGCACCAGCACCAACCGGATCCCCAGCGCGTGCAGCAGCGACAGATCGTGTACCAGCGCATTGAGCCGGCCGGCCTCGATCAGCTCGCCCTCGAACGCCACCACGAACGTGCGGCCACGGAACGAATGCACATAGGGAGCCACTCCGCGCAGCCAGGCGACGAATTGCGCCTGGCTCAGCGCGGCGGTGGCCGGCGCAGTGGCGGTGGCCAGCGGGGCGATGTGATCGTCCACGTCCGAAAGTATACTTCGCGCCCCTGCAAGTCTTTGATTTGGTGAGGGCAATTGCGAAACGATGGCGCGCGACCGGCGCTCGCGATCCGGTTTCCGGAAGAGTTGCCCGTCAGCGCGCGGCGCGGCGAGATCGGCGAGGCGATCCGAAGCCATCAGGTCGTGATCGTGTGCGGCGAGACCGGCTCGGGCAAAACGACCCAGCTGCCGAAGATCTGCCTGTCGATCGGGCGTGGCGTCGATCGAATGATCGGCCATACACAGCCGCGCCGGATTGCCGCCTCCAGTGTTGCCCGACGGATTGCCGAGGAACTGGCGACCCCCTTGGGCGAGGTCGTTGGCTACAAAGTGCGCTTCACCGACAAGACGCGTGCCGGCGTGGCGGTCAAGCTGATGACCGATGGCATCTTGCTCGCCGAGACTCAGCGCGATCCGCGGCTCGAAGCCTACGACACGATCATCGTCGATGAGGCGCACGAGCGGAGCCTGAACATCGACTTTCTGCTGGGCTACCTGCGCCAGCTGCTGGCCAGGCGGCCGCAGCTCAGACTGATCATCACGTCGGCCACCCTCGATGCCGAGCGCTTTGCTCGCCACTTCGGATCGCCGGAGCAGCCCGCTCCGGTCATCAACGTCTCCGGCCGCCTGTACCCCGTCGAGATCCGCTATCGGGCGGTGCGCGATGAAGACGACACCGACGACCGCACGTTGATGGACGCCGTCGTCGACGCGGTCGACGAGCTGGCGCTGGCTGGCCGCGGCGACACGCTGGTGTTCCTGCCGGGCGAGCGCGAGATCCGCGAGGCGGCCGAAGCCTTGCGCAAGCGGCATCCGCCCGGCAGCGAGATCCTGCCGCTGTTCGCGCGGCTGTCGATGGAGGAGCAGGAGCGGGTCTTCAAGGCCGGAGCCATGCGCCGGATCGTGCTCGCGACCAACATCGCCGAGACTTCCCTCACGGTGCCGGGAATCCGCTACGTAGTTGATTCGGGCCTGGCGCGCGTCAAGCGCTACAGCTATCGCAACAAGGTCGAGCAGCTGCAGGTCGAGCCGATTTCGCAGGCGGCCGCGGCTCAGCGTGCCGGCCGTTGCGGGCGGCTTGCCGACGGCATCTGCATCCGCCTGTATGACGAGCAGGACTTCGGCCGCCGCCCGTCGTTTACCGATCCGGAGATCCTGCGATCGTCACTGGCCGCGGTAATCCTGCAGATGAAATCGCTCGGGCTGGGCGAGGTGTCGGAGTTTCCCTTCGTACAGCCTCCGTCGTCGCGGGCCGTGGCCGACGGGTACCAGCTGCTGGCGGAGCTGAACGCGGTGGACGAGCGCAACGAGCTCACGCCGACCGGCGAGGAGCTGGCGCGCCTGCCGCTGGATCCCCGCCTGGGTCGGATGCTTCTGGCGGCGCGCGACCAGCACTGTCTGCGCGAGATGCTGATCATCGCCTCGGCGCTTTCGGTGCAGGATCCGCGCGAACGACCACTCGAAGCGCAGCAGGCAGCTGACCAGGCGCACCGCCGTTTCGCCGATGAGCGAAGCGAATTTGCCGGGCTGGTGAAGCTGTGGGATGCCCTTCAGCAACGGCTGGAGCACAAGAAGTCGAACCGGCGCCTGGCCGGGGAACTGAAGCAGGAATTCATCAGCCCGCGGCGTCTGCGTGAATGGATCGATGTGCACTCGCAGCTGCACCGGATCGTCTCCGAGCTGGGGTGGCGCATCAACGAATCGCCACCGACCTACGAGCAGCTGCATCTGGCGCTTCTGACCGGACTGCTGGGCAACGTCGGTTGCAAGTCGCCCGACGCCGATCCGGCCGACCGCCGCGAGCCACCCTACCTGGGCGCGCGCTCGATCAAGTTCCACGTGTGGCCGGGCTCGACGCTGGCGCGCAAGGCCGGCCGTTGGATCGTCGCGGCCGAGCTGATCGAGACGTCACGCCTGTTTGCCAGGACCGTGGCCGGAATCGAGCCGGCTTGGCTCGAGAAGGTCGGCGCCCACCTGTTGAAGAAGACGCACAGCGAGCCGCATTGGGAGAAGCGCCCCGCGCAGGCGGTCGCGTTCGAGCGTGCCACGCTCTATGGGCTGGTCGTTTACCAGCAACGGCGCGTGAATTTCGCGCCGATCGATCCGGCCGCGGCGCGGACGCTCTTGATTCGGGAAGGCCTGGTCGGAGGCGAGCTCGACACGCTCGCTCCGTTCATGGCGCACAACCAGAAACTGATCCGCGAGATCCGGGACCTGGAGCACAAGACCCGCCGTCCCGACGTGCTGGTCGACGAGGAATTGATCTACGCGTTCTACGACCTGCGCATCCCCGCTTCGGTCGCGACCGGTGCCGCATTCGAGGCCTGGCGGGCCAAAGCCGAGGTGGGCAACCTGCGCTTGCTGTTCCTGTCGCGCGAGGAGCTGATGCGGCACGAGGCGGCCGGCGTGACCTCGCAGCTGTATCCGAAGTCGATCGCGATGGGCGGCCTGCAGATGCCCTTGTCGTATCACTTCGAGCCGGGCAGCGCGCGCGACGGCGCGACCTTGACGGTGCCGCTGATCGCCCTGAACCAGGTCGATGCGCTCCGTTGCGAGTGGCTGGTGCCCGGCATGTTGAAGGAAAAGGTCCAGCTGCTGCTCAAGTCGCTGCCGCAGAAGCTGCGCCGCCATTGCGTACCGCTGCCCGAGTACGCCCAGGGTTTTGTCGAGCGATGGGCGTCCTTCGCCAAGGCTTCGGAGGCCGGGGCCTCCTTCGCCAGGGCCTCGGAGGCCGAGAGCGCCTCCGAGGCACGGTCGATCGCGCCGTCGACAGGACTGATCGACGCGCTGATACGGGACGTGCGCGAACACGCCGGCATCACCTGCGCGCCGGCCGACTTCAAGCTCGAATCGCTGCCAGGCCACTTGACGATGAACTTCAAGGTGGTGGACGCGGAGGGTCGCCAGCTGGCAATGGGCCGCAACCTGGCGTCGTTGCAGGCCGAGCTCGGCGGCCAGGCAAGGCAACAGTTTCAGCAGGTCGCCGATGACGAGCAAGCGGCGCCGGTGCAATCGCACCAGCCGATTACCGACTGGGATTTCGGGGAGCTGCCGGCGCAGCGCCGGATCCATCGCGGAGGCCAGACGCTGCTGGCGTATCCCGCGCTGGTCGACCACGGCGACCACTGCTCTCTGGAGGTGTTCGACGATCCTCTGGTCGCCCGCAGCCGCCACCGGGAGGGACTGCGGCGACTGTTCAGGCTCCAGCTGCGCCAGCAGATTCAGTTCCTGGAGCGCTCGCTCTCATCGCTGCAAACGGTTCGGATGCAGGCCTCGGTGGTTCCCGCGCTGTCCGCGGCGGCTCCCACCTTCGAGGACCTGCGCGATCAGGTGGTCGGCGCGGCGATCGACCGCACCTGCCTCGAGGAGCCCCGGCCAACCGACCGAGACCAGTTCGTGGCGCGCAAGGATGAAGCGCGCGGGCGCCTGACCCTGATCGCCCAACAGATTGCGCAGCTGCTGGCGGCGATCGTGCAGGAGGCCGCTCAGCTACCGAGGAAGCTCGCCGCGGGCCGTTCCTTCGCTGGCGCCTGCAACGACGTGGAGCAGCAGCTCGCGGGCCTCTTTCCGAAGCGATTCGTCGAGCAGACGCCGGCCGCTCAGCTGGGCCACTTTCCGCGCTATCTGAAAGCGATCGGAGCACGCCTCGATAAGCTGAAGAGCGATCCGGCCCGCGACAAGACGCTGATGGCGCAGCTCGGTCCGCTGCAAGCGGCCTACGCCCGGGTACTGGCCGCGCGCAAGGGCGTGCCCGATGCGAGGCTGGAGGAGTTTCGCTGGTTGTTGGAGGAGCTGCGGGTGTCGCTGTTCGCGCAGGAGCTCAAGACGCCGATGCCGGTCAGCGTGAAGCGTCTTCAGAAGGTCTGGGCCAACATCGGCGGCTGACCGACCGCAACGCTCAGCCCGCGGCGCGCGCCGGGGCGATCGTTCTTGCGGCGATCTGTTTCATCCGATCGGCGTAAGCATGCCAATCCGGCTCCGGCAGATGCGGCCGCCAGCGCGCCAGGTCATCGTGCAGGTCCTGCCGGATCGACTCGATCTCCTGCTGCACGCGGCTGGTCAGCAGGTACCAGTTGGCCAGCAGCACGTCATAGCGGTTGTAGAAGTCGCTACGTTTGGCGCGGCTTTCGCGACGATCCGCTTTGCGTACCGCGGGCGGGGTAACCATAACGAGTCTCCGGCACTTGATGTCTTTTCGGCCCCGACGGCCGAAACCGACAGCCACAACTGTGGGCCAAGTGGCGATGACTCGGAAGTTTCTTAGGTCACATACGACCTTGTTCGCGCTGCTGCGAGGCGGTCCAGGCGCCCGGCGGCCGCTAGCGCGGTTTGGCGCCGGCCTCCGGCAACGGCCACGGTGGGCCGACAAAGTCGCCCGGCGCCTTCGGCGCGTACAGCTCGGGGAACAGCACAGGCCCCCACTCCGGGTGCAGGCTCAACTTGGCGGTCAAGTCGAGGCGGAAAGCCGGATCGTCGGCCTTGGAGCGCCAGGTGTGTACGAATTGACGGCGCACGGACAGCTCCGCGTTGATCCACGGTTCGGCTTCCGCGTACGAGAAGTCGCCGAGGGACCTGGCCGCGACCTCGTGTTCGCGATAGCGGCCGTAGCGCGATGGGATCGAATCGCGAAACGCGCGCGGCATCTGGTCGACGAATTCGCTCGGCATATGAGGCTCAGCCACGGCGCGGCCGTCTTTGCTGATGGAAACGAAATCGTTGGTCTTTAGAGGCGGCACGGCGAATGGCTTGCCGTGGCGGTTCACAAGGCGCGCTCGCCCCTGCTCGATGAACACGGCTCCACCACGCGCGTCGACGCGGGCCAGCACGACTCCGCCGAGCTCGGTGCCGTCGAACAGCAAAGTCGAAAAGGCGGGAGCCCGCAGACGCTTTGTGTCATCCAATGAGAGCTTGATCCAGCCCGACAGCAGGTAAAGGGCGGGTCGATCGGCGCTGACCTCGGTCGGATGGTTGAGCTGAAGGCGGCTTAAGGGCCCCACATCCAGCCGGACGCCGTCGTCGAATTCGAGGCGTGCAAAGGAGTCCTTGCCCGTTTCGAACAGATCGTTCGGCTGCACGCGGACGCCTTCGGCGGCGCCCAGCTTCGATGTGCCCCGAATGACGGTCGCGCTGCCTTCGAGGATCGTGACCACTGCCGGGCTGTCCGCTCCAACGGCATCCGGAAGCAGCGCAAACGAGGCTGCGAAGACGATTCCTGGGACGAACAACCTGAGCATGGGCCCCTCCTGGATCCCACGTGGCAACAGCCCGCCAGTGCTTCACCTGTCACTGTACAGACGAAATTGCGACTCAAAAAGGGCTATGCCGACCCTCTGAGCTGCGTCGATCCGGATGACCAAGGTCATTTGGCTGCGCCGAGAGGGCGATGCACCTTCAAGCTGCGATCGAACGCTCTCGCACACGGCCGCGCGGGTGCAACACGCTCAAGCAAAAACCCGCGCAGCGAATGACCTCTGTCACTTATGTGGATTGGCAAGTTTGCCTACAGTCCGTCCAACGCTTCTGACCCACTCGAACCGTTCGGGGGAGACAGAAAGTGTTCCTGACAGAGCGGAACTATGAGGCCTTCGCCGACCTGATCAGTTCAATCGATAACGAGGGCCTCTCAACGAATCGCTCATGTCGGGAATCTTCCCCAGTGCGGTTCACCCAAACTGAAAGGAAATATCATGATCCGTAAAATCGCTCTGGCTGTTATCGCTTGCTCCGCCTTCGGCGCCGCCTTCGCGCAAACGTCGAACGTCAACCTGCACGACACCAACCAGACCCAAATCGGCGCGTACAACTGGGCGTCGGGGTATGTCGGCACGGTGTGGGGCAATGGAACCAGCAACGTCAACATGCACGACGTGAACCAGACCCAGATCGGCGCCTACAACGGCGCGAGCCTGTCGGTCGGCACCGTGTGGGGTTCGGGCACGAGCAACGTCAACATGCACGACACGAACCAGACGCAAATCGGCGCCTACAACTACGCCGGCGCGTCGGTCGGCAATGCTGGCAACGGCACGTCGAATGTCAACATGCACGACGTGAACCAGACCCAGATCGGCGCCTACAACTCGGCGTACATCGACGTCGGCAGCGTGCAGTAATTAAGGTAATGCGCGGCATGCCCGGGTCGCCGGGCTGCCGCTCGATCGAAGAGAAGCAGGGCGGCAGGCCGCCCTGCACCAACAAACAAGCCCTCCCAGGAGAACCACGATGCGAACGCTTTCATGTCTGTCGATCCTGCTCCCGCTCGCGCTGATCGCGGCCGCTCCGATTTGCCAGGCTTACGGCGCAAAACCGGCCAACGCCGAGATCATGCCCCTGGAAGACAGGGATCGTGCGAGGGTCGACGTCGCCGAGTCGAAGCTCAAGTTGAAGTTGCTCGATCTCGAGGACGTGGGCGGCGGCGAGGATTCGAGTTCAAGTGGCAGTTGCGGCTCGGTGAACATCGGAAACACCAACACCAATACCAATACCAACCAGACCGGTACGAGTCTGATTGCTCCCCACGACACGACCGTGATCGTGACGGGGGACGTTTTCAACACCGCAACCTGCGGCCGCTAGCGGGTCGCCAAAAAAAAGAAACGCCGAGGAATCCATGAAGATCGGTCCTAAGTTTGTCCGAACGACGGTGGCGCTGATAGCGACTGGGATGTCGCTGATGGCGGTGGCGGCCGACAAGGACGATTTCGAGCGACGCGCCGACCGGCTGCGGGCCGGACCGGCCGAAGCGCCGCTGTCGAACGAGACCGGCTTCAGCAAGGGGCTGAAGTGCATGGACGGGCTGTTTCGCACGTACGGTGTGAGCAATGTGACGGTGGTACTGGACCAGATTCCGGATGCGACCAAGAAGATCAACGTGGGGGCGCGCGACATGTTTCTGTCGGCGACCGCGGAGATGACGCGCACGAGTCATGCGATCCGGCTGGTGCCGATCGTCGATACGCGCGTGTTTACCGAGACCAAGCGCGATCGGGTGGTGGCCGATGCCGATTTTGCGATCCAGGGCTCGATCTCGCAGTACGACGATTCGATGCTGCAGAAGCAGCGCGACGGAGCGGTGTGCATCTGGAAGCTGTGCATTGGGGCGGCGGACTCGGACAAGATATCGGGGTTGGGGCTGGACCTGAACCTGGTGGAGACGGCCGGCATGTCGCTGGTGCCGGGGGCGAGCGTGAAGAACGCGGTGCTGCTGCGCCGGCACGGCGACGGTTACGACGGCGACCTGACGGTGAAGAATTTCAGCATCCAGGCCAACTACACGCTGGTCAGCAGCGACGCCAACGGGCAGGCGCTGCGCACGCTGATTGAGCTGGGCGCGATCGAGCTGTACGGGCGGATGCTGAAGCTGCCGTACTGGAGCTGCATGGGCGCCACCGAGCAGGATCCGGTGGTGAGCTCGGAGATCGACGACTGGTGGGAAGAGATGGCGGCCGATCCGCGCAGCATGACGCGCCTGATGGGCTATCTGCAGCTGCAGATGAAGGTGCAGGGCCTGTACGGCGGGCCGATCGACGGGCGGGGCAATGAGGCGCTGTTGCGGACGGTGCGGGCGTACGAGCTGGCGATGGGCATGCCGGACGAGCTGAACCTGGATGGGCACTTTCTGCACAAGTACCTGGCGGCCGATCATGCACAGGTGCGCAAGGTGGCGGTCACCAGGCTGGCGGAGATCAATCAGAAGGAAGGGCCGTTGCCGCCGGAGCCGGTGGCGCAGGCGGCGCCACCGCCGGGGGCGGCAGCGCAGGTCGCCCAAGCGGGGCCGGCCAATCAGGGCGCACCGGCGCCAACGGCTGCGGTGGGTCAGGGCGCAACGAATGCTCAGAGCGCGCGGCCGACTCAGAATGTGGCGACGGGGCCCAGCGTCTCGGGCACTCAGAGCGGACAAGCGGCTGCGCGAGGGGCGATGTCGGCCCCGGTCGCTGCGGCGGCCACCCCGACGGCGGCCCCGGTGGCGGCGACCCAACCCGTTGCGCCGGCCCCGGTGGCGGCTGCACCGCAGTCGACGACGACTGCTCAGTCGGCTGCGCCGTCTGCGGTAGCTGCTGCGCAGCCGGCGCCGCGACCGGCTGCGCCGTCCACCGTGGCCACTCAGAGCGTTGCGCCGGCCCCGGTGGCCGCCCCATCGCCAGTGGCACCCCGTTCCGTCACGGCGGCGTCGACACCTCAGGCGGCGTCCGCGCCTGCCCTGGTGCCGGCCGTGTATCACCCGACGCCGATTCGAATCGACGGCTCGCGTCCGGCCAACAACTCGACGTACCGGGCCGGCGAGCCGTTCTATGTGGGCGTGATCTCGCCGCGGGATGGCTACCTGTACTGCTACCTGGTGGATGAACATCAACGGATTGCCCAGTTCTATCCGGCCCCGAGTCAGTCGCTGGACCGGCTGTCGAGCGGCACGCTGAAGGTGCTCAATGCGGAATCGCCGTTGATCGCCAGCCATCCAGGGCACCGGCAGGAAGTGGCCTGCTTCTCGAGCGCCAAGGACCTGGGGCGGCAGCCGGTGGAAACCGGAAGCGTTCTGGGTTTGGACGCTCTGAAGACGCGGTTCGCGATTGCGGTCAGCGGCGCCTATGCGATGGGGGTGTTCGATGTCAAGGTTCAGTAAGGTGCTGATCGCCGTGGCCGCGCTCGGCTGCGCGGGCATGGCGCTGGCGGCCGATGATTCGTCCGAGGTCAATGTGCGCGCCAAGATGGCCAAGGCGGCCGATGATTCGTCCGAGGTCAACGTGCGCGCCAAGATGGCCAAGGCGGCCGATGACACGGCCTCGGCTAACGGGCCGGCGCGTTCTGCCGAAGAGGTGCCGCCGACGGCGCTGGGGCGCTCGCCCAAGGGTCCACCGGTGAGCCTGTTTCGTTGCTGGCAGGAGGGGCGGGTGATTTTCGAGGGCAGGGGCTACGGAGCACTGCCGTCGACGCAGATCGTGGCGGAGCTGAAGGCGAGCGATGGTGGGGCGGGTCGGGTGCAGATACTGGACATGTACCAGGGGCTGTGCGTGCTGGAGCTGCCCAAGTAAGGGGCGGCTTGGAATGCATTCGTTGTTCAAGGAGAAGGCGATGTCGATTCGAGATTCGATGCGGCCGACACGACGTGCAGCGCTGCTGAGCGCGGTGTGCCTGGTGCTGATGGCCGCCTCGCCGTTTGCGTCGGCGAGCCAGCGCGCCTTTCGGCTGCAGCCCTTTGAGGCGCTGGAGGTGGATCTGCCAGCGCGCTACGTGATCCGCGAGTCGGGTGTGGCCTCTGCGCTGCTGCGTGGCGACCCCGAGGTGATCAATCGGATCGTAATCGAGCAGCACGATAATCGCGTACGGGTGTTCGTTCCGGGCTCCATCACGATCCAGGGGCAGCTGGTGATCGAGATCGATACGGTCGGTCTGCGCGAACTGCTGGTCAACGGGCCGGGCGAGGTTGCCGCGCACGGTTTCTCCGGTTCGGACTTCTCGCTGCGCTCTCTGGGGCCGGCGGCGGTCAAGGTGACGGGGCTGGACGTGGACAAGCTGAAGGTGGAGATGCAAGGCAGCGGCACGATGGAGCTGGCCGGGCGTGCGACCAAGGAGCGGATGAAGATCGCCGGCTCCGGACAGTATCGGGCGGGCGACCTGGCCGCTGACAGCGTCGAGGTCAAGCTGGACGGCTCGGCCAGCGTGGAAGTGATGGCGCACGACAAACTCGACGTGCAGATCGCCGGTTCCGGCAGCGTGCGCTATCGCGGCGAACCCAAACTCAGCTCCAGCGTCAGCGGCAGCGGCTCCATCGCGAAGATGTGAAAATGGGTGCGTGCATGCTTTCAATCATCGAGAACCATCGTGAGTACCGGCGACTCGCGGCCGCATTCGGATTGTCGGTTGCTATCGCGCTGGGGTCCTCGGTTGCATGCGCGCAATCGAGTGATGTTTCGGCTGGCGACGTGTCGCAGTCCCAGAGCGGCGGGATGAACCTGCAGCTGCTCGGCGTTGGCACGGCTGCGGGCAACGGCAGCACGTCGGTCAACCTGGGTTCGATCTTCCAGCAGCAGTCGGGACTCATGAACACTCAAGCCGCCGGCGTGGGCAATGTCACGGGTAACGGTCGCTCCCAGGTCAGCGTGGGCGAGATTGTGCAGAGTCAGAGCGGGATCCTTAACGCCCAGAACGTGCAGATCGGCAACGCCACGGGCAACGGGTCGGCGCGAGTGCAGACCGGTCAGATCCTCCAGACGCAGGACGGGGCTTTCAGCAACGAGTCCATCGAGATTGGCAACGCCACCAGCGGCAACACCGATGTGATCGTCGGCAACATCTATCAGACCCAGCATGGCTTGAATGCCAATTCGACCGTGAGAATCGGCAACAACTAGGCGGCGACACGGACTGGTTCGAACGCGGAATGACCGGACATGAAAATGCCCCTGCGAGTCTTTGACTCGCAGGGCCACTTCGTCGAAAATGCCCGGCTATGTCATCAGGCTAAGCGATGGGCTTGATCCTCGGATGCCTTTTTTTCGATCCGCGAGGACTGCGCGCTCGTATCGCGTTCAGGCTGTCGTCTGCACCAGCGTACCCGGCTGAGCCGGCGTCGACGTTGCCAGGCTGGCCTGCGCGCCCAGGTTGCTGAGCAGTGCCTGCAGGAACGCCTGCAACGAGGCTGAGGAATTGCTGCCCGACGTATCGCTCGACGTCGAGCCGCTGCCGCCGCTGCCGGCGGTTGATGCGGTCGTGGACGGCGTGCCGGTTTGAGTCGGGGTGCTGATCGCCGTCGAGGCAGTCGCGGTCGACGCTGTGCTCGTCGAGGCGGCAGACCCGGTGGTCGAGGTGGACGATGTCGACGCGGAAGTGTTGGAGCCGGTCAACGCGCTCACCAGCGCCTGGAAGTCCTGTTGCAGCTTCGCCAGCGCGTTGTCGCTCGAATCCGACGACGATCCGGACGTCGATCCGGACGTCGATCCGGACGTCGATCCGGTCGAACTGCTCGTGGACGAACTCGACAGCTCTTGCAGCAGGTTCTGCAGACCCGTCGCCAGGCTGCCGTACTGCGAGCCGACGTGCCCACGGTGGCCGCTGTCATCGTCGCCGCCTTCACCACCCTGGCCCGATTGTCCTTGCAACCGCTGACTGTGGCGGATCGCGTGAAACAGGTCGTGCAGGAACGTGCCAAGCGAACTCAGCACGTTGGCGGCTCCGCTGGCGCCGGTCTGCGCACTGCTGCCGTCGGTGCTGCCCGAGGCCGCCGGCGTCGGCGTGCTGGTCGGCGTGGCGGTCATCGACGCGGTGGTCGTCGCGGGCGCGCTGCTGCTGGTGGTGGCCGAGGCGGCCGTCGTCGCATTGCTGTTCGTGTTGGTGCTCGTAGCGGAAGCATTCGACGCGCCCGGGACCAGTCCGAGCTGGCTGAGCGCCGAGAAGATGCTGTCCATGAACCCCATCATCCCGCCGCCGGACTGCTGGCCGTCTTGCACGCTCTGATCGTTGCCGCTGTCATCATCGTGGTGCCCGCCGTGCGCACGGTGAGCATGACCGCTCGACTGGGTCTGCTGGGCCTGGTAGATGTCGGAGTAACCAGTCACCCCCTGGATCGACATGTTCGCTGTCCTTTCGTATCAGTGGAGAGGCGCAGGCTAGGCGCTGCGCTGTCGGGGAGATCTGTCAAACACACGAGCGAAGGGCGTCCGCTTCAAGCTATTGAATGTAAATGGGTTCTTTGGCGAAATCGGCTGCGAATTGCCTTGAATTAACGGGCAATCGGCCGCCCGCTAGACTTATTCGGAGTCTGTCCGGAACGCTGAATACAAAGGGATGGGAATCCAAAGGGACGCAATGCCGTTGCGCTTCGGCTTGTTCGTGATCGGCGACGAGATCCTCTCGGGCAAGCGTTCCGATCGACACCTGGCAAAGGTCATCGAGCTGCTGCGGACGCGCGGCCTGACTCTGGCCTGGGCTCACTACCTGCCGGACGAGCGCGTCTCGCTAACCGAGGCCTTCGGGCGCAGTCTGGCGGGACCGGATGTGGTGTTCAGCTGCGGGGGGATCGGCTCGACTCCGGACGATCACACGCGTCAGGCGGTGGCCGCAGCGCTCGGACGCAAGCTGGTGCTTCACCCCGAGGCCGCGACGCTGATCGCGGCGCGCTGCGCCCAGCTCGGGCAGCCGGATATGACGACCGCGGAAAATCGACAGCGGCTAACGATGGGGGAGTTTCCCGAAGGTGCCCGGATCATCCCGAATCCGTTCAACGGAATCCCCGGCTTTGCGATCGCTCAGCACTACTTCGTTCCCGGCTTTCCGGCGATGGCCTGGCCGATGCTGGAAGCGGTGCTCGATTCCGAGTATGCCGGGCACTTCCATGCCGAGCCGATGAGCGAGCGCGCACTGCTGGTCTTCGGCACGCCAGAGTCGGCGCTGGTTCCGATGATGCTGGGAGTTGAAGAGGCCTTTCCGGGGGTCCGCACGTTCAGCCTGCCTTCGCTTGGAGATGGTCGCGACGGACGGATCGCGCGCCGCCACATTGAGCTCGGCGTCAAGGGGCCGCCCGACAGGATCGGTGCAGCATTCGAGGCGCTGAGAACGGCGGTACAGGCGAGCGGTGCCGAGTTCGAAACACCCCGGTCCCACCAAGCGGGAGAGGGGATGAAGAAGTAAAAAAAAAGCCTGGTCGAAGAGACCAGGCTTGGAAAGCACCACCAAAGGAGGAGACAGAAGGAGGTTTGGGCGCGAGTCCCAAACACTAGTGGTGCCAAGGAGACGGTTGGATCGCGGCGGTTCTGCTCCGGTCAGGTTCTGTCGGACTCTTCAAGCGTCATTCGTCGTGTCGCAGCGATCCCGGTGATCTTTCGGTTCAGCCGACCTTCTTGGTCTTCGCCTTCACCGCGTCGTTCGCGGCGCTGGCGGCATTGACGGTCGCCGAGGCGGCCGCGGCGAAATTCGATTCAGCCCAGTCAGCGGCCTGCTTGGCAGCCTTGCTCACGGTGTCGAATGCGGTGTTGGAAGCGGCCACCGCGCTCTTGAACATCGACAGCGCAGGCTCCGAGCCGGCGGGTGCGTTCTTGGTGGCAAAGTCGATCAGTTCGCTGACTTTGCGGTTGCCGTCGGCGATCTGGGCTTCGACGATCTTCGTGATCTCGGCGTTGGCGCCGCTGGCGATGCCGTAGATGTTGCGCGAGTAGCTGACAGCCTTCTCGATCGTCGGCTGGCTCAGCGTGCTCGACATGGCAACCAACTCCTGCACATCCTTCGCGCCCAGCAGCGTCTGGGTGGTGTCGGCGGCGTCTTGCATCAGAGCCTTCGCCGCGGCCAGGTTCAGGTTGACCAACTTTTCGGCCGCATTGAAGACGGTGTGTCCGAGGGAATTGAATGCGTCGAGCTGACCCTTTTGCAACTCGACCAATTGAGCGGGCGTTGCGTACATAGCTTTTCTCCAGTCTTTGGTGGTTCCTGAATCCGACTTGTATGTGCCTTGGCCGTTTGACCAGGCCTTCCGTGTGATGGTTGATGCATCGCACAAAGAGCATTTTATGCTGCTATGCACAAAAGTCAAGTCGAGATGGGCTTTATCCTGATTAGTTGAGTAGGGAGATCCGGAATTGAATTCTCGCCACATATCATAATAAAAACATGTATTTAGATAATAGTTTTGGATGATGATCTGGCGTTTAAACAAAGCTCCTGCTGCGTCGCGCAAATATGGGGTCCCACGCGACCTTCGCATGGGATGCTGCATCCGCGCTGGCGAGGTGACCGATCGGGCGCGCTTGCGGCCGAATCGGGCTGTGGTCCAATTCGCGAAGGCTTGAGAAATTTCAACGATCCCTAGGCGCGGATAAAACATGGCGACCAAACACCGTATCGCAGTGCTTCCGGGCGACGGCATCGGACGCGAAGTCGTACCGGAAGGTCTGCGGGTGCTGGATGCGGCCGCGCGCCGCTTCGACATCGCCTTTCGGCTGGACCACTTCGATTTCGCGTGCTGCGACTACTACGAAAAGCACGGCGCGATGATGCCGCCGAACTGGCGTGAGCTGATCGGCGGGCACGATGCGATTTTCTTCGGGGCGGTGGGCTGGCCAGCGAGCGTGCCGGATCACGTGTCGCTGTGGGGCTCGCTGATCAAGTTTCGCCGCGAGTTCGACCAGTACGTGAACCTGCGGCCTTGCAGGCTGATGCCGGGCGTGGCCTCCCCGCTGGCGGGGCTGGCGGCCGGTGATATCGACTGCATGATTGTCCGTGAGAACACCGAGGGCGAGTACTCCTCGATCGGCGGCCGTATGTTCGAGGGCACCGATCGCGAGATCGTGGTGCAGGAAACGGTGATGACGCGCCATGGCGTCGACCGTGTCCTCAAATTTGCGTTCGAGCTGGCTATGCGGCGACCCAAGCGGCACCTGACGTCAGCCACCAAGTCCAACGGCATTTCGATCACGATGCCGTATTGGGACGAGCGCGTGGCGGCGATGGCGCAGGCCTTTCCCCAGGTGCGGGTCGATCAGTTCCACATCGACATCCTGGCTGCGAATTTCGTGCGCCGACCGCAGCATTTCGATGTCGTGGTCGGCTCGAACTTGTTCGGCGATATCCTGTCTGACCTGGGTCCTGCGTGCGCGGGCACGATCGGCATCGCGGCGTCAGCGAATCTGAACCCGGCCCGCACCGCGCCGTCGCTGTTCGAACCGGTGCATGGATCGGCGCCTGATATCGCCGGCCGCGGAATCGCGAACCCGATCGGGCAGATCTGGAGCGCGGCGCTGATGCTGGACTGGCTGGGACACGCTGACGCGGGTGCCGCGGTGCTGGCCGCGATCGAACGGGTGCTTGCCGCGGGTCCAGGACACGCGCCCTTTACGCCGGACCTGGGCGGCAAAGCCTCGACGGCCGACCTGGGGCAGGCGATCGCCGCGGCGATCTGAAGGGGAATGTCGCTGCTCAGCGTGTACGTGCTGACCCGTACGCGGTTTGTTGCGATGCCAGTTGCCGAATTGCGCGGGGCCAGATAGCCTCTACACTCGCGCGCCTTAGCGGCTGTCGGCGCCACGGCGGGTAAACAGGCAGAACGCAGCGGGCTTGCCCTCGGAAGCCTGTGCAGCACGCAGCGGGTGGCGGGCTTGCCCTCCGAAGCGCGAAGGAGGGCGAAGGCGGGAATTGTTCGGTGCGGGCTGGCTTAAGCAGTCGATCGGCAGCGATCGACTGGGGTATCAAAGATCCTGGGGAAGACCTGAAAGCGTTCGAGACATGAAGACGATCCTTACGAGCAACTGGATGTGGTGCGGCGCGCTGAGCCTGATGCTGGCTCCGTGGAGCGCGTGCCCGGCTGCGCCGCTGCCGACGCACGATCCGCACTTGCGATCGGAGATGGCGATCGTCGTTGATCAGGACACCGACCAGGTGCTGTACGAGAAGAACGCGGACCGTGTGTCCTCCATCGCTTCGATCACCAAGCTGATGACGGCGATGGTCACGCTCGACGCGCAGCTGCCGCTCGACGAGGATCTGGAAGTCACCAAGGAAGACCGTACCAACACCTGGACCGGGTCGCGCTTGCGTCCTGGCACGCACCTGACGCGCGGGCAGGCGCTGCACCTGGCGCTGATGTCATCCGAGAACCACGCGGCGTATTTGCTCGGACGCACGTACCCGGGCGGAGTGGCCGCACTGGTCGATGCGATGAACGCGAAGGCGCAACTGATCGGCATGACCGATGCGAACTTCGCCGATCCGGTCGGACTGTCGCCCGCCAATCGGGCCAGCCCGGCCGACCTGGTTCGAATGGTCAAGGCCGCTTACGATTATCCCGAGATCCGCTACGACTCGGTCAGCACCGACCTGATCGTCCCGGTCGGCCGCCAGCTGGTCCATTACCAGAACACCAATCACCTGACGTCGCGCCCGGACTGGCAGATCGGCCTGCAGAAGACCGGCTACATCGCGGCGGCGGGCCGTTGCCTGGTGATGCAGGCGGCGATCGACGGACATCGCGTGGTGATGGTGCTGCTCGACTCGGTGGGGCGATCCTCGCGCTTTGCCGACGCTCAGCGGATTCGCGACTGGCTCCGGGCCACCCGGCAGTCGATCGACAACGACCCCAACTCGTCGTTCTGAGACTGCTGCGGCGGGCTGTGCTCAGATTGAAGTAGGCGGGTGTCCCAGCCCCGCCGAAATCCTGGCGGCCGTTCCGACCAGCTCCTCGATCCAGGCTTCCTGCAGCCGATCGGCCGGCGCCGATACGGACAGTCCCGCCACGACATGGCCTGAATCGTCGCGGATCGCCGCGGCAATACAGCGTACCCCCAGCTCCAGTTCCTCGTTGTCCTTGGCGAAGCCGCGCGCGCGGATCAGCGAGAGCTCGCGCTCGAGCCTTGGCAGATCGGTGATGCTGTTGCGCGTATGACCGGCGAGCCCCGTGCGCGTGGCGTACGACCGCACGGTGCGCGATTCGTCGAAAGCGAGAAAGAGCTTGCCGCTCGAGGTCAGATGCAGCGGCGCCCGCCCGCCGATGGCGCGCACCACCTGCATGCCCGAGCGTTCGCTGTAGGAACGCTCGACGTAAACGATCTCGTCGCCCTGCCGCACCGACAGGTTGACCGTCTGGCCGGTTTTGCGGTGCAGGTCGCGCATCGGCTCGACCGCTGCTTCGCGCACCGACAGCCTGGCCTTGACCAGGTTGCCCAGTTCCAGCAGCCGCATGCCAAGCCGATACGTGCCAGCCTGATCACCTCGATCGACGAAGCGACCCACCACCATGTCGTTCAGGATGCGGTGTGCAGTCGACGGGTGAAGCTTGGTGCTCAGAGCCAACTCTTTCAGGCTGACCGAGCCGGACTGCCTGGCGAGCGCGTCGAGCAAACTCATCAGCCGGTCGATCACCTGGATCGCAGTGCGCTCGCGCGGCGGTGCCGCCGAATCCTCGTGCTCCGATGAAAGGGGACGGGCCATGGTGCGACGCAGTATTCAGGACATGGGCATTTATACCACGATGCGAAAGGAGCACTCGACCGCGCTCTGACCTGCACCCCCGCGATGGGGCTCCCGGCTGGCCTTGTCATCCGCGTGATGCGGCGCAACCAGCGGCAGCGAACGGCAGATCTAGTCCGATCGGAGCGGGCGATAGACCGTGGCGCCCTGTGCATCGCGCTCGGAAACCACCAGCAGCGCCTCGCGCATCGGCCAGGTGAAGGGCTCGATCGGGACGACGAGGTCGGCAGGCTCGTGGCCGCGCTGCGGCGGCAGATCGCGCAGCAGCGTGACGTGCGCGGCAAAACGCTTTTCGTCGAACCGCACCCGCAGCGTTTTCAGTTCCTCCCGGACGCGTTCGGCCAGCTCGACGAGGGCGGGTTCGGGCGGCCCTCCGGCCCACAGGACCCGCGCTCGCTCGAAGCGGCCCACGTGATCGATGCGCCATTCGAACGCCTCGACCGACAGACCGCCCAGCGCCGCGACCAGCTCGTGCGCACTAGCGAACGGCAGTTCGCCGATGAACGCCAGGGTCAGGTGCAGGTTGCCGCCGTGCACCCGTCGCGCTCGAAGGTGGCGCTGGTGCGCGTCGTGTGCTGCCCGATCGAGCCGCGCGCGCGTTGCCTCATCAGGCCAGCAGGCGACGAAGCACCGCATGCGACCTCAAATCCTCCCCTGTCCACCGTTTTGTGAGAGGG
>Ga0210394_10001444_pt1 | contig 38022 bp, 30 predicted proteins | sample IncBWC12MmetaG_FD_160121 | JGI IMG/M metagenome (GOLD analysis project Ga0210394, IMG submission 160121) | Forest soil microbial communities from Barre Woods Harvard Forest LTER site, Petersham, Massachusetts, United States - Inc-BW-C-12-M | ecosystem: Environmental > Terrestrial > Soil >... | reverse complement strand
TGAACGATCACCAGAATTTGGCAGCGTTGATCATATTCGCTGCCCTCTACGCGCGCACGAGGCGGTGGGACGCCGATGACGGCACTGGCGGCGCGATGCGAGCTAGGGGGCGGCGCGCGACAGCACTCCCGTTTCAACAACTGCGGCGAGGGGCTCTTATGGCATCGCTCGCTGAGCCGAGGGCGAGCCCGTGGACAGCGACGGGCATGCGAGATTGACCTGCGGCGTGCTCGACCTGCGCCAGCAGCTTGTGCGGCGCTCTGTGTGGCAATGGACGGTCGCCGGCGGCCGGCGTCGATGGTTTGTTGGTGGCGATCGGACGGCGGCGAGGATTCGGCGCCGCGGCCACCGCAGCAGCGTGCGACCAGCACGACACTCGCCGCCACCCGACGACATCGGTGTCGTCATGGAATGGCGGCCGCCGACTGCACTGGTTTCGCTCGTGCTCCGAAATCGGTCGTGGCGCCGGCTGCACTGAACGATCACCAGAATTTGGCAGCGTTGATCATATTCGCTGCCCTCTACGCGCGCACGAGGCGGTGGGACGCCGATGACGGCACTGGCGGCGCGATGCGAGCTAGGGGGCGGCGCGCGACAGCACTAGGAGCAAACAAGGCGATTGCTAACCCAACCGCCTTACCCAAGGCTTTGCACGAAGAGTCTGATTCCAACGAACGTCTACGCGTCAGCAATTGGATTGTGCATCGACTCTATCATTACGCAGTCAAGTAAACCGTCGAACTCCGATTTCTGACCGTCTTTCAGCATGTAGTTGATCCAGCCCGCGTTTGCACCGTCGCGGACAAGAATTCGGCCGTAACCCAACTCGACCTTCGCCCAACAGTCGCCGATTAAAGTCTCGAGGGCAAAGGCATCGAAATGCGGCGGCAATTCTATGGCGCAATGGATATGCCATCGACCAGACGTGCCACGCTCCCATCGACGTAATGAGCGAGCGCGGACCTCGCCTTTCTCAAGTACGGGTAACACGCGAAGGCGTTTGCCGTGACGACGAAATGCAGATCCATACACTGCTTTGTTGAGGAGGTTCATGAAATGCCGAAAAGCTTGTCGGCATTGATAGTGGTCGATCTTTATCCAACCGCCACTGTCGGCTTGGCGGCCTTGCTTCAAAGTCAGTGTGACGTCGCAAAATTCACCCCAGCTACTCGTGTCGAACAGATTTGATTTGGCGGATTCAATAGGATCAGCCTCAATCGAGTTGATGTTCGCGTGAATTGCAGAGGTGGCGGCAGGTCTAATGGCAGCCTTTGCGCAGTGTCGTTCGAAAATTTGCGAGGAAGTCAAGTTTTAGGCTCCAAGCTCTTTCTCGAATAACGACGTCGGCTCGCAGGGTTTGACACACGTAGCGGTACTGTATTTTGGCTTCTCAGCGACGGTGCCAAAGCAAGAGTGCCACCCTATTGCACGGTGAAGCGCGAGCTGGATTCCATGGGGCGTAGATAGCGCCCGAAGCGCGCCCAGAGTCGTGACGCCAACAAAACCAGTGTCAACGCGCGTTAGTGCCGAGCGATGCCGAAGACTGCGTCATCGGCCAACATCTGACAGTCGACATTACCGGATTTTTCCTCTGTCTATCCATTCCTGCAGATCATTGAGTTCATAAAATACCTTGCGACCTATCTTCGTGAACGCGGGGCCTTTCCCTTTCGTGCGCAAGCGTTGCAGCGTCCGCGGGCTGCGGCCGAGCATTTTAGCAACGCGACGCTCGCCGAGAAGGTGTCGGCCGTCGATAACGATCTCGTCGCCAGCAGCGGCCGTCGCAGGAGTGCTCGCTTGAGGATTGGCAATCGTCCGCGGCACGATATTCGTGGCCGGCTTGTCAGACTCCCGCTCGTCCCCGGCTTTCGTCGTCCCGTATGCAATGATTTGTGCCACCGGCCGCGGCGTCGATGCATCGGAGATCGTCGATGAGTTGTCCTCGATCGTGACCGGGGCGAGCCCGTCGGATTTCCGTTCGGCCGCGATATCGCCAATCGCGGCCGAAGACCCGAGTTTGGCGGCAGCCGCTTCGGCCTCGCGCCGCACTCCATATGCAAGCACGGCGGCGGGGTCTCTGATCCCGGCCGACTTTAGCGCCGCCAACACGTCCTTGATGAATTCGGCCAACTCGGGGGGCGCAAGGTTCGCCGGGTGGGTCGCACCAAGGGCACTAAGGCGTGCGCGGAGAAGCTGTTCCCCGTTTACATGGTAGGCTGTCTGGAACAGCGCGATGATGTGGGCCAGGGTGACGCCTTCCGGTATCAACGCGGCCAGCGTTGGGTCGCCGTTGGCGACGGGTGTGTCCATACGCATGATCGAACCTCCTGAGCGCAACAAATGCGGCGCATTGCGACGCAAAAGGCGCAAGGTTGTTGTCAGGAAATCCGCGTCGCCACGGAGGTTCGACCTACTGACGCGCCCGATAGGGCCGTGGGGTCGGTCGGCAACTCACTGCGAGCATTGAACCCAACAGTCGGGGGACCCATGTCCTCCAGGACAGTTCTGTCCACGAGCTGTAGTGCCATTATAGCCTCTGCTACGGGCATTTTCAAGGCAGGATCGGTCCAATCCGACCCGGACGGATCACTCCCGCGCCCCGCCAAGCTTTTCGACCCTGAACCGTTTCGCACCACCGATTACGCATTCGGCGTAAAGAAGCCACGGCGTACGCAGATAACGCAGCGACCGAATTCGTCCCGCGCGAGGGGAATGGTGCCGGCATGCCCGGCGAGATGCCTTAGATGGTCACCGAACGTCCAAATGCCGGCGCCGTCAGGCACTAGGATCGGTGCGGTGTCATCCGCCGTCCGAGGGGTGGAGGCTTTGTTTCCATTATTGCTCACGGCATCACTCCGATCGACGTCGCTGCCGAGTCTTAGGAATATCCGCACGGAGTTCGCTCACATCATCACACTCATTGCGGTCACGCGCGCGCTGTTTAGTTGGAGGCGTTTCTCGCACGGGAGGTGCCAGGCGTTCGCGCGTTGCTGTGCAAGTCTGGCCTTGGTTTGAAACTCCAGGGCCGAATTCGCAACGCCCTGATCAGCCCAGTCCTGAGCTTCAACCAGGTGTTTGGCTGCACGGCGCTCGAAAAAACGAGCCGTTTCGAGACAGACGGCGCGTGTGTGGGGATGAGTTCTTATGTTCTCGATCATGGCACTCCTACCGACGCCCCCGACGCAGGTTTGATTTTGGCAGTTTCCAACCGGCGTCTGGATTTTCGAGCAGCGATCGGGCAACGGTTGCATATGGTCAACCGACATTTTTCTGTCGGGCGCTCTGCCGTTCCGACGGCTTTGCCGTGGCCACCTTTTTGGCGTTGCCCGCAATGGAAAGCAGCATCTCGCCCTGTCCCTCAATCCGCTTGCGCCCTTTCTTCGGCGGAGTGGATGATGCTTTTTCCTCTGCAATGCTGCGGCGCAGCGCGTCCATCAGGTTCGCAACATTCTGCGGCTGTGGTGCGGCATGCTCCCGCGATACCGGCAAGCCGGTCTGCTTCTTCTTGAGCATAGCGACAACGGCTTCCTCATAGTGGTCGACAAACTGCGTGGGGTCGAAGTCCGTCGCCTTGCTCTGGAGGATGTGCTGGGCGAGCTTGAGCATATCCGGCTCGACCTTCACGCCAGGAATGTCCTCGAAATATTCCTTCGCGTCCCTGATCTCGTATGGATAGCGGAGCGTGGTGGCCATCAGCCCCTTGTCACCTGGCCGGAGCATGATGACCCGCTCGCGCTTTGCCAGCACGACACGACCGAGCGCGACCATGTCCTTGCCGCGCATGGCCTCGCGGATCACCGCAAATGCGTCCTGCCCGACTTGGCCGTCCGGCGTGATGTAGTAGGGACTGTCTAGATACCGTTCGTCGATCTGCTCGCGCGGGACGAACGAGTCGATTTCGATGGTGTGTTTGCTCTCGACCGAAAGGGCGTCGAGCTCTTCGTCATCCACCGGGATGTAGGCGTTCTTGGCGTATTCGTAGCCCCGGCCCTTATCCTCGCCCTCAACAGGCTCGCGTGTGACCTCGTCGACTAGCTGCTGTCGGAGGCGGTTGCCTGTCTTCTTGTTGATCTGGCGGAACGACACTCGCTCGGTCGCTGATGTCCCGGTGTAGAGGGCGATCGGACACGAGACGAGCGAGAGCTTGAGGTAGCCTTTCCAAAACGCACGCGCGGGCGCCATGGGGATATCTCCGCTTGGTTGCAGGTGCCACGTGGGCACCGGCCGCGTCTACGGACCACCTTGCTCGGAGAAGCGCAGGTTGGCGCGGGCCGTTCCGTCGAAGCCCGACTCTGTACGCTGAAGCTAATGTAGGGCGCGGTTTCCGAGAGGCGAATCCTCTCGCTTGCGATGGTTAATCGGCCATTTCCGTACTTCTCTCTTACGGGTGTCCCGCTCGTCATAAGCCCGCACATTAGTGATGACAGGAGACAAGCAGCAGCCGAACGCGTCCGAGCACTAAATCGGCGCGCAGTTTGCCCCCCAATCGGCGTCTAAGGTCGGCCCCTCCTTGGATCGCTCAACATTTGGGCCGTCGTCAAAAATGTTGCTCTGATGTGGGGCACTGTTAAACGCCGAAAGGGGTCACTATTCAGAGCCGAAACACACCGATGCTGGCTGGTCTGAGTGAGGAAGCCGCCCGTCAGGCAGACGGCATCACTGAGGACACATCCTCGCTTTCGCAGGCTGCCGCCGCTTGTGCGGCGCGGAGGCGGTCATGAACCGCAACATCGAAACTTTCCGCATCGACTGGAACAGCATTGCCATCGAAATCCGCTGGGAGCCGCATTGGCTCGGCGTGGACATCGGCTACGACACCGCACACCTCGAAATCGAAAGCATCGCTCCCGAACGCGCGCACCTTCCGATCACCGAAACCGGATACCGTTCCCAGTTCACGTCGCTGGACAGCGTTGCCGCCTACGGCGGCCCCGTCGCCTTCGTCGAAGCATGGCTCGAAACCGAGAGCCAAGCTCCCGACTGGCGACGCGAGGAACAGCAACGCCGGCAGCTCACGCTGTTCTAGGCGTGCCCTGAAAATCAAGACGCGCTATTTGTTGGCTGCACAACCGTAGTGTACGATGGTGCGCGTTTTTATTGGGATTTCCCGGGTGCCAGCAAAACGGAACCAACGCTAGTGGAAACCGGGCCTCACAAAGAGTCAGTGAGTGAGTTTTCCGCACTGGCTGGTCAGGGAGACTCTGCGAAGTCTGCGCAGTCCCCTGCCCAGCGCGGCGTTACACAGCTCATCGAGTATGTGCGGGTGCTGATCGAACTGTCCGACAAGCCGGTTTGGTCGCTGGCGAGCTACGGCAACGTTGTCCTTCATGAAGAGGACTTGCGCGATCGGGTCGGCATCCGCCACGACCTGCCCGACATTGACGGATCAATCTACGTCAAAATCGATCGGTTGCGGCGTACAGACCCGCCGCCGCCGCCGGTTGCTGCGAAGGAGTGGCTGACTATTGGCCGCGATCCCTTCAAAGAGCCTGTGATCCAAGCGCTCAGGACTACCGTCATGCCGGCGACAGAGGCCGAACGGTTGATTGCTCAAGGCGTCGTCGACCGGGAGGACGTGGCAAAGACTCTTAAGCCCAGGCCAGGAGAGGAGCTGCGGGATGTCGTGTTGCGCCTCGACCGGTTTTCCGAGGCGAAAGAACAGGTAGAAAATTATATCGCCCAGGCCTGGACTCAATGGGCAGAAGCCGAACGGCCGCGACGCGAGACGATCGATATCTATGATCGTCTCTTCAGCCTTCAGCAGGCGTTGAAGCTTGAAGGATCGGACAGGCCTCTTGAGGTCGTCTTGGGCATGGGCGTAGCGCGGTGGAAGCTGCCTCCCAATGAACTGGATCATCCGATTGTCGAGCGTCTGGTCGAACTAGAACTCGACGAAGCAGGCGCCATTCTCGTCCGCCCGCGCGGCGTTGATCCCATCATGGCGCTGAAGCCGTTTGCGGCGATGGAAAATCCGGGCACGGACCTCGTGGCGCGCTTTGCCCGCGAACACTTCGCGAAGCTCCCCGCAGAGCGCGAACTGTCGCCCTTCGAAAAAGATACTTTCACGCCCATTCTTCGGTATGCCTGCGCGCAATTCGATCGTGGCGGGCGCTATCATCCCGATCACGCGCAACTGGATGACCGAAAGGTTCCCCAGGCGGGCCCCAACCTCGTCGTTACCGATACTTGGGTCCTCTACGCGCGACCACGATCAGACAATTTTTTTACGGCGGACCTTGAGCGCCTGAGACAGGCGGTTGAGACGACGGACTCGGTGCCGAGCCCAGCTACCGCTCTTGTGACCGAACCATCGGACGAACCAACCTACGTTCTCCCTAGAACGGGCATTGGCGGACGGGCTGGTACGCCCTATGCGGACGCCGGGACTGGTTCGGTTGAACAGGCCAAAGCCGTAGCGGAGCAAACCGGGCCCCAGCAATTCTTTTTTCCGAAGGCTTTCAATGACGAGCAGATCGCCATTGTACGGCGGCTGGAGAGCCCGGAGGTGGAAGGTGTCGTTGTGCAGGGACCGCCGGGCACCGGCAAGACGCACACCATCGCGAATATCATTTGCCATTATCTTGCAACGGGCAGGCGGGTACTCGTTACGTCGAAAAGCGAAGGCGCGCTCGCCGTTCTGCGAGACCAAATCCCGGAAGGGATTCGTGACCTGGCGATCAGCCTCCTGACCTCCGAACGCGAAGGGCTCAAGCAACTTGAGGCAACCGTCAATATTCTCGCCTCGAAAATCGCTTCCCTCGATACCCGGACGACCGAGCGCGACATCGCCGACAGCGAGCGGCGTATCGCCGAACTGGAGCGCCGGATCGCCAGGATTGATGGCGAGATGCGCGGCTTCGCCGAGAAGCATCTCCACCGTATCGGCGCCGGCGTCGATACGGATGGCATTCTGCCCATCGAACTTGCCGAGCAAATTGTCCGCGACCGCGACCGCTGCTCCTGGTTTTCCGACCGGCCCGTGTTTTCGGACGCCCACAAGCCGAATTTCAGTGACGAAGATTTGGCCGCCGTCCGCACCGCCCGCAAAGCGCTCGGAGGCGATTTGGACTACTTGGGTGCAACCCTTCCCAGCGTTTCCGATCTTCCCGATGCCGCATCGCTTGCCGCAATCCACCAGGATTTGGCGAACGCCGCCCGCATCGAACGTGACCGGCGTTCCGATGCCCCGGTTATGTCTTCCGCCGAGGCTGACGCCCTTGTCCGCGCGGAAGCATTGCTGCTCGCCGTCGAGGCGCTTGTCTTTGCGCATGAGACTTGTCTGAAGTCGCCCTGGCTCGCCAATCTTTTTGCAGTATGGCGTCGTCGTGGTTTCAGCGATGAGTCAGCGCGTCCCCTCACTCAGCTTATTGTCACTCTCAGCGGTCCCGTCGGCCGGCGGACGACCTTGGCCTCTTATGCGGTTTCCATCCCGGACGACGCGCACACGCAGACGGAGCTATTCGTCGCAGTGGAACGCGCAGCTTCGGGACAAAAACCCTTCGGCCTCATGCCCTTCGGCAAGTCTGATGTGCGTTCCACCTTCAGCAGCATCCGCATTCTCGAAAAGCCGCCTGATCGACCCGAGGATTGGAAAAAAATCGCCGAAGTCCTCACCTGGAGAGTTGAGCTTGCGGGAGCGCTCGCCCAATGGAGAGCGCTTGCAGCCGAATATTCTCTTCCTGCCATCCCGGAACGTCCCGACGACGCTGCCCGCGCCCTTCAGGCGCTTTTGGAAAGAGTGGGCGTCATCGCTGATTGCATTCGTCGGCACGTTCCCCTCGTGGAAAAGGAAATCAAGCGTCTCTTTCCATACGGCTTGAACGCGGCAGAGATTGTTTCCAACGGGGAGCACGCCCGCCGCGCGGCGGAATCGATCCGCACCGAAGTATCGCGCCATCGACTCAGCGGTGCGCGCGTCAAACTCGCCGCAGCCGGCGAGAAACTGGCCGCCTGCAGCGGCCGCATCTCGCAGCGCATTGCAGCCTTTCTAGACGCATCCGTGGGCAATCCGGATATCCCCGCCAACAAAATCGCCGATGAATGGTCAGCGCTCCTGCTTGAGCTTGAGAGGGTAAGAGCCCTCCGGCCGCGTCTGGAGACGGTTGAGAGGGTTGCCGCCGACATCGCCAGGTCGGGCGCGCCGAATTGGGCTTACGCGATCCGCATACAGCCGGTGGAGGGCGTTGAAGACACCTTGACCCCGAACGACTGGCGCGACGCGTGGCATTGGGCTCAGGCAGAATCTCACTTGCAGTCTATTGACGGACGGACGCGCCTCCGGGAGCTGGCCGAACAGAGGCACACATCCGACGAAGAGATGCGGCGCCTCTTCCACGATGTCGTGCGGCTGCGGACCCTCCTGACGCTGAAAGCGCGCATCACGCGCAAAGTCGATGCCGCCTTGCAGATGTTTCTTGTCGCTATCCGCAGGATTGGCAAGGGCACCGGCAAGAGTGCGTCGCGGCTCCGCCGCGATGCGCGCGAGGCAATGGAGTCTTCCTACGCCGCCGTGCCGTGCTGGATCATGCCCACCTGGAGAATCTCCGAGAGCCTCCCGGCGACGCTCAGCTCTTTCGATCTTGTCATATTTGACGAGGCATCGCAGTCAGACATCTCCGCGCTGACCGCAATCCTGCGCGCAAAGAAAGTGTTGATCGTGGGTGATGACAAGCAAGTCAGCCCAACCGCCGCTTTTATCGAGGAGCAGAAACTCCGATCACTCCGCATGCACTATCTCGACGGCCAGCCGTTCGGTGCACTTATGCTGCCCGGAAATTCTCTCTACGAACTCGCGCTTGCCTGTTATCCGGGCACACGGATCATGCTCAAAGAGCACTTCCGATGCGTGGAACCGATCATTCGCTTTAGCTTTCAGTTCTATACCGACGATATCGTACCCGTGCGCGTGGCCAAAGCATCAGAACGCCTGTCGCCGCCGCTCATTGATATCCATGTGCCCCATGGCCGCAAGGATAAATCAAATCGCAATTTGGCGGAGGCTGAAGCCATTGTGGAGGAAGTGGCCCGCATCGTCGCCGATCCAAAAATGGCCGGGCGAACCATCGGTGTCATCTCGTTGATCGGCGCAAAGCAGGCACTGCTCATTCAGGCGATGCTGTTGGAACGCATCGGCGAGGACGTTTATGTGCGGCACGATATCGCGTGTGGCGACTCCGCTGTCTTCCAGGGCAAGGAGCGGGATATTGTGTTTATCAGCATGGTTGAGTGTCCGGAAACCTGCACTTCAAAGACCGCGCTTCCCTACCAGCAGCGCTTCAACGTTGCGCTCTCGCGTGCCCGCGATCGTGAATATCTGTTCCGTTCTGTCAGCGACGAAATGCTCAAGCCGGATGATTTGAAGGCGAAGGTCCTTCGGCACTTCAAGAACCCGATGGAAGGAAGGGCAACGCCTGCCGGAAACCTAATGTCCCTCTGCCAGTCAGGCTTTGAGCGCGATGTGCTCGCCCGTCTGCTCGCCCTCGGTTATCGCGTACAGCCGCAGGTCAAAGTCGGACCCTATTCCATCGACCTCGTGGTCGAGGGGCACGATGATCGGCGCCTCGCCGTCGAGCTTGATGGAGATCAATACCACGGGCCGGAGCGTTGGGCCGAAGACTTGACGCGGCAGCGTGTGATGGAGCGCGTCGGCTGGCGGTTCTGGCGGTGTTGGGGATCAAGTTTCAGGCTTGATCCGGATGGCTGCATCGACGATCTCGTTCGCAGTCTCAAAGCCTTGGATATCGAGGCTGTTGGCTCCGGCGAGGGGCCGACGGTTTGGACGGAATTCCGGACAGCTTCGCCAAAGGGCAGAAAGCAAGCTACGCCACCGGCCGAAGAAACGACGCGCGCGCATAAGGACGAGACGGCCGCTTCGGCCGACATGCCGGCCGATGATAAGGGCAACGTCGTTGAAATCGGCGACCGCATACAAGTGCAAATGAGCGGCGACACCAGGGTTCGCGTCGTCAAGTTAATGAGCGACAAGCACGACCCTGATCTGGGTATCATCTCCGCACAGCACCCATCGGGTGCGGCGCTTCTCGGCGCCGAGGAGGACGCAGAGATTGAATTCGAGATTGACGGCAAACCTCATCAATGGATGATCATTAAGATTGAAAGAGAGCGAGCCCTTATTACGGCGTAAGCGCCTATTGGAAGGCCAGGTCGTGGTAAGGCGAAGGGATATCGAACGCGCGTGCGAGCAAAGGGCTGCCGCTTTGAATTCCCTCCAGGATGGACAACGTGCTGCCCTAGGGCAACCAATTTCAAAAGGGACGGAAGGTGGCGTGGCCACCGTCGATCGTCAACGTCGTCAAAAATGGAGCGCGAGTTCGAGATAGAGGGTGCGCTTTTGGCGCCACCGCTAGGCCGTCACGTTAGTTTCTTTCGTCGAATTCTGATTTCGACGGTCTTTCAACATATAGCTGATCCTACCCGCGTTTGCACCGTCGCGGACTAGAATGCGGCCGTGGCCCCACTCGATCTTCGCCCAACAGTCGCAAACAACCCGTCACGACTAATCAAGCCGGCATCACAGCCGGCACTTTTCTTTCCCCAATCACCACAAGATATTTCTTTCCCCAATCACCACAAGATATTGTGGATAGCGGCGAGTCGTTGACTATTAAGTTCTCTTTATGTTCTAATATCATCAAGAACAGTTCGCTCGGGCTTTCCGGGTGCCCCATCGGATTTCGATCACCCGATGGGGACGACCCGGTGGAGAGGAACCCTACTCACAGATGGTCGCCGGATCTTTGATCGGGAGGACATTGTTTTGCAGTCGTTTCGCTTCATCCACACTGGTGACATCCATCTCGACAGTCCCTTGAAGGGGCTTTCCGGGCAGGAAGGCGCCGCAGCCGATCGGATTCGCACTGCGACGCGCACGGCGTTCGAGAACCTCATCAGCCAAGCGATCGAGGACGAAGTCGATTTCGTCGTCATCGCCGGCGACCTGTATGACGGCGATTGGCGCGACTACCAGACTGGTCTCTTCTTCGTAAAGCAGATGGGCCGGTTGGCGCAGGCGGGAATCCCCGTCTTCCTGCTCCATGGCAATCACGATGCCGAAAGTCAGATCACCCGCAAGCTCACGCTGCCGTCCAACGTCAGTGTTTTTCCGGCGCGCAAGGCCGAGACATTCCGGCTTGCGCATCTCAACGTCGCCCTTCACGGCCAGAGCTTCCGGCAGCGCGACATCCCGGACAACCTAGTCCCCACCTATCCGCCGCCTGTCGCCGGTTACTTCAACATCGGCGTCTTGCACACCGGCCTGGGCGGAACGCCGGGACACGCGAACTATGCTCCATGCGCCGTCGAAGACCTGATCAACCAGGGTTACGACTATTGGGCGCTCGCGCATGTGCACCAAGCCGCTGTCCTCCACGAGCGGCCGTATGTCGTGTTCTGCGGCAATCTGCAAGGACGTCACATCCGCGAAAGCGGCCCGAAAGGCGCCTCGCTGGTTGCCGTCGAGGGCGGCCAAGTCGAGGAGATTTCGCCGCTCCATGTTGATTGCGTGCGCTGGATTCATTTGCCAGTGCCGGTGGATCAGTGCAGCGCTTTGGCTGACGTGGTCGATTGCGTTCGACAGTCGATCGAGGACGTCGTCGAGCGAGACGCGCAGGGGCGCTTGCTCGCGTGCAGAATCGAGCTGAGGGGTCGGACCGGCTTGCATGGCGAGTTGCTCGCGTCGGCAGACCATCTTCTTGCGGAGGCTCGCGCCGCAGCTCTTGGCCTGGGCGAGGATATCGTATGGATCGAGCGTTTCGTCGTTGCGACCGCCAGTTCTGAAACCGCAGCCTCACGCCAGGACGCGTTGGGCGACCTTCAGCGCATAATCGAGAGTGCTGGCAGCGATGCCGAGCTGCAGGCGCGGCTCGCGTCGGATCTTAGCGATCTTGTCCGCAAACTGCCCCATGACGTCCGCGCAGATGCGGATGACGCCGTACTCAAAGCGGCCGTTGACGGCAACATCGCAAGCTTGATCGCCCATGGTGGTGCGTATCTCAGCGCGCGTCTCGCAGCGGAGAAGGTGTAATCATGCGCATCCGGCAGCTCGATCTGCTTCGATACGGTCACTTCACGGACGCTATCATCGCCCTGCCGGTTGGCAAACCGGACTTTCAGATGCTGCTTGGCGAGAATGAAGCCGGAAAGTCCACAGCGATGAACAGTATCGAAGACCTGTTCTTCGGTATTCCGGCTAACTCGTCCCGCAACTTCCTGCACGAGTACAGCGCCATGCGCGTAGGCGCGCACCTCGAAAGGGGCAGGGATACACTCAAGGTGCGTCGCCGCAAGGGCAACAAGGACACGCTGCTGGGCGACGATGACACGCCGATCCCCGCGGGCGAGGGAGCGCTTGCGCCGTTTCTTGCTGGCGCCGACCGCCGATTTTACACGCGGATGTTCAGTCTCGATCACGAGCGCTTGTGCCAGGGCGGCAAGGAGATTTTGCAAGCGCAAGACGATGTCGGCCAGATGCTGTTCTCGGCAAGCGCCGGGATCCTGGGCCTGCGCGAAACGCTCAAGGCCATGGAGGCTGAGGCGGACACGCTTTGGGCCTCGCGCCGCGCGGCGCACCGAAAGTATTTCCAGGCAGAGGAACGTCTGAAGGCTGCCGAAGCCTCGATGCGCGACGATGTCGTGACGACGACCGAGTGGCAGGCACTCAAGAGCGCGTTCGAGACGGCCAACGATGCTTATGGCGCCATCGAAAGCGAAATCGAGCTCAAATCGGCGGAATTGCGCAAGCTCAATCGCATCCGCCGGGTCTGCCGCGACGTGCGCAAGCGCGCGGAGACTGAAAGCGCTATCGACGCGCTCCGCGAGGTCATCCCGTTTGATGCCGACGCTTGCAAGATTCTGGAGAAGGCCGCGAAGGATGAAGCGGCGGCTACGGCACGCATCGCGACCCTGAGCGAGCAGATCGCGGTGCTTGAGGCGGAATGCGCGGCCTTGATCTTCGACGAAGCCTTACTGGCACGCGCCGAAGACATCGCGCAGCTCCGTGATCGCCGCATCCAGGTTCGCGCCGGGAAGGCCGATCTCCCAAAGCGGCGGGCTGAATTGGCGGCGGCGGAAGCAACCCTCAACCGCCTCGCCGGCGAGCTCGAATGGAGCGGGGATATCGATCAGTTGATCGCACGCATCCCCGCCAAGGCCAAGGTTGCGGTCCTTCGCGGCTTGCTCAACCGCCGCGGTGCGCAATCCGGCGCGGTAGAGAATGCGAAGAGCGCCGTGGCCGAGGCCGAGGAGAAACTCGGCGAGATCGCAGCGGAAATCGAAGCCCATGGGCCGGTGACAGATGTCTCGAAGCTCGCGACGGTCCTCAAGGCCACACGCGAACTTGGCGACATCGCCGGCCAGATCGCCAATTCGAAGCGCGAGGAGCAGGAGGCGCGGACCGCAATTGCACGCTTGCTGAAGGCCCTGCGGCCGGCAATCGCCGATGCTGCCGTCCTGGAATCGGCGCCGGTTCCCCCGCTGGCTTCGGTGGAGGCCCACCGCGACGCTTGCCGCAGCCTGGAGCAGCGGCAGCGGACCTGCCGCGAACGGATCCGCAATGCCGAGCAGGAGCGCGCCCGGCACCGGAAAGCCCATGAACGCATCATCGCCGACGAGCACGTCATGGCGGCCGACGAGCTTGAACGCTTGCGCGGCCGGCGTGACACCGGCTGGTCAATCATCCGGCGCCGCCATGAAGGTGTTGCGGTTTCCGAAGACGAGATGGCGGCCTTCGGTCCGCCCGATGCGTTGACGCAGGAGTTCGAGGCCGCAATGCGCGGTGCAGACGCGGCTGCGGATCGGCGCTTCGAGCACGCCGACGCTGCCGCGCAACTTGCGGTCATTGGCCGCCAAATCGGCGAGCAAGACGACCTGCTGGAATCCTTGGGCCTCGAAGAACAGGCGTTGGCGCAAGAGCGCACGACCTTGGACGCCGCGTGGGCCGCGCTGTGGTCGGGCAGCTCCATCACGCCGCAAGATCCAGACGTGATGATCGAGTGGCTGCGCGCGCGGTCCGAGATCCTGGATCTGAATGCGCGGCTCTCTGCGGCCGAGCGGCATACGGGCGGATGGCAACAGCGTGCGGACGAGGGCAGGCGTCTGGTCTCGGCCGAACTTGAAGCGTTGGGTGTCTCCACAACGTCTCTGGCTGCACAGCCGCTCCATCTCGTCATCGAGGCCGCGGCGGCGCAGGAACGCCGGCACGAAAACGCCGCCAAGACGGCCCGCGATCTCAATGAGGCGCACCGCAAGGCGACGGGCGTGGTTACGCGCAAGCGCAAGGATCTCGAAAAGGCCGAGGCCGAGTGGACGGAGTGGACGAGCGCGTGGCAGGCCGCCCTGAAGGCGTTGCAGCTCGCCGCCACGGCGACGCCTGAGACGGCCGAAGCGCAGATCAACGCCATCGATGACATGCGCGAGACGGCAGGCCGCATCAACGATCTGCGGCATGAACGTATCGAAAAGATCGAGCGCGATGTGAAAGCGTTCGAGGCCGACGTGGCGGCTCTGGCGCAAGCCATCGCGCCGCGCCTGAGCGGCACGGATCCCGAAGAAGCCGTCTTGGAGCTCGACCGCCAGGCCGCAGACGCAGCACACGTGCGGGACCTGAAGGCCGCGAAGGATTCCGACATCGCCGGCTTGCAGGAGAAGATCGATGAATACCGTGAATCGAGCCGCGAAGCGCGCGAAACCATCACACAGCTCCAGCAGAAGGCCGGTGTCGCATCGACCGACGAATTGCGGATTGCAATTCAGCGCTCCGACGAGATGCGAAAGCTCAGCGCCGAGCTTGATCGGCTTGCGACCGCGCTGACGCAGGATGGCGATGGTCTTTCGGTTGCGGAGCTCGCCGCCGAGTGCTCGGGCATCGACCTCGACGCGATCGCGGCCAAAGATCAGACGGTCACCGAAGAAGTGCAGGAATTGCACAATCGGCTGATGGAAGCGCGCGAGGCTCGCAACACTGCGCGTGAAGCCTTCGAGGCTATCGGCGGCGACGACCGTGCGGCGAGGGACGCCGCGGATCGGCAGGCAGCGCTCGCCGAGATGACCGAGATCGCCGAGCAGTATGTGCGCCTTCGCTCCGCGGTCGTATTGCTGCAATGGGCGATCGATCGCTACCGGCGGGAGAAGCAGGCGCCCATGCTCAAGCGCGCGGGCGAGCTGTTCGCCATCCTCACCTGCGGGTCTTTCCAAACGCTGCAGCTCGAATTCGATGAACACGACAACATGCAGCTCGCCGGCCTGCGCCACGACGGCCGGCGGGTCCCGGTTGGCGGCATGAGCACCGGCACCGCGGACCAGCTCTACCTTGCGCTCCGGATCGCCGCGATCGAGGACTATCTCGACCACGCCGAGCCCATGCCGTTCATCGCGGACGATCTGTTCATCAACTTCGATGACAAGCGCGCGGTGGCCGGCTTCCGCGTCTTGGGCGAGCTCGCCAAGAAGACACAAGTCCTGTTCTTCACCCACCATGAGCACCTGCTGGTGGTCGCGCGAAAAGCCTTGGGCGCCCCGATCAGCGGCGTTACGCTGCCGGTGGCCGCAAGCCCGCCGTCCCCGCGTTCCCAGGCCGCATAATGGCCCGGGATCTCCGGTTATCTCCGGTAATTTATGTTATCACTCCAGGCAATATATTGATTTTACTTGCTAAAATCAGACTGCAAAATTTTCAGATTCAGCTTTCCGGGTACCCCCTCCTTTTTTCGATCACCTGGTGAAGGGTGGGCCGAGCGAATTGGACGCCCGGTAAAACCCGCCGCTGAAAAGGGGGCGATATGGCACGTCCGTTGTTGAAGAAAAACCTGGCCCGCCCGCCGGGTATCGAACGGAAGATCGACATCGCGCTGACCCAGGATTGGGCCACCCTTTCCCGGCGCGCGCGCGAGACGAATCCGCAGTCCGGCGACTTCCTGCCGTCGGAATGTCTCGTCCATCTTCTCCGGGATGCTATCCGCCGCGGCGAGGACCGTATCGCGAGGGTGCTGATGCCGCCGCTCCTCAAACGCGCCGAGGCCAATCTCGAGCGCACGGTGCCGGACAGCCGGATGCGCGACGCCGAGTCGGTCCGGCACGAGATTCTCAGCGATCTCGCGATGATGTTCACGCAAGACGGTACGGAAGGGCACGAGGACGAACTGGACTTCTATGAATGCAAGTTTCTACGGGCGTTGCGATTCCTTCGGATCGATCATGTCCGCAAGGCGCTGTCCGAGCGCAAGGAGCTGACTGATCTGCCCGAAGCCGACGACGGCGAGGGCGAGGCCGCATTCGATGAGGAAATGCTGGCTCGGCTGTCCCGGATGGCGAGCATCGGTCCGTCGCAGGAAGACCATCTGTACCTGCCCGAGGTGATCAAGGCGCTCGACAAGCTGCCGCCGGATCAAAAGCGCGCCGTCGTGCTCCGCCGTATCATCGGGCACACCGAGGAACAGACCGCAAAGATTTGCAAGGTGGACAAGCGGACGATTCGTTACCGCCTCGCTGCCGCCGACAAGCAGCTCAAGACTATGAAGGAGGACCTATGATCATGACCGCTACCCAAACGTCCCTGCGAGACGCCATGTACGCCATGTCGCTGGCGAAGGCTGTTCCGGACGCCGAACTGCTCGACGAATTCGCGCGCCTCTACCCGAAGTATGCCGACGCGCTCACCGAATTCGCCATTGAACTTGCGATCGATTCGCTGATGCACCGGAGCGACGAGGAAGATGTCCCCGCCGATGCCGACGCGATCAGCTCCGTCGTGTCGCGCGTTATGAGCCAGTTTGAAAACCAGCTCTACGAACGTCGGCAGGCGCGGGCGGCAACCCCGCCCGCGCGCGCCGCGACGGCTTCCGTGGAAAATCCTTTCGCCGCGCTCGATCGTCAGGGATTTCGGTCTCTCGCCTCAAAGCTCGACGTCAACAACGCCTTCCTTTCGAAACTGCGGGATAGGACGATAGAACCTATTTCAATTCCAAAAGCATATTGCCGGCATCTCGCTGAGGAGATGGATCAGGATGCCGAGGCAATGATTGCCCATCTCTACGGACCACAAGAATCGGTTGCCGCCGGCCGCCAACTCTACAAGGCGGAGGGAAAGCCCACCGCGACCGCAAGGCAAAGCTTCGAGGAAGCAGTGAAGACATCTGGACTAAGCGAAGAGCAGAAACGGCGGTTACTGTCGTTTCAGGACTAGAGAATGGATTCGTTCGAACCGATCCGAAAGGCTGCGGAGGACCTGCACCATCAGGTGGCGGGCGACAGGACGCCCAAGAAGCCCATGGAGTTGGTCAATGCCGCAATCAAGAATCTCAAGCTTGAATTGACATGGCTTCCGACCGGCGATCCCGCGCTCAAGGGCGCACGCGCCGTCTTAGACGATCAAAGCGGAGCGATATTCGCCGAGGATGATGGCAACGAGTCGCAACGTGCGCTGGTGGTCGCACACGAGATCGGGCACGAATGCATCCACGCAGGGTCCATGGCCTGCAGCGCAGAGGACGTGGATCCATCGCGTTCAATAGAAGCCGCGCCGGTCGGCTTGCAGCGTGTTGAGGATTACGGTGCCCATGAGCGGCGGGAGTTGCAAGCCAATGTGTTTGCGCGGGCGTTCCTTTTTCCGCGATCCCTGGCGCGGCGGATGTTCGTCGACCAAGCCCTGACGGCCTCCGGTATCGCCAAGCAGCTCGACTTGCCGGTGCCGCTCGTGCGCCAGCAAATCCTCGATGTGATACTTCTGCCGCCTCCCCCCACGGATGAAGAATCCGACAGCCCCCTCGTCCGTCCGTCCCGCCCGGACCCGGCGCAAGATCGCGCGGCTGCGCATCGCGGCACGCCGTTTCAGCTCCAGGCGGGTCCGGGAACGGGCAAAACGAAGACGCTGGTCAAGCGCATCCTTTCCTTGCTTGAGGAGGGTGTCGATCCCGCTTCCATCCTTGTTCTGACCTTCTCAAACCGTGCCGCCGGTGAATTGGCCGAACGGGTTGGTGCTGCTGCGCCAGACAAAGCTCCGAAGATTTGGATCGGCACATTCCATGCTTTCGGGCTCGATCTCGTTCGCCGACACTATGAGGAGTTCAAGCTTCCGCCGGACCCGGCTCTGTTCGATCGCAGCGACGCGATTGCGGTGCTGGAAGAAATCCTGCCGACCTTGCCGCTGGTCCATTATCGCAATCTTTGGGACCCCGCCCTGATCTTGAAAGAGATTTTGAGCGCAATCTCTCGCGCCAAGGACGAGCTTTACGACGACAAAGGCTATCTCGCGCTCGCTAGGAAGATGGAAGAAGACGCGGGCGGGGACGAGGAGAAGCAGATCGCGGCGAAGAAATGCCTTGAGATCGCGGCTGTCTACGAACGTTATGAGCGCGCCAAGGCCGATCATAAAGCCGTGGATTTCGGCGACTTGATCATGGGGCCAACCCGACTCCTGGAAAACAACAAAGCGATCCAAGCGGCCGTTCACTTGCGCCACCGCCATGTCCTGGTCGATGAGTATCAGGACGTGAACCGGGCGAGCGTGCGCCTGGTGAAAGCCATTGCTGGCGACGGCAAGCGCTTGTGGGTTGTGGGCGACGCACGGCAGTCGATCTACCGTTTTCGCGGCGCCTCCTCCGTCAACATGGCGAGTTTTAAGACCGAATTGTTTCCGACGGCCGACATCGATCAGCTCGGGATCAGCTACCGCTCGACTCAGCAGGTCATCGATGCGTTCACCACGTTCGCGAAGGACATGGGCGCGTCCAAAGCCATGCTGGCGCTCGCGTTGGCCCCAGATCGCGGCATCGGCCCAGAGGGGCTTGATCTGCGCAAGTTCGATCGCGACGAAGATGAAGAAGAAGGCATTGCCGCGGCCATCCAGGAATTGGAGGGCAAGGGCGTGCGGCTGCGGGACCAGGCGGTTCTTTGCCGCTCCAACCGGCGCCTGAATGAAATCGCCGCCGCGCTTGAGGCACGCAACATTCCGGTTCTGCATTTGGGAAGCCTGTTCGAGCGCGACGAAATCCGCGACCTCCTGGCGTTGATGAGTCTCGCCGTGGATCCCTTTGGCGACGCGCTCGTTCGCGTGGGCGCCTTGCCGCGCTACAGCATCCCGCTTCAGGACATTCACGCGGCTCTTACTCACCTGCGCGACGAGCGAAAGCGCTCGATAGAGCGTCTCGACGAGCTCGCCGCACTGCCCCGCCTGTCCAAAGAAGCCGCCGATGGGTTCCGGCGGCTCGCCGCTGACCTGAAGGGACTAGCCCCACAAAGCCAGCCATGGGATTTCCTTACGACCTATCTGCTCGATCGCACCGATATCGGTCGCACCATGGCGGGCGCCGCCACGGTTCCGGCGCGGATGCGCAACGTGGCGTTCTGGCAATTCCTGAATTTCCTGCGCGACCACAGCCCGGTTGGGTTCGGCCTTCCGATTCAGCGCGCCCTCGATCGCGTCCGCCAGCTTGTGCTGCTCGCAGAAGAGCGCGATCTGCGCCAAGTTCCCGCCCTAGCCCTCCACGTGGATGCGGTCCGGCTGATGACCGTGCACGGCAGCAAGGGCCTTGAGTTCGAGGCGGTGCACCTGCCCGGCCTTGCAACGCGGAGCTTCCCGACTTCTTACACGGGTCAGCGTTGCCCGCCTCCGCTCGGGCTTATCGCAGGCGCTGAAGGCAGCGTTTCGGATGATGCCAAGCGTTCGCACACCATGGAGGAAGAGTGTCTTTTCTTCGTGGCGATGTCGCGCGCGCGCACCTATCTGCGGCTCTATCAGACGCGCTTTTACGCAAACGGCGACAAGCGCTCTTCATCCAAGCTTCTGACCAAGGCGTTGTTGCGGCTGGTGCACGAGACGGCGTCTCCGCCGACCGTGCCCTTGCCGCCTGATGCCCCGCGACCGCAGCCCATCGTAATCACCTTCGGACCGGATTGGATCCTCTCCGATCGGCGACTTGAGCTTTACCAGAAATGCCCGCGCCGCTTCTTTTACACCCACGTCCTGGGACTGGGCGGCGCCCGCAAGGCGACCGCCTTCGCGCGCACGCATGACTGCCTCTATGAGTTGATCCGCTGGATGTCGCAGGCGCGCCTTGAGGGCGACCCCGTCGAGGCCGACGCGGAGGCCGCCTTCGAATCAATCTGGCAGGATCGCGGGCCCAAGGACCACGGTTTTGCCAGAGACTACCGGCAGCTCGCCTCGCGCCTGGTCGGCGCGCTGGTGCGTTCCGGCGCCGGGCGTCGCTTCCAGAAGTCGGAACCGCTTGCGATTGACTTCTCGAACGGCCGCGTCGTGGTCGAACCGAATGAGCGCGCAGAAATGCTGGACGGCAAGGTCGTCTTGCGGCGCGTGCGAACCGGTTACCGGACCAAGGAAGAGTATAACGGGCTTGAATACACACTCTACCGGCTCGCCGGCGAGGTGCACTTCAAGGACGGCTTCGTGGTCGAAGCCTTGCATCTGACCGACGGCGTCATGGAGTTCGTCGAGATCAGCGACGAGAAGTTCGGCAACCGGCGCGACAAGACGGACGGAATGCTCTCTGGCATCAACGCCGGGAACTTCCCGACCGAAATCAATCCGGTCACCTGCCCGCGCTGCCCGCATTTCTTCATCTGCCCGGTGGCGCCGAAGGGGCCGCTCGACCTTTCTTAAAAAAAGTCGCGCTCCGCCTTTCCGGATACCCCCTGTTTTTTCCGATCACCTCTTGAAGGGACGGAGAATGGCAAAGCGGCCGCACTCCTGATCCCAGCAAGGAGTGCTGCACATGACGCCTATCGACATCTTCTACCAGGGTGAGGGAATCCGCGAGATCGCGCATTTCGAAGCCGCCCCGGATCACAGCTTCGCCGCCATCAAGATCGCGATCATCGAGAAGCACGGTCTCGACAAGGAGACCCTGATCTACCTCGAAGACCGCGACGAGCCGGTGGATGAGAGCTGCCTGCTCCGCGACCACGCCGGCCACGCCGGCATCAAGGCCCATCTGCACCGTTGCCGCCACGTGGAGGTGGCTGTCACCTTCAACGGGGAGACGGTGCATCACCGCTTCGGTCCCGGCACGACCTTGGCGCGGGTCAAGACCTGGGCGGCCGAGCGCAAGTTCGGTATGACGCCGCAGGAGGCGGGCGAGCACGTGCTGCAGATCGCCGGCACCAAGGACCGGCCGGATCCGGGCACGCACCTGGGCACGATCGCGTCCTGCCCGGCGTGCAAGATCGCCTTCGACCTCGTCCCCAACGAGCGCGTCAACGGCTAGGGAGCGGCGCGATGAGTCCCCCGGATGAGCGGGCTTTCCGGGCCGATATCAGAAAGCCCGCCTTCCGCTTGGCGCAGGCAGAAGGCCGCTGGCACCTGATCGGCATCGCATGGCCGCACGTGCTGATCGCCGTCACCGCGGCCGACGGCCACGCCTATGTCCTGCGCTTCAACTGCGCCGGCTACCCGCAGCAACCGCCCACAGGCGGACCGTGGGATCCCGAGAAGAACACGATCCTGCCCGTCGCGCGCTGGCCGCGCAGCAAGGGCGGGCGGCTCGGCACGGTGTTCCGTCCCGACTGGAAGGGCGGCACCGCGCTCTACCTGCCCTGCGATCGCGAAAGCATCGTCGGCCACGACAACTGGCGGCACGAGCTGCCCTCAAAAATCTGGCGGCCCGCCGCCGGCATCAATCAGTACCTGGAGCTTGTCCATGAACTTCTCAATTGCACAGATTATTGCCCGCCTGTGGGCGCCGCGGCATGAGATCTCCTGCTCGTGGTTTCTGTGGCAGCGCCTGTGCGCGAAGCTGCGCGAGCGCGGCCGGAACGCGACCCGCGAGAGCGGCGCGTTCCTGCTCGGATACCGCGCGGACGGCCGCGCCCGCATTACCGACTTCATCCTCTACGACGACCTCGACTCACACGCGCTCGACACCGGCATCGTGCATTTCGACGGCCGGTATTTCGGGACGCTCTGGGACATCTGCAAGCAGCGCGGCATGAGCGTCGTCGCCGACGTGCACGTGCATCCCGGCGAAGCCGGACAGAGCAGCTCCGATCGCGATCACCCGATGATCTCGCGCGCCGGGCACATCGCGTTCATCCTGCCCGATTTCGCGCGGCCGCCGGTGCCGCAGGAGTCGGTCGGCATCTACCGCTATCTCGGCGGCAAGCGCTGGCACGCCGTGCCGGCTGCGACCCGTCGCATCTTCTTCCACATCGGACTGTGAGGCCGCCATGACCGCATTCACCGCCGCCGACAAACTGCACCGCTTGGTCAAGCAAGCGCTCGACAGCGGCGCCGCCGCAAGCATCGCCGAAGCCGAAGCGCTCTTCGCCGGATATCGCCTTGCGCTGCATATCGGCGAGGAGGCCGCGCGAGACCGGCATCTCCAAGCATCCCTCCTGACCGCCGTCGCGCTCGCGCGGCGCGTCTTCCTGGGCGGTGTGAGCGTGGCGCCGCTACCCCACGCACCGCTGGCCGTCCCCCTTCCGTTCGGCGTCACGCTCGCCGAAGCGATCGTGGGACTGGGCGCTAGCATCGGGGAGCCGGCAGCCGGCACGCCGGTGATCGAGATCGGCGGTGCGCCGTCCGCGCGACGCGCGCCGTTTCATGTGCGTGCAGTGTTCGCCGGCTGGCGCGGCGGGATCGTTCCGGCACCGGCCGAGGCGGCGCCCGTGCCGGCGCCCGTCATGGCGCTGGCGCCGATGCTCGCCGCCGCGCTCGCCGTGAATGAAGCCTTTCTTTACGTATCCGGCCATGTCGGCGTCGCGGGACGCCGTGCTGTGGGTCTGTCGCTCTGGGATCCTGTGCCCGCGTGTGACTGGCTTGGCGCCACCGTCACCGAGCCGGCGCTCTCGCTCCTGCCAGCGCGGCTGTGGCTCATTGGCCTTGGCCATCTGGGCCAGGCCTATCTTTGGGCACTCGGGCTCCTGCCCTTCGCCCGTCCGCAAGACCTAAGCCTGGTCCTGCAAGACATCGACATCATCACGCCCTCGACCGAGAGCACGTCGATCTTAAGCGACTCCACGCTCATCAACAACAAGAAGACGCGCGCCATGGCCGCCTGGGCCGAGCGCCGGGGCTTTTCGACCGTGATCCACGAGCGCCTCTTCGACGCTTCGTTCCGGCGCCAGGACGATGAGCCCGCGGTCGCCTTGTGCGGGCTCGACAACGGTGCGGGACGCCAGGCGCTCGATCAAGTCGGCTTCGACTTCGTGGTGGAGGCGGGGCTCGGCCGCGGGCACCGGGACTTCCGGGCGATCCGCCTGCATACGCTTCCGGCGTCGCGGCCGGCGTCGCAGATCTGGCGCAGCGCGCGGGCCAACGATCAGGTCGAGGAACGCCCCGCCTACAAGGGCATGCTCGCGAGCGGAGCGCTCGATCGCTGTGGCGTCACGCTGCTCGCCGGCAAGGCCGTCGGTGCGCCGTTCGTCGGCGCCGTGGCCGCGACGCTGGCCTTGAGCGAGGTGCTGCGCCTTCTGCAGGGCGGCGCCGTGCATGAACTCATCGATCTCGATCTCAAGGCGCCGGAATACCGCAGCGCGGTGCTGACGCCGCAAGACTTCAGCGCGCTCAATCCGGGATATGTCCGCGCGCATGCTTGAGACCACGGCCGGGATATCAGCGGCATGAATCCACAAATCCACGTTTGTGGGTTCAGGATTTTTCCCCGCTGCCATCTAGGCCGTGCTTTTTGCGCAAATCCGGCGTCGTCGCCCACTCTTTGCCGGGAATCAGACTGACGAATCCGTCGAACACGCGTTTGAAGACGCGCTTGCCTTCGGCGTCGTCGAAGCGGGCTTGCTCTTCCGCCGTGAGCAGCGGACGGACATCGCCAAGAAATCCGCGCCTGTCCAGTTTCTCGAACATGCGCTTTTCGGCCTCCCAACGCGGGAGCGGCTTCTTCTTCATGTATTCGACGAACATGTCGACGGTCCGCTGCGCGTTGAGCTTGGGAAAGATGTCGAGCGCATGCCCGAGATCCACCAGATCGCGTCCTTTGTCGCGCTGAAGCAGGGCCCGCAGCTTCGTCGCCAAGACCTCTTCCGTGGAGAAGATTGGGATGTCAGCCGCGCCTGAGAACCATGGATTGTCGACCTTGAAATGCACGCTCCCGGTCGGATCGAACGGCGTGATTTCGACTTCGTTGATCTCGATCTTTAGCCGGATCGTCGACGAGCCGTCCTCGGCCGCGACGCTATAACGGAGCGCAGGCGCGACTGGGCTGCGCAGATACTCGGGATCGCCCAACCACGGATCGAGCAAATCATGGACGCGGTCCCAGATGGGCTTTGATGCGCCCTCCTTGGTGCGGGTCAGATCGATATCCTCGGAGTACCGCAGCGGTTTTGGGAAATGCAGCTTGTTGAGCGCCGTACCGCCGCGAAACCGAAGCTCCTTGCTCACGAATGGATCGCTGAACAGCTCGACGAGCGCGCGCGCGATGACGAGATCTTGCTCGACTTGCCGCGGCTCGGCCCATGGGGCGACCTTTGACCACGCGACGATATTCTGCGTCGGAATCATTCATCCGCCTCCGGGTGGCGTTCCACGGCAACGCGCCATCGCTCATTACGCTCAATGGGTTTCGGCGTCGAAGCCTTTGCGCCGCGCTTTACCGGTTCGAGAGTCACCCACGACAGCGCCGGCGCGGAGGCCACGTGATTGTGCAAAGCCTGCGCGCGCTCGGCATGTCCGAGCCGCTCAAGCATATATCCGAGCCTTTGGCTGCAAGCGCGCTCAAAGTGCGCCGCCATCGCTGCCAGTTTCTCGCCATCGAGTTTTCCGCCGAGATCGGCAAGGACGGTGGCAACGGCGTCGATGCCACCGGCTACATGCATGTAGCGAAATAGGTCGAGCGCCGTCAGTTCGGGCGAGGATACTTTCATTTTTCCCGTATCTGTCTTGCGTTCGACGATGCCTTCGCGGACGCTCTCCAGATCTTTGCGGAAATAGAACGTAACCCAAGAGCGCCCCGCCCGGATCTTGCGGAGTTGCTTGTCCGTCACGACTTGGAATTCCATGACGGCATGATGCGAGGCGCCGTGCAACTCGGCCGCCTTAAGCAAGCCTACATAATAAGGACGCGCTTCATGGCGCATCAGCGCGTCGATGTACCAGGTAGGCGGCGGCGCCTCCCAGCTCATGAACTGCGGCGGGACAGCAACGTAAAAGCCATGCCGGGGATTGAACAGCGTGTGGCGTTTTTGGAGCCGCGCCGCGGCTTTGAGGAAAGCGGCCTCCGTGATGCCGAGAGCGGCGATGGCTTCGGCCCGCGTGAACGTGATCCGGCCCTCCGATTGGAGGGTCGCGATGAAGGTCGAGAGGCTGGAACGGGGCTGTAGCATCGTATTCAAAAATAGCCCATAAATGTCTATTTTTCAATATGCGGCTAGATGCGAGCGAGCGACATACGCAAATTACGTCCAAAAACGTCCATTTTTCAATATGATGAGATGGAACCGGGAACACCCATAACCACCGAAATTTTCACGCGCGACCTCATCCAGGCCGTATCGGATTGGCAGCGCGGCGGCAGCCACGGCCAGAAGGTCAAGCGCGGTCACCGCCTGAAGACCGTCGCGGCCTCACTGCCTGAGCACTGCCGGGCTTGTGCCGCCGCGTGCTTCCGACAAGAGGCCCACGAAAAGGATCGGGTCTGGCAATTGCTCGCCGACAATCATTTGCCGGAGACCATCGCCTCCTGGACGACCGACATTGCAATCGCAAAAGCATTCAAGGGCGGCGTGCCCCCGGCAGGTCTGCAAGGCATCATATTCAAGATCATGCCCCCGAAGGACAGCGTGATTCTCAATCTGCCCGTCCTCCATGCCGACCCGGCATTTCAGGCCGCTATCGAAATCCACAAAGCCAGCATCGATGGCTATCACGACGCCCTTGGGCGTTGGGGAGATTCACAACGCGAAGTGGTCCTTGAGCTCGGCAATCTCGACCAAGCGAGCGTCCATTCTTATGGCGGGTTTTCGGGTAACCGCGAGACGCTCGTGGAGCTTCATCTGCAACCCAAGCCCTCGCCGGAAGACCTCGCCGAATTCGATGAGCTTGCGAAGAAGGCCGGCATCACCCCGGGCGGTGAATGGTGGCTGAGTGAATCCGGCACGCAAGCGGTCCTGACCCGCATGCAGCCGCACATCTCGCGGCTGAAGCAGAAGAAGGCCGACGAAGCGAAATCATGACGCCCGGCGGCCTTCCTCGGTTTCTGGTCTGACATCAAAGATATTCCCGCGAGCATCAACGAGCGCGATTTCAATGCCGGCGCTCCAGGCCCTCGCGGCCATGCGTCCCGCCAATGTCTCGGTCACCTTCGTCCGTGGCACGACCGCGAACTGACGCCGCCCCTCCACGAGTGGCGTCGCAAGGGAGAGTCCGATCACCTCGCACAGACCCTGACGCAGCCGCGAAAGCTGTCCTGCGTGCCGCGTGTTGATGATGCCGCCCTTGCACTCCGCCACGATGCGCACGCCATCGCTTTCAGCGACGACGTCGCCGCGCCCGGAACTCGGATTGATCACAATCGTTTTGCCGTCCCCACCGGCATACGTGCCGCCATAGGCCGTCTTGCCAAGCCCGGAAGTCATCACGAAGCCGCGCTTGCCAAGCCAGCCGCTGAAATCAAAGCGCTTGCCGTGCTCGCCATCGGGATGGATCGACACCTCGCGCAAGCCGGGAGTGGTGCGCAGCAGGTGCATGGCGAACGCAACCATCACAGCGCCTTCTGGCAGATGCTGCTCGTGCTCGCCGTCGCACATGCCGACGCGGTTTGGCGGCGGCGCGCGGTGCGTGATCAGGTCATCGAACATCGGATCATCCCTCGGAGAACGATCTTCCCGTAATCCACGGGCAGGCGGAAGCGTTCATTGAGTTGCCGCAACTAGGCGCGGCCGTCGTCATCGAGCGTGCTTTCTCCGCATACAATCAAACGGCGCAGTTCGCTGGCCCCGGGGCCGACGACGCTAAGAACTCATCTAAAATATTGATTTTATTGAATGTCGATCCCTTGGTAAGGGAATCATAGTCACGGGCCATGCTATTGGTGTGCCGCCGACGCCTGAGCGAAGGCGAACGCGATCTAAACGTATTTCACCGGTCCGCTTGGGAGCCGTTGCCGATGCGTGCGGCCGTCTCTAAGTTCCTATGATGACTGATCATGTGCTCAAGGCCGAACCGGAACCGACGCGAGAATTCCCGATCACTGTGACGGTCGACGGACGCGTCAAGGTGACCGTCGTTTTGTTGCTCAAAGCCGGTGTTGAGGTTGCGGTGAAGGAAATAAAAACTGAGCCGGAGCCGCCGAAGTTGGTGGGTTAGAAGCCGATTTTGTCGATCCATTTTTTGAGTACTGGCACGGCGAAGCCCTCTCCATAACCGGCGGCGACCGTTCGTTCCTCATGTCCTAAGATCGCCCATCGAATATCTTCCGGGCACTCGGCGGCGCGCAGTCGATCTTGCGCACGATGCCGCAGTGAATGGACCACCTTGCGTGGATCGGTGATCCCGATGTCATCCAAAAACTTGCCTAAGCGTTTCGACGCCATATCCGGCGGGTCTAGGTGCTCGGTCACAAACAACCGCCCTTTGATAACCTTCGGCAGATACTGCAACACGCAAGCCGGTAGCGGTACGCGGCGCAACGATTGCTCAGTCTTTTTGCCGACTATAACATAGCGGACACCGCGCTCTTTTATTTCGCCGTCAATCTCGAATGCTTCGCTCAACCGCATGCCGGTGGCCGCGAGAAAACGGAATAGCGTTTGATCGAAATCACTAAGCTTATCGAGATTGCGCTTGACTAGCCTCATATCGGCGTCGCTGAGGGGAAGCCGTCTAACTCCGTCGTTGCGTCCCGGCACGATTGAAGCAAATGGGTTGAACTTCAATCGTCCTTCTTTAATCGCGAGATTGCAGGCGGCCGTCAGCCAGCCGACCTTTTTCGCAATCGTGGCGCTCTTAAGCCCGCGGGACTCGAAGTGCGCGACTAACATGCGGCCATCATCTCTGTCCGCGTCTTTCAATGGCTTATCGCATATTGACCTAAACAACGCCCAAACGGTCCGGGCCTCTCGCTCAAAATAGCCGGTTATGTTGGCATGTTTCAGGTAGGTTTCGAGGACGCCCTCGTCGCCATTCTTTATCGGCGCGGCTTCGCGCCTAAGCTTCGCCAAGTCAATGATTGGCCCGATGCGTCGCAATTCGGCGAGGGGCCGTGTCGTACCCTCGTCGGTAATGACGGCACCCATGGGCATATTCACGAGCCGCTGCGCCGGGCCGTTCGGCTCGGTCTTTATCAAGGCACCGGTGACATCGAGGTAGATCAATTCGCGCGTGGTCGCTATGACGCGCTCGCCATTGAGTCCGATGTGCTCGCCGGGATCAAGCGTGTAAAGCGTCATCTCAAGACGGGGGCGCGCGGCCAATAGGGCGGCTTTATGTGCGGCAACCATCGGCGCGGCTAGTATCTCCGCCTCTCGACGGTCGGACGTGCGTAGCGACTTCTCAATTCGCTGGTTGCCGACGCGCAGCCGGATCCACCAATTCGTTGAGCCATCGCGCCGGAACAAGTAGCTGCCGTGTCTTGCTCTCGCCATGCCCGATCTCCTGTGGGCGACAGCGAGCATATAATGGCGACAGCTATTGACGGCACTAAAAGGCGACAGTAATTGGCGACAGGGTAAATGCCGACGAAATGGGCACTTCTTTCATTTTTTTCAGCCTAAGGTTTCCGTCCTCCCGGGCCCACCACGCAGTCCCTCGTTTGCAGAGATTTTTCGACCATTGCCGAATAGCCGCGAATTGGCGGGGTTTATTGACGGCTGTCCGGTCTCTGCAGAGACTATTCCGAGCGGGATGGGTGTTTTGGCCTCGCGGTCTCTTGGCCCGGAATTCCCGTTCCTGGCAGGGATGATCGTCCCGACAGAGACGCGGCAAATGAGCGGCTGCGTTGCCCTACAGCCCAAGCATTTTTTGCTGACGAGACCACTCCGGGGGCAGATCACGCAGACGGGTGACCCCCATGCCGTGGGGGAGTCGCCCATCGATAGCCGCCTTGACGAAGTCGGGTGCGAGGAACGCCAGCGAGATGGTCATGTTCACTTGCCGCACGCTGCAGCCCTCCCGCGCAGAGATGCTATCGGCATTCGCGATGGGATCCGCAATCAGTTCATCGAGCCAACGCCGCCCCCGCGCAATCGATGCCACAAGAGTGGCACGGTTCTCGGAACGGATAGGGCGGACATCTTGGGCTGGTCCAGATTCGGGCACGAGAACCTTGCGGCGTCGCGTGAACGGCGTCTTGTGCCACGGCACCTCAATGAGGTTGCGGCTGCGCTTTCGTTTGCGATCGGCGCCTGTTGCCTTGGCGAGTTCAATGACCAACTGGCCCGGCTGGACCTCGACCCGAGCCACGTGATCGCGGATGAGGACCGTGTCCTCGATGTCCTTGGGTCCGTTGAGGTGATGTCGAACCGATTTGACGATGAGCGCCTCGATCTCATTGGCCGGGATCCGGCTTACGGTTCCGGCTTGTTCGGTCTCGCCCTGCAGCAGGGCGGATGAAATGTAATAACGATACTTGATACCGCGCTTGCGGGCATGGCTCGGTGTCATCCTATGGCCGCGGTCATCGAAGATGCGGCCCAACAGCAGGGCCTCCGACTTGGTCCGCGACGCCTTGTGATTGTTCACCTGCTCGTTCAGCCTGGACTGGACGGCATCGAACAGGTCCCGATCAACGATGGCGGGCTGCTCGCCGGCCAGCGTCTCGCCCTTGAAGAGCACCTCTCCGACATAAAATCGGTTGCGCAGCAGGTAAGCAAGCGGACCGCGGGTGAAGGGAATGCCGCCAACGGTCTGGCCGCTCTTCAGGGTCCGCAGTTTGGTGACAATGCCGCGCTCGCGCAGGCTCGTCATCAGCCGGTGGAGGCTGCGCAGCTCCAGATAGCGCCGGAAGATGGTTCGGACGCGCTCCGCCTCGGGTTCGTTGACGGTGATCTTACGGTCCTTGGTGTCATAGCCGAGCGGCGCCATGCCGCCGACCCACAGGCCCTTGCGCTTGGAGGCGGCGATCTTGTCCCGGATCCGCTCCGAGGTGACCTCGCGCTCGAACTGGGCAAACGACAGCAGGACATTGAGGGTCAAGCGCCCCATCGACGTGGTAGTATTGAACTGCTGGGTCACCGACACAAAGGATACGCTGTGCTGATCGAACAGCTCGACCAGCTTTGCGAAGTCCGCCAACGAGCGGGTCAGGCGATCGACCTTGTAGACGACGATGATGTCGATCTTGCCGGCCCGCACATCCTCCAGGAGGCGCTGCAGCGCCGGGCGGTCGGTATTCCCGCCAGAGAAGCCGCCATCATCATACTTCGACCGGGCCATCGTCCAGCCGGCATGCATCTGGCTGCGAATGTAAGCCTGTGAGGCATCATACTGAGCGTCAAGCGAGTTGAAGTCCTGTTCGAGCCCCTGGTCGGTGGAGACCCGGGTGTAGATGGCGCAGCGAACGGAATTGGCCGTAGCCTGCTTCATGCCCGTATCCCTTTCGATGGCTTGTCGCGCAAGCCAAAGAACCGGGGACCGTTCCAGCGCGTGCCGGTGATCACCGAGGCGATGGTAGACAGACTCGAATAGGTTTTGCCATTCCAGGCGAAACCGTCAGCCAGCACGGCGACCCGGTGCATCCGGCCGTTCCATTCACGCGCCAGCATCGTTCCCGGTCTCACATCAGCCGTCAGTCGCTTCGGGTCTACCGCACGCTTTCCGGCATCTTCGGGAGATCCCGGACCATCGAGAAGACGTCGGCTCTCGGCATCCAGATCGCCGAGATGATCGGCTTGGAGCCGATAAGCCAGAACACGAAACAAGAGGTGGCGCGGCAGGTGAGGGGAGGGCATCCGACCGAACACGGTGCGCCAGCGGGCTCGAAGAGCGCTGACATTGAGATCGCGCAAGCGCGCGATCTCAACATCTATCGACTGCCGATCCGACAGCGCCGGACCGGCCTTCACACGCGGCATGTCGTTCAGGCCGCGGCCTGCTTGGACTGCCGACTGCTTGACTTGGCGTTATCGGCACCAGCGATGCGATAGACCCTGGCGCCGTCGACTTTTTGGGAATCGAGATTCAAACCAAGCCGTTTGCGCACCACGCCAGCCAGGAAGCCACGGACCGATTGTTGCTGCCAACCGGTTGCCTTCATAATGGCAGCGATCGTCGTGCCCGTGGGTTGCTTCAATTGGGTGAGGACGACCTCCTGTTTCGAGCCAGTGCGAGCGGTTCGATCGGCAGCGCCTTTGCGGCTCCTTGGCTTGCTGGTTGGACTTTTGCCGGCTGGTCGGGTCTTGGCCTTCTTGGTGGCCTTGCTGCTGGGCATTTTGAGATCCTTTTCATCGGTTGCGACGGCAAAGGGTGCCGCCACCACCGAAGCCCCGCACTGGCCATGTAGCCGGCGGGGCAGGATCCGCGGTCGGGCCAAACGGCCTGATCGGTCACCGACAGTGACGCTCCGTTCGCACCGGAAATCCAGTCCTTTCTGCGAAAAAGGCCTGCCAAACGCCGCTGGAAATCCGGGACTTTTCAGCGTCGCCTGTCCTCCGTCTTTGAGTAATAGCGCCGCATTCAGACTGCCGGCTCGACCCAGACGACTTCCCCGAGGCTCAGGAACACAAGCGCGCCGCGCCCGGCGTCCGTGGCCTCGAGATAATCGCGCAACTGTCCAGTATACGCGGCCCGAACACTCGCCGTTGGATTGATATCTGACTTCCAGTCGATCGCGACGTCGATCTTGTCGTCTCTTATCGCAAGAGCATCCGCACGTCCGGCAACGAGATAGCCGTTTCGCGCCGCCCAAATTGCCATTTCGGGAAAGAGGAACGGCTTGAGCGCGGCGATCTCCGGCAATGCCAGTGCCCGCAACGCTGTCTCGGCCATTTCTGTGGGCTCGGGATGAAATCCTTCGTCGTCCACGCCGCTGACCAACTGCAACAACAAGACATCCGCGCGAGCCGCCGCCGCTTTTTTGTTGCTCAAAAGCTCGCCAGACCAAAGTAGTTCACCGCGATCGTCTTGGAGCAAGCCATCATCCTCGTTTCATCATGCGAACGCTGTGACTAGCGGCAATCTTGTCGATGATCGAGCGTACGAGTTTGTCTAAACGATTTCCCTTCGAGTAATTGGCCGGAGAAATGAAGTCCGCCCGTTTATCCGTCAGCAGTTTTTTCGCCCTAGCCTTCTGCTTTGGGCTCCCCGGTCGATAGACGGCAATAGAGTGGCCGCCCAAATCTCGCACAAGCCGCATGCAAGGGATGTCGGTTTCGCCGTCTCCAATGAAAACGATGTTTGTGAACGGTATTGGCCGTTCCTCTGGCAGGATGTACTCGTTGATAATGCCGTGCTCGTGAACCGCAAGAGAGCCTTTGTTGATACGAAAAAAATACTGCGTTTTGGTCGTGTAATTGATTGCTAGAGCTGGCCATTTAGCAACGCCGTTAGCATCGTAGGCAAAACTGGACGCAAATATGCGTTCGAATTTTTTCCCGATTCGGCTTGCTTCGATCATTTCCTTAATCCCGGATGAGATGATAAAATGTTGAATGCGCACGCCCTCTCGGCGACCATATTTGTTTATTCGTTCAAACCAACTCTCCACGCCCGGGAATAAGGAAACCGATCTTCCATGTGCAGCAAAGTCCCTTCTGCGAACGGGCACATCCTGGGCGGCTGCACGCTCTAGCATGAAGGTCATATACGACAATATCTCGTCGGCCTTATGCTGCGCAGCGCGTTGTTTGTTCCGCTGCCAAAACGTCTTATTAGCCATCCCTATTGCCGGGATAAAAGTGTTGTCCTGGATATTGCCGGCCGCGAGGGTGCCGTCAAAGTCGTAGGCAATGGCTAGCGGGATAAGTTTCTTACCCATTTCCTATCTTGATTTCGATCGGCGCGGCCCCCTGCGCTCATCCATTGTCCTTTCATCTGGAGGCAGTTTGCAATGCCCTTATTGCACTTCCGCAGTATTTCACCTCAAGGCACGTGACGAATAATCAAAACACGAAAAGCTCAAGCACTACTATCCACAAGAATGTTAGCGTCGGCCCGCTTGTGAGCTTCGTTCCATAGGCGGCGCAACTGCACATAATCCGGAATTATCGTCGGGCTGATCGATCATGTGTCCCCTTGTCCAGATTGCCGCAAAAACGGATTTTTCGAAGGGGACCCGGGGAGGTCTGCTCAGGGCCATGACCGGAAATCAACGCCTGCATCTCGGACTATAGCTTAGGGGCTGGGCGCCGATTCATGGCCTGACCAATCTCTCCACGCGGAAACCTATCAGATAGCTTCGGAAGTCGGACGCTCCGCTCACCCGGTTCGCAGCGCGGAGATTTCGCGGAAATTTGATCCACGAGCCGCCGCGAATAACATGAGCGGTGCAGTTCGCCGCGGTAGCGGCGGTGCCGTCGGTCGGCGCCTTGGCGTAGTCCAGCAAATAACAATCGGCAACCCATTCCGCGACGTTGCCGAGCATGTCGTAAAGCCCGAATGGGTTGGGCTTAAAAGACCCCACGGGCATCGCACTGGCCTCCTCGCGATCGCAATCTACGAAGATCGATTCGGGAAGGGGCCCCTTCGTGTCAACAAAAGCATTCTTCAGGCTCATGTCGGTCATATTTTCGTAGTCGCAGCCGCCTTGTGCGCGTTCGCCCCAGTACCGAGCCGTTACGGTCCCGCCCCGGGCGGCATGTTCCCATTCGGCCTCGCTCGGCAGCCGATATTCGTGGCGGCCAAAAAATGACATCAGACGGACGAAGCTTTGCGCATCGTCCCAACTCACGTTCTCGACAGGATGGTTGTCGCCTTCGTATTGGGATGGATACTGATTGTGGAGCATGACGCGACGCCATTCACCTTGCGTGAGCTCGAACTTGCCTAGGTCGAACGCTCTGAGGCAGATTTGGTGCACCGGCCCTTCGTTGGAATAGCGTTCCGTTTCGCTGTCTGGACTGCCCATCGAGTAGCAGCCTGCCGGAATGCTGACGAACGCCAACTCGCGCTCCACGGAACGCACCCCCCACCATACAATAGCTGCCCAGAGGAGCCCTGCGCTGATCGGCAACGCGACGGCAGCCGCCGCCAATGTTGCTATCAAATAACGTGTCTTGCGATGCGCGGCGCGCCGCGATGCTAGTACGAACGCAAGAACTCGGTCCGGCAAATCGTCGCCCCACCGCTCCACGAGTCCACGCGCCTCGGCCAACGGCAGTCCCGCAACCAGACGGCGGCTCTTTTCGCGACCCGAAGCTGCCTGCCAGCGTCCTGCCTCAAGTTCCAGTCGGCCGCGCAACTCGAGGTCACGCGCGTCCGCGGCGATTTGCTCGCGCGCGCGCGGCCAGTGCGTCAATAACGCTTCATGCGCCAATCGCAGGCGCGGTTCGCCCGCATCGGTATCGGCGACCAGCAGGCGCGCTGCGGAATCGAGAAACGCATCGACCAAAGCGCGGCGCGGGGACCCCGGAGGAAAGAGCGACAGCGGCGCCGTGCGCGATGCTGCGGTGATGCCCTCTACTGTCACCAGCGCTCGCAGCACGCGAACCAGCTCATCCTGGATTGGTTGCGGTTGGTTCAGGAAGACTTCCTCGTACCGGTGCCATTCCCCGTCCGTCTCCGTGTTTTGGGAGTTTGCAAGGAGGTCACTTATCATGGACGGTTCGCTCTAACCGCAAGTGGTGGTCGCAGCAAAGCTTGTTACGCTCCTTCTGAATCCGACGACATCGATCTGAAATAATGTTCGGCGTACTGGTAATAGTTCTCTGCCCCGACTGTGTTGCCGATTTGGGCTTCAGTGCGGGCGAGCGCCAGATACCGCTCGTAGTTTCTTCGCGCGTTTTGAGGGCCTATGGGCTCCGGGCGGACGGCACTCGATGTCCACCGCTTTGAGCGGGCAGCATATGACGCTGCCGATCTGGGTTGGCGCGCACTCATGTTTGGCTTTGGGCCATTTTGCATGGCTTACTCCTTGGTTGTTTGGGGCAAAATGCTCCGTCCGACAGGCGAACAATAAAAATCAGAGACGGCGCATGCGGATTCACTGAAGGGCGAGCAGACGCACCGCTGAAGCCCTTGGTCTGCTGCGCACCGCATTCATCAAGCCATTTGGCGGCCGCCTCGCTCCAACACGAAATCCCGGGCTAACAGAGGCGACAAACGCCCCCGGAGGAAATGATCGGAATGTCTGGAGCTGATTGGTTCAGTCGCTGCGGTGCGCGCGCCGACTAGACGCGATATAAATGAACCAAACGTGTACGCGTATGAGGATGGCTGAAGAAATGTCAAGTACGGGAGCGCCGCCGCCGATCTGAACAGTCGCGATCGACCAGGTCTGCCACACGGCGACCTCTGCATAAAAGCGGGCGACCGCTATTGTCCTTTATCTCCGGCATACCCATTGTTGTCATATACAGGCAAGCAGTTGGCTTGTCCGAAGAGCTGCCCAAAAAACGGGGACGTACCGAAGTCTTCGCTTTCTCCAATGGCAGCCAAAGTGCCCATCGGCTGGCACGATTTCAAATATCGAAGTCGGTTCGAACCGCAGGTGCCGTCGGCACCCGAATTGTACTTATCCGTGCGCCATTGGCCCCGGGCCCCCTTGGCCATCGGAGTCCTCGCTGGCTCGATCGAAGAGGAACGCCGCGTGCAGGTTCTCGTCCGTGACAACAATGTCGACCAAGCCCTCAAGGTGCTGAAGAAGAAGATGCAGCGCGAGGGCGTATTCCGCGAGATGAAACTCCGTGGCCATTACGAAAAACCTTCCGAGAGGAGAGTCCGAGAGAAGGCGGAAGCCATCCGCCGCGCCCGCAAGCTCGCCCGCAAAAAGCTGCAGCGCGAGGGTCTGCTGCCGATGAAGCCTCGGGTGATCCCAGGGGCCCCCGGGAGAGGCGCTCCCGTGCGCGCCCCTCGCTTTTGATCTCGGAACAACCGTAACCGATGCCCTCGGATCGAGAACTTAGCATAAAAACCTTCTTCAACGGCACCGTCTGCTCAGCGTCGATTGTGAAGATTCATGGCAAGCAAGATCAAGGTGACGCCGCAGACGGAAGAGATGCTGGAGAAGGACGGTCCCGAGACCCCGCTGCTCGACCTTTCCGACGCGGCCGTCAAGGAGTTGATCCGCGGCGCTAAGGAGCGCGGCTACATTACCCACGACCAGATCAACGTATTGCTATCCTCGGGGGAGGTTAAGTCCGAGCAGATCGAGGACATCCTGGCGAAGTTCAGCGAGATGGGCGTCAACGTGGTCGAGACCAAGGAGGCAGAGCTTGAGGAAGAGGTGGCGACCGGTGAGGAGCCCAAAGAGGAAGCCGAGGACGAGAACGCGCTAGTCGAAGTCCAGCAACGGCCCGTTCCGGCCAAGTCCGTGGCCAAAGATCCCGCGGGGCGCACCGACGACCCAGTGCGCATGTATCTCCGCGAAATGGGTTCGAAGGAACTGCTTTCGCGCGAGGGCGAGATCGCCATCGCGCAGCGCATCGAGACCGGCCACGAGGCCATGATTGCGGGACTCTGCGAGAGCCCGCTCACCTTCCAGGCCATCATCATCTGGCGGGAGGAGCTCAACGAGGGCAAGGTCTTTCTGCGCAACATCATCGACCTCGACGCAACCTACGCCGGCCCAAACGCCAAGGCCGCGCCGGCGCCGGTGATTGGTTCCGACGGCCAGTTGATCGTGGGCATCACCGTGCCGGGCCAACCCGGGTCGCTGCCGCAGATGCGGGCGCCGCCCATTGCGGCCGCCGCCCCGTTCAAGCCGGCCGGCGAACGAACCGAGAGCGAGGAGACGGCTGCCGACGGCACGATCAGCGAGAGCAACCTCGACGACGACGACGATATGGAGAGTTGGCTCTCGGTCGCCGCAATCGAAGCAGAGCTTAAGCCCAAGGTGATCGAGACCTTCGACACCATCGCCGGCACCTACAAGCGGCTGCGCCGGTTGCAGGACCAGGACATCCAGCTCCAGCTCAAAAGGCTGTCGCTCTCGCCTGCGCAGGAGCGTAAGTATAAGAAGCTGAAGAACGAGATCATCGACGCGGTGAAATCGCTAAGGCTGAACCGAGCGCGCATCGACGCGCTGGTCGAGCAGCTCTATGACATCAACAAGCGGCTCGTCGGCTACGAGGGCCGCCTGATGCGGCTCGCGGAGAGCCACGGTGTCCTGCGCGAGGACTTCCTCAAGAACTATCTGGGCTCCGAACTCGATCCGCTCTGGCTCAACCGCGTGTCGAAGCTCTCGGCCAAGGGCTGGAAGAGCCTCGTTACCAAGGAAAAGGACAAAATCAATTCGCATCGTCACGATATCCACGCGCTAGCGGGCGAGACCGGGCTCGAGATCGGCGAGTTCCGCAAGATCGTGCACATGGTGCAAAAGGGTGAGCGCGAGACGCGCCAGGCCAAGAGGGAGATGGTGGAGGCGAACCTGCGCCTCGTCGTCTCGATTGCAAAAAAATATACCAACCGCGGCCTGCAGTTCCTCGACCTAATCCAGGAAGGCAACATCGGCCTGATGAAGGCGGTCGACAAGTTCGAGTACCGCCGCGGATACAAGTTTGCGACCTACGCCACCTGGTGGATCCGGCAGGCGGTCACCCGCTCACTCTCTGATCAGTCGCGCACCATCCGCGTGCCGGTTCACATGGCCGACTTCATCAACAAGATCCTGCGCACCAGCCGGCGGCTGCTCGGCGAGCTCGGCCGCGAGCCGACGCCGGAAGAACTCGCTGAGAAGCTTCACATGCCACTCGAAAAGGTACGCAAGGCGTTGAAGATCGCCAAGGAACCGATCTCGCTCGAAACACCGATCGGCGAAGAAGGGGACTTTCAACTCGGCGACTTGATCGAAGACAAGAACGCTATCCTGCCGATCGACGCGGCGATCCAGTCGAATCTGCGCGACACTACGACACGCGTGCTGGCTTCATTGACGCCACGCGAGGAGCGCATCGTACGCATGCGCTTTGGCCTCGGCATGAATAGCGACCACACGCTGGAAGAAGTCGGCC
>Ga0210394_10001443_pt1 | contig 38026 bp, 36 predicted proteins | sample IncBWC12MmetaG_FD_160121 | JGI IMG/M metagenome (GOLD analysis project Ga0210394, IMG submission 160121) | Forest soil microbial communities from Barre Woods Harvard Forest LTER site, Petersham, Massachusetts, United States - Inc-BW-C-12-M | ecosystem: Environmental > Terrestrial > Soil >... | reverse complement strand
TGCGCACCAGCGCCGCAACATGGTGCTGGCGGATTATTTCGAGCACGTGCTGCAATTGCCGCTGGCCTACCATGCCGGCGCGCATTCCGGCCGGCAGATGAAGGTCATGCTCACCGGCACCGACACGCTGTGGTGGCTCTGGCTCTCCTTCTTCCGCGAGCATCTGTCCGCCTTCGTCTTCATCGTTTTGCTGTTGCCGGCTTCGCTGTTCCTGAACTGGCGGCTGGCGCTGCCGCTGATCGTGCTGTGTGTGGCGTTTACGATCTTGACCGCATTCGTCATTCATAAATCCTTCGCGCTACAGCGTGAGGTCGAGCGGCATTATTCCGACCTCGCCGAGACCGCCGCCGACGCGCTCGGCAATGTCGCGCTGGTGCAAAGCTATTCCCGCGTCGAGCTCGAAGTATCGGCGCTGAAGACGCTGGTAAACTCGCTCTTGCGCGCGCAGATGCCGGTGCTGTCGTGGTGGGCGATCGCCACCGTGCTCACCCGCGCCGGCACGACGCTCACTTTGCTCGTCATCCTTTTGGTCGGCACCTATCTCAAACTCGTCGGCTTGGCGTCGGTCGGTCAGATCGTCAGCTTCATGGCCATAGCCGCGATGCTGATTACGCGCCTGGAACAGGCGGTCAGCTTCTCCAACCGTCTGTTCATCGACGCACCGAAGCTTGCCGACTTCTTCGGCGTGCTCGACACCGTGCCCGCGGTGCGCGACCGGCCGGACGCGGTCGATCCCGGCCGCGTGCGCGGCCTGGTCGAATTCAAGGGCGTTTCGTTTTCCTACGACGGCAAACGCTCCGCCGTGACGGATTTGAGCTTCACCGCATTGCCCGGCGACCGCGTGGCGCTGGTCGGACCGACCGGCAGCGGCAAATCGACCGCGTTAGCGCTGTTGTATCGCGCCTTCGACCCGCAGTCGGGCGCGATCTCGATCGACGGAATGGATATCCGCGGCTTCACGCTTTCGGGCCTGCGCCACAATATCGGCGTCGTGTTTCAGGAGACGCTCTTGTTCAATCGCTCGATCGCCGAGAATCTGCGCATCGGCAAGCCGGATGCGACCGACAACGAATTGCGCGAGGCGGCGGCGCGCGCGCAGGCGTCCGAATTCATCGATCGCAATCCCGACGGGCTTGCGGCGCGCATCGGCGAGCGCGGCCGGCTTTTGTCCGGTGGCGAGCGGCAGCGGCTCGCCGTGGCGCGCGCCCTGCTCAAAGACCCGCCGATCCTGATCCTCGACGAGGCCACGAGCGCGCTCGATCCGGTCACCGAGGCGCGGCTCAATCTGGCGCTCGACGAGGTGATGAAGGGCCGCACCACGTTCGTCATCGCGCATCGCCTCGCCACCGTGCGCGAGGCGACCCGCATCCTGGTGTTCCGCGACGGCCGCATCGCCGAGACCGGCACGTTCGACGAGCTGCAACGCCGTGGCGGGTTTTTTACCGAGCTTGTGCAGGCGCAGTTTGGTTCGTCTTTACCTCTCCCCGCACGCGGGCAGAGGGAGCGGTTACCTTAGCCGCTCCAGAATGCTGACGTAATTGGCGACGGCGGTGCCGCCCATATTGAAAATGCCGCCGAGCTTGGCGTCCTTGATCTGCATGTCGCCGGCTGTGCCGGTGAGCTGCATCGACGCCAGCGCATGCATCGACACGCCGGTGGCGCCGATCGGATGGCCTTTGGCTTTCAATCCGCCGGACGGATTGATCGGCAGCGCGCCGTCCTTGGCGACGACGCCTTCGGCGATGGCGCGCGCGCCCTGGCCTTCGGGAACAAGCCCCATCGCTTCGTATTCGATCAGTTCGGCGATGGTGAAGCAGTCGTGCACCTCGGCGAAGGAGAGATCTTTTAATCCGATGCCGGCCTGCGCCAGCGCGCGTTGCCAGGCCACCGCGCAGCCTTCGAACTTGAGCACGTCGCGCCGCGACATCGGCAAGAAATCCTGCACATGCGCCGCGGCGCGGAACACGATCGCCTTGTCGAGCTTGAGCGCGGTCTCGACGTCGGCGAGCACGAGCGCCGCGGCGCCGTCGGAAACCAGCGAACAGTCGGTGCGCTTGAGCGGGCCGGCGACCAGCGGATTCTTGTCGCTCTCGGCGCGGCAGAATTCGTAGCCGAGATCTTTTCTGATCTGCGCGTAGGGATTGCCGACGCCGTTCTTGTGGTTCTTGGCGGCGATGCGGGCGAGCGCGTCCGACTGATCGCCCCAGCGCTGGAAATAGAGCGCGGCGATCTTGCCGAAAATGCCGGCGAAGCCGCCGTCGATATCAGCTTCCTCGCGGACATAGGACGCTTTGAGGAGATTGCGGCCGACCTCCGCGGCTGGCGTCGTGGTCATCTGCTCGACGCCGACCACGAGCGCAATTCTCGCCGATCGCGAAGCGATCGATTGCAGCGCCCCATGCACGGCGGCGGAACCGGTGGCGCAGGCGTTCTCGACCCGCGTGGCGCGTTTAAAGCGCAGATCGGGCGAAGCTTGCAGCACGAGCGAAGCGGTAAAATCCTGCGCCGAGAAGCCGGCGTTGAAGTGGCCGAGCACGATTTCGTCGACGTCCTTTGCCGCAATCGCCGCATCCGCGAGCGCGTCGGTAGCGACCCGCACGATGAGGCTCTCGACGGTTTCGCCGGCGAGCTTACCGAATGGCGTATGGGCCCAACCCACGATGCAGGCGGTCATAATTCCTCCCAAGGCTCCTACACTGCCGAACTTTCGTCGCTTTTGCGGCGAATCCACCCTGCCCTTAAGGATAGCGGTATTCGCCTTTGCCTTCGAGCCCGGCTTGGGCTTACATAGTCACGCGCCCCCTCTTGCGTGAGCTTGCCTGTTGAACGTTGCGTGAAACCTTCGCGGCCCCAGTAGACCTTAAAATGGGCCCGACCAACCGAACGGACCGCGACACGTGAATTGTACGAATTCTTTCCGGGCGCCGCTGCTCGGCTTTGTTCTGAGTTCAATCGCGGTCGGCGCAATCAGCCTGTGCGCCATCGCGTCGGCGACACCGGCGCAGGCCGAAGCGCTCATTCTCGTCGACGCTAATTCCGGAAAAGTCCTGCACGCCGAAAATGCGACCTATCCGTGGCATCCCGCTTCCACCACCAAGCTGATGACGCTCTACATGACGCTGAGCGCGCTGCGCGATCAGCGTATCACGCCCGACACGTTGTTCACGGTGTCGACGAATGCGGCGCTGCAGTCGCCCACCAAGATGGGCTACGCCGCCGGCACCCAAGTCACCGTCGACAATGCGATCAAGATGATGATGGTGAAATCGGCAAACGACATGGCGGTTATGCTCGCCGAAGGGCTGGGCGGGACGGTCGATCAATTTGCCCAGGAAATGACCGACACAGCGCATCGCCTGGGCATGACCGAAACCAACTACGTCAATCCCAACGGCCTGCCGGACGACAACCAAATTACTTCGGCACGCGATCTTGCCATTCTCGCCCGCGCGCTCATTCACGATTTTCCCGAATACGGTTCCTACTGGCACATTCCGGCGATCAAATACGGCCGGCGTATCGTCCGCAATTACAATCCGCTGCTCGGCCGCTATCCGGGCGCCGACGGCATGAAGACGGGCTTCGTCTGCGCTTCGGGCTTCAATCTCGTCGCCACCGCGGAACGCGACGACAAGCGCTTTATCGCCGTCGTGCTCGGCGCGCCGTCGTCCGGCGAGCGCGCCGTGAAAGCGGCCCAGCTCCTGCAATACGGATTCAATCAGGGTCCGTTGGCGTGGCTCACGCCATCGCTCGGCACGCTCGATACGCTCACGCCGATCGACGCAGCGCCGCCCGATCTCACCGACGAAATGTGCGGACGGCATCGCCATCGTGTGGCTACCGAGGAGGACGATCCTGACGCCGACCTCGGTACCAGTGGCGCGTCCGGCAACAGTGCGGAAACCGGTCCGAAATTTTCGGTGATTTTGTCGGCGCTGCGCGCGCCGAATGCGAACAACCTGTTACTGGATCCGGGGCCGGTGACGCCGGTCGTTGTCTATACCGGTCCGACACGCAGCGAGGCTGATATTGCCAAGCTCGAGGCGCAGATTGCGGCTGAGCCCGTCCCGAAAAAAGCAAAGCGAAGACCGGTGGCCGCCAAGCCCGCGGCACACAAGGCCGCCAAGCCCGAAGAACACAAGGCCGCGGCTCCCGCGGAGCACACGCCAGCCGCTGCAAAAGTCGACGGCAAGCTCAAAGATGGCAAAGCTGCGGCTATCCCATGGACGCCGATGTCCGCCTCCGTGCTGGCGGCCAGTCCGCCCCCCGATCTCAAAGCCGACGCTCCCGCCGGTACGGTGAAGCCAAAAGAGCCAGCCAAGCCTAAGCCGGCAGCCGAGGAGATTCGGCAGTAGCTGACTGCGACGAGTCCCGGACGTGGTGCGGCGCGATAGCGATGCACCGCAGATCCTCGACCTTCACGAACTCAGCGTTTTTAACGGTCCCGGTGCGGCAGTGCCCCACCATAGCGCGCGCAAGACGCGCGTGAACGCGCTTATGGTGCCGTGCCGGCGTTCGGGAAACGTATTTCCGGTCGATGCGGCCGTGTTAAAACAGTCACGTCCGTAGCAGGCTCGCGAGGCAGCATGTCCGTCAAGGTGACCATTCCGGCGCTCCAACAAATGAAGCGCGAGGGAAAAAAGAGCGTCGGCGTCGTTGCCTGGGATTATCAGCTCGCGCGCATCGCCGACCGCGCCGGATTCGATTTCGTGTCGGTCGGGGATTCGGTCGGCGTCAATCTGTGGGGCCGCTCCGCGGTGCTCGAGGTCACGCTCGACGAGATGCTGATCTGCTGCCAGGCGGTGCGCCGCGGCGTCGAACGCGCGCTGGTGAGTTGCGACATGCCGTATGGCCCGGTGCAGCAGGGCATCGATAACGCGCGCGCCGCCGCGTTCCGCCTGGTCAAGGAGGGCGGCGCCGACATGATCAAGGTCGATGCGGCGTCCGATTTTCCCGGCGTCGTGCGCGCATTGGTCGGCGAAGGCATCCCGGTTTTCGCGCAATTCGGGCTGACGCCACAGACGGCCGCTAGATACGGCATTCCCTATAGCGCGCAGAATTCGCCCGCAGCGCAGGCGAGCGGCGCCGCGGCGGCAAAGCTTGTCGAAGAGGCAAAGCTTCTCGAAGCCGCGGGCGCCTGTCTTCTCGATTTCACCAATTCCGGTCCGGTTGCCGGCGCCGCCGTGGTCGCCGCGGTAAAAATTCCGGTGATCGGCGGTTTCGGCGGCGGGCCCTGGCTCGACGGCCGCGTCCGGCTCGCCCACACCGCCATCGGCTATGGCGAGAAATGGCTCGACGCCGAGAAAAACAAGCTGACAGATACCTATTTCAACTCCGCCAAGGCCACGCTCGATGCTTTCACCGCGTTGATTTCCGACGCCCGCGCCGGCCGCCAGATCAAGGGCTGATCATGCCGAGCGCGGTCATCGACGGTATCGCGACGCGCTACGAGATCGCCGGAAACGGGCCGCCGCTCCTGATGTATGCGCCGGGCGGCTTTAATGCCGTCGTCGAAGCCTGGTCGACGCTCGGCAGCTACGCCAAGATCAAGCTGCTCGATCATCTGCCGCAGCACTACACGTGCATCATGTTCGACCGTCGCGAATGCGGCCAGTCCGGCGGCCGCGTCGAGCGCGTCACCTGGGCGCATTACGTCGCGCAGGGCAGGGGGCTACTCGACCATTTGCGAATATCGCGCGCCCACCTCATGGGCGGCTGCATGGGCTGCGCCCCGGTCGCGGCCTTTGCCGTGGCGTATCCCGAAATGGTTGCGAGCATGGTTCTCTATTGGCCGGTCGGCGGCGCCAAATATCGCATCTCGAGCCACGGGCGCTTTGCCGAACATCTGGCCTTTGTGCGCAGCGACGGTCTTGCCGGCGTCGTCGCGCTCGTGCGCAAAGAAGGCAAGCCGTTCGGCGCCGATCCGCGCGGCGGGCCGTGGGCGTCGGCGATCAAGCGCGATGACGCATTCGCCGCCGGCTTCGTCAAGCAGGATGCGGACGAATACATTCGCATCTGCGAAGACATGCGCGATGCGCTGTTCGACCGCGATACGGCGCCCGGCGCAAAGCCTGAGGATCTGATGCGCACCGAGATTCCGGCATTGATCGTGCCGGGTCACGACGCCGCCCACGCGACCTCGGCGGCGCGCTATCTGGAAGAATGCCTGCCGCGATCGGACTATTGGGACGTGCCGGTCGAGCGGCAGACCGAAGCGGCGACGAACGCGCGCGTGCTGGAATTTTTAGCTAAGATCGCCGCCTGAGGAATAGCTGCCCGATGGTCGATTATTATTCGATGCTGTTGCGTGCGGTGACCGCGCCCGGTGCGGGCGACGCGCGGTGGCGTCGCGGGATTTATGACCGCGCGCGGCGAATGCTGGCGAGCCGCCTGCGCACGCTGCGTCCGCCGCCGCCGCCGGCGGAGATCGCCGCCGAACAATCCGCGTTGGATGCGGCCATCGAACGTATCGAGGCGGAACTGTCGTGGACCGAGCATGGCACAATCGCGCCCGACGCTCGAACGCATGATCGATTTGGCGACATCGGTGGCGAACCAGGGACCGCGCGCGAGCAAGGGCTGATCGCAATGCCGTCTCGATTGAGCCGGCCGGTTTGGATCGTCCTCGCCATCGTCGCCGCGGCGCTCGGCGCCGGCGGCTACGTCTATTGGGTCGAGACCGCGCAAAAATCCGCGCCGCCGCCGAGCAAAGCCGAAGCGCACAGCAGTTTGCCGCCGAGCCGTGCAGTCAACGCCGCGCAGAGCGGCGAGCTCGCTCCCGGCGTCGATGGCGGCAATTCCGACGCCGACATGTCTTACGTGTTTCGCCGCCAGCCGACCTTTTACCGCACGTTGCAGCCGGTCGGCACGATTATCATCGATAAGCCGCAACGCTATCTCTATTTGATCGAGCCCAACAATGTCGCGCTGCGCTACGGCATCGCGGTCGGCCGGCAATGCGACGACCTCGTCGGACTGCGGCATATTGCGGGCATGGCGGAATGGCCGCAATGGCAGCCGCCCCCCGACCTCCTCAAACGCAATCCAGCCGTCATGCCCGGCGGCCCCGGCAATCCGCTCGGCGCGCGCTTATTGCAGTTCGACGACGGCAAGTCCGGGATTCACGGCACCAATGCGCCGAAGACCATCGGCAACGTCGTCGCCTTCGGCTGCATCCGCATGGTCAACGACGACATTATCGATTTGTACAGCCGCGTGAAGGTCACAACGCCGGTTGTGGTGAATTAGGGCCTGACCGCTACTTAGCGCCGCGATCGAGAAGCTCGATCGACACGCCCTCCGGCGCACGGATGAAGCAGATGCGTACGCCCGGCCGCACCGTCGTCGGCTCGCGGGTGAACTCGACGCCTTTCTTCTTGAGATCGGCGGCGATCGCATCGATGCCGCTGACGGAAAGTCCGAAATGATCGAGACCGCGATACGGTATGGCAGGCGCGGCGTTCGTTCCGTCACCCTGCGCAACCGGAGCGATAAAGATATTGGCGCCGCCGAGCTTCAGATCGATGCGCGGTTTGCCCTCCTGCGTGCTGCGAAGCACCTCGGCGCCGAGCATTTTCTCGAACCACAGCGCCATGGCCTCGGGATTGGTGGTGCGGAGGTGAATGTGGTCCCATGTGTAAGTAGCCATCTGGCGCGTTCTCCCTGTTAGCCTTGTGTCGCTGGACGTTAGGACATGTCGGCAAATGTGCCAACGCCATTTTGGCGCGACGACCGAGGCGGCACAATCTTCAATGGCGGGCCGGTTTAGGATCGGTTGCGGCAGGCGTTGGAGTCGTTTGAGGCTTTGCGGGCGCCGCCACCCAGCCGGCTTTGGCAATCTCGGCTTGCAGCATTCGCAGTATCCGCTGCAGTTCGGCCCGCTTGACCAAGCCCGCCGCCCCGTCATCGGTCAGTCCGCGTAACTCGAAACGGAAGCCGTCGCCGTGCTGCGAAATCGTCAGCCGATCGGCAAGTACCGCGGTGGCGGCGATCGACGTGAGGACCGTGGGGGGAGTGGTCGACATCGCTCCCGCCGTCTTGGCGATGGCGGCGTCACGCTCAAACGCGATCATCTCGCCACGAAGATCCGCCGGGGCGCGTTGCGCGAGATCGGAGCTGCTTGTGATGAAATCCGTCGTGCGTTCGAGCAGTGCGAGCGCAAGTCGCCGCGTCAGCCAGCACGACCAGGCATCGGGTTGGCCGGCATTGATGGCGGTCAGGATCCGATCCTCCCGCGGCACATAGACAAACGTAACGTTTCTCAGCGCTCGCGGCATGGGCCGCCCCGGTGAACGGCCTAGTCAACGCCAATCGGCGCCGGCCGCGCAAGTGCGAAGGTTCGCGTCTGCGTGACTTTCCACGCGGCCATCGGATATCGTGATCGGGGGATGTGTGCTTTTTGGGCACGGGTGGGCATCGTGGACAACTCCCGACAGCCGACCATAAATTGCCTGCGATGGCGCTGTGGGCCGGGGCAGCTGCATGACCGAAGCGCGGTTAGACCGACGATTGACCGCTGTTCTTGCGGCGATCGTGACGAGCTTGGTAACGCTCGCGCCGGGTATCGCCACTGCCGGGCCGCCGTTCCTGACCGACGATCCTGAGCCGGTCGATTATCAGCACTATGAGTTCTACACATTCTCCATGGGCACCCATGTGAGTGGAGACACTTCGGGCGTCGGTCCGGCCTGGGAATTCAATTATGGCCTCATTCCCAATGGGCAGTTCCATATCATTGTGCCGCTGGCATTCGATAGCCCTGCCGGCGCAGCTTCCCAGTTCGGTTATGGCGACACCGAACTCGGGTTCAAGTATCGATTCATCGACGAGGACCCCAACGGCTTGCGGCCGATGGTCGGCGTCTTTCCACTCCTCGAAATTCCGACCGGAGATCAAGCCAGTGGTCTCGGCGCCGGCCATGTGCGCGCGTTTTTTCCGGTTTGGGTGCAAAAGAGCTCCGGCGACTGGACCACGTATGGCGGTGGCGGCTATTGGATCAATCACGGCGGCGATACAGACGACCAGGATTATTGGTTCTTCGGCTGGCTGTTGCAAAAGCAGGTGACGAAGCAGCTAGCCATCGGCGGTGAAATTTTCCATCAGACCGCCGATACGATCGGAGGAAAGGACAGCACGGGCTTCAATATCGGTGCCGTCTATGATTTTGACGATCATAACCATTTGCTTGTGTCGGCGGGACGGGCGATCCAGAACGCGTCCGAAACAAACCTCTACTCGTGGTATCTCGGATATCAGATCACGAATTAAAGCATGATCCCGAAAAGTGGTGGCCGGTTTTCGGAAAAGCTCATGCTCAAAGAAAAAAGCCAGAGTCCGGTTTTGATTCCATCAAAACCGATAAGGCTCTAACGGTCCCGACACGCCGTGCACGCTCAGATCTTCTTCGCCATGCGGAGCGGCGCATCGGTGACTTTTTGCAAAGCATCGAGCGTGAGGCCGGGGACCATTTCCCGGACCGCAAAACCTTCATCGGTGACGTCGAGCACCGCGAGATTGGTATAGACCCGCTTGACCGCGCCAAGCGCGGTCAGCGGATAAGTGCAGCGCCGAACGAGCCGGCTGTCGCCGGATTTGGTCAAGTGCTCCATTAGCACCCAGAGTTGGCGCGCGCCGGCGGCGAGATCCATGGCGCCGCCGACAGCGGGCGCGGTGTCATTGTCGGAGGTCGACCAATTGGCGATATCGCCGTTCTCGGCGACTTGAAACGCGCCAAGCACGCACAAATCGAGATGCCCGCCGCGGATCAGCGCGAAACTGTCGGCGTGATGCATATAGGAGCCGCCGGTGCGCAGCGTGACATATTGCTTGCCGGCATTGATCAGCCAGCGGTTGATCTCGTTTGGCGCCGGCGCCGGGCCCATGCCGAGCACGCCGTTCTCGGAATGGAAAATGACTTCGCGCTCCACCGGCACATAATCGGCGATTTGCAGCGGCGCGCCGATGCCGAGATTGACATACCAGCCTTCGGGAATATCGCGGGCGACGCGTGCGGCCATCTCGGTGCGCGTTAACGGCTTGCAGGTGTCGAGTAGGTTCACCGCATTATCCTCAGGTCACCGTCGGTTCGCCATAGGGCACGTGCAGCACGCGCTTGACGTAGATGCCGGGCGTGGCGATTTTCTCCGGATCGAGCCCGCCCAGATCCACGATGTGTTGCGCCTGCGCCACGGTCATCTCCGCCGCCGTCGCCATCACCGGATTGAAGTTACGGGCGGAGGACCGATAGGTCAGATTACCCCAGCGGTCCGCTTCCCAGGCCTCGATCAGCGCGACGTCGCCGGCGAGCGCCTGTTCGAGCAAGTATCTACGGCCGGCGATTTCGCGCTCCTCCTTGCCGGCGGCGAGCTTGGTGCCGACGGCCGCGGCAGTGAAGAACGCAGGGATTCCGGCGCCCGCCGCGCGCATCCGTTCCGACATGGTCCCCTGCGGCACGATTTCCAGCTCGATTTTACCGGCGCGATAGACTTCCTCGAACACCACCGAGCCGGCGCTGCGCGGATACGAACAGATGATTTTACGGACGCGGCCGAGTTCAAGCAGCCGCGCCAGGCCGGTGCGGCCCGTGCCGGCATTGTTGGAGACAACGGTTAAATCTGTCGCGCCTTGCTCGATCAAACCGTCGATCAGCGCGTTAGGCTGGCCGATGCTGCCAAAGCCGCCGAGCAGGACGACGGAGCCGTCGCGGATGCCGGCCATCGCGTCGGCCATCGATTGCACGATCTTGTCGATCATCCCAGCCGCTAATTTCTACCCGACGACGCGCACCAGTGCCTCGTCGGCGAACGCCGGCATCACCTCGCGGGCGAAGCGGCGCAAGCTGTCCTGCGCCGGGCCGCCGCCGTTGAGCAGCAGATAGCCGACGCCGAGCTGCCGCAATTTATCGAGTTTCTGCGCGATTTCGTCCGGCGTGCCGTAAAGCGCGCTCTCTTCGCTCGCTTCGCGCGTATCCGAGAAGGCCATGATGCTTGCCTTGCTCTTGGTGCCGTCGGGCGCTTTCGAGATCGCCTCGAGCCGGTGCTGCGCCTCGAGCCGGCGTTCCAGCGCGGCTTCTTTGTCGGTTTGATCCTTCGCCACGTAATAAGCGCGCGCAACGCCGATATCCATCGGCTCGAAGACGCGGCCGCGCTCTTCCACTGCCGCTTTGAAGATGGCGATTCGCTCGGCGACCGTTTCGAAAGAGGCAAATTGGTCGAGCAACAGATTATAGCCGCGCGCCGCAACTTGACGGATCGAGTCCGGGCTGCCGGCACCCATCCACATCGGCGGGTGCGGCTTTTGCGCCGTCGGCGGTTCGACGATGATGTCCTCAAAGTTCCAATATCTGCCGTGATGCGAGAAACGTTGCTTCGCGGTCCAGGATTTTACGATCACGTCGAGCGTTTCATTGAAACGCGCATCCGCCTCCTCGATCGGCACGCAGAAACCGGCGAACTCGTTATGGCGGTAGCCTTTGCCGACGCCGAAATCGAGCCGGCCGCCCGAGAGGAGGTCGATCGTTGCGGCTTGCTCGGCAAGAAGTACCGGATTGTGCCAGGGTAGCACGAGCACCGCGGTGCCGAGCCGCAGCGTCTTCGTTTTCGCCGCTACCCAGGTGAGCAGCGCGAGACTGGCCGAAACCTGGCCGAAGCCGGTGAAATGGTGCTCGACCAGAAAGGTCGAATGGTAGCCGAGCGCCTCGGCCTCGACATTGTATTCGACGAACTGCCGGTAGCCCTGGCCGGAATCCACGTCCGGTCCGCCGTGGCGGGCTGTGGCGCTACCGAATAGACCGAACCGCATGAGCCGGCTCCCTGCGTTGCGGCGATAATGTAGCGCATGCCCTGCGCTCGGAGCTATAGTGGCACAGGGAGGAAATCATGATGTTGCAACGTGTCATTCTGGCTGGATTGGCGGCGGCTGCCTTGGTCGCAGCGTTCGCCTATCCCGCGCCGCGACCGGCGGCGGCTGATGATTATCCCACCCATCCGATTACGTTGATCGTGCCCTATCCACCGGGCGGCGGCGTCGACGTCATGGGCCGGCTGGTCGGCCAAAGACTCTCGGTCGCGCTCGGCCAGCAGGTGGTCATCGAGAATCGCGGCGGCGCGGGCGGCATGATCGGCACGCGCGATCTCGCCAAGGCGGCGCCGGACGGTTACACGCTCGGCATGATGCTGACCGGCATCAGCCTCGGCTCTAATCCTGGTTACGACGTCAACAAGGATTTTGCGCCGATCGGGATTATCGCATCGACGCCGATCATCGTGGATGCCAATCCGTCACTGCCGGCGAAGTCGCTGACCGATGTGATCGCGCTGGCGAAGAACGAACCGGGCAAGCTCGCCGCCGGCACGCCGCCGGCTCCGACCATCAATTACTTTGCTGCGGAACTGTTCAATTCGATGGCCGGCGTCGATATCACCGTCGTGACCTATAAAGGCACCGCGCCGCTCACCAACGATCTCCTTGGCAATCACGTGCCGCTCGGCTTCAACACGATCCCGGCATCGGTGAGCCAAATTGCAGCCGGGCAGTTGCGCGGCCTCGCGGTTGCCGCCGCTACACGCTCGGCGGCGCTGCCGGACGTTCCCACCGCCGCAGAGTCCGGCCTGCCTGGCTTCGAGGCGGTGCAATATTACGGCATGGTGGCGCCGGCGGAAACGCCGCGACCGATCGTCGATCGGCTCAACAAGGAACTGCGCACGATCCTGACCTCCGATGACATGAAAAAGCGCCTCGTCGCCGACGGCAGCGATCCCGTGCCCTCCACGCCCGAAGAATACGCGCAGAATATCAAGCGCGAGGAAGGCAAGTGGGCGGCGCTCATCAAAAAGCTCGGCTTGAAGATCGAGTAAGAGGGTCGGAACCAAAATGGAGCTTGGACTGAAAGGTAAGACCGCGCTGGTAACCGGATCGAGCCGCGGCATCGGCCGTGGTGTCGCGCTGGCTTTGGCGGCCGAAGGCTGCGACGTGATGCTGACCGGCCGCGATGCGGCCGCGCTTGGCGACGTCGCAGATGCGATCCGCAAATCCGGGCGCCGCGCCGGCGTCGCCGTGCTCGATCTTCGCGACAAAGGCGCGGCTTCGAGCCTGATCGAACAGGTGCGGCGCGAATTCGGCGGGCTCGATATTCTCGTCAACAATGCCGGCGCCACCAAGCGCGGCGATTTTCTCACCCTGACCGATGCCGAATTCGAGGACGGCTATGCGCTGAAATTCTTCGCCCATGTGCGGCTGGCGCGCGCCGCCTGGCCGCTTCTGCAGGAGCGGCGCGGTTCGCTGATCTCGATCGGCGGTACCGGCGGGCGCAAACCGACGGCGGAGTTCACCATTGGCGCCTCCGTCAATGCCGCGGTCGCCGCGTTTAGCAAGTGCCTCGCCGACCGCGGCAAGGAAGACGGCGTGCAAGTCAACTGTATCCATCCCAGCATGGTTGAGACCGACCGGCTGTGGAAGCGCATCAAGGCCGAGATGGAGCGCACCGGCTGGCCGGAGGATAAGGCCCGCAAGGAAATGTGCCGCGGCTTCGGCATCACCCGCTTCGGCGCGGTCGCGGACGTGGCCGATCTCATCACTTTCATCGTCTCCTCGCGCGGCACTTGGCTGCACGGCGCGACAATCGATCTCGACGGCGGCGAGATTCCGGTACTGTGACGAACATCCTGTTCACGCCGGCACATATCGGGCCGGTCGAAATCAAAAACCGCATCGTCATGCCGCCGATGACGACGCGTACGGCGGACGAAGAAGGTTTCGTCACCGACGACAGCATCGCCTATTACATGGCGCGGGTGCGCGGCGGCACCGGTCTCATCACGGTCGAAATGGCGTCGCCGGAAAAAGCCGGTCGGCATCGGCGCCGCGAGGTCGGGATTTACGACGATCGTTTCATTCCGGGCCTGACGCGGCTCGTCGAGGAGATGCATCGCGGCGGCGCCAAGGCCTCGATCCAGCTCGGTCACGGCGGCGGCCATACCCGCGTCGACATCTGCGGCGAAACGCCGATTGCGCCATCGGCCATTCCGCATCCGGTCTATGAAACGACCTTCGAGACCATCATTCCGCAGGAGATGACGAAGGCGCGCATCGCCGCGACAATCACCGCCTACGCCGATGCGGCGCTGCGCGCGCAAAAAGCCGGATTCGATTGCGTCGAAGTTCACGCCGCGCACGGCTATCTGATTTCGCAATTTCATGCGCCGTTCGAAAACCGCCGCACCGACGAATATGGCGGCAGCCTGGAAAACCGCGCCCGCTTCGGGCTCGAAGTGCTGCGTGCGGTGAAAGCGGCCGTGCCAAGCCTGGGCGTAGTTTATCGCCTCTCGGTCGAGGACTTCTTTCCCGGCGGATTGCCTTATAGCGAAGGCCGGCAGATCGCGATCTGGGCCGCCGCGGCCGGCGCTGACGCGCTCCATGTCACCGCGGGGCATTACCGCTCGCTGCCGTCGGCGCAAATCGTGCTGCCGCCCATGAGCTTCCCGGACGCGACGTTTCTCGACTTCGCCGCCGACGTGAAAAGACAGATCGGCGTGCCGGTGATTGCGGTCGGCCGCCTCGGCGATCCGGCAATAGCGGAAGCAGCGGTCGCGACCGGCAAGACCGACTTTATCGCGCTCGGCCGTACGCTCGTCGCCGATCCGCAATGGGCGGAAAAGGTGCGGCGCGGCGAGCCGATCCGGCGCTGTCTTGCCTGCAACACCTGCATCAACGAAATGCGCGGTGGCGCGCGCATCGGCTGCGTGGTCAATGGCGCCGCCGGCCGCGAGACTCTGTTCGCCGATCCGCAGCCCCCGCGCGGCGAACGTATCGCCGTGATCGGGGCCGGACCGGCCGGACTCACTTGCGCGGCGCTGGTCGCCGACGGCAATAGCGTCACCGTATTCGAGAAAAACGCGCGCGCCGGCGGGAGCTTCCGCTATGCCGGCAAGGCGCCGCTATTTCAAGAAGTCGAGGCGAGCGAGAAGAGTTTTGCACGTTATGTCGCCGATCTCTTTGCCGCCTGCGAAATGAAAGGCGTCGTGTTCCGCTTGGCGACCGACGTCAACGACCTTCCCGGATTATTGGCGCCGTTCGACCGCATCGTTGTCGCCAGCGGCGCCGAATATCGCTTTGGCCTCGGTCCGCTCGCCGAGTGGATGCTCGACCATGATTTCGCGCGCGCACCGGGCCTGGCGCGGCTGTTCGCCATGCCGGCGCTGCGCGACTGGTTCTATTATCGCGCGCGACGCGCCACCGGCGGACGCTTCGAAGGGTTGGCGCGGCCGGGCCAGACCGTCATCGTCATCGGCGATGCGGTACGCGCCGGCAAGAGCAAGCAGGCGATAGCCAGCGCCTTCGAAGCAGCGCTGCTGCGCTCCGCGCCGGTAGCGGACAGCACGTCTACTTGAGCGCCGTCGAGAGCGTCGAGAACGTGGTCTTCAGCTTGGTGCCGAGGCCGGTGATCACCGGAATGATCGCCAATGCGATCCCGGTCACGATGAGGCCGTATTCGATCGCGGTTGCGGCTTTCTCGTCCTTGAGGAATCTGATGACCAGATGCATGGCGCTAGCCTCGAGAATGCACCCGATCCTTAGATTTGGAATCTTATTAGGTACTTAAAGGCAATGAAGAAACCCGGCCCCAAACGCGCCGAGCGTGCCGCTAATCAAGATTTTACCGTCATAGGACATACAGGGGCGGCACGGTTGGGAGAATCCTCATGTTGCGCGCACCGAATATTGCTTTGTTTGTCATCTCCGGCTGCCTGGCGATGCTCGGCATCCTGGCGGCGCTGCCGATATCGCTGCCGATTCCGGGCCTGAGCGGCAATTCGGCGTGGTACATTTTCACGGCGTGGTTCCTGCTCGCCGCGGGCAGCGTGCTGCCGCCGGTCTCCCAGTCAGGCCAAGAATAATCAAGAATAACGCGTCATTGCCGGCCCGCGACGCATGGGTCGCGGGATGCCCGTCCAAACACGGCGTACGCTTAGGACCGTCCGGCGAACTTGCGCGCGGCGTCCAGATGGCCGTAGTTGCGCACCGGTGCGCACATAAGAAAGCGGTAACCCTGTTTGACGATCCGCTCGGCGTTGTGCGTCTCGACATGGGGATGGCCGACGACGACATTGGCCTCCTTGCAGGTATTGACGATCTGCGCCATCGCTTCGAGCACCACCTTGTGCTCGTATTGGCGCGGATAGCCGAGTTCCTGGGAAAGGTCGCCTTCGCCGATCAGGATGGCGCCGATGCCGGGCACGTTTTTTAGAATGTCCTTGAGATTCTTGATGCCCTCGGTGTCTTCGATCATCAGGATCACGAATATCTCGCCCTTGGGATTGAGCGGCCACACGTCGGCGCGCTCGTAATATTCCTGCTGGGTGAGGCCCCAATAGCGCACCGCGTGAGTCGGACCGTCGCCGCGGATGCCGGCCGGCTCGTAGAGCGGCTTATCTTTGAGCCGCGGATAGCGGCAGGCGGCGATCGCGTTATAGGCCTGTTCGGCATTGCTGATATGCGGCCAAATTATTCCGTAGGCGCCGAGATCGAGCACCTGCTTGGCGTGGAATTGCGCCTTCTCGGCGCCGTTCGGCGGAATGCGGACGTGGGGCGTGACGGCGGGCGCCAGCGAGCCGGACTTGGCGATCTGGCCGCGGTTGAGCATGTATTGCAGGCAGTCACGGAAGGCGCGGATATCGTAGGCGTTATGCTCCATTTCGTAGAAGACGCCGTCATATTTCGCGGTGGCGAGCGCGACCGCCGATTCGACGTCAGCCGGCGAGAAGGTCGTCAAAGCGTGCTGGCCCGCTTCGAGCGCGCGAATGACGCCGTTGAGCCGTGGTAGTTCAGCCATCCTGTTCTCTCCCTAGATGCGGGCGGCATCCTAGACCATCGGTTTTGAACCGTCATGCCCGACTCGTTGTGCTCGCATCCATGGTTTGACAATCACGCCGTGCGCCGTAGCATCGGGGCTTCCCTTCAACCCCTTGCCTCCGGTACGGCGCTGTCATGATCATCGATTGCCACGGCCACTACACCACCGAGCCCAAGGACCTGCATCGTTTCCGAAAAGAGCAGACCGCGGCGGCCAACGTCAAGGACAAGACGGCAATGCCGTCGCGCGCGTCCTTGAAAATGTCCGACGACGAAATTCGCGAAAGCATCGAGCAGAACCAGCTGAAATTGCAGCGCGACCGCGGCACCGATCTGACGATCTTCTCGCCGCGCGCCTCGGGGATGGGGCACCATATCGGCGACGAGAGCGTCAGCCTCGAATGGTCGCAGATTTGCAACGATTTGATCGCGCGCGTCGTCTCGCTTTATCCGCAGAACTTCATCGGCGTGTGCCAATTGCCGCAATCGCCGGGCGTCGATCCGAAAAACTCGGCCGCCGAGCTCGAACGCTGCGTGAAGCTGGGTTTTATCGGCTGTAACCTCAATCCCGATCCGTCCGGCGGCTATTTCAATTCGCCGCCGATGACGGACAAATCGTGGTTCCCACTCTATGAGAAGATGATCGAACTCGACGTGCCGTGCATGATCCACGTCTCGGGTTGCTGCAATCCGGCGATGCACACCACCGGCTCGTATTATCTCAACGCCGACACGATGGTGTTCATGCAGGTCCTACTTTCCGACCTGTTCAAAACCTACCCCAAGCTCAAGTTCATCATTCCACACGGCGGCGGCGCGGTACCGTTCCATTGGGGCCGCTTCCGCGGCATTGCGCTCAACAACGGCAAGCCGGAGCTTGCCGAGATCATGGCCAACAACATCTTCTTCGATACCTGCGTCTATCATCAGCCCGGCATCGACCTCCTCACCAAAGTGGTGCCGATCGACAACATTCTGTTTGCGTCGGAGATGGTCGGTGCTGTGAAGGGCAACGATCCCAGGACCGGCTTCGGCTTCGACGACACCAAGCGTTACATCGACAAGGCGCCGATCAGCGATGCCGACCGGCAAAAAATCTTTGAAGGCAATGCTCGAAAGGTTTACAGCCGGCTCAAGACGAAAGCCGCAGGATGACAATTATAGGTTGGGCATAGGACTTTCAGGCGTTGGCGAAGTCCCCGAAACTGATCGCGTCACGCAGCGAGCGCAAAACGCACGTCGTCCGCATCGGCACTCGCATAGTCGAAACCCGCGGGCTGGGCGGCGGCTTCTGGACCGATCTCTATCATCGCTCGATGACCGTGTATTGGCCGGTCTTCTTCGGCAGCGCGGCGGCGATCTTCGTCGTTCTCAACGCCGTGTTCGCCTTTGTCTTTTGGTTGGGCGATCAGCCGGTCGCCAATGTGAGCAGCGAACTGCCGCTGCCGCTGAGCCTGTTCTACTTCTCCATCGAGACGCTGGCGACGGTCGGCTACGGCGACATGCATCCGCAGAGCAATTACGGCCACGTCGTCGCCACCGTGGAAATCTTCACCGGCATGTGTTTCCTCGCGGTGATGACCGGCTTGATTTTCGCCCGCTTCTCGCGGCCGCGCGCCCGCTTTATCTTCGCCGAACATCCGGTCGTCACCGTGCACCAGGGCCAGCCGACGCTGATGATCCGCGTGGCGAATGCGCGCAACAATACGATCTCGCAGGCAACCGCCCGACTTTGGCTGCTTCGTTTGGAATATACCGCCGAGGGTTATCAGCTTCGGCGCTATCACGAGCTGAAGCTCGATCGCCGCGAACATCCGATGTTCACGCTGAGCTGGACGATTTTTCATACGCTGGACGAGAACAGCCCGCTGTATCGGCTCACCGAGCAGGATCTCGCCGCGACCGACGCCAGCTTGATTTTGAATGTCGGCGGCGTCGACGACAGTTCGGCGCAACGGCTCTATGCACGGGAGATTTATTCGCACCGCGATATCCGCTGGAACCACCGCTACAGGGACATCACCAGCTTTTCGTCGGAGGGACGGATGTTGATCGACTACAGCCTGTTCCACGAGGTCATGCCCGAGGAGGCGTGATCCCTCTGTCGCGCGTTCAGCCCGCCCGGCGCGCTGCGGACTGCGCGGCGCGGCCGATCCAATTGCCGAGCGCTTTGACGACCGCGTTCGGCCTGGTCTTTTCGAAGTCGAGCGCAATCACGTGTTCGACCGTTGGTGCGGGCGCGCTCCGCCGGCGCTTGCCGCCGTTCCGAACGATGGTTCGCGATTTCCCGCGCACGAATTTCTTGGCGTGATTGAGCGCAATCGGACCGACATGAGTCAGGAACACCTTCTCGTGCGGCCGGGTCAGCGTCTCGATGGCTTTCTTCAACGGCAGAAATTTTACCGCTTTGACGTCGCCCATCAGCTCGCGGACCGGCGCGCCCTCGGCGCGCATCAGCCAAAATTGCACGATCTTGATCCTGCCCTCGGCCATATAGGACATCGAGCCGAGAAAATCGTGGACCGACACGTCGTAGCCGGTCTCCTCCAACACCTCGCGCTTGGCGCCGACATCCGCGCGCTCGCGCGGCAGCAGCTTGCCTTTCGGCAGGACCCACGCCTTCTCCCGCCGCATCCGCACGATGGCGATGCGCGGTCTCGCTTTTCCGCGTAGGACAATGCCGCCCGCAGCCAGAATCGGCGCGCGGCCCTTCGCCGAATCAGTCATGGCAAATTTATGCCGGACCGAGTCGCGCCGGGCAAGCCGAGAATTGGCGGACGCCCATTATGGCATGGTGACGACAATCTTGCCGAAATGCTGGTTGGCGCGCATGACGCCGAGCGCATCGGCGATCTGCGCCAACGGATAGGTCTTGTAGATCGGCAGCGACAGCTTGCCGGCCTCGATGGCCGGCCACAGGTCCGCGCGCAACAGCCGGTTGATCTCGCGGACTTCGTCCGGCGTGCGAGTCCGGAAGGTCACGCCGATATAGTCGATGCGCTTGAGCGCATGCAGGTCGAAATTGAACTCGCCCTTCATGCCGCCGAGCCGCCCGACATTGACGATGCGGCCGAGGATCGCCGCCGCTTCGAGGTTGCCGTTGACGACGCCGCCGGAGATCAGGTCGACGATCAGGTCGACGCCCTTGCCGCCGGTCGCCTTTTTCACCTCGGCCGGCCAATTGGCGTCGCTCGAATCGAGCGCGATATCGCAGCCGTATTCCGAAAGCCGCCCGCGGCGCTGCGCATTGGTCGAGGTGCCGATGACCAGCGAGGCGCCCATCAGCTTGCCGATCTGCATGCCCATCAAGCCGACGCCGGCGCTGGCGCCCTGCATCAGGAACGTTTCGCCGCGCTTGAGCCGTCCGGCGGTGACGACCGCGTTGTGCATGGTTTGCAGCGCGACCGGAAAGCACGCGGCCTGCTCGTAGGTCATGTTGTTGGCCGGGATGCGATGCACGCGGCCGGCGTCGGTGGCGACGTATTGCGCAAACCCGCCGGGCGCCGAGCCCATGACGCGGTCGCCCGCCTTGATGCCGTGCACCTCGGCGCCGACCGCCTCGACCTCGCCGGAGCATTCGAGACCGAGCCGGGCGCCAACGCCGCCGACGCTGCCGTGCTGGTGGCCGGACGCGACAAGGAGATCGGCGCGATTGAGGCTCGACGCCCGCACCCGGATCAAAACCTCGTTCGGCTTCGGCTCGGGCTTCGGCAAATCGCGGATTTCAGCACCCTTCTCACCGACAACTGCAGCTTTCATGACGGTTCCTCCGGTTCGCACAGGTTTGTTTGGCCAATCCGATCCAAAATGTTCTATTGCAATGACGTCGGCTTTTGACCGTCATCGCATTCGCCCGCCGATGGATTATCGTATTTCGGCCAAGTCATCGCGTGCCGAGATAGCGGAAGATAGTTTGCTCCCACCAGCTGCTGTGTATTGCATCAAGAATCGCCACGTCGAGCGTTTTCCTGAACGGACTATTGCCGGGCATGGCGAATGCGTATTCTTGAGGCGCAAATGTAGCATCGACCAACTCGATCGACGATGAAAAGCCTTGCTGTATAGCCCAGGCAAGCAGCGGTTTGTCATATACGAATGCCTCGATCCTATGCGCACGCAGTGCCTTGAGGCCGTCCTGCAAAGTCGCGAATTTCCGGTAGGTTATCCGCATATGGGACAGCGTGTCCTCGGTGGAGGTTCCAGCCAGTGCTCCAACTCGAACAGCCGACAGATCGCTGACGCCGTGCACCGTCCCCTGAAGGTGCTTGATCGTCAGCACCGAGGTGATGCTCGCCGTGAATACGGCGATTGTGACAATCGAGGCGATCATCCACACGATCGCCACGATGCGTCCGAGCAGAGTTCGCGGACCGAAATTTCCGGTACTCCGTTGCGTCATTGCCACCGTTGACCACCAGACGCCCGAGCTCAGTCCCTTAGCCACACCACCGCCGAAATCTTCATTGTGGCGGCGCTCAAAGAGCCAGACGAGAAACCCGACGGCCAATGCCAACCCAATCAAGGCCAAGATCGCTTGAGCAAAACCGAACGACGTCATGGTGCGGATAATCGGCAGCCAGCTTGCCTCTCCTCCGGCCGGAACCGCGATACCAAGTCCCGTTGCGTAGAAAGGCTGCGTGAAATCCAGAATTTGCTCGCGCCCGGCCGTCACGGTCAAGGCCGCCACGGCAACATCGAATTTTCCCGCCGCAACTCCATCAATGAGTTCTTGCACGTCGGGCTCCTCGGCGAACCGGTAGTGCAGGTGCAATTGGTCCGCGACGCGACGCCAGAGATCGATGCTGATGCCTTGCCAAGTACCATCGGCAGCCTTCATTGCAAAGGGCGGCGCTTCCTTGGTGCCGATCACCAATTCCCGTTGCGACGAAACCTCGGCATTGGCCGCCGTCTGAGCGCGGCACGGTCCGGCGAAAATCAACACCGTGCCGGTCAGCGCAGCAAGCATGGGCGACAGACGCATCGTCACGCGCTCCAGGGCATCGTTTGCATCCAAAGGGCCGCAATCTGGCATCAAAAGGCGATCGCGCGGCCCAAGCAAGTCTGGCTTGCCCGGGACTTCGGGCTCATGGCCATCGGCCGAACGTTAGCACACGAAAAGCTTCGGGTGCTGATCCGAGGCCGCCAGGCGCCTAAGAGCTACGCTCTGCGCCAGCGCCTACGGGTTTCGGTGGAGCGGCCGTGTGATATCGGCTAAGTTGCGCCCATGAACCAACTCGTCCGCCCGCGTATCGCCGCTTCGGCTTGTCCGCATGACTGCCCGTCGACCTGCGCACTCGAGGTCGAAGTGTTCGACGCGCACACGATCGGCCGCGTCCGCGGCGCGGCGGACAATTCCTACACGGCGGGCGTCATCTGCGCCAAGGTCGCGCGCTACGCCGAGCGCGTGCATCATCCGGACCGGCTGCTGCATCCGCTGCGCCGCACCGGCGCGAAAGGTGGCGGCCAATTCGCGCCGATCTCCTGGGACGACGCGCTCGATCTCGTCGCCGAAGAATTTACGCGCGCCGAAGCGCGGCACGGCTCCGAGGCGGTGTGGCCTTACTACTATGCCGGCACCATGGGCTACGTCATGCGCGACGGCATTCATCGCCTGCGCCACGCCAAGAAATATTCCGGCTTCTTCTCGACCATCTGCGTCAATCCGGCCTTCACCGGCTTCATCGCCGGCACCGGCAAGCTTGCCGGCGCCGATCCGCGCGAAATGGCGAAGTCCGACGTGGTGGTGATCTGGGGCACCAATGCCGCGAACACCCAGGTCAACGTCATGACGCACGCGACGCGCGCCCGGAAAGAACGCGGCGCCAAGATCGTGGCGATCGACGTCTACATGAACGCGACGATGAAACAGGCCGACCTGCCGGTGCTGATCCGGCCCGGCACCGACGGCGCGCTCGCTTGCGCGGTGATGCATTGCCTGTTCCGCGACGGCAAGGCCGACTGGGATTATCTGGAGCGCTACACCGACGCGCCGCACGAGCTTGCCGCGCACGTCAAGACGCGCGATCCGGCCTGGGCGTCGCGCATCGCCGGCTGTCCGGCCGAGACCATCGAAGCCTTTGCGCGCCTCGTCGGCGACAACAAGCGCACGTTTTTCCGGCTCGGCTACGGCTTCTCGCGGTCGCGCAACGGCGCGGTCAACATGCATGCGGCGAGCTGCATCGCCGCGGTCACCGGCGCCTGGCAGCTGGAAGGCGGCGGCGCCTTCCACAACAACGGCGGCGTCTTCCATCTCAACAACAGCGTGATCGAAGGCAGCGATCTGCGCGACCCGTCGATCCGCATGCTCGACCAGTCGCGCATCGGCGCGATTCTGACCGGCGACGCGGAGGCGCTGATCGGCGGCCCGCCGGTCACCGCGCTCTTGATCCAGAACACCAATCCGGTGTCCGTCGCGCCGGATCAGGAAACCGTCAAGCGCGGCTTTGCCCGCGACGACCTGTTCGTCTGCGTGCACGAGCAATTCATGACCGACACCGCCAAGGCCGCCGATATCGTGCTGCCGGCCACCATGTTCGTCGAGCACGACGACTTCTATACCGCCGGCGGCAGCCAATACATTCTGCTCGGACCGAAACTGGTCGAGCCGCCCGGCGAATGCCGCTCGAACCACGAGGTGATCTGCGCGCTGGCGCAACGGCTCGGCGCCGCGCATCCGGGCTTTGCCATGACGCCGCGCCAGTTGATCGACGTCAGCTTGCAAAAGTCCGGCTGGGGCACGCTCAAGGAGCTCGAAGCCAACCGCTGGATCGACTGCCAGCCCGATTTCGCCGCGGCGCATTATCTCGACGGCTTCGCCTATCCCGACAAGAAATTCCATTTCAAGCCGGACTGGCCGCAAGTGCCGTTCCAGCGCTGGCACCGCAATGAGTCGCGGCGACCGCTGCCGGAATTGCCCGACCACTGGGACGTCATCGAGGAAGCTGATGACGCGCATCCGTTCCGGCTCGCCACCTCGCCGGCGCGCGGCTTTCTCAATTCGACTTTCACCGAAACGCCGACCTCGCTGCAACGCGAGCGGCGGCCCGAAGTGATGATCCATCCCGACGATGCCTCAGCGCTCGCCATCGCCGACGGCGACAGCGTCGTGCTCGGCAACCGGCGCGGCGAAGTGCGGCTGCATGCAAAATTGTTCGACGGCGTGCGCCGCGGCGTCTTGATCGCAGAATCGGTGTGGCCCAATTCGGCTTACGCCGACGGCCGCGGCATCAACACGCTCACCGGCGCCGACGCGGTGGCGCCGTTCGGCGGCGCCGCGTTCCACGACAATAAGGTGTGGCTGCGGAAGGCGTAGAATGTAGGGTGGGCAAAGGCGCGCAGCGCCGTGCCCACGCGTTCGTTGTTCAAATTTTTCCGCGTGGGCTTCGCTGCGCTCAGCCCACCCTACGCTCGCTTTTTTCATGGCATATTTTATGGAAATTCCAACTATTGGCTTGTGACCAACTGGCACGTCCTCGCTGGTCGCAACGCCGATCAACCAGGGCAGGTGCTTCATTCCAAAGGTGCTTTGCCTAACCGTATCCGGGTGCAATTCCCGATACGCTTCAATCAGCCAGAATATCTGAATCGAAATGCCGAAATTCTTTTCCAGGAGCAATTCCTTTCCTTGTACGATAATGAAGGTCACGCTCTCTGGTATCAACATGCTCGGAAGAACGAGGTCGATGTGGCGGCGATCAACCTCGGCAGAGATATCGCAGGGCGATTTTATTTGGTGGGAATAAATGAAATGCCTGCGCGCAACGATATGGCAATCGAGATTGGAAACGAAGTATTTATATTGGGATACCCACTGGGCTTCACACACTTCGTCAACACGCCCATCTGGAAAAGGGGGGCGATCGCGTCTGAGCCGCATCTTGAAACCGTAGAGACAAAGTTCCGCGTTGTGATCGATGCGACCACCCGCGGCGGCATGTCCGGCGGACCCGTGATAATGAGAACAAAAACGCACTACCTCGACGAAAGCGGTAAGGTTGTCGAATCTGCTAATGCTACACGTTGGATAGGTGTTTACGCTTCGAGGCCAAATATCGCACCTAGCGCAAATGCCTTGGAAGAGGATCGACGTGCTGAAGTGGGTTACTTCTACAAGAATGGTTGGGTGACGGAAATAATCACTTCCGGAATTCGTGGTCCAGATCTCGACACGATGCCCTAATGGCTATCGCTGGCATGCTATTAGTCCGTCCACACCTGCCCCCTGTGTGTTAGCACGTAGGGCGGGCAAAGGCGCGCAGCGCTGTGCCCACGCGTTCATTCGCCGAACGGCCCGGATAATTTCGCGTCTCCTGCCCAATCGCCGTGCAGGATGCCTTGGGCAACATAGCGGTGGAAACTGCTGAACGGCCAGTCGGCGACGCGCGTCACTAGCCCGTGTTTCACCGGATTGTAGTGGATGTAATCGACGTGGCGCTCGAAATCGGCGTCGTTACGGATGGCATGTTCCCAGTAGCGGCGTTGCCAGATGCCCTTTTCTCTTTTCCGTATCTTGCTCATTGTACGTTTTGCCGAGGGAAGTCCACGTGAGAAACTGGATTTGAGCAGGCTCCAGCGCGAGGCGTAATCGGCATCGCCGTCTGGCAGTTGCCACAGGGCATGGATGTGATCAGGCAGGATGCAGATGGCAACAGTCTCGAACGGACGTCGTTTTTCCACCTCGGCGTAGGCGCCCCGCAGGCGTTCGATGTGCCGGACCAACAGATCGCTGCCACGGTCGGCGAGTGCAAGCGTGAAGAAGAACGCCCCACCTTCGATCTTAAGCCGACGATAGCGGGACATCAGAGTTTGCCGTCACGGTCTGGTGGGCACGGCGCTCCGCGCCTTTGCCCACCAGACTACACTGCCTAAGTGCGCGGCGGCGAATAGGACAGCGGCGCGGCATCGGCCGGCACGATTTCCTTGCCGATGGGCCAGAGCGAAATTCCGGCGAGCTTCAGATGCACCCAGGCGAACGGGATGCCGATGATGGTGATGGCGAGCAGGATCGCGGTGATGAGATGGCCCAGCGCCAGCCACCAGCCGGCAAGCACCAGCCAAATCAAATTGCCGGCAAAGCCGAATAATCCGGTGCCGATGTCATGCCGGCCGGAATATTCGGCGCGCGACACCGCCTTTCGGCCGAACGGCAACAGCGTATAGGACGCGATGTTCAGCGCCGACCAGGCCCAGGGCAGGCCGATAATGGTGATTGCCATGAGGACGGCGGCAATCACCCAGGCGAGCGCCATCCACAAGCCGCCGAAGACGATCCACAAAATGTTCAGGAGCAGCGAGAGCGGGCCCATGAAGCTCAATCTAGGCCGATCGGACGCGGCTTCAAGAGCGGCCTCCGCCCCGCAAGGGAATTCGTCACAATTGACGTGACGAGGCCTTGACATCTGTCCCTGTTGCAGTTACGTGGGGCAGACTTGCTCATCGAAGGGCACATTCCGGGTGCGACCTAGAAGGTGGAGCGAGTGCGGTGCCCGCGCGCGGTTTCGCAAGCCGCGCCCGGGCGGCTCCGGGCCCCCGCCCGACCGGCACTACGACCGGTCTCCGCGGAGCGCGGTTGACTGGAGACAGGCGACAAAGGGTAACCCCCGATGCAGCCGGGTCTCAGGAAGCGCGGTACTGGAGCTGAGCCAATGGTGGATGCGTCCGCCCTGGCGAGCGCCGCGGTGGAGCGCCGAAAGGCGAGCGGTCTCCGCTGAGACCGCGCCGTGCTCCGTCGAGCACGGCCAAGGAATGGTGCGCCTCTCGGCGCTCCGCCTCCCTTCGTTGTTTGGGAGGTCGTTGGAAGGGCTTTCTTACCGTGGCGTGGCAAAACTCGGATGCGAATGCATCGCGAGAACGAGATTGCTTATTCACTTCTCCCCGCGTGCGGGGAGAAGTCGAGGAGCGAAGCGACGAGGATGAGGGGGCCTCTCCGCGAGTCTGAGCGCCGCAATTCTGCGCCCAGCGGGTAAGCCCCCTCATCCCGACCTTCTCCCCGCGCGCGGGGAGAAGGAGCGCGCAAGCGTCGCGTGAACGGGAATCCTTCATCGCCCCCACTTGCGTGAGCGCGGAAGAAAAAGATGGAGGTTCTAATCGAACAGCGCCACGGCGCGGGTCCAGCCGGCCGAGCCGGCTTTGATCTTGTGCGGGAAACAGGCGACGATAAAGCCGTGATCGGGAAGCTGTTCGAGATTGCACAGCTTCTCCATATGGCAATACGGAATTTCGCGGCCGGCTTTGTGACCCTCCCAGATGATCGACGGGTCGTGCGTCTCCAGCCAGCGCTTGCGCGTGTGCACGAACGGCGCGTCCCAGCCCCAGGCGTCGATGCCGGCGACGCGTACGCCGCGCGAGGTGAGATAGAGCGTCGCTTCGCGGCCCATGCCGCAGCCGGCGGTGAGATATTCGTCGCTGCCGATGCAGCTCGAGGCGCGGGTGTTGACGAGAACGATGTCGAACGGCTTGAGCTTGTGACCGATGCGTTCGAGTTCGGCCTCGACCTGCGCCGCCGTCACCACGTGGCCGTCCGGCATTTTGCGGAAATCGAGCTTGACGCCGGGGCGGAAGAACCAGTCGAGCGGCACTTGATCGATCGTCATCATCGGCTTGCCGTCGATCGAGTGCGACTGGAAATGGATCGGCGCGTCCATATGCGTGCCGTTGTGCGTCGTCAGCTGGATTTGTTCGATGGCCCAGCCTTCGCCGTCCGGCAGATCCTCGCGGCGAAGGCCGGGAAAAAGCTCACACAAGAGCGGCGCCGTATCGGCGTTGCTGCGGTAGTCGATCTTGGGCCGCATGAACGGCGGATCGTACACCGTCTCATTTTCGAGCGGCGACGACAGATCGATCATGCGGCTGGGCAGTTTCATTGCCTCACCGATTGCGGCGCTGTTTTCGGCTTTTTGCTCTTTGGTTTGGTTGACGCGATCTTATTGGCGAGGTCCTTGTCGACAATGTCCGCGATCTTTTGCATGACCAGCGCGTGAAGACGAGGCGATTTCTCGATCGTTGTGTGCGACAGGCTGGAATCGGCGGTCAGATCGATATTGCTCAGCTCGCCCTTGAAATCCGGCGCCGGCGATACTTTTTTGCCAAAGCCGTTGTTCTGATAGAAATTCACGAAATGCAAAACGTTCTTCGGAACCGGCAGGGGACTTGTCGCGTCGAACGTCACGATCAGTTCGATCGGGATATTCTGCGCGTTGAGCGCATTGGCAATCTGGAACGTCGCGTTGGCGCCGAGCGAATGGCCGATGACGACCACGATGGTCTTCTGACCGCGCGAATATTGCCCGGCAATGCGCTGCGCCACCGATTGCCAGCCGTTGGTGCTATAGACCCGCGCGCTATAACCCTGCCGGTTGAGCTTGTCGGCGAGCGTGTCCATGCCGCGCGAAAAGATGTCGGCAAGTCCGCGCAGCAAATCGACTTGGACCTGCGACGCGGTTGGGGCTGGCGGCTTGGCGCTTTGAGCAAGGGCCGACGGGACGATTTGATGTCCCGCTCCCAAGCAGACTGCGGCGCAAATAATTCCGGCGGCAAATAATCGGCGTGATGAGGCCATGGCGCCCTTCCCGAGAAAAATGGTTTGTTTCCGGATCAAAGCATACCGGTTATGGATGCGCTAGAAGGGAGCAGTCAATGATCCTAGTCACCGGCGCGAGCGGTTTCGTCGGTTCGGCAGTCGCCAAATGTCTGCTGCAAGCCGGCCACGCCGTGCGCGCGCTCGTTCGGCCCACCAGCTCGCGAATGAATCTTGTCGATCCCCGGCTGGAGATCGTTGCAGGCGATATCTCCGACGCAGTTTCGGTTGCGCGCGCCATAATGGGCGTCCGTTATCTGTTTCACGTCGCCGCGGACTACCGGCTCTGGGCGCGCAACCCGCAGGATATCGTGCGAACGAACGTCGAGGGGACCCGCACGGTGATGAGCGCGGCGCAACGCGCCGGCGTCGAGCGCATCGTGTACACATCGAGCGTCGCCACTTTGGCGTCGCGGCCGGACGGCGCGCCGAGCGACGAGACGCTTCAGCTTGCAGCGGAAAACGCCGTCGGCGCCTATAAATACAGCAAGGTCGTCGCCGAGCGCCTGGTCGAGGCGATGGTGGCGGAGCAGAAACTACCGGCGGTCATTGTCAATCCGTCGACGCCGATCGGTCCAGGCGACGTTCGCCCGACGCCCACCGGACGGATCATCATCGAGGCGGCTGCGGGCCGCATGCCGGTCTATGTCGATACCGGCCTTAATCTGGTCCATGTCGACGACGTCGCCGCGGGCCATGTGGCGGCTTTGCAGAAGGGGCGCATCGGCGAACGCTATATCCTCGGCGGACAGGATGTTCTTCTTGGCGACATGCTGCGCGAAATTGCGCGCCGCGTCGGCCGCCCGCCGCCGCGACTGCGGGTGCCGCGGCAACTGATATTCCCCATCGCCTATGGCGCCGAGGCGATCGCGCATTTCACTGGCCGCGAGCCGTTCGTGACGACGACCGGGCTGCGGCTGGCGAAGGATCACATGTTCTTCACCTCGGCCAAGGCCGCGCGCGAGCTTGGCTACACCGCGCGCCCCTACGGCGAAGCCATCGCCGAGGCCATCGCCTGGTTTCGCCGGCGCGGCTACTTGAATTAAATCAATGCGCTGCGCTTCGCTCGCGCAGGAAGTGAAAGAACTCCACGCCCTCGCGCAATCGGCGCTTCATCATCTGCGGACTGCGGATCATCTCGCCGACGATCGATGCGATCTTGCCGGAGCGGAAATAGAATTTCCGATAGAATTCATCGACTGAATCGAATATCTCGGTATGCGTCAGATGCGGATAATGCAACGGCGCGATCTGCACGCCGTCGTCATCGACGAGTTCGGCATTCGCTTCATCGAGCCAGCCATTTTTCAGCGCCTGGTCGAACAGGAACGTTCCAGGGTAGGGCGCGGCGAGCGAAACCTGGATGGTGTGCGGATTGATGTCGGCGGCGAAGCGGATGGTCTCTTCGATCGTCCTCTTGGTCTCGCCCGGCAATCCCATGATGAAGGTGCCGTGGATCGTGATGCCGAGATCGTGACAGTTCTTGGTGAATCGGCGGGCGACGTCGATCCGCATGCCCTTCTTGATATTGTGCAGGATCTGTTGGTTGCCTGATTCATAGCCGACCAGAAGCAAGCGCAGGCCGTTATCGCGCAGAACTTGCAGTGTCTTGCGCGGCACATTGGCCTTGGCGTTACACGACCAGGTCACGCCGAGCTTGGAAAGTTCCTTGGCGATGGCTTCCGCGCGCGGGCAATCGTCGGTGAATGTATCGTCGTCGAAGAAGAATTCCTGCACTTCGGGAAAGGCCTTTTGCGCCCAGGCGATCTCCTCGATGACGTGGCCGACCGAGCGCGTGCGATAGCGATGGCCGCCCACCGTTTGCGGCCACAGGCAAAACGTGCAGCGCGACTTGCAGCCGCGTCCGGTGTAGATCGAAAGATACGGATGCTTCAGGTAGCCGATGAAATAATTCTTGATAACGAGATCGCGCTTGTAGACCGGCGAAACGAAGGGCAGAAGGTCCATATTTTCCAGAATCGCGCGCTCGTCATTGTGGATGACGACGCCCGCCGGGTTGCGGTACGACAGGCCGGCGATATCGCTCCAGGGCCGTCCGTCCGCGACCTCCTTGATGGTGAAGTCGAACTCGTTGCGTGCGACAAAATCGATCAATGGCGATGCGTTCAAGCTGCCCGCCGGGTCGACGGCGACCTTGGCTCCGATCAGCCCGACCTTCAGCGCACCGTTCGCCGCTTTGAGCGCCTTGATGGTCTCGACATCGGAGGCAAAGGACGGCGCCGAGGTGTGCAGCACGACAAGATCGTAGTCCCGCGCATTCGCCGTCACTTGGGCGAGCTTGATGCGATGCGGCGGCGCGTCGATCAGCTTGCTGCCCGCGACCAGCGCCGCTGGCTGGGCGAGCCAGGTCGGGTACCAGAACGAGCGGATTTCCCGCCGCGCCTGGTATCGCGAGCCGGCTCCGCCGTCGAACCCGTCGAACGACGGCGCCTGAAGGAACAAAGTCCGCATTAGGTTTCGACTTTGCCGTAATAGGCGAGCCTGTTGCCGGCCTGCAGGGCATAGCGATGACCGCGCCATTCGACCACGCTGCCGAAGAAGCTCGCGACAAATACGGCGAATGACAACACGTCGCGAAGCGGAAGGAGCCAGAAACTATCGTCGCACAGGTTGAAGACGCGGTTGAGTTGGCTCTGCAATGCGAAGCGGCAGGCGAGCGCGGCAACCACAAGAATGCTGGCGGGCGCGACGCCCCCCAGCAAAAGGCCAAGCAACGAGAGCGGCAGCGCATGAGTGATCACGAGACCCGCATAGCCGAGCGGATCCACCGATCGGATCGTCCGCGCCCAGCGTATCTCATGGCGGAATAGGCCGCTCGCGGATCGTGCCGCGCAGACATGGGAGACTATCGTGGTCGGAATCGCGACCGTCAGGCCGGCGCGGCGGACTAGCGTACCAAGCGCATAATCATCGGCCAGTTGATCGACAACGGATTCGAAGCCGCCGATTATGGCCAGCGTTTCCTTGCGTGTGGCGATCGTCGAGCCGAAGCAGGGTGCTGCAAGACCGAGCTTGAGACCGACAAGCACGCTCGGCAGGAAGTGATAGTCGATCGCGGCGGCGCCGAGGCGCGCCCAGGTGCCGGCGACGGCCGCGCTGCGATAGAGACAGGTCACAAGGCCCACGCCCGGCGTTTCAAGACTCGCGACAATGTTTTTGAGGTAATCGCGCCCGACAACGATGTCGCTGTCCGATATGACCAGGATCTCGTGCTCCGCTTCGCCCACCATATTGATCAGGTTCGAGACTTTGCGATTGCTGCCGTGACGGCGCGAATTGACCACCAATTTGAGATCGCGATCCGGGAAGGCGGCGATAAGCTCGCGGACGGCCCCGATCGCCGGATCGCCCGGATCGTCCACGCCAAACACGATTTGCACCGGGCTCGGATAATCCTGGAAGCAGAAGCGGGCCAAATTGGCGGAAAGATTTGGCTCCGAACCAGACAGCGGCTTGAGAATTGTTACCGCCGGATAGCTCTCGGCAGTCGCCGTCGGCGCACGAGCAAATTCGCGCGCAGCCCGGCCCACAAAAAGCGCATAGAAGCAGCCGACCGCCGCAGCCGCATAGCAGAGTGCCGATGCCCAATCGGCGCCCGCCCCCAAAAACGCATCCACTCTGACCCCCAACAGGTTCGACCCGGACTATATCGCCCTCGTCAGCGACATGCACGAAAAAGAAATGGCGAAAGTCGGGCCGACGCTTATGGCTCTATCCCTTTCGATCAGCGACGTTATTTTTCCACCGACAGGAGCCGCCGCCCTTCGATGACCTGCCACACCGATAGGCCCGGTATGCCGAGAACGATATCGGGCACCCGTTTGATCAGCGCCATGGCCAGCGCAACCTCCGCTGGAATGCCGAATATGGCGGACGCGGCAATCAAGGCGCCATCCTGAACGCCGAGCCCGCCCGGCAGGATGAAGGCGGCCGCACGGCTGCCTTGTCCGAGGCTTTCGATCGCCACGGCTTCGGCAACGCCCACCGGATGGCCCATGAATTTCAGCGCAATCCAGACTTCGCTCGCGCCGAAAAAAATCGTCACGAGGTGAAGCAGGAACGACCCCGTCAGGCCGCGATGATTCCGCCAGATCTGTTGCAGCCGGTCGCCGAGATCGACGACGTGGTTGAACGCGGCCCAATTCTGTCTTTCGCCAAAGGCAACGAGGTGGCGAACAATCGGCTCGAAAGCGCCAAAATTCAAAGCCAGAAAAAATCCAAAGACGGCCGGCACGGCGATCGCCAGCAAAACGAACGTCGTCGCGGTGAGCGAGTGGGGTCCGACCAGATAAAAGACAATTCCGATTCCGGCCAAGACGAAGATCAACAGGCATGCGACCTGGACAAAAATATCGATCAGCACACTCGCGATAGCCAAACTGGTGGGAATTCCGAATTGGCCCAGAAGCCGCGCGCTGATGAGATCGCCGCCGACCACGGCGAACGGAAACAATGCGTTGATCGCTTCACGGATGAACCGCAGGCCGACAAACACGTAAGGTCCGGGCCGAGGCCGCGGCGGTATAAACGACCAGCCGACGCCGGCACAGGCCAGCGCGACCGCCCTGGCGGCGACGACGAGCGCTGTGGCCCATTGCGACCTGGCGACGGCTGCAAGGACCGAAGCAAAGCCGTAATAAGCGATCAGACCCGTGAGCAACGCCAAGCCCAGAAGCCCGGCGATAGGGGCTAACAATCTCATTTAGGGGTCATATAGGGGATTTCCGGGCATCGTATCCTCTATGCAACCTTGCCACACCAATCAGGCGCTAGCTGTGTCTTTTCTGCACTAGTGAACTGGGGGTGTCTTTTTTATTCTATGATTTGCTGGGACCGAGATTCGAGCGTCAGGAAGACGCTTGGAACGGCAATTGCATGTGGTTGATTTGAAGGTGGGGACCACGTGATCATCGTCGTCGGACTGGCATTTGAGGCGCGCATCGCCGCTGGGCCCGGGGTGCACGTCATATGCAGCGGTGATGGCCGCAACTTGGCCGCCAAGCTTACGGCAGCAATCGTGGAAGCCCGCACCATGGTGCGCGGTTGTCCCGGGATCATCAGCTTCGGCGTGGCCGGCGGATTAGCGCCGCACTTGAGCCCGGGAACCTGCATTGTCGGCTCTGCCGTCATTTCCGGGGCGGAGCGGATGCCGATGAGCCACGAATGGTCGCAGAAACTGTTGATGACGATCCCGGACGCGATTCCCGGCATGCTGCTCGGGGTGCCGGCGCCGATCGCCCATCCCGAGGAAAAACGCGCGCTGTATCTGAAGACCGGCGCGATCGCGGTCGATATGGAATCGCACATCGTTGCCGCCGTGGGTCTGGCACATGAGTTGCCGGTGGCTGCGATTCGGGTCATCACCGATCCGGCCAAACGCGCCTTGCCGGCATCCGCGGTCGCCGCGATGCGTCCAAACGGCACCACCAATATCGGCGCCATGCTGCGATCGGTGCTGAAGCGGCCGCGCGAAGTGCCGGCCCTGTTGCAGACCGCGCTCGACGCGCGCGCCGCGCGGGCTACGCTTGTGCGCGGCAGACATTTACTCGGCCCGGCTTTCACCCTGCCGCAGACGAGTTGAGAGGCGTCCGGCAATGTTCAAGTCCGCAGCGGAAGAAATCAGCGAGTGGGCCGATCATTGCCGGCGTTGGGCTCGACGCGCGCGGACGAAGGAACAGCGGCTGATATTGCAGCGTTGGGAATGGTTTTTCAACGAAGCCGCAGTGGAAGCGCAGCAGGACGCCGATATCGCTTATCGCGCCAGTCCGCAGGCGCCGACCAGGTCCTGAACGCAATCGGCCCAGGTTCGCGGACGGTATTCGGTCCGCAGCCGCACCTCTCGTGCCGACAGATAGCCCGGATCAAGCAGCAGCCGCTCGATCTTCGCCAACGCATCGTCTTCGTTCGATGGATCGAAGTAGTCGATAAGCTCACCGCCTACTTCCGGGATCGACGTGCGGTTGGACGCCACACAGAACTTTCCGTGCATCAAGCTTTCCGCAATCGGCAATCCCCAGCCCTCGCACAGGCTCGGGAAGACCGTGAACAGCGAAGAACGATAAGCTTGGCGCAATCCCGCGTCCGACAGGCTCGACAGCAGTACGATCTTGCCGCCGAGATAGTCGCTCGCCGTGAGATCGGCCAACAGGTCGTCCACCATCCAGCCGATCTGTCCGGCGAAAATCAAGGTCGGCACCGCGTCCGCGCCGTGCCGCTCCAATAGCCGCCGCCATACCCTGACGAGCAGCCGATGATTCTTGCGAATTTCGATCGTGGAAACGAACAGGACGTAACGCTGAGGAAGACTTATCGTCCCTTGGCTTACGGCCGAGAGTCGGTTGTTCAAACCCGAGCCTGGCGCCACGACCTCGACGCGAGGCAGCGACCATCCGGCATTCATCGCCAGCTTGAGCAGAGCATCTCGAGAATGCTTCGAAACGGTGAGCACCACGTCGGCGATCGGTATGGCTTCTTGAAGCCAGTTGCGGAATTGAACAACGTGTCGCTGTTCGACGAAGGATTCATATTCGATCGGAATGAGATCGTGAATCAAAAGCGAGAATTTTATCCCGTAGCGGCGTTTCGCTTCGGCGATATGCCTGGTGTAGTGCGGAACTCCCCAGGCGGCGCCGAGCGAAACAATGATATCGCCGCGCCGCACGAGCCGCTCGAAATGGTAGCGATGTAATCGCGTGCCGATGAGATCGCGCACCGCGGCCCTAAGTATCGAAAAGAAGAATCGCGGATGCCGGGCGATCACCGGCAGCATGCTGGAATATTCATTCCAGAATTTTGCCGGCGCCCAAATCGTCCGCCATGGCGCGCCGGCGCCCGGCGGGTGCAAATATTGCGAACTGATCGCGTCGAAGTCGATCGCGCGGAACTGCTTGGTGTAGGCGCTGAGGCGGCAAAACCGCACACGTCCGGTTTGGCCGTAAAGTCTCTCGGCCTCGAGGTAGATTTCGAACGGCACGCGCTGCAGGCCGGTTGGGTTGCGAAAATGATCGAAATACCTGAGAAAATCCTCGACCTCGAACCAGACGACCGGCGGGCGATTGCTGCCAACGCGATCGTCCGCCGCTGCGGGTTCGCTCATATCGGCGACATGGCCGTTCCGGCGCCCGCTTCGCGCAATATGCCCGTTGAGCAAGGACAGGAATGGAGCCGACATCACACTTAACCGGACGCCCCCATGCGGGTCGCGTCGACGAACCGCTCGGTGGAATCGTCGATACTGCGGCCGGTTCGGCCGCGATGGGAATGAATATATAATTGCGAGGCTTTTGCCGCCGGAGCGCTCGTCTCGGGTCGAGGCGACACCGGCAACTCGTAGTGCACCGGTCGCGCGTGAGCCGCGAGCATCTTTTCGACGCTGTAGACCTTATTATAGTTCATGATTCCACGCATGAAATTGGTCTGTCCGCGGACGAGATTCTGCGCGAGTTCTTTGGCCAGTTTCGGTGCGGTCCACCAGTTCATATGCTTGCCGTAGAGCACCCGCTGGGTGTGCAAAAGCTCGCGATAGAACCTTGCCAGGGGCAACTTCGTCGGCAGCACGGCGTGCTGGATATCGAACAAGCGATAATCGCGGGTCGCCAATTGGTGTTGCCCGGTGAGCCAGGTCTCGGTCCCTGGATAGGGCGTATTGATGCTGAGGTTCACCACCTCCGGCACGTCCATGCACCAATCGCGCACGATACGAAACCGCTCTTCATCCCAATCCGGGTCCGCAATGATGTTGATTGCCACGCTGATTCCCAGCGAGCGGGCAAACTCCAGCGCCTCGAAATTTTTTCCAAGGGCAACGCGTTTACGGAATTTCTTTAAGCCGTCCTCGTCGATTGCTTCGATGCCGAGAAACATCTGGGCGAGACCAAGCTTTTTCCAGAACTGGAATACTTCCTTGTTGCGGAGCAGCACGTCGCCGCGTGTTTCGAGATAGTATTTTTTGCGGATACCCTTGCGGGCGATCGCCTCGCCGATTGCAAGGCCGTTCCGCTCTTGAATGAACGCGACGTCGTCAACGATGAAAATGCCCGGCTCCCGGATCGAGGCGAGCTCGTCGACGACGCGTTCCGGGCTGAGCACCCGGTAGCTGCGGCCGTAGAAGGTCCAGGCGCTGCAGAACGAACAGTCCCACGGGCAGCCGCGCGAGAATTCGATCGAGGCGCAGGGATCGAGCACGCCGATGTAGTATTTGTGGCGGTGGCGCAGGATGTCGCGCGCGGGCCTGACGTCTTCGAGGCGCTCGACGAAACCCGGCCGCGGACCCTCTCCGTCCGCAGTGACTGCTCCGGGCACCTTGGCAATGGCGTTACGGTCACCGGCAACGGCTTCAAGGAGTTTGACGATATTCGGTTCGCCCTCTCCTTTGAGCACGCAATCGATGGCGCCTTCGCCGTGTTCGACGATGGCATTTGCAGTGAACGAGGCGCTATGCCCCCCGACGCAGATGAAACAGCGCGGCAAAGCAAGTTTCGTCGCTTTGGCCAGATCGACGATCTCCGGCACATTGGCGAGGTAGTTGCAGGAAAAGGCGATGAAATCCGGCTGCCATTCCGCGATCATGCGGTGATAGTTGGCGTGGCTTTCAGCCTGCAAATCGATGAGCCGGGCCGAGTGGCCGGCGCGCCGCGCGGCCTCCGCCACCAGTTCCAGTCCCAGCGGCTCAAGCCGCAGGAAGACATTCGTGAACAGCAACGGGCCCGGGTGAACGAAAAGCAGTCTCATGTGGACCTTCGATTCCGGCTATCCCGGCTCAGACTCAGAAGCGTCCCCAGCGACATCGTATTCGCCGGGTCTTCACCGAGCAAGACATTGCGTTCGGTGCGGCCGTGAGCCGACACACCACTGCTGTTAGGCGTTTCAACCGCTGTTGCCATCGGTATAAAATGATGGCAACGAGGCGCCTATGGCCACGCAATCTCCCGCTCCGCAAGCTTTGGGTTATGTCGGCGTGTGCGCCAAGGATTTGGGCGACTGGGCGAGCTATGGCTCGGGCCTGCTTGGCCTGCAACGCATCGACAAATCGCGCAGCTCGCTCGCCTTCCGCATGGACGACCGCAAACAGCGTATTATCGTCGACGCCGATGGCGGCGAAGGCATCGGCTTTTTCGGCTGGGAGGCCGCCGACGCGGCGGTGCTGGACGGCCTCGCGGCGCATCTTGAGAAAAACGAGATCAAACTCGCGCGCGGCGCTCGCGCGCTCGCCGACGAGCGGCACGTGAAGGATTTGATCGTGCTCAACGATCCGGTCGGCAATCGGCTCGAGATTTTTCACGGCGCTGAAACGACCGCGGAGCCGTTCAAGCCCGGCCGTTCGATCTCGGGGTTTCGCACCGGCCCGCTGGGCCTGGGCCACGTCGTGCTCAATGCCGACACGCCGCAAACGATCGACCGGCTGATGGCGTTTTACCGCGACACGCTCGGCTTCCGGCTGACCGACTATTACTCGCAGCCGTTCGTCGCCCGCTTTCTTCACCTCAATCCGCGCCATCACAGCCTCGCCTTCATCCAGACCGGCAAGAACGCGGTCCATCACATCATGATGGAGCTGTTCAGCTTCGACGATGTCGGGCAGGG
>Ga0210394_10001441_pt1 | contig 38147 bp, 37 predicted proteins | sample IncBWC12MmetaG_FD_160121 | JGI IMG/M metagenome (GOLD analysis project Ga0210394, IMG submission 160121) | Forest soil microbial communities from Barre Woods Harvard Forest LTER site, Petersham, Massachusetts, United States - Inc-BW-C-12-M | ecosystem: Environmental > Terrestrial > Soil >... | reverse complement strand
GCGGAACGAATTCTGCGGGCCGCATCAGATGGAATCACGGACCCAATGACGTTAACTGCTATCGCGATTGAGGACGGTATGCAGCCAGCGGACTAGGCGAATTCTCGGTCTTATTTCGACTCGTGGAGTACCGAAAGTCCAGGGTGGTCGATGAAAACAGAGGCCGCCAACTGAAACAGGCCACCCTTCACGCAGAATTTTAATGGGATCGGCGGACGGCGAACCTACATCAGAATCGTACCGGTGCCCCACCGGCACTTTTAAGCTTCGCCCCAGCTTCCCGCGCGACTACAGCCGTAACCGTATTGTCCACACCGGTAATAATCCCGTAGCTGGCGATCATCAGAGTCTCGGTACCAGTTGACGAGAATCTGATGTTGCCGAAACGCCAATCCGCTAACGGAACGCGAGCGACAAGCCAGCCGGGTTGTCGCGTCGCGCCGTGCCAGGGGCGCGCGACAACGCAAAGCCATGCCGCCGCTATCGCGGTCGCAAGCGGCAAGCGCTCATTCCGATCGCGCAGGCGGCGGTCACGAAAATCCGGCGGCATCAGAATTGGCAACAGAACCGGCTGCTGGCGTCGGTTCGGCGCGAAGTGGAAAATGGATAGGAACTGATATGAAAGAAGTTTTGAGTCTCACCACGTTCGCCATCGGAGCGCTGTGCTTTGTGGTGTTCGTAACGACCGTAAAGCCGCAAGCTATCAGTGCAGTCCCGGCGTCGAGCAAGCCCGAGTATTGCAAAATGCAGGCTCTGGTGTGTTAACCGGCGTGGGGTCCCGACGCCGATCGGCGAGCCAAGCTATTGATCTACCAAGCGATGGTGGGGGCAATCTTGGACGCTTGTTTACACCGGGTAACCTCTTGCCTCAAATCAGGGTCGTCCCGTGCGTGGCCGCAGCCATCCCATGATCACGTCGTGCGGCGTTCGGCGGCTGCGTGGCAGGCTGTGTCGTTGGACCGCGGCTTTTGCAAAAGCTAGTGCCTGCTGGAAGGATTGTCGTTTCCCGCGCGCAAGTGCCATCCACTCGCGAATGATGGCGCGTCGTACCTTCGGCTTGGCCATCTGGATACCCTTTCGAGGAGCCGACAGAAACCCTCCCTGGTCGGAGGACCCGTGTTGTGCAGCTATTCCGATCACCTGACGGCGCGCTACGCCGCCTTTTGGACCGGATAGGCTTGCGATCGTCGCGCCAAAAGCGCGCAACCGCATTCATGCACGGTGCCGTCCACGATAACGAAGCCGCGTTTCGCCACCGAGGCGCGAAGGCTTTCGTTCGCTGCTGGTTTCTGTGCGTCAACCCAAACCACCAGCACAGCGCAAGGGCTGAGGAAATTCACCAGCCAGTCCATCGTCGTCTCAAGCGCATGAAGGGTGCGTCGTCGCCAATCCACAAGCGCAACGTCGTACTGACCGGTTGGACGGCCGCAATTGCCCGCCGCTGCCGCCAGCAAATATCCGCGCCGGTGCAACTCCAGCGTCAATTCCATGCTCTTCGAGCCGGCTACTACGATACGCTGGCGCGTTAAGCAGCCCGCGAGCGCGATCATCGGATCAATAATTCTGTCGCCAGTGGTGACCTGAGGGGAAGACATAACATCACCTGTTTTCGTCCGTTCTCGCCCGTCAGGCGCGGACCGGGGCCTTGTGGAGATCGATCGTTTGTGAATCGGCAAGGCTTTCGTGCTGTCGATTACTCCGTTTGTAGGTCTGCAGACGGCGTGTCATGCGAGATTGCTTGACTCACATGGGCTAATATCTTCCGGGCGAGATTTAATTTCGAGAGCGCTGCAACCTCGATTTTATATGAGCCGCATAAGGTCGCTATGAGCATGGCGTTCGCCACAAGTTTCGCCCTGCTTCGGAGGGATATCTGCGGTTGGGCGGCACTATTCCGCTTTTAGAAAAGGACAAAGCGGTTCCCCTCGAATTCACACGCTCTCCCGTTCATCTTCTGGGCAAGCATTCACCGACCTTGGCGCGCTTCCGACGAACGGCCCGGCGTCCTGATCGCGCAGTTGGTTTGTTCGCGTCGTCCTGTGCGTGGGGATTTTGCAAATTCGCCAATGAAGCATTTCGCGCTACTTGGAGGTTAAGATGCCGGTCTATCGTGCATATATCGTTGGGCTACACGACCGATCTATTGGCGTGGTTCAATTGGATTGTATTGATGATGGGTCCGCCATCAAATCCGCCAGGCGGCTCGTCGACAGTCACAATGTGGAGCTTTGGCAGTTGGATAGGCCCGTAGCCAGGTTCGACGCCCGGTCCAAACAGATGTGCAAAAAATAGGTGTGGGCGACGAGCTCACCAGCATGGTGATGCTGCGCTCGTCGCACGGGATGCCGGCTCAATGCAAAGGGACATCGCGACTTTTGACCTTGGTTTACGGACTCGGCGCGGCAACGTCGATCATCAGCGGCATCGAGAACTTCGATCTCTGGTATGGCGCGTCCCGGATAGAACACCCGAGGAGCGACATGTAATTGAACCGAGTACTGCCAATTGAGAAAATCGTGAATAGATTTAGTATTGCGCCGGGGCACATCATCTTCAGGCGATCGGGCCAAGGTGCTATGCTATGCGCCAGCCGTTTAGCGCTGGCTCGCTGAGGATCCGGAGTGAAGACACACCACACGCTTTTGCCGATCGCAGCGGCCATATTCGTCTGTACGTTAGGTGCGGAGGCGCCGAACGCAGAGGACACTAGCCCAATGCTCTCGCCTCAGGCGCTGCGCGAAATTGCGCAGGTCGAGGCCGAGATTGACCGCATTGAAGCGCAGACGGTCGAGCGGCTTGCAGCGCCGCCGGACAATCAGGTACAGCAAATCGAGTTGCTCGGTAAGTTGATGCTGTACGACAAGAATTTGTCAGTATACCGCAACGAGGCTTGCGCCTTCTGCCACATGCCCGAGACGGGCTTTACCGGTCCCGTGTCGGAGCTGAACCGCACGACCGGCGCCTATCCCGGATCGGTGCGCACGCGATTCAGCAATCGCAAGCCGCAAACGCACGCCTACGCACCGCTCTCGCCCGTGTTGCACTACAATCCCGGACAGGGTGACCTCGTCGGCGGCAATTTCTGGGACATGCGTGCGACGGGACGCCGGCTGGGCAACCCCGCCGCCGAACAGGCGGAGGGTCCACCGACCAACCCGGTGGAGATGGGCTTGCCCGATATCGCCTGCGCTGTCTATCGCGCCTCGCAGCAGCCTTATCGCGTCCTGTTCGAGAACGTGTGGGGGCCGCAGACCTTCGCGATCGCATGGCCGAGTGACGTCGAGCAGGTGTGCGATCGGCCCGGGCCGCCAACCGTCCGCGAGCCGTTGCCGGTTCATCTGAGCCCGGTTGATCGCGGTCGGGTCGGTACCACCTTCGATCAAATGGCGCAATCTATTGCCGGCTATGAGGCGTCAGCCGAGGTGACGTCGTTCACCTCGAAGTTCGACGCGGTGCTCGCGAAAAAAGCGCAGTTCACGGCCCCGGAGAAGGTGGGATACGATCTGTTTCGCGGCAAGGCGCGTTGCAACGAGTGTCACCGTGACGGCGGGCCCGGCGAAGACCCGTTGTTCACCGACTTCACCGCCAGCAACATCGGTACACCGGCCAACCCGAGGCTTCCTTACTACAGGGAAGATCGGCCCGACGCATTGGGCTATGTCGCCAATCCGCAAGGATCGTCATTCGTCGATGGCGGCGTCGGCAGTTTTCTCGGCCACGGGCATCTACTCAGCCAGCCCTCGGCGGTAGATCAGCGATGGCTCAAGCTGGCGCCGGACAACCAGGCGCGAATTCAAGTGCCGACACTGCGGAACGTGGATAAGCGACCCTATCCAGCCTTTGTGAAGGCCTACGGGCATAATGGATATTTCACGAGCCTCAAGGAAATCGTGCATTTCTACAACACCCGCGATGTTCTGCCGCGATGTCAGCCCAATGACGTCGGTGAGGGCACCACATGCTGGCCTGCGCCGGAGTCGACGCAGAACATGAACAGCAGCAAAATCGGGCACCTCGGCCTGTCGGAGACGGAAGAGGATGCGATCGTGAGCTTCATGCAGACGCTGACGGACGGCTTTATGCCTCTCGATCGGCCATAAGTCGGTGATAGTGGGAGCCGTTGTCGGTCCGATGCCAGTCTCAAAGTGACGCCGCGGCGAACCCGCGGTAAAGGCGGCAGCCCTCGTCAGCGCGGCAGGAGGGATTTCGCGCCGGCTGAAGCCAGGGATGCAGACTGCTCCGCGCGACGGCCCCAGCGCTGGGCCAGCGCCGCGCAGACCATCAGCTGGATCTGATGGAAGAGCATGAGGGGGAGGACAACCGCGCCCACGGCGTGCGAAGCGAAGATCACCTTGGCTATGGTGACGCCTTGAGACAGACTCTTCTTCGAGCCGCAGAAGACGATGGTCACCCGGTCGGCGCGCTCGAAGCCCAGCCATTTGCTGACTAGCCCGGTGGTGATCAGCGCGGCGGCCAGGAGGACGCCGTCGGCGACCAGAAGCCCGGCCAGCGCCGAAGGCGGGACCTGGTGCCACAGGCCTTCGCCGACTGCCTCGCTGAAGGCTGAATAGACGATGAGCAGGATCGAGCCATGGTCGACCATGCTGACGATGTTCTCGTTACGCTCGAGCCATCCGCCGATCCACTGCCGTAGAAACTGTCCGCACACGAGGGGCACGAACAGCTGCAGCATGATTTCGCCGATGGTGCGCCAGGCCGAGTCCGATCGGACATGGCTCGAGAGCACGAGGCTCGCCACCACCGGCGTGACGAAGATGCCGATGATGCTCGAGGCTGAGGCGCTGCAGACCGCCGCCGGAACGTTACCCTGCGCGATGGCCGTGAAGGCGACTGAGGATTGGACCGTGGACGGCAGGGTGCAGAGGAACAGGATGCCGGCGTAGAGCGTAGGCGTCACGAGCGGCGACAGGAGCGGTTTGAGTGCGAGGCCGAACAGCGGAAACAGCACGAATGTGGTCAGCAGCACGAGGGCATGCAGGCGCCAATGACTTGCCCCCGCGATCATGGCTTGGCGCGACAGCTTTGCCCCGTGCAGGAAGAACAGCACGGCGATGGCGGCGTTGGTGAGATGGTCCACGGCTTCCAGCGCCGCGCCGCGGCATGGCAGGAGGCTCGCCAGGACGAGCGTCCCGATCAGCGACAAGGTGAAGTTGTCAGGCAGGAACTTGGGTCGGGACGCGCTGGGGATCTGATTCATTCAGGCAATTCCCAAGACATGCTCCAGCTTGTCTGACCGTGAAAATCGGAACTCCTCCGCTTGGAGTTCGGGCAGCGACCGGAAAGCGGCTACGCTGGTCCTGGGCAGCTTATCAAGCCGAACGTCCGCTCCGGGTCAGATTCGAAAGTGTCTGCGCAAACCCGGCGGGCTTTTCCTCGGGAAACCGACCTGAGCTCATGCCTTGCCGCGCGAGTTCGAGGATTTTCCTCGCACCGGAAACACGCCCCAGTGAGAATAGCTGATCCACTTACTGTGATCGAACGTGAACGCAGAGCGCGATGCGACTGCCGTCGACTTCATGGTTGTCTACTTGATTCCTCAGATAAGAGACGACCAAACCGTCACCACTAAAACTTCGTTTAGGCGCGGTGGAAACGAGGTGCGACGTTCCCATCACTCGCAAGGCCGAGGTGCCGATCCTAAACCTAGGTATGCTCTTCTCAACCAAACGTAACGTACGGATCAACCTCTGTGCAATGGTCCGGTCCATCTCTCTATGATTAGGGTTCGGGTGCAACCGCCGATGACAATACGAGGAGTTCTCCGATGAGAATCATAGACGCAATCACGTTGTCAGGTCTTTCTCGCAAGACGGCGGAGTCAACCTCCGACTTCGCCCGCGTCGTTCAAAACCTGGTCAAGGATGTGCTCGACAGCTACCGGCCCGAACTGCACTACATGCGTGGCCCCGGCCCGAAATGGCGCGCCAAGCATCAGCCCTGGTTAAGGTTCGATTCTGAAGCCGTACCGCCGGGCGGGCAGCACGAGCTGTCCCCAGCGTATGTACGCAATCGCCGCACGGCTAACCCCACCCGATAGCCGGCCGAGGTTACGGAATCATGCTCATGGGGGTGTTCTTGTTTGCCGTCTCGCTCTCGAACAACCTGGCGACAATCTCGAGGGCCGTATCCTCGGAGTGCGCCCGTATCTCCGATCTAGCCTCTGCCCGCGCTCGTTGGGCGGCAACCCGAGGTTGGATGCTGCTCGGCTCCGTCGCCCTTTGCATCGCATTGCCCGGCCTGGTGGCTATGCTGGGCGGTTCGGCGCATGCCGGCGTCGCCCTCGAAGAACGCAAATTACCGATGAAGTTCAGCTGGGTCGCCTGCCAGCCGAATTGCCGCGGCTGGGTCAGCGCGGTCGGCATCGTGACCGCCGATACTCCAAGGGATTTCGATGAATTCGCGCGCGGCCGACAGCTCAGCGGCGCAACCATCGTGCTGGATTCCAGCGGCGGTTCGGTCAACGACTCGATCGCGCTCGGACGGCGCTGGCGCAATCTCGGAGCGCTGACCACCGTCGGCACCAGCGTCCAGGCCAATACCGCGCAGGGCGCTCCTGCCAGCATTGTGCCCGGGGCGTATTGCGATTCGATGTGCGTGTTCCTGCTCCTGTCGGGCAAGACGCGTTACGTGCCCGAGACTGCCCATGTTCGGGTACATCAGATCTGGATGGGCGACCGCGCCGATGACGCCAAGGCCGCGACCTACAGCGCTGATGATCTGACGATCGTCGAACGCGATATCGGGCGTCTCGCCAAATACACCTTCGACATGGGTGGCGCGGGTGATCTGTTGTCGCTGTCGCTGAACGTGGCGCCGTGGGAAGATCTGCATGAACTGTCTCGGGAAGAATTGCGACTGACCAATCTCGTCACCACCGAAATGGTTGCTCAGTTGGGTAGCCCCAACGCAGCGGCGGTCGAGCTGACGCCGGAACCGGTACAGGATCGCTTTGTAAGCCGCGCGGTCGAGACCAGGACAAATCCAGAGCCGGCGAGATCAATCAAGGCGGCCGAAGCTATGGGGCCGACGGGCGGCGTGAGGGCGGCGGCCTCGCCTGGGGCGTATGGTGCGTGGATGTACTGAAGCGTACCGATGATTTCAATCCGGGCACCCCTTTATCTGATCAGTGGCCCTGATGGTCGCATTTGCGCGCCGGATGCCGCCCGATCTGCCTCGGGCGAACATGATCCCGTTCGATTTGCCGTTGCCCTAGACGGCCTTGGTGAGGGCACCGTCGATAATAAGGTTGGTGCCGGAAATGCGGCTCGCGACCGGGCTCGCGAGGAAGACGACGCCCGCGGCAACTTCCTGGGCCGTGCCCATCCGTCCGGTCGGGTTCAGCGACATCGCGGTCTTGTAGAGATCGGGCATGCCGCGCTCGATATTCTGCCAGATGCCGCCCTCGAAATAGGTGTTGCCCGGCGACACCGCGTTCACGCGGATGCCCTTCCCGATCAGCTGATTGCTTAGTCCCTTGGCATAGTGGATCAGCGCCGCCTTGAGCGCGCCGTAGGAACCGGCCGCGAAATCCACCTCGAAACCCGACACGCTCGAGACAATCACGATCGAGGCGGACTTCGATTTTTCCAGGAAGGGAAGAGCCGCCGCAACGGAATTGACGGTATGCATCATGTCCGTGCGAAACGACTTCTCCCAGGTCTCTGCGGTATCGCCGACCGCAAGCGCGCTGACGTTGCAAACAACGACATCGATCCCGCCGAGTTCACGGGCCGAGTCCTCGACCCACTGCTTTAGCGCGGGCGCGTCGGCGACATCGAGCGCCCTTCCCCATGACTTGCCACCCTTCGCCGCCAACGACTTCACGACCTTGCCGACCTCGTCGGCATTGCGCGCACATATCGCGACGTTGGCACCCTCCGCAGCAAACAGCTCGGAGACCGCGAGCCCGATGCCTTTGCTCCCACCGGTCACCAGCACGCTCTTGCCGTTTAATCCAAGATCCATTGTCGCCTCCGTTGATGATGCCGCCTGATGGCGCGGCCTGCCGCCTCGCGCGGCAGGCCGCCATCGAGTTACATTTTGGTCCAATCGCCGGCGGCTTCGAACGCCGCGGCGGCGCGATAGATGACGGCTTCGTCATAATACTTGCCGACCAGCATCAAGCCGATCGGGAGCCCGTCGCTCATCCCGCATGGAATGCTCATCGCCGGATGTCCCGAAGCATTGAAAGGTGCGGTGTTGGGAACCATCTCGAATGCACGCTGGATGTAGAGTTCGCGCGGCGCATCTGCCGGCGGCAGCGGCGTTGCCTTCATCGGCAACGTCGGCATCAGCAGCAAGTCGTAATTGGCCAGTGCCGCATCGTAGGCGCCCCGCAGCTTGCGGTTCAGATTTTGCGCCTTGGCATAGAAATGACCGCGATAGTGCTTGTTGAAATATTGACCGAGCAACATCGTGATCTTGAGGCTGTCGGACAATTCGTCGGCGCGATGATGCCAGCCGGAGTGGGCGTCCAGCAGCGTGGTATTGTAAAGACCGCGCCAATTGGTCCCCATGCCGTTGCCCTTCATCATGAACTCGGTGGCGCCTTCCGCGGCGATCGGCAGCCAGATCGCGGGAGCCAATAGATGTATCGGCACCGATATTTCATCGACGGTGGCGCCGAGCTTCTTGAACAGCTGTGCGCCGGCCGTGACCTTGGCATCGACGTCGCGTTCGGAAGAAGGATGGCCGAAGCCTTCCTTGACAATGCCGATGCGCATTCCTTTGACGCCTTCATCGAGCGCCTGGGTGTATCTGGTCACCTTGGGCGAAATCTGCCTAGGATCGAGGCCATCAGGACCTGCCAGCACCTCGAGCAGAAGCGCGTTGTCGCGCACATTCCGGGTCATCGGTCCGGTATGATCGAGCGTGAGTTCGATCGGCATGACACCGGTATAGGGCACGAGGCCGTGCGTTCCCTTCATTCCGTAGATCCCGCTGAACGACGCGGGGATACGGATCGATCCGCCCTGGTCGCCGCCGATCGCCATGTCGGCTTCACCGGTCGCCACCACAACCGCGCTGCCCGACGACGAACCGCCGGCCGAATACCCCATCTTATGCGGGTTATGCACCGCGCCGGCCGCACAGGTATGGCTGCCGCCGGAAAAACAGAAATACTCGCAATGCGTCTTGCCGAGGATGGTGCCGCCGGCATCGAGTATGCGGGTGACGATGGTGGCATCGGTATCGGGGATGTAGCCCTCGAGCGTCGAGGCGCCGTTCATCATGGGAACGCCGGCCAGGCTGACATTGTCCTTCAGCGCAACCGTCTTGCCGGCCAGCTTGCCGTTTGAGGCGCCCTTGATCGTCGTCTTGACGTACCAGGCGTTGTACTTGTTCTCCTCACCTTCCGGGCGGTAGCCGGGCGTTCGCGGATACGTCACGGCCGGAACGTAATCCGGCATGGCATCGACGATGTCATAGGCGGCGTAATTTCCCTGCATCAGCGCGTCGTAGGATTTGAGTTCCTCATCGCCCATATGCATACCGAGATCCTCGGCGACGCTGCGCAATTGATCGAGAGTAGGTCTTCTGACTGCCATGGTCCGTCTCCCTGTGATCACTGCTCGCTGGATCGAGCTTTACGTAGTGATTCCGATAAATTCTCCGACGAGACTTGCGTCGCCGAGCTCTTCGGGGCGCACTTCCCGGGTGATGGCGCCTTTTTGGATGATGAGAATCCGCTTCGAGAGTTCGGCGATGAATTCGAGGTTCTGCTCGACCAGGATCATGGTGAGCCCGCTCTTCTCGCGCAGCCGCTGCAGGATCTCGACGATCTCTTCGATGATCGAGGGCTGAATGCCTTCGGTCGGCTCATCAAGCAGGACGAGACGTGGCCTGCCGCAAAGGCAGCGCGCGATCGCCAACAGCTGCTGCTCGCCGCCAGACAGCGCACCACCGGGGCGGTCGAGAAGCGGCTTGAGGCGCGAAAACTCCTCCAGGACGTCGGCGATGATATCTTCTTCGCTGCCGTTTTGCTTGGCGCATCCCATGCGCAGATTGTCGTAAACCGTCAGGCCTGGAAAGATCTCGCGTCCCTGCGGCACATAGCCAAGCCCGAGCCTCGCCCGACGATAGGGCTCGGCAGTCGTCACGTCGTGGTCGGCAAATTGTATGTGGCCACCGGTCGCCGGGAGGAAGCCCATCAGCGCCTTGAGCAGCGTCGTCTTGCCCATGCCATTGTGGCCGAGAATTCCAATGAACTCGCCCCGGTTCACGGCGAAGCTGACCCCGTTGAGGATCGGGATGCGGCCGTAGCCTGTGCGCAGTCCTTTCACATGGAGCATCATGCGGCCGCCTGCTTGCCGAGATAAATGTCGCGCACCAGCGGATTGCGCAGGATGTTCTCCACGGCATCCTCGACCAGCACGCAGCCCTGATTGAAAACCGTCACCTGCTTGGCGATCATGCGGATGAATTGCATGTCGTGCTCGACGACGATGAGCGCCTTGCTGCGATTGATCTCGCGAACGAGCTGCGCGGTCTTGTGCACCTCGTCATAGGTCATGCCGGCGGCAGGCTCATCAAGCAGAATAAGCTCGGGATCCGTCGACAACACGATGCCAAGTTCTACCCATTGCCGTTGACCGTGCGCCAACTGGCCGACCAGGCGTTCGGCCACGCCCGTGAGGCCGAGGCGCTCCAGCATCTCATCGACGACATTCCCGGCGCGCTCGCGGGAATGGATACGGTTCGCCGCAAGCCAGATATTTTCGCGCACGCTCAAACCATCGAACACGCTCGGCACCTGGGTCTTGATGCCAATGCCAAGACGCGCGATCTGGTGGGCATAGGCATGCGAGATATCCTGGCCGCGGAATAGCACCTGGCCCTCGCTTGGCACCAACTGCCCGGTGAGCATCTTGAAGAATGTGCTCTTTCCAGCGCCGTTCGGTCCGATCAGGCACCGCAGCTCACCTTCAGCCAGCGAGAAGTTGACGCTGCGCACCGGCTGGACACCGCCGAAACGCATGCTGAGATTGCGGGTTTCCAGGAGCGGTGCAGCCATCAGCCCTTCTCCGCCTGCTTGGGCTTGAGGCCGGTGGCCACCCGTCGCGCGCGAGAGCGCACCAGCCAAAGCCCGAATTCGCCGAGCGTCGGCACCAGACCCTTCGGCACCAAAAGCACGAACGCGACAAGGATTATACCAAGGATCAGCGGCACGTTGGCCAATATGCGTGCCCACCAATCCGAACCGCTGGGCTGGTTGGCGCCCAACGCCGCGCTGAGCCATTGCACACCGATGCAACCGACGATCGGGCCGATCAGGGTGCCGCGGCCTCCGACGATGACCCAGATGATGATTTGCGCGGACTGCGCCAGCCCGAAAATAGTCGGGCTTACAAAGTTTCCCCAATTGGCGAAAAGGCATCCGGCAAAACCGGCGAGCGCGCCGCCGATGGTGAAGGTCGCAAGCTTGTAGGCCCGGGGATCATATCCCAACAGCTCGGCGCGCCGTTCGTTTTCCCGGATGCCGACGATGATGCGGCCGAACCGGCTGGCCAGCAGCAGACGCAGTCCGAAATAGGTCGCAAGCAAGGCTGCCGTCGAAAGATAGAACATGCCTTCGAGATCGATCACCGCGGCCTTGTTGCCGGGGTAATTGAGCGGCGGGATTCCCGGAATGCCGTTGAAGCCTCCCAGCCGCGCGACGCCGATATGGAATTCAGGCCCGGCGGTGGAATTCACCGAATTGAACAGGATCAATGTCACCGTCAGCGTAATGACGCCGAGATACACGTCGCTGATGCGCCCGTAGAACATAAAGTAGCCGAGCAGCGCGGCGAACGCCGCCGGCAGAGCGATGGCCAGCAAAAGCGGGATCGTGCTCTCGCCGAGATTGAACATGGCGATCGCGTAGGTATAGGCACCCAATCCGAAGAACGCCGACTGGCCGAAGCAGAGAATGCCGCCATAACCCCAGATCAGCGCCAGGCTGAGCGCAAGGATCGCCATGATCATGTAGACCGTGAGATCGAGTACGGTATCGAGCTCAGCGAGGCGTGGCGTCAGGATCAGGAAGGCAACACCGACAATGCCGACCAGGCCAAGGCCGAGGAAATTGAGGACACGCGCGTTCACAGACCTCTCCGGAAGAAGCGACCGGTGATGCCCTGCGGCAACAGGCGGATCAGGACAATTGCAGTGGCAAGCAACGCGACCTCGCCGAACACCGGTGTTGTGGCAAATGTCGCAATTTGGTTGATGGTGCCAAACAGCGCGGCCGCCGAGACCGTGCCGCTGAGAATGGCCGCGCCGCCTCCGATCACGGTGATGAAGGATTTGGCGACGTAGGCAACGCCGATGGTGGGAAACACGCCGGAGACCGGCGCCAGAACGGCGCCGGCAAGACCGGACAGCGCGGCGCCGACGCCGAAAGTAATGGCATAGACGCGCGGCGGATTGACCCCCAGCGCTGCCGCCATGTCGGCGTTCTGCATGGTGCCGCGGGCGATCAGGCCGAGACGCGTCCAGCGCAGCGTTGCGAAGATGCAACCAAGGGTGACGGCCGCCACCGCAATCACGAAAAGCGTGTATCCGCTGGTACGATAGGCGCCGATCTGAAAACTGCCGAGCGGCGCCGAGATGCCGACGGTGGTATTGCCGAAGATTGCCGTCGTCAGTCCCACCAGAAAAAGGCTGAGGCCCCAGGTCGCGAGCATCGTATCGATCATGCGGCCATACAGGAAACGGATGATCGTTCGTTCGACGATGACCCCGATGATGCCGACAACGACGGGCGCCACCACCAGAATTGCGATCCAGATGTTGATGCCGTTGCTGGTAGCGACGATCGCCGCGTAGCCGCCGAGCATCAGAAACTCCCCATGCGCGAGATTGATGACCCGCATCATGCCGAAAATAATCGCCAGCCCGACACTTATCAGTGCCAGGCTGGCAATCGCGTAAAGGACCTGGATCGCCAGGAGAGCAATGAGATCCACGTTGACCTTTCCCAAACAGATCTACCGGCCAGCCGGCCTCAGATCTTGATCACGTATTGCTGATTGTCGTTGGGATTCTTGATAAGATTGCATACGGCCGCGGTATCCGACGGCTTCTGTTGAGCGAAGTCTTCCAGCACGTTCAGCTTCTTGTCCTTGACTTCCGCGATGTGAACGTCGAGCACGCAATGGTGCGTCGGCGGATCGATCGTGACCTTGCCAGAGGGAGCATCGATGCTGATTCCGGTTTCCAGCGCCTCGATGACCTTCATCCGGTCGATGGAGCCTGCTTTCTTGACCGCCTCCGCCCACAGTCGGAAGCCCTGATAGGTCCCCATGGCGAGTTCGGTAACGTTCGGATAATCCGCCCCGAAGCGCTTGTGGAAAGCTGCGACAAAGGCTTCGTTGGTCTTGTTCTTCAAATCCTGGAAGTAGTTATAGCATACGAGCATGCCGTTGCATTCGTCCGGCGACAATACGATGTGCTCGTTACCCACGGCGAAGGTGGTCGAAGCCATCGGAATGCTCTGGCGCATGCCGGCGGCGGCCCACTGGCGATAGAAGGAGATATGGGCGCCGCCAACAAGCGCCGACCACACGAAATCCGGCTTCGCCGTCTGGATCTTGGAGATCGTCGGGCCGAAATTGGTGACGTCGAGCGGGAAGAAATCGATCGATGAGACTTCGCCGCCGTTTTCGGTGACGTATTTCTTTACCCATTGCGAGGTGATCTGGCCATAATTGTAGTCGGCTGCGACCACATAGACCTTTTTGCCCCACTTCTTCATCGCGTAAGGCACGAGCTTTTCCACGGTCTGCGCGGGGGTAACGCCGGTGTCGAACTGATTGCGGTCGCAGACGCCGCCCTCGTATTGCGTGTTATAGAAGTACAGTGTCTTGAAGCGATCGAGCACCGGCCGGATCACCTCACGCGAGGCGGAGGTGATGCCGCCATGGACGACGGCAACCTTGTCTTTCAGCGCCGCCTGCTGCGCAAACTGCGTATAGAGCTGCATGTTCGATTGGGTATCGTAGTTGATCAGCTTGATCTGCCGTCCGAGAAGACCGCCGGCGGCATTGGCTTCTTCGACGGCGAGCGTCAGCGTATCGACCATCGGCTTGCCGTAGATATCGAGACCGCCCGAAAGATCGTGAATGCTTGCGACGTTGATCGGATCCTCCGCCCAGGCGCTGGAGCCGAGCGTCCCGGCGACGGTGATAGCGGCCGTACTCTGTAGGAATCTTCTGCGATTGAGCTTCATTGCCGTGTTCCTCCCTCATTGTTGCCGATACGTCATGAAACCAGATATTTTCACGCCAGGTATTTTTTCAGGATCGACGCACCCATCGTGTATTTCGGGTCGACCATGTTTCCGAGCCGCATGCGTCCGGCCTGGCTGAGGAGCATGTAGGCGTCGATCTCATCGAAGCCGTAGTCTGCGCTCATCCATCGCACGAGTTCGCGATAGGCGATGCGTGCCGCATCTTCCAGCGGCCGGGCACTGCCGATCGTCATCAGGAAATTTTTGGTCTCGAGCCGAGGCCAGGCAAAGCTCCATTTCTTGATGACGTCGATCTGCAGCGTGACTGTGGCGCGTTGTTCGATCGCGACCCCGGACAGTTCGCCATCGCCCTGCGTGGCATGGCAGTCGCCGACGTAAAGTAGGCCGCCTTTGGTGTGCACGGGAAAATAGAGAACGGCACCGGGCGCGACGTCAGGCAGGTCCATGTTGCCGCCGTGGTAGTCCGGCTGCAGCGACGAGATCGCTTCGATCTCGGGCGAAACCCCGATGGTGCCGATGAACGGCTCGTAGGGAAGCGTGATCTTGTCGCTCCAGCGCACACCGTCCTTGTCGACGTGCATCACCCTCACCCGCTCCGGCAATGGCGGATTGAGCAACGCCGTCGACGCCGTTCCGACCAGGCCGCCGAATTCCGGAATGATGCAGGTCTTGCCGGCAGGCTGCGCGCCCCGCGTCTCCACTGCATGAATATGGACGGCCAGGCAATCACCCTTCTCCACGCCGCTGACGGCAACCGGACCGCATTGCGGATTGAGAAAGGGAAATTTCAGTTTCGCAGTCGGGCTGTCCTTTTCGCTGGTAATGACGCCGCCGAAGGCGTCTTCCGTCTCCACCACAACGACATCGCCGGGATCGATGGTGAGTGCCGGCTTGGCATAGGGTCCGTAGACATAGTGGAAGTCGCCTTGTTTCGCGATCGAGAGTTCGTGGCGCTTCTTCGCTTGCCCTTTGGCAATACCGCGCTTTGCCATGATCGAGTTCTCGAGCCAGGGATCGTTGGTCATTGCGATGTCCTTTGGTCTTCAAAACATGAATTCGCGGGAATGCTGATCACGCGTCGGCATCGGATCGTCATTTCGTTCCGGTTCTAGTTCAGCTTCCAGTCGCCGCCCGCTTCGACCGCCGAAGCAAGCCGTATCAAGGTCGCTTCCTCGAAATGGCGGCCCACCATCATCAGGCCGACCGGCAATCCGTTGACACGCCCGCATGGCACGGTGAAGGCAGGATGCCCGGATACGTCGAAGGAGCAGGTATTTGCCTGCATATTGAGTGCCGCATCGATTGCGGTGCCGAGCGGTGCATCGGGCGGGGGAATTGGCGTCGCGGTAAATGGAATCGTCGGCATCGCCAGCACGTCGAACTTTTCGAGCGCCGCGTCGTAGCCGCGACGCAGCAACCCTCGGAGATTTTGCGCCTTCGAATGATAGCGCCCGTGATAGTGGCGATGCATGTATTCGCCGAGCATCAGAACCAGTTTCACGGTAGGCGATACGTCGTTGATCCGCGCTCCCATGCCGCGGGCAAAGGCTTCCTGCATTGAAAGCGGATAGTAGCCGTGGATGTTGTTGCCAACCCCATATCCCTTCAGCATCATCTCGGCCGCGCCTTCCAGGATAATGCCGCTCCAGACATGCGGCCCGTCGAGATGCCAGGGCACCGAGACTTCTTCAGCCTCGACGCCGGCCTTTCCCAGAGCCGCGATGGCGGCACGCACCTTGGCATCGACAGCAGGATCGCTTTCGGGGTGGCCAAATCCTTCGCGCAGGACGCCGACCCGCAATCCTCTTGCCGGCTTGCCGACCGCGGCCATGTAATCTCCGGTGCGGGCCGCAATCGTCCGCGTGTCCCAACCGTCATGGCCGGCAATCACGGTGAGCAGCCGGGCCACGTCTTCGACGCTCGCCGCCATCGGTCCGCAATGATCGAGGGAGTAACTGATCGGCATCGAGCCCGTGGTCGGTACCAATCCCCATGTCGGTTTCAGTCCATAAATGCCGCACCAGCTCGACGGCGTGCGGATCGACCCGCCCTGGTCTCCGCCGAGCGCCATCGGCACATCGCCGGCGGCAACCAGGGCAGCACTTCCGCCCGAGGAGCCGCCGGCACTGTGGGCGACGTTATGCGGATTGCGGATGACGCCGCCCGCACATGTATGGCTGGCACCGGAAAAACAGAGATCCTCGCAGGCCGCCTTGCCCGCGATCGTGCCGCCGGCTTCAAGGATCCGCGTCACCACGGTGGCGTCAAGTTCCGGAACATAGCCCTCAAGCAGCACCGAACCATTCATCATCGGCACGCCTGCGACGCAGATGTTATCCTTGATCGCGATCTTCTTGCCGCTCAGCAAGCCCTCTGCGCCACTATGGATATTCGTCTTCCAGTACCAGGCGCCGTATGGATTTTCCGATGCGGCTGGCCGGTATCCCGGCGATCGCGGCGGTACCGGTCCAAGCGCGGGCGCGACCAACTCGTCGAGCCGGCCATACGAGGCCAAGGGTCCCTTGAAGGCCTCTTGAAAGGCCGCAGCCTCTTCAGCCGTAAGAACGAGACCGAAATTGGATCCGAGGCTATCAATCTGCTCCAGCGTCGGAAGACGAACTGCCATGTTTCAATCCCACTGACTGGTCTTTGGGAGACAAACGAAAAAAGCCATCCGTGGCCCGAGAAAGGCCCCCCGAATGGCATCAATGCCGCTGCTATCGATGGTCGCGTAAGCTCAGGTCGCAGAACGAATTTTTGAAGTTCGCCACTCAGACGTCATCGGCCGGGCGCGAACTGTTTCGTCATGCACGTATTGACGTACCAATTTATTGTGTCTTAGCGCCGCCAGCCTTGTCAATGCGACGCCAGCCCCTTTTTTATGCGGCGCGGCACAAATGACGCTCAGGGCGGTTTGATAATACTAGGTGACACGTTGGACTTCTTGCGATGAGATGATGGCCGCAGCATCCGGGCCTCCCGATGAAAAAACCATCAATCCCTCTAGGCCTGGTGTTTTCCCAATCGGGACCATACGCCATGATGGCGGGCGAAATGCGCAAGAGCGCATTGATGGCGGTCGAGGAAATCAATGGCGGCGACGAGTTTGATTTCACTTTCGCACCGCGCCTGCGGGATCCCGGCGGGGTCGTCGCCGGCTACCATACGGCGTGCGCCGATCTAATTCGCGAGGACCAGGTCGACCATATCGTCGGCTGCTATACGTCGGCCTCGCGCAAGCAGGTTATCCCGATCGTCGAACGCACCGACCGGTTGCTTTGGCACCCGGCCCGATATGAAGGCTTCGAGAGCAGTGACAATGTCATCTATGTCGGGGCGGCGCCAAACCAGCATGTCGTGCCGCTGGTGAAACACATGCTGGATCACATCTCCGGCGACGTGTTCTGCATTGGATCCAATTATATCTGGACGTGGGAAATGAACCGCGTCATACGCGAAATCGTGACCAGCGCCGGCGGCCGCGTCCTGGCCGAGCGCCTGCTCGAACTCGGCGAGACGGCGGTGGATCACATCGTCAAGGAAATCATCGACCGCAAGCCGCCGGTCGTCTTTAACACGCTGGTTGGTGAATCCAGCTACGCATTCATGCGCGCGCTTCATGTGGCAGCGACGCGTGCCGGGCTGACGATCCCGATGCTGAGCTGCAGCCTGTGCGAGCCTGAACTCAAGCTGATCGGATCGGCCGCTTCCGTCGGATGCATCACGTCATCCGCTTATTTCGAGAGTATCGAGGGGCCGGAGAACCGCGCGTTTGTGGCGCGCTGGAAGGCGCGCCACGGCGCGGACAGCAACCTTTCCGTCGACGGCCAGTCGACTTACGTCTGCGTTATGCTGCTTGCCCGCGCCATCCGCCGCGCCGGTTCCGTGGAAGTAGGTGCGGTTCGCCGGGCGGCCGCCAATCATCACTATGATTCTCCGCAAGGGCCGGTCTGGGTAGACCCCGACAATAATCACTGCTTCCTGACACCGCGTCTTGCACGCTCCGTGCCCGGGAGCCAGTTCAAAATCTTTTGGCAGGCGGAAGCCCCTGAACGCCCCGACCCTTATCTCTCCAACCTCGATCTGACGGCGATTGGCTCGTACCTGGAAAAGAGCGACGATGCGATGTCGAAGCGGCCGAACCATCTGCGAGTCGTGAAATGACAAAGCCATCACCTTTTTCCTTCCGCGGCCGTCGCGCTCTCATGGTGATGAGGGATGACCGTGAAATCTCGATCGTGCGCCGCCAGCTCAACCGGCTGGGCATGACGATTTCAGAGCATGATCCGGCCGAGGCGCCGCCCGGCGAGACATTTGACGTCATCGTGATGGACGCCGACACCATTCCCATCAAATCCGACCTGGCTGCCGCGTGGAAGATCGGCGCGCCGATCATCGCGCTGATCGGAACCGAGACGCCCAGCCGGTTGAAATGGCTGCTCGAGCTGCATCCGGCATCCTTCCTCATCAAGCCGCTGCGCTCGGCCGGACTTTACACCGCGCTCGTGGTGGCCTTCGACTCCGCGCAACGGCGAATCGATGAAGCGGCCTATGTCGAAAGACTGGAAGACCGCATTCGTTCCCGCCGGGTGGTTTTCGCCGCGGTTCTGCAAATCATGCGCGTTCATGGCCTCACCGAGACGGAGGCATTTGCACTGGTCCGGCAGACGGCGATGCGTCATCGCACGACGATCGAACAATTGAGTGCGGAAATCATAGCGGTCGGAGGAATGCCGAACCGGACGACACGGACAGCCTGACAAATTGAGGATGGAATTTATAGCCGGCAGTGTAGCCGCTGAAACCAGCGGATCGCGCAGCATCAGACCGCCGCTCTAGCCAAGGTCGTCGACGCGCTGCACACCTGCATCAGCCATCCCGGCCCAGGCGGCGTCAAGCGAGCCTGCCAGATCGATGGCCCTGCAGCCGGCCTCGACGAGCACGGCATCGAAGCCGAGGCGACGCGCGTCGACGGCAGAGTAATAAACGCAATAATCAGTGGCGAGACCGACGAGAAAGATTCGTCGCAAGCCACGCTCGCGCAAATAGCCGGCCAAACCTGTGGGAGTCCGCCGATCGTTTTCGTAGAACGCCGAGTAGGAATCGATTTCAGTGCGAAAACCCTTGCGGATCACGAGCTCCGCCCGTTCGGTCTCCAATTGCGGATGAAACGCCGAACCCGCCGTGCCCTGAATGCAGTGATCCGGCCAGAGAGTTTGCCGACCATAGGGCATGTCAATCGATTCAAAGGGAGCAGAGCCCGGGTGTGACGTGGCGAAGGAGCTATGGCTTGCCGGATGCCAATCCTGGGTCAGCGCCACATGGTCAAAGCGCCTGGCCAGGCGATTGACGACCGGCACCACGCTGTCGCCGTCGGCAACCGCAAGCGCGCCGCCGGCGCAGAAATCGTTCTGCACGTCGATAATCAGCAGCAAATCGTCGTCGGATCGGTTTCGCATTTCATAACCCTGGGCAGTTGGGGTATCCGAAGATTAACGCAAAACAGACGATGGCGGCACGGAATTACGGGCTATCGAAGGCTCGCGCCTCTCCGCCTGGGTGACTGCTGCCCCAATGTTGATCGCCCCTCCATGCTAATTCGTCTCCGGCGCCTGACCCGCGGCATTCCCCCTACTTCGAGCGCCTTTCGGTAATGGCCTCCCGGATCCCAGCCAGCGGCGCGGCGGAGTCAAACTCGACGTTGCCGTCTTTATTTCGCAATCCCAGATCGCGCCAAAGCCGATCGAGATCGGGCGTGACGGGCCTTCGTCCCCAATCATTGTGCAGACGCGTGAGTACGTCGACGCCGACCGCCTTGTCTGCTGTTGAGAGAATGCGCTCGATGGACCAATCGACTTCGTGACTGCCGCCGGCGGCGAGAACACCGCGCATGGCGTCCTGCAGGCCGAGCCGGTTGCCTGTTGCCTTTCGAATTTCGATATCGGCGGTCAGGCAGAACATGGCGCCGCCCCAATACTTGCGGCCCCAGGTGTCGGTATTGTCGAGGCCCTGGTCGCCGGCTTGCGGCAGGCCTTTCGGCATATCGCGCATCATCGCGAGCCAGATTTCCTGCGCGGTCAAATCACCGGCCTGCACCCGCGCAATCGGTTCGACATAGACCGCGAGCCCCTCCGAAAGCCAGTTGTAACGCTCCGCCATGTCGGGAAGCGCGGTATGCACCATCTCGTGGACCAGGACCCAGTCCCTTCGCAGATCGTCCTCGCGGGAGGTCTGGCCCAGCAAGACCCGGATGGCCGCGCCACGATAGCCCCATGTGGTTCCTCCGCGAACGCGCGGACCATCGACAGGCACGAGCAGCAGTCTCAGCGATTTGACGGGAAAGCGGCCGTAATAGGTTGAGACCGCTTTGGCGGATGCCTTTACCCAGTCCAGAATCTTCTCCTGGGGCAATACAAGATCACCGGGGGCAAAGCCGACATGGATCATGCCGCCGGGAATTTCCAGGTCGGTCTTGGCCAGCTTGTCGAATGCATCATACGGCATCCGGTCGCCGCGCAGGAATTCCGATTGCGCGTAGGCGCACGATGCGAACCCGCATGAAAGCGTCAGTGCCACGATGGCGATCGCACAAAATTCCTCGACGTTCTTCATGCGGAAATGTCGCCTTTTGTTTTCCGGCCCACCTGTTTCCCTGCAACGAGGAAGGCCGTTACCTGGTCGGCCAGATCCTCGACCATGGCCGCAAGCAAAATCTCCCCCTTGCCTGCTGTCGCAAGGGTGGGATCGCCATAGCTGCCGGAGCGGCTGTAATTGGGCGAGGACAGGTCCGACGGCGTCAAAGGCCCCGGCGTTTCACCTTTCACGGCGGGGCTTGCCTCCGCACGTGACATGTCTACCAGATGAGGCGCAAGCGCCAGCATCAACGAAGTCTCGAGTTCGTCGGCGTGGCTGCCGTGGCTCTGCTCGGCAAGCTCCTTCGCGGCGCGCCGATAGCGCGCCCCTTCGTGAATTTTGACGTGCAGCACATTGTCCGCGCCGAGCTGCGCCAACGCGCGGTCGACCGGGGCGCGCGTGCTAAGGCCGGTATCGAGCACGAATAGTGCACGGCAGCCATATCCGACGATCGCGGTTGCGATCTCCTCGACCACCGATTCGAATACCGGAGCCGACAGGCTGGCGCTCCCGGCATATTCGACAAAGGCCGGATAGTGGCCGTAAGCCACGGTAGGCCAGATCAGCGCGTCGATGCGACCGGCGATTTGCGCGGCGAGCCACTCGGCCTGGATGCGGTCGGTGTCGAGCGGCAGATGGAAGCCGTGCTGCTTGGCGGCTGCGCCGATCGGCAGGATCGCGGCAGCGCCGTTCTCGATGCGGCGTGCGACTTCGTCCCAGCTCAACCGTTCAACAAGATTGCGGCGCCTTTCCGTGTCCATCCGATCGGCCCTCAATCGCCGCCGGAAACGCCCGCCAAAAGTCCCGCCGTGACCCATCCATGAAGATAGCCGGCCCCTCGTGCCGCGGCGCTGTCCGGGTCGGCATAGGTCGCGAGCATGGAGCAGAGAACGCCGAATGGAATTCCACGCGCGGCCTCATCCCACATCATCGCTTCTTCGACGCCGAGTTCGCGGAACACCGGGCTGACGTCCTGGCGCCAGACCAGAAGCCGGCGCGGCTCCTCCAGCCGGACCGGATCCGGCGGCTCGTCGCCGCCCTTGAGCGCGAGCCAGACCACGGAGGCGTTGGTTGACAGATCGAGCCTGACAGCGCTCGGATGGGTACGAAAGGTCAGATCGGCCCAGGCCTCTGGCGCAAAACCTGCCATATCCGCAACGCCTATGATGGGCGCATCTTGTGCATCGAACGCATCGTTGAGCGCTTTTTCAAGCGCGGCGAGGTCCGACAACACCGGGTGTTTGCTGTAGGGTTCGTTGGCTCTTAGGAAATCCGGCAAGCTACTCGAAAACCAGCGAAGGTTCGGATGCTGCGACGGATTGGCCGCGACGTAAGCATGTCCCATCGCGTCGAACATTTCGTCGCCGAGGTAAATATGCAGCAGCTTGTGATCGTTGCCCATGGCCTCGACCAGCCGCGAGCTGTAGGCGTGCCGGTAGACGCCGAACAGGGTTGCCCGGTTTTCCTTCTGGCTGTCGGGAATTTCGGCCAGAATGGAGTCATCGCCGGTCAGGATGCCGCGTTGAAAGTCGCTTTGCTGGCGCGCAAGGTCACTCATCGGGCTTGCGTGGCCGGGGACGGGAGAATCCTGTTTGCGATCTCCCGGGTCCGCTCGACCTCGACGAGAATTTCCTCGAGCGGGGGAATATGGTCGTCGCGCTCGATTATGGTCGAGACCCAGCCGAACCGCTTCAAGGAGGCGGCGTAGAGTTCCCAGACGTCTTCACACACCGGATGATCGTGGGTGTCGATAATGTGAGTGCCCATATGGCTATGTCCGGCCATGTGAAATTGAACCACCCGGTCTGCCGGAATTCCCTCAAGGAACGCCTTGGGATCGTAGCCGTGGTTGAAGGCGCTGACATAGACATTGTTGACATCGAACAGCAGCCAGCACCCGGAGCGGCGAGACAATTCCGCGAGGAACTCCCATTCCGTCATCTCGGAATTGTTGAACTGGACATAGGTCGAGACATTCTCGAGCACGATGGCGCGGCCGAGATAATCCTGGACCAGCTGAACGCGATTGACGACATGGTCGAGCGCTTCGCGTGTATAGGGGAATGGCAAGAGGTCATGCAGGTTCTTGCCATGCACGCCCGTCCAGCAGAGATGGTCCGATATCCATTGCGGCTCGACGCGCCGCGCAAGATCGCGCAAGGCTGCGAGATATTCGAAATTCGGGGGCGCCGTCGATGCGATCGACAACGAAACGCCGTGCATCACCACGGGGTAGCGCGCGCGAATTCGATCGAGAATGCGCAGTGGCTGACCGCCTGGCAGCATGTAGTTCTCGCTGATCACCTCGAACCAGTCGATCGGCGGATCGCCGCTGAGGATTTCGTCGTAATGCTGTGCCCGCAGCCCAAGACCAAATCCAAGGAACGGCGGCTTGGCAGACGGGGCCGGATGCTCGGCGCGCGCCGCCGTGGGCGAAACTGGCGAACTGCTTGCGACGTTCATGCTGCCTCTGCTCGGGTACCGCCAGCGACGGCGGCGGCCTCTGCGCGCGTTATCAACGATGGTCTTTAGCCTATCATGGAAGCAGGACCCGGCCTACACCGGGTCCCCTAGCCACTGAAAGGTTAGATTAGGCCGGCTTGAACTTGCCCTTGGCGGCGGCGCAGTCGCCCTTGGTCATTTCCGAGAAGCCCTGCCCCTTACAGGCATTCAGGCCCTTGCAAGCATGGTTGCCGCCCTTGCAGGCACTCTGCCCCTTGCAGGCGTTCGCGCCGACGCAGTGGCCTTCGCCCGCGGCGTAGGTCGTCGTAGATACGGTCGCACCGGCCAGGAACAAAGTTGCAGCGGCCACTGCGAGCGTAGCACCCGATTTGGAATCCAACTTCATGACGATCTCCTCGATGATTCTTCGATGACAGGATTGGACGCCGTGAGCATCCAGTGATCGTTCGATCACGGAACGACACAACGCGCGGATGGATGTCCATTGGATCGCGAGGGACCGTTGGTCTGCCGAGATCCGAATATTCATCCAGTGAGAGCTACGGGGACCGGACGATTTGGTTACAAGTCTTCAAAAGAAAATTTTCTTTTCTTCGCTCTCGCGTCCCATCTATGCCTCACATGGCCCATGGAGCGACATTTCGTTGCGTGTAAGCTCTGCTGTGAAACCGGGGCTAGATCGTAAAAATTTTGGTAATTCAAAAGGTTAGACCGCGCTTCGAAGCCGGCACACGAGCGGTTGCGCCGCATAACCGGAGTTCTATGACCGGCGACATCAGTCCAGCGCCGCCCGCGACGGCCTCAACGCGAACGTGAGATCGTGTATCAGGTTGATTCCTTGGAATGACCGGTGGCATTCAGCAGGAGCCGGTCCAGCGAGGCGGCGCCGGGACCGGCGATGGCAAGCCAAAGGAACGCCGCCAGATAAGTCACTTCTTCGAAGCCCAGCAAGGTTTCCAGTGAATCGACATCGCTCCACTTCGCGACGCTGATAGCGACAATCATCACCACCACGAGCATGGCAGCCGGAATCCGGGTGAACAGGCCGAGAATAAGCAGGACACCCCCGAAGCATTCCACGCCGGAGGCGAACGGCGTCAGGATATCTGGAAACGGAATGCCCCATTCAGTGAAGTTCTGGATCATCTGCGGAAGATGGTTGAGCTTGGCCCAGCCGGTCAGCATGAAGACGTAGCCGACGACGAGGCGCATGACGAGCGGGCCCACCCAGGAAAAATACGACGCGATGCGCGCCGGCAGCAGAATGAGAAGATTGACAATGAAATTCACGGAGCCCTCCCTCGGCATGAAAATCGACGTCGGTTGCAACCTGTGATCCGATAGACCCAGCACGAATAGCGGTCTCGATGCAGAGGTTCGCTGCGATCGATCCGGTTGTTACGGCCGCCTATCCGAAATTCTGCAGCGCCGGGAAGGCCTCCAGCAACCAGGCGCTGATCGCCGAAACGCTGCCGGTAAGGAATCCAATGCCCGTGAGCACCATAAGCACGCCAATGGCGCGCTCGACGCTGGCAAGATGTCGCTTCATCCGCGTGAATAATGACGAAAACTGCTCGATCATGAAGGCCGCCGCCAAAAAAGGAATTCCGAGCCCCGCCGAATAGACCGCGAGCATCCCGGCGCCCTTTGCCACGGTCGCCTCGGCGGCGGCCATCGAGAGGATGGCGGCAAGGATCGGGCCGATACAGGGCGTCCAGCCAAAGGCAAAAGCCAGTCCCATCACATAGGCGCCCCATAGCCCGACAGGCTTCGGAATCGACAACCGCCCTTCGCGCATCAGGAGGCCGATCCGCGTCAGCCCGAGAAAATGCAGCCCCATGAGAATGATAACAATGCCGGCGGCAATCGACAGCTGCCCCGACCAGGCGCGGATCAGCCCTCCGATCAGGCTCGCGGTAGCGCCCAGCGCCACGAATACGGTGGAAAAACCGCACACGAACAAGAGCGCCGATATCATGACCGCGCACTTCGACGCCGCTGAAGCCCCTCCATTGGCGACATGCTCGATGCTGGCACCCGTGAGATAGATCAGATAGGGCGGCACCAGTGGCAACACGCATGGCGACAGGAAGCTGATCACCCCCGCGATCAGTGCAGCGGGAATTGAGACGTCGTGCATCGCATGGCCCTCGGCAATCGCAACCGGCGCGGTCTTGTCTTCAGCTTGTCCTGGCGGCCTTGTCCTGGCAGCCTGTTTCGGCTCTTACGAAACAGGCACCCCAGAAGTTTCATGGCGAGCGAGCCCTGCCGGGTCACACCTGCGTGTCGCGCTTTTCCCCGCCGCGCGTAATAGATGCTATCGTGGTCCGTATCATGCGGGAGCAAACCCGCAATCAGGGCACACACATGCGTATCGGGGTCCGCTTCGCTGTTTCGGGGCTGGTGCTGGCGTCCATCATCGTCAGCGCCGTCGGCGTTCACCTGTTGTGGTGGCGAACCGCGCAGCAAATCAGTCAGAATCTCGCCGACACGATCAACGAGCAGATTGTCTCGGCGGTCGGCGACGAGCTGCAATCCATCACGACCGAAGTAAAGTCCGCCTTTACTGCCGTGCGCACACTGCTGGTCGAAAACGTGATCGATCCGCGCGAGGCCGACAAGCGCGAGTTCCTGTTCCTGTCCCAGTTGCAGGCGCAACCGACCATCTCGTGGGTCGCGTTCGGATTTCCGGATCGGTCGTTCTTCGCCGCGCACAAGCTCGGCGATTCGGCCATCGAAACGCTCGACATCTCGAACGGCGAGCCAAGGCTGCGTATCGACCGCTACGACTACGCCGGCATGGACGTCAAGTTCAGGGAACGCCGTTCCGAGGAGGCCAAATATTCCGTCACCGACCAGGAATGGTATCGAGAGGCAATCAAGTCCGATGATGAGGACTGGTTCCGCCTGACAACCCATCCCGGCGGCGAGCGGCTTGCGGTTGCGCTTGCAGGACCGATCGATGTCAATCAGAAGCGCATCGGCGTTCTCGCCATCATGGTCGAACTCACGCGGGTATCGAATTTTCTGTCTCAGCTCACGGTCGGAAAGTCGGCTGGCGCATTCATCCTCGACCGGGACGGCACCGTGATCGCAGCGCCCGATGCCGAGGCCGACGAACTCAATGCCCTGAAGACCAACCACCCGCTGATTCCAGTTGCCGTCAGCGCGATCCAGCAGGCAGGTTCCAGCTACGATACCGACAAGGGCCAGGCTTTTCACGCCCGGTTGATGCGGGACGGCAAGGCCTATGAAGCCGTGCTGACCCCGATCTCATTTCCGGGCTGGTCGCTTGTCACGGTGGTGCCTGAGTCGGAATTCCTTGGGCCGGTACAGGAGACGATCCGCAAATTGCTGATTGGACTGGCGGTCCTGATCGTCATCGCCGGGCTGTTGTCGGCGTGGCTCGCCCAACGCCTGATCGCGTCGCCGCTGATCAAGGTCGTCAACGAGGTCCGGCATGTCGAGCGTTTCGACCTCGACAAGGTTGAAAGGCATTCCTCGCAACTCACTGAGATCGGGAACCTTTCGGCTGCGATCGCCGATATGGCTCTCGGGCTCGCCGCGTTCCGAAAATACATTCCCGCCGATCTTGTGAAGAGGCTGATCAGCGAGGGAACGGGCGCGCGCCTCGGCGGCGTCGTGCGGCCGATGAGCGTGATGTTCGTCGACCTGGCCGGCTTCACCGGAATGTCGGAACGGTTGGGCGACCGGGTGATTCCCCTGCTGTCCCGCTATTTCAGTGCGGTATCGACAGAGGTGCAAAGCAATGGCGGCACGATCGACAAATTTATCGGCGACGCAGTGATGGCGTTTTGGGGCGCGCCCGCCTTGAACCCCGATCACGCCGTCGACTGCTGCCGGGCCGCGCTCGCATGTCAGCGCGCCATTCGTGGCCTGATGGACGACGAAAACCGCGCCGTGAAAATCCGCATCGGCATCAATTCCGGCGACATGCTGGTGGGCAATATCGGATCGGAGGTTCGGCTGAATTATACGGTGATCGGCGATGCGGTAAACGTTGCAAGTCGCCTCGAAGGCACCAACAAACTCTACGGATCAGAGATCATCATCGGTCCCGAAACCCGTCGCTTGGCGGGAAATCGCATCTTCGTGCGCGAGCTGGATCGCCTGGCCGTCTACGGACGTGCAGGCGGTCTGCAGATTTACGAATTGCTCGGCATGGCCGGCGAAGTCAGCGAAATCCCGGACTGGGTCAAGTCCTATGAAGCCGGCCTTGCGTCCTATCGTGCGCGCGACTTCGCCGCGGCCATTGCACAATTCGAGATGGGCCTGAGCTTGCGGAAGCAGGATCAGGCCTCATTGCTGATGATCGAGCGCTGCAAGCAGGCGTTGGCGGGTGCAACTGGCGACGATTGGGACGACACGGCTGTCGCCCTGACGAAGTAGACCCCGCGCACCGGTGCACGGGGTTTTTCTTGTTGCCGCGCGCGACGGCCGGAATGACTTACAGCGGCTTGATTTCCACCTTGCGGAACTTGACCACGCCCTTGTCGTTGGCAACCCCCTTGTCGTCCTTGTTGCCAAGCCCGTGCTGAAGGGCGATCCGGCCGTTCGCATGCTTGGCGTCCTGCACGCCATCGACGGTCTTTTGGCCATTGAGGACGACGGTGAAGGTCGGCCCCTTCGCCGTGATCTCATAGACGTTCCACTTGCCGCCGGCCTTTGGCATGGGATCGACCTTGGCAACGTTTACAATCGCACCGGTGCCATAGCTCGGATCGGGGCGCATATCCCAGATATTGACCTCATACGCATTTTCGGCCGTTACCTTCTCGGGATCGGTGACGCGAAGGAATACGCCGCTGTTGGAATCGGGCTCGACCCAGAATTCGGCCCTGATTTGATAGTCGCCATAGCTATTCTTGGTGACCAGGAAGCCGTTGCCCTTGTCGGCGACGATGACGCCGTCCTCGACGCGCCAGTTGGCGTCGCCAATCTTGTTGAAATTGTCGAGGCTCTTGCCGTCGAATAGCGTAACCCACCCGGTCTGGCTGGAGGCTTGCGGTGAATACGAAAGCGCGGCGAATCCCATGAGAAGCAATGCGATGGCTGACCGGCGTTTCATGATGATTTCTCTCCCGATTGATTGTTGTTCTTGATGCGAACCGTGATGAGGTCCCACACCGTTTGGATCGTCGGCGATGATAGCAGGCGGCAGGTTCCCGGGGAAGCGATCGAAGGGTTCGCTGCAGCACCGAACCCGCCGGAGGTCAACATTTTTTGAGGTCCGTTAGCCCCCGACCGGCGGCGTGCCGTGGGTATGAAACGACTCGATGGTCTTTAGTCCCCACGCCTGCCCTTTCTTGCGCTCCTCTTCGGTCCATACGATCGGCTTCCAGTCCGGCGCCAGAATGAGGCGGGCGCCGGCATTGGCGACCTCGACCCGGTTGCCGCCGGGTTCATAGACGTAGAGGAAGAATGTCTGCTGGATCGCGTGCTTGTGCGGGCCGGTCTCGATGAACACGCCATGCTCCAGGAAGATATCGGCGGCGCGCAATACGTCCTCGCGGCTATCAAGCGCATAGGTGACGTGATGGAAACGGCCCGGCGTATTCGAGTGGTCGCGCGAGTAGGCGAAGTCATAGCTCTTGTTCGACATCGTCATCCACATCGCGGCTTCGGTGCCATCGTTGAGCACAATCTGCTCGGTCAGGCGGCAGCCGAGGTATTTTTCGAAGAAGATGCGATTCGCCTTGATGTCGACCGCCAGGCAATTGAGATGATCGAGCCGTCGAACGTTGACGCCGCGCGCCGGAAAACGCTGCGCCTGGTTTTTCAGAGCGGGCTTGAGTTCGGGGGGCGCCTGGTACCATTCGGTCTCGTAATAAAGTTCGACAATGTGGCCGTCCGGATCGCGGCAGCGGAACGCCGGACCGTGCCCGAGATCGCCCTCGGTCCAGCCAATGTCGAAGCCTGATCCTTTCAATGCCGCGACACGGCGTTCCAGTGCCTGCGGGCTTCGCGCCCGCAGCGCCATGTGCTCCATGCCTGAGGTTTTTGAGGCCGTCAGCTTCAGCGAATAGCGCTCATAATCGTCCCAGTCGCGGAGATAGACCGAATCCCCTTTGCGGCCGCTGATCGTCATCCCCATCACGTCGACGAAAAATTTCAGGCTTTCGTCCGGCTTCGGCGTCAGCAATTCCATATGGCCGAGATGGGCCAGATCGAAAATCGGCTCGGGCGTCATCATATTGTCCCTCTAAACCAGCGCCCGCGTCACGTCGTCGAACAAGTCATCGACCGCGAACGCGCGCGGGATGAGCCCCTGCTGCGCGGAATATCGAATGATCATTTCCAGCGAGCGGCGCATTTCTTTCGCGCTGAACCGGGGCGAGGTGGACGGCGCCAGCGCTGCGCTCTCTTTCAGCAAGCGGGAAACTTCCAGCACCGCTTCCGGATGGTTGCCAGAAAGCTCGTGGCTAACCACCACCATGTGGTTGATTGGCATCACGCCGTGCTTCGCAAACCAGGCCTTCTCTTCCTTGCCGACATCGGGAAATAGCGGCTTAAGGCCGGTATGTTCCGCCTTCTCCCCGAGCACGGCGTCGAGCTCGCCGTCGAGCAACATCCGGATGATCTGCTTGCCCGCCGGCGCCCGCTTGGTCGTATCCCTGAATTCGGCGACATGGGCATCCTCGAAGGTGACCCAATCGATTGAGCTGAGGTCAACACCGTAATCGTTGGCTAGAATGCCGCGCAGCCATGCGCCGGTCGTGGTGGTGAAGGAGCGGATGCCGACGCGCTTATGATTGAGGTCCGCGGGCGTCATCGTTCCCGATTTGGCATTGTAGAGCGCGTAAGCGTGCTGAAACCGCGCCAGCACCACATTCGGCAACAGCACCATCGGCTTGTTGAAGCTTTTCGCCATCAGATAGGTGACGATGGCCATTTCCGAAACATCGAAGGCTCCTTCGCGCACCATCGGCTTGAAGCCCTTGTTGGTTGGCGAATACTCGACGAAATCGAACTCGACCAAATCGGATTTGATCGATCCGTTCTTCAGCGCGGCGGTGCAGGAATAGTTGCCCAGCAATGTGCGCAAGCGCATCGTCACCTCAATCGGACTCCGGCTCATCGACATAGACAAGGCCGGCCTTCGCCAATGGCTCGCGCATGTTATACATGTCAAGCCCGAGCACGCCGGAGGCGAGCTGCCGGCGCTTGCCCTCCTCGTCCGCCTGGCGCTTTTCGCCCTTGGCGGCTACTTCAGAGGCATCCTTCTTCCGCACCACCACCACGCCATCGTCATCGGCGATCACCGCATCGCCGGGATGAACATTGATCCCGGCGCAAACCACGGGCACGTTGACCGCGCCCAGCGTCGCTTTCACCGTGCCCTTGGCAGAGATGGCCCTGGACCACACCGGAAATCCCATTTCCTTGAGAGATTTCACATCGCGGCAACCGGCCTCGATGATCAGGCCGGTGACGCCGCGCGCCATCAGCGAGGTCGCCAGGAGATCGCCGAACATGCCGTCGGTATTATCGGTGGTGCATCCCACCACCAGCACGTCGCCCGGCCGGCATTGTTCGACCGCCACATGGATCATCCAATTGTCGCCGGGCTGCGCCAGCACGGTGACGGCGGTGCCTGCCGCCTCGCCGCCCGCCCACACCGGCCGCATATAGGGTCTCATCAGGCCAAAACGGCCATAGGCCTCGTGCACGGTTGCGACCCCGAGCGCGCCGAGCCGTTTGACGGCATCGGCGTCAGCGCGCGTGATGTTGCGGACAACCACCGTTTTCATGCCAACTCCTCCAACGCGACAGGGAATAGCCGCTGATAGGCCTCGCCATAGGTCATGGCCTTGCCGGAATTGCGCCCGCCCTGCATGCCCCGCTGCAGCGCCACCCGCTCGTAATAGGCCCACAGATGTTTCTGTGCTGCGAGAATCTCAAAGGTCTTGCGCTTGATATCCCAGACCTCGTCGATGTTGAGGATCACCTGCGGCTTGAAGTTGCACATCTCCGGCTGGTGCGGCTCGAACAGAAACACCGGCGGCGCGGCGTAGCTGTAGTCGGCCTGTGGCTTGTGGCCCATCGCCTGCGCCACGATCCGCGCCTCCTGGGCATAGGCGGCGGCCGCGGGATGGTCGACGTTGTAGGGATCCTCCAGCGAATGCGTCAGCACAAAGCTCGGGTTGAGCTCGCGGTAAATGTCGATCAGCCGGTCCATATGCGCTGCCGTCAGGCACAGCGGGTAGTCGCCGGCATCGAAGAACTCGATCTCGGCCCCAAGCGCCGCCGCCGCGCGCTCCGCCTCGTCCTTGCGGCCCGCCTTGACCTTCTCCAGCGTGATGCCCGGTTGTTTCCAGGCGAACTGGGATTCCCCGCGCTCGCCGAACGCCAGGCACACGATCTTGACCCGGTAACCCTTTTTGGCGTGCAGCGCGATGGCGCCGCCTGCCCGCCAGACGAAATCGCCGGGGTGCGCCGAAACCACCAAACCTGTCTTTGCCATGGCCTTCCCTCGAAATATCGCCAACTTCCCCGAGATCGAACCTAGTTGGCCGCGACGCCAAACGCAAAGTCCAATACCCAGGGGAAATCCGATCTGAATCATCCGAAGGCAGCAGACCGGCGGAACCGATCAGCTGGCATTCGCCGGCGCGTGGACGTGCCACAAATCGGCACGCCAGTGTGGAGCGATGCCCAGCATTGGCGCGAGACCTGCGGCTGCATAGAGGATTGCGGTCGCCGCAAATCCGACCTCATCGATCAGCGCACCCGCCGCCGGCGCGCCGGGGGAGTAAGGTCCGCCCGGCGTTTTCAGAAACGGAGCCCTGGGGCCGGCCACCTCCGGAGTTGGTAAACCAAATCTTAAGCAGCATATCGCGTCATTGCCGAGAGCCGGCGAGAAAGGCCCGTTTTCCTGCAGAATCGATCCATCGAGTTTGGCCGAGCGGCCCTGCGGGATGGAACCTTGGCCAGGAAATTGCCGGTTGCCGGATTTGGCTTAACCGTTTGTCCAAGGACTGACGGCATAGTTCGGCAGTGAAGCACAATTCATCATGCCGAGTTCAACCGCTGTGACATCTTTCGGACGCGTGATTTCGGTGCGCGGGTCGCTCGCCCGGGTTGGCCTTATGGCGACGAGCCAGGTGGGCGGCCTCTCCGAGGTCCGGGCTACCGTCGGCCGCTTCATCAGCATTCGTTGCACAAACTCCACCATCGTCGCGATGATTACTGAAGTGTCGTGCGAGAATCTGCCGACCTCCGACAATTACATCGCCAGCGCCTCGGTCGATCTGCTCGGTGAAATCCTCGGCGGACCGGAACGACAGAAGTTTCAGCGTGGCGTCACCCACTATCCGACCATCGGCGATTCTGTCGACCTCATCAACAATCAGGAACTCCGCACGGTCTATGCGCCGAGCGGATCCGACCAGATCAATATTGGTACCCTGCAGCAGGATCCGTCCGTCATCGCCTATGTCGATATTGAAGAAATGCTCTCCAAGCATTTCGCGGTACTTGGGTCTACCGGCGTCGGCAAGTCGACCGGCGTGTCGCTGCTGCTGAACGAGATTCTCAAGTCGCGGCCGAACTTGCGGATTTTCCTGCTCGACGTTCACAACGAATATGGCCGCTGTTTCGGCGACCGCTCGCTTGTCCTCAATCCCCGCAATCTGAAGCTGCCGTTCTGGCTGTTCAACTTCGAAGAGATCGTCGACGTTCTGTTCGGCGGCCGGCCCGGCATCCCGGAGGAACTCGACATTCTCGCAGAAGTCATTCCGGTGGCGAAGGGAATCTATACCCAGTACCAGAACTCCGATCGGGTCGGGTTAAAGCGCGCCGATCCCAAGTCGGTGGGGTATACCCTCGATACGCCGGTGCCCTATCGCCTGGTCGACCTGATTTCGCTGATCGATGAGCGAATGGGCAAGCTCGAGAACCGATCTTCACGCATTATCTATCACAAGCTGATCTCGCGCATCGAGACCGTGCGCAACGACCCGCGCTACGCCTTCATGTTCGACAATGCCAATGTCGGCGGCGACACCATGGCTGAGGTGATCAGTCATCTGTTCCGCCTGCCGGCCAACGGCCGGCCGATGACCGTCATGCAGCTTGCCGGCTTTCCGGCTGAGGTCATCGATTCCGTGGTGTCGGTGCTGTGCCGCATGGCATTCGACTTCGGGCTGTGGAGCGACGGTGTTTCGCCGCTGTTGTTCGTCTGCGAAGAGGCCCACCGCTACGCTTCGGCCGACCGAAACATCGGCTTCGGGCCAACACGCAAAGCCGTCTCGCGCATCGCCAAGGAAGGCCGCAAATACGGCGTATATCTCGGCCTCGTCACGCAACGCCCCGCCGAACTCGATGCCACCATCATTTCACAGTGCAACACGCTGTTTACGATGCGTCTTGCCAACGAGCGCGACCAGGCGCTGTTACGCTCGGCGGTCTCCGATGCCGCGGCGAACCTGTTGTCGTTCGTTCCTTCGCTCGGGACCCGCGAGGTGCTTGCCTTCGGCGAGGGCGTAGCGCTACCGACCAGGCTGCGCTTCAAGGAAGTACCGGCGCATCAACTGCCGCGCAGCGAAGCCACGATCTCGACGGTACCATCGACTACCGCCGGCCACGATATGCATTTCGTCGGCGCCGTGCTCGAGCGCTGGCGCGGAGCGACGTCAAATCGCGACGTTCCCAACGATCCCGGGATCAACGAGCGGCCGGCGGCGCGCATCGTGGAGGCACCCATGCTGCAACCGTCGATGGGGCTCGATCCCGACCGCTTCTCGCTCCTGAAAAAGCCGCTGCGCTAAGCCACGCCGACATCAGGCTCGCGCCGCACGGCCTGTTCCTCGGCATGCTTTGCGCAAACGCTGCCATCGATTATGTTGGATTGCAGCCGCATCGCATGAATGGAGCGGAATCGCCATGTCGCAGCCCGCCAGACGTTTCCCAATACCCGCCATCGCGGAACTGCCGGAAGATATCCGCAGCCGCCTGCTCGCGGTCCAGGAAAAATCCGGCTTCATTCCGAACGTCTTCCTGACGCTTGCCTATCGGCCCGCCGAATTCCGGGCGTTCTTTGCCTATCACGACGCCCTGATGGAAAAGGATAGCGGGCTGACGAAGGCCGAACGCGAGATGATCGTGGTTGCGACCTCCAGCGCCAACCAGTGCCACTATTGTGTGATCGCCCACGGCGCGATCTTGCGAATTCGGGCAAAGAATCCGCAAATCGCCGATCAGATCGCCATCAACTACCGCAAGGCGGATGTCACGCCGCGCCAGCGCGCCATGCTTGATTTCGCGATGAAAGTGAGCGCCGAAGCGCACAGGATTTCGGAAGCTGATTTCGCCGATATCGCAAGTCACGGATTCAGCGACGATGACATCTGGGATATCGCCGCGATCGCCGCATTTTTCGCATTGTCGAATCGGATGGCTAACGTCACGTCCATGCGTCCGAACGACGAATTCTACATGATGGGCCGCCTGCCGAAATAGGCCATGTGCCGCCCGGGTACACGACGCTAATCCGCCGCCGGTCCGCACCAGCCGGGCAAATAGATCGCGTCCTTGGATTTCGCCAGCGCCAGCGCCCTCTCGACCGCCTTCGCGAAATCGCTTTCTACGTTCTTGCGTGACAGTTTGCGGCGCAGGAAATCCGCCCACAGGAATTCACTGAAGGGCGTCGTATCCTTGGCAAAGCCGCCGACCCGCCGCAATTCACCCGCGAGGCTGCGAAATGGATCGTCCTTGAGATCCACAACCGTCTTGGGAATATCCCGATAGTGCTGTCGTTCGCCCTTGGCATCGTAGGGGTAGACCCATCTATGATCGTCAAGTACGACCCAGAATGCATCGCGATCGACCATGGTGAGGTCGGCGACGACGGTGACGAGAACATCATTCACGCCCTCATCGTGAAGTGCCCGCGCCAAATGATGGTGATCGATGACGTAATAGCGCTTGTCCGGCCCATGAACCACGGGGATCATATGCGTGCCGAGAAGCTCGGCCTGCTTCTTCTTTTTTTGCTCCCGCCAGCGCTTGCGCTTTTCCTTGACCTCCCTCATGCCGACGGTCATCTGGGTCGGACGGAGCGAGAGAATCGGAATCGGCTGAAGGATCGGTTCGCGCACGTTCGTCATGACTTGAAATTCCCCTGTCGGTTTGCCAAAAACATCTCTGCAATAGGGGCGATTATGGCATGATGGCGCCGGCGATCAATTACCTTGCCTGGAGCGCAATGAGCAAAGTGGAGGTCCAGCTTTGCGTCCGGTCGCGCCAAATCATTTGAGAGCGCATGAAATTCCGCCAGGCCGCACGCGTTTGGCGGATCATCCGCCAGCCTGTCAAGAGAACCCGAGAGATGTTCAAAAGCCTGAATGAGCGGATGTCGAAGGCGCGTGTCGGCCGATTTGGCGGTCGCGAAATCATCGCGGAGGGTCTTCATCTCAGCTTTTGGGCCGACATCAGCCATCGCTGCATGACGGCCTCCTGGCCCGCCTTTATCGGCGGAGCCGCGCTGGTGTTTATCGCCTTCAACGCGGTTTTCGCGGTGTTCTACTGGATTGGAGATCAGCCGATCTCGAACGTCCCCGGCGGGGACTATATTGATTATCTCTATTTCAGCATCGAGACGCTTTCAACGGCCGGTTACGGCGACATGCACCCGCAAACCCACTACGGACATTTCGTGGCCACGGTGGAGCTCTTCACCGGAATCTTTTCAATGTCGCTGATGACCGGGCTGATCTTTTCCCGGTTCTCGCGGCCAAATGCCCGTCTGCTGTTCGCCGACAATCCGGTAATTTCAAACTACGATGGCCAGCCGACATTGATGGTCCGCTTCGCCAACGAGCGCCACAACATCATTGGCAATGCCACCGCCAAACTGTGGCTGCTGCGGAGTGTCGTGAGCAAGGAAGGCCAGTCGCTGCGCAGATTCTATGAGCTGCCACTGCTACGGAACGAGCACCCCGCGCTCGCGCTCAGCTGGACGCTCTACCACGTCCTCGATGAACAAAGCCCGCTTTATGGACTCGATGAGAACGACTTTAGCGCATTGAGCGTGTCACTGGTGGTGGTAGTGACCGGCTATGACGTTGTTGCGGCGCAAACCATCCATGCCCGAAGGGCCTACGATCATACCGACATTCGTTTTGGTCAGCATTACGTCGACATCCTCGATACTTCCGAGGAAGGTCGGCTTCGAATCGACTACGGCAAGTTCCATGAGACTTTGGACGGATAGATTTTCAGCTCGTGCCCGCCAACATTGTCTGGGAGACGCGTCGCGAGCGTGCTAAACAGGCAGAGAAATTCCCGGAGCTGGCAGCCGTGAAGACCCAGCGGCCCATCATCTCAGCCCCTTCAGAAGAAGAGCACCGTGTGCTCCAATTTCGGCCGCGCACCGTGGTGCCGGGCCAGAGAAACTCGAACGAACCGGGTCGGCAATTCGAGGCGGCAAACGATTTATCGCGCTACGAGCGCGAGCGCGAAGATACGGACGATTTTCGGCATCGCATGCTGGCGAATGTGGCGGCCTTCGCATTTACCGTCGCACTGTTGGCGATCGGAATATGGCTTGCCATGAGTATTGCCGATCTGCGCAGAACCCAGGACTGCGTCCTGATGGGACGCCGCGACTGCGTGCGGATTTCAACGCCGCATAGTTAGCGTTTCGGCGCCCATTGGCTTGTTTTTTCCCGAAATCCTGCGCGAACGATGTGGACCCTCCATTGAACTGGAGGCGGCGCTCCGATATACGGGCACTCGACTCCGGGCGGTGGATCGGGCATTCCGGGGCGCTGCGGCCGCCTCCCCCACAGTTACGGAATTTATCTTCAATATATCAAAGGTTTAGTGATGTCCTCTACATTCGATCAGGTCGCAACGATTATCGCTGAAACCTGCGACATACCGCGCGACACGATCACGCCGGAAAGTCACGCGATCGACGATCTGGGGATCGACAGCCTCGATTTTCTCGACATCGCGTTTGCGATCGACAAGGCGTTCGGGATCAAATTGCCGCTGGAAAAATGGACCCAGGAAGTCAACGACGGCAAGGCGACCACAGAGCAGTACTTTGTCCTGAAAAACCTCAGCGCTCGCATCGACGAATTGGTCGCGGCCAAGGGCGCGTAACCGCCCGCCATGCATCTCGAGTCTTTCCAGCTGATTGACCGCATCGTCGACCTTAACGTCGGCAAACGCACTATTACGGTTGAGGCGCAGGTCCCCCAGCATAACTCCATCTTCGAAGGTCACTTTCCGGGCTATCCGATCATGCCGGGCGTGCTGCTGATCGAGGCGATGGCGCAGACCTCCGGCTGGCTGCTGATCGCGCTGATGAAATTCGAGCGCATGCCGTTCCTGGCGGCGGTCAAGGAAGCCAAGATGCGGAGCTTCGTTTCCCCCGGCCAGACGCTGAAAGTAGACGCCGGCATCGTCCACGAAGGTTCGGGTTTTGCCATTACCGCGGCCAAGGTCCATGTCGGCCGCGAACTGAGGTGCAACGCCACGATTACGTTCAGTCACGTCCCTTTCCCCAATCCGGATTTGCGCGGGCACATGGAAGCCATGGCCAAGCGGATCGGCTTTCCTCACCAGGCTATCGTCCATGACTGAAACGAAGGCCTCGAAGGCGGGATCAGCGGAAGTGTGGATCACCGGCATTGGTCTCGCTACTTCGCTGGGCGAGGGCCTGGACGCGCACTGGGACGCGCTCAATGCGCGTCAAATCAATGTCGATGAAAAGAACTACGCGCCCTACATCGTACATCCCTGGGCGGCGGTAAACCTCGACAGCCAG